>Ga0065721_10006683_pt1 | contig 14894 bp, 10 predicted proteins | sample Mesricmetagenome_FD_59108 | JGI IMG/M metagenome (GOLD analysis project Ga0065721, IMG submission 59108) | Mesophilic microbial community from rice straw/compost enrichment Sample: eDNA_1 v2 (version 2) | ecosystem: Engineered > Solid waste > Grass > Composting > Bioreactor | place: USA: Davis... | reverse complement strand
ACAGGCCAGCGGCTGATACCAGATATTCCATCCCAGAATTCCCTTCTGGGCCTGTACGCTGAGAATTTGCTCGACGTTGAGGGTCTGGCTGAGAAGCGCGATCCCGAGGAGAGACATCCCGAGCGGAATCTCGTAGCTGATCACCTGGGCACTTGCCCGGAGTGATCCAAGGGCACTGTATTTGTTGTTGGAGGCCCAGCCTCCCAGAATGACCCCGTAAACCGAAAGGCTTCCGATGGCCAGTATAAACACCATTCCGATGTCGACATTCGGAGCAATGATGGGCCGAAGCCATGCCGGCGAGTTCTGCACATCGCCAAACGGGACGACCGAGAAGGCCAGAAATGCGGTGAACACCGTGATCGTCGGGGCCATGACGAACATGAACTTGTCGACATGCCCCGGAATCACTTCTTCCTTGAGCAGGAATTTCAGACCGTCTGCAACCGGCTGGAGCAATCCAAACGGACCGACGCGGTTTGGACCGATACGGTCCTGCATCCACGCAGACAGCTTTCGCTCAACGTAAATCAGATACATACATGCGGTCAGAGTCGCTCCCATGACGAGGGCAATCGCCAGGAGTGTCAGGAGGTTTTCTGAGCCGATGAGGTTGTTCAGGGTGTCAATCACGCTTGCACCACCGGATTCTGAGCACCATTGGAATTCGAATTCAGGAAAACACCCAGTTCCCCGAGGTTTCCAGGCTGAAGTGCGGCCAAGGCAGGAATGGCTGTCCCAATTTCCTTACGGAGATTGGCCGCGTGGAAGAGTCCGACGCGTCCGGTCAATTCCCACAGAATGCGACCATCGGGCCGGGCATTTCCGGGCGATCGGATCGACTTGTGGATTTCCTGCGCGAGACCGGCATGATTGATGAAGGTTCCGTCGCGTTCGGCGAAAGATCCCCCCGCCAGGACAAAGGTAGCCTGCGGCAGAACAGGCGACGGAAGCAGGTCCTGCACAATCAGGGTCTTCACATTGCTGAATGCTTTGGCTTCGTCGTCGCTGATCCACCCCGCCGGGTCACCGCCGACCAGATAAACCACATCGTAAGCACCCTGCTTTGCTTCGGCGACCACTTCCGCGAAGGGCTTGGTCTTCCCTTCGAAGTGCTGCAACACAAGTCCAACACCATTTCGGTTGGGGCACTTCTCCGCACGAATGGTGAATCGGACAGGTTGGACGGGATTACCGTGCACATCCTTGGGGAAGGTGTCATCGGCCCCGTCGACCCGGACATGTCCCAAGGAGAGGACAACCTTCGGGGAGAGGTTCTTCAACCAGCTCGACAGCAGATAGGCCTCTTCAACGGTCATCCACGGAGAGAGGACCGCTACGACCTTCTGGGGAGCAGTCTTGGCTGCCTGTTCGATACTCTCGCGGACGGCCTTCAAAACGGACGTCCAGTCACGTGATGCGGGCTGTTCTGCCTTGCGGTTTTCCGGGAAGGTCAATCGCTCTTCCGCGTGCAGGTACTTCCAGCCGAAGCGACCTTCGTCGCACATGAAGTGCCCCTGTGCCTGCGGATTTTCGCGAGGCTTGAGACGATAGACCGTGTCGTTGTTCTGGTCGACATTGATGCTGCATCCGGTGCTGCAGTTCGGGCAGACACTGTTCGCGGAATTCAGCCACCAGACTCGTTGTTTGTACAGGAAGTCCTTGCTGCAGAGGGCCCCGACAGGACAGATATCAACAACGTTCCCAGCGAGTTTGTTGTTGACGGGCTCGCCCGGGAAGATGTCGATTTCTTCGTGCGTTCCCCGGTTAATGACCTGCAGCTCTGCGGTCCCGGTGATTTCGCGAGTGAACCGGACACAGCGGGTACACATCACGCAGCGATCGGTGAAGAGCGTGATCTGGTCGCCGATGTAGTCCTTGTCCGGCTTGATGTTCTTGGGCTCCTCAAGACGGCTGTAGCTTCGCCCATAACGAAAGCTGTAGTCCTGCAGGTAGCATTCTCCGGCCTGATCGCAGGTAGGGCAATCGAGCGGGTGGTTCAGGAGCAGGTATTCCAGCGTCGCCTGCCGGGCCGCCTTGACTTTCTCGCTGTCCGCGATGACGACAGTCCCCTCCTTGACGGGGGTCTGACATCCGGGAACGAGCTTCGGCTGCATGACAACAGTGCCGTCCGGTTTGGTCTCACCGACTTCAACCAGACACATTCGGCAACTGGCCACCACGGTTAATTCAGGGTGATAGCAATAGGCCGGAATCTCGACTCCCGCACGGGCGGCAGCCTGAATGCAGTTCAAGCGCTCTCCCGGGGCAAGTTCAACCGGCTTCTGATTGACAAAGGCTGTGGGCATTGTGCAGTTTGCTTCAGTGAGTGGCCATCAGTTCCTGGGCGGGGGTGATCGACCGTCGACCTTCTCGGATATACTCTTCAAATTCGGAACGGAACTTGGTGATTGCGTTCTTGACCGGCCAGGCGGCCCCGTCGGAAAGACCGCAAATCGTTGTTCCCGGAATGATTCCCATTGACCCGGCGACTTCCAGAAGCAGGTCGAGGTCTTCGATCTTCCCGTTCCCGGAGCGGATTCGATCGAGGATCTTCCGCATCCACGAGGTTCCTTCGCGGCAGGGCGTGCACTGTCCGCAAGACTCGTGAGCAAAAAATCGGGCGCAGTTGAACAGGACATCCACCATGCTGGTCTGATCGTCAACAACCACGACCGCTGCGGTTCCCAGTCCGAGACACCCGACTTTTCCGGGACCGGCAAAGTCGAGAGGAGTGTCCAGTTCATCAGCGGACAGGAAGCCCATGCTGATTCCCCCCGGAACAACCGCCTTCGCCTTGCGGCCTTTCCAGACTCCCCCCGCATATTTGTCGATCAGTTCCCGTGCGGTCACCCCCATTGGGAGTTCGACGCAGCAGGGATTGTTCACGTGGCCGCTGACGCAATAGAGCTTCGGGCCATAGCTTCCCGGGTCACGGGGATTGTTCGGATCGGGAGGAACGCCAATGGATTTGAACCAGTCCACTCCGAGCTTGAGAATCTGGGTGACGCAACAGAGTGTTTCGACGTTATTGACGATGGTAGGCTTACGGAAAAGCCCTTCGATCGCAGGAAACGGCGGCTTGATTCGCGGCCATGCCCGTTTCCCTTCGAGGCTCTCAATCAAACCGGTCTCTTCACCGCAGATGTACGCTCCCGCCCCGCGGTGAAGTTGAATATCGAGGTTCACGCCGGTCCCAAAAATGTTCTTTCCGAGAATCCCGGCCTCATAACATTCCTGAACCGCTTTCTGCAGGACGCGGTAGCTTCGCCCATATTCGTAACGAATATAGATGAATGCTTTTTCTGACTTGATGGCATGGCATGCGATGGCGATCCCCTCGATCAGCTGATGAGGATCTTTCTCCATCAGAATGCGGTTGTTAAACGTTCCTGGCTCACTCTCGTCAGCATTCACCGCGAGATAGATCGGTCCGGGGTGATCTTTGGGGAGGAACGTCCACTTCAGACCGCAGGGGAATCCGGCTCCTCCTCGTCCGCGCAATCCAGAGTCCATCACCATCTTGGTGACGTCAGCAGGGGCCATTCCCAAGGCTTTTTTGTATGTCTCATAGCCCCCATCGGCGCGGTAGCCTTCCAGCGACGTGGAATCCGCTTTATGGATACGGGCCAGCAGGACGGGTTGAAATTCAGGCATGGACCAGGACTCAGGTGGTGGGTTCACGATCGTTGCATTTGGGGACGAACAGTCACCAATGCAAAATTGGTCATGAAAGGTCTTGAATCAGTTTCTCGCAGGACTCGGGGGTGAGGTTCACATGGCATTCGTCGTCGACGAGGATACAGGGAGCCCCTTCACATGCTCCAAGGCACTCGGCAAATTCGACTGTGATCCGCCCATCTGCAGTGGTCTCACCGGGGTGAACCTTCAGCTTTTCGCACATATGGTGCATCAGTTCTTCGCCTCCCCGCAGCATGCAGGAGATGCTTCGGCAGAACCAGACCCGACGCTTCCCATACGGATTTTCCTCAGTCCGGAAGATCCCGTAAAAGGACATGGTGTCATGGACTTCGGACGGATGCAGTTCCAGAAGTTCGGCGATTTCGCGAATCGCTTCCAGCGACACATGGTGCAGGGCGTGATGCACAATGTGCAGGGCCGGGAGTGTCACGGCGCGCTTGTCAGGATAGTTCGGGAACTCCGCCCGAATCTTCTCCCGGATTTCTTCACTTAACACGGCCATCTGATGAACCTGAGTAGCTTAAAGGAATGTTACCGATCGAGTTCTGCCGCAATGATATTGATACTTCCCAGGACCGCGACCACGTCGCTGAGCTGATGCCCGCGAATCATGTGCGGGAAAATGGAGAAGTGGACAAATGACGGCGGCCGAGTCCGTGCCCGGTAAGCCCGGGGAGTTCCATTCCCAACGATGTAGAATCCGAGTTCGCCGTTCGGAGACTCCGTTGCGGCGTAAACTTCTTCCTGTGGAACATCGAACCCACGATTCGGCATCAGCACTTCGAAATGCTGAATCAGACCTTCGATGCTGCGGTAAACTGCCGGCTTTGCGGGGAGAACGATGTCGGTCGATGCGTCGATATTCACCGGGCCCTGAGGAATGTTCTCAATGGCCTGTTCGATAATCTTCACGCTCTCGATGAGTTCCTGCATACGCACCAGATACCGGGCGTAGCAGTCTCCCCCCTGCGAGCAGACCACCTGGAAATCGAAGTCGGAATAAGCAAGGTACGGCTCATCCTTGCGGAGATCACGGACGACACCGCTGGCCCGCGCGACGGGTCCGGTGGCTCCGAGATTGATGGCGTCTTCCTTGGTGAGGACTCCGATCCCTTTTGTTCGCTCGATGAAAATCCGGTTCCTTGTCAGGAGTTTATGGATTTCCTGATGGACGGGGCGGAATCCTTTGACGAACTTCCGAACCTTGTTGGCCCAGTCCTCATTGACGTCGAAGCTGACTCCGCCGACCCGGGTGTAGCTGGTGTGGAACCGCTGTCCGGAGGCGTATTCAACGATGTCGTAAATCAGTTCCCGTTGCTGGAAGGCATAAAGGAATGCGGTAAATGCCCCGAGGTCCAGTCCGGTGGTTCCGACGTTCAGCAGATGGTCATGCATCCGCATCAGCTCGGCCAGAATGGTCCGCAGAACCTTGCAGCGCGGGGTCAATTCGATATTCAGCAGTTTTTCAACGGCGTGGTGCCAGGCGATTTCGTTGGCCAGTGGCGACAGGTAATTCATCCGGTCGACAATGGTCACGTACTGGTTGAAGTCCAGATGTTCGCCGAGTTTTTCGAAACCACTGTGCAGGAATCCAATATCCGGAACGGCATCGACAACCTTTTCCCCGTCCAGAGTCAGGACGAGACGAAGGGTGGTGTGTGTTGCCGGATGCTGCGGACCGAAGTTCAGGGTCCACAGGTATTCCTGTTCCGGAGAATCGGGTGCTGCGGTCTCGAGCTGGGTGAGTGGCATTGCTGATCAGCTCTCCGCTCGGGTGATAACGGGGAAATTGTGACGCTCGCCGACCCCCTTGAGCGGATAATCTTTCCGCAAGGGGAAGGCAGTGAATTCTTCGGGCAGCAGGATTCGGCGAAGGTCCGGATGTCCGGGGAACACAATTCCGAACATGTCGTAAACTTCCCGCTCCAGCCAGTCTGCACTCTTCCACAACGGATAGACAGACGGCAGCTGCGGATTGGGCGGGTTGACAAACGTTTTGACGATCAGACGTTCGTTATTGGCGACGCTCAGGAGCGAATAAACGACGCCGAACCGGTCTGTTGCTCCCGGGTACTCCAGATAATCGACTGCCGTCACATCGATGAGCATGTCGAATCCCTGTTCAACCTTGAGGAACTCAAGGATGGGATAGATCGACTCTGCTGGAACGACAATCCGGCGATTATCGCGGAACGTACTTTCAGCGATCCCGTTGCCAAATCGAGATTTGAGTGCGTTCAGATCAAACACGTCGGGGCCCCGCTTTCACGACTTCTTCAAGGGTCGGTGGTGTATAGACTTGAAGATCGACCAGCGGCTGCATTTCGCGTGCGCGGCGAATTTCGTCCAGATCGAATGGCGGGGGACCGGTCGGCTGAGTCCGGGAATCGAACTCATTGGCCATGAATGTCCCGGTCTTCTTGATCTTGTCCTGCATTTCGATCAGGGCGGCGAGCAGCTGCTCTGGTCGAGGGGGACACCCCGGAACATACAGGTCGACGGGGATAAACCGGTCAACCCCCTGAACAACTGCGTAGGTGTCGAAAACCCCTCCTGTGCAGGCACATGCTCCCATGGAGATGCACCATTTGGGTTCCGGCATCTGCAGCCAGATTCGCTGCAGAACGGGAAGCATTTTCATCACCACTCGGCCCGCGACGATCAGTAGATCGCACTGCCGGGGGCTGAATCGCATCACCTCGGCACCGAAACGGGCGATGTCGTGACGGGAAGCAGCGGTTGCCATCAGCTCGATTCCACAGCAGGCCGTCGCAAATGGCATCGGCCAAAGACTGTTGGATCGCGCCCAGTTGGCAGCCGCATCCAGTTGGGTCAGAAAGACGTTGTCAGGCAGACCTACCGCCATCGGAAGACTCCTTTTCGCCATGCGTAGGCGTAGGCAATCGCCAAAGTTCCCATGAAGACCAGCATGACGCCGAACACGGTGCTTCTTAATTCCACAGGAACCCCGGCGTCAGCAAACGCGCTCACTGCCCATGGATAGAGGAAGAGGAGTTCGATGTCAAAGACCAGAAACAAAATCGCGACCAGATAGAACTTCACATCAAATGGCTGACGGGCATCGCCGACCGGGTCCATTCCGGACTCGTAAGGCATCTGCTTGACTTTGGTTTTCTTTCGCGGACCGATCAGATGCGCCAGCGCGATGTTTGTGATCACGAATCCGACGAGGATGGCCCCGTAGATCAGCAGTGGTGGAATAGTTGTCATGCTCGATTGCCAGAGCGCCGCTAAGACGCTTGTTGAGTTCTGGGCTCTTCCGAGAGGAAATTCATTGGATGACTCGGGGTTTGACTAGAGTCGTCCGTAAATTCATCTCGTTATGGACTTTGTGGCACCCGTTCAGGGTGAATTCCCTTCCGTGTCCGGCGATTCGTAACGCTTCTACGTTGGAGATCGTCCCGGGATGTCGCTGGGGCCGCGACCGCTCGATCGGCAGACGTTCAGCGACAGACAGGAGGAGGGCTGCTTCAACACCCGGCAGGAACTCGCCTGTCCGGGGCGGATCGATCAGTCCTTTTGAGGCTGCTGGTGATCCCGTTGAAGTTGCGTGGCAGGCAACATTGAAGACGTTCAGCAGATTTCGCTACGTCGATCCCGAGGGAGGATGATGGGAGCGAAAACTGTCTGAGCTGTTTTTCTTCGCTATTTCCTTAGGCGCGCTGATGATAGATCGGCAGGTCTGTATCAGCAAGTGGGACGGTCTCGTTCTTGAAATTGGGCATCGCGACAGATGTCGAAATGCTTGTCTGTTTCACATCTTCGGGGCGAAATTTGGTCCAGTGAGTTCGCGATGGCCGTGGCTGGGTTTCGGATCTGTTGGGGGGAGGGTCCTGTCGGCTGAGATTCATTTGGGCAACACCGCCGGTTGATTCTGGTTTGTCTTGGAACTGCAGTAAGAGTAGAGGAGTAGCGTCAAGTTCCTGATTCTGGAAAATGTGATCCAAGAAGTGAGAATACGGGTTGAAGGTATCAGTGGGGTTCGATGGGAATGTCCGGAAGGGGCTTCGATGATCGGATATAAAGGTGGGTGGATTGGTTCGGTTGGTCTAAAATCTCACCACTGATACTGGCGTTGAAGTTCGCAATCTTCGGGCTGGATGCGCAAGGCTGGATGTGCCATGATTTGGGCGAATGCAACCACGACCGGTTTTGGGAAGCCTGAAGTGATACGATTCAAGACGCGCTGCGAATTGATGGCCTTAGTCGATGGCCTGTGTGCTGGTTCGCGTCATCATAAAGAATGAATCCATGTGGTTGCCCCGCAATAGATAGACCCGTGCTTTTCTGGAGAATGTGCCGCTATGGCCGGAGAGAAAGCTGTCCGAGAAATGGATGACGTAGCTAAGACAGCCACTGAAGGTTCAATCGAAGGGATCGATTCAGAGGAACTCGAAGAGTGGTTTGAATCGCTGGAAGACGTGCTTCATCGCTACGGTCCCGAGAAGACCCAGCAGCTCCTCGTTCATTTGCGGGAACGGGCTTATCACCGCGGTGTGATGATGCCGTTCTCAGCCACGACGCCGTATATCAACACGATTCCGGTCTCGGAACAGCCTCGCTATCCCGGGAATCTGGAAATCGAGCGACGAATCAAGTCCATCATCCGCTGGAATGCCATGGCGATGGTGGTTCGTGCCAACAAGAAAACGGCCGATGGCGGAGCTGTTGGCGGGCATATTTCGACGTATGCCTCCGCAGCGACACTCTATGAAGTGGCCTTCAATCACTTCTTCCATGCCCGGACGGAAGATCATCCGGGTGACATGGTTTACTTCCAGGGGCACGCCTCTCCGGGGATGTATGCCCGAGCGTTTCTTGAAGGACGGATCGACGAAAGCCATCTGGAAAACTTCCGTCAGGAGATCATTCCAGGGACGGGGCTGTCTTCATATCCGCATCCGTGGTTGATGCCGAATTTCTGGCAGTTCCCAACCGTTTCGATGGGACTGGGGCCGCTCTGTTCGATCTATCACGCCCGATTCCTTCGGTACATGGAGCACCGGGGACTGATGGACACATCCAAGTCCAAGGTGTGGGCATTCCTTGGGGACGGGGAAGTTGATGAGCCGGAATCGCTCGGGGCCATCACTCTGGCAGCGCGCGAAAACCTGAATAATCTCATCTGGGTCGTGAACTGTAATCTGCAGCGACTGGATGGACCGGTCCGTGGGAACGGAAAGATCATTCAGGAGCTGGAAGGGGCCTTCCGTGGGGCCGGCTGGAACTGCATCAAGGTGATCTGGGGCGGAGACTGGGACGCGCTCCTGGCCCGCGATTACAACGCCAAGCTCGTCAAGCGGATGGGAGACATCGTTGACGGGCAGTACCAGAAGTACGTTGTCTCTGGCGGCGCTTACATTCGTGATCACTTCTTCGGGGAAGATCCGGAACTGCTGGAGCTGGTGGATCATCTTTCTGATGAACAGCTCGAGAAACTCAAGCGGGGTGGTCACGATCCGGAGAAGGTCTACGCGGCGTACAAGGCCGCTGTCGAGAACACCAACGGTCCGACGGTCATTCTCGCAAAGACCATCAAGGGGTATGGTCTGGGCGAAGCGGGTGAAGGACGCAACGTTGCCCATAACACCAAGAAGATGAACATTGAGGAGCTGCATCAGTTCCGCAAGCGGTTCAGCATTCCGATCAGCGAATCGGATGTGGAAAAGATGCCGTTCTACAAGCCGGCGGAAGACAGCGAAGAGATCGCTTACCTCAAGGCGAAGCGGGAACAGCTGGGCGGCTTTGTTCCAGAGCGACGTCCGACGAATGAGCGTCTCGATGTTCCGGGGCTGGATGACAAGGCATTTGCCCGCCAGCTCAAGGGGACTGTCGATACGAATACAGAAGCCAGCACCACGCAGGCCTATGGGGCCGTGATTCAGGGACTCATGCGGCACAAGGGGATTGGAGACCGCATTGTCCCCATTATCCCGGANGAGGCACGGACCTTTGGAATGGAGTCGATGTTCAGCACGTTNGGCATCTACTCCAGCAAGGGGCAGCTGTATGAACCGGTNGACCGCGTCAANGGCAGCCTGATGTACTACAAGGAAGCCAAGGACGGTCAGATCCTTGAAGAAGGGATCAACGAAGCCGGTGCGATGGGGTCCTTCATTGCTGCAGGGACGGCTTATAGCAACCTCGGCATAAACATGATCCCGTTCTACATCTACTACTCGATGTTCGGGTTCCAGCGAGTCGGCGACCTGATCTGGTGTGCCGCAGACAGCCGCGCCAAGGGATTCCTCGTTGGGGGAACCTCCGGTCGAACCACTCTGAACGGAGAGGGGCTCCAGCATGAAGATGGTCACAGCCACCTGATTGCTACGACGGTTCCGCAGCTTCACTCCTATGATCCCGCCTTTGCCTATGAGCTGTGCGTGATCATTCAGGACGGACTGAAGCGGATGTATGCCGATGGGGAAGAGATCTTCTACTACCTGTCGGTCTACAACGAGAGCTATGTGATGCCCGCAATGCCCGAAGGGGATCATGTTGTTAAGGGCATTCTCAAAGGAATGTACCGGTTCCAGAGCACCGAAAGTGGCAACGGGCAGGAACACCGGCCGCAACTCTTCGGCTCGGGAACGATTCTCAATGAAGTCCTTCGTGCCCAGAAGATTCTCAAAGAGAAGTACGATATCGGGACGGATGTCTGGAGCGTCACGAGCTACAGCGAGCTGTGCCGCGACTCAATGGACGCCAGCCGGTGGAATCTGCTTCATCCCGATCAGCCACCTCGCAAGAGCTATCTGATGGAACAGCTGGAGGGAATCCATGGTCCCTTCATTTCTGCCAGCGACAATGTTCGACTGGTGGCTGATCAGATCCGCGAGTGGATTCCCGGTAAATATACGGTTCTCGGAACCGATGGATTTGGGCGAAGTGACACCCGTCCGGTCCTGCGACGTCATTTCGAGATCGATGCGGAATGCACAGCCTATGCCACTCTGCAGGCTCTGAGTGAGTACGATGCCTTCGACGCTGCGAAGCTTCCGCAGGTCCTCAAAGACCTGGGAATCGACCCGGAAAAGGTCTCGCCGCGACTGGCGTAGTGTGATGTCCAGCATCGGCATCACGACTCATTGACGATCAAGACGATCAAACAGAAGCCCCGCCTCTTTGGCGGGGCTTCTTTGTTTTTAATGGAAAACCGATCCAGTCCTCAAGAAACAAGTTGACGTGCATATAGTTGATATGTAATTTAAATACGGTCGGACGGGAGTGTTTCCGTTCGGGTTCATGATACCGTTCTTCAAAGGGGACCCGGAATGATTCGTTACGTTTTGACAGCAATGGCTGCTCTGGCTTTCGCGTTGCCCGTTGGAATCGCTCAGGGGGCAGACAAATACACCATTGATCCTGCTCATGCCGATGTCTCATTCAAGATCGGGCATCTGGGGCTCTCGCGGATCATGGGACGATTCAATGAGATTTCCGGGACATTTACGATCGATCCCTCCAATCCTGCTGGAAGCAACTTCAACGTCACCATCCCGGTGAAAAGCATTGATACCAACCAAAAGCAGCGGGACCAGCATCTTCTAACGCCGGATTTCTTTGATGAGGCCAGTTTCCCGACCATGACGTTCGTCTCGAGTGGTGTCCGTCCCGTCGATGGCGGACTGGAAGTCTCCGGAAACATCACGCTCCACGGCGTCACTCGTCCGCTGAAGGTTGTTCTCAAGGGGGGCGGGAGTGCCGAATTTCCTCCTGGGGTGCAGCGTACAGGCTACACCACGGACTTTGTGATCAAACGATCAGATTTCGGGATGACCAATTTTGCTGGGGTGGTCGGAGACGAAGTGGCGATCTCCATCAGCTTTGAAGGGATCAAGGAGAAATAGGCTTCCCGGAACACGTTTGCCTACTGCTGAATGTTCTGTTTATCTGCCGCTGTGGTCGTGAACATGTCAGTGTGACTCACTGACGTGATTTGGCTGCTTGGGGGGATACTTGTTCAAAGGAAGATAGCTCTCTCTGGAACACCTCGCCCCCTGTGCGTAACGAACGCGCGAACTCGCAACCCTGCGTCGCAGGTTCGCTGAGAGATCAGGTCGCTGAACTCTGTGTCAGCAGCCCGGTCTCTTTTTTCTCATTACGACCTGTCATTGGGGAGCTCGGTCCCCCTGAAGAGCATGGAGCGTGTTTCCAGTCGTGGATTGGATTGAACGCGGGAGATGGCTCGACGTTGCGGGTTGTGGCTGTCTGAAAGGGGAGGGCAGGCGGGGATTCGGGGACTTTTTCAAAATCGCCAGAATTTCTTGTACGAAATCACAGCCGAGACGGCACTCTTTGGGGTGAGGTCTCTGCGACGCGGAATTCCCTAAAACGGGGGGCAATCCGACACTCAATCTCGGTTGTGAAGGAAGTTATTGATGCGATTGACATTACGCACGATTCTCGCATACCTGGATGATGTGCTGGAACCGGCACAGGCCCGGGAAATCGGCGAGAAGATCGCAGAGAGCAAGGAGGCCACTGAGCTGGTGGCCCGAATCCGTGATGTGGTTCGACGACGACGGATTGAAGTCCCGGAACTCGCAGGCCCCGGTTCCGGTCCCGATCCGAATATCGTCTCCGATTATCTCGAGAATCTTCTTCCACCGGCGCAAGTTGTTGAGCTGGAGCGGCTCTGTCAGGCCTCAGATGTCCATCTCGCAGAGGTCGCAGCCTGTCACAAAATTCTCAGCATGGTGGTGGGGCACCCGATCGACGTCTCCGACGAGATGCGGGAACGGATGTACGGCTTAGGAGTGGCCCGGGCGGAGGTTGATGTCAATGGAAATGGGACCCCTCCCGTCATGGCGGAAGGGATGTCTTCGGTGCGAACGGAAACCGACGTTGGTCTCCCGGATTATCTGACTCGTCGTTCATTCTCTCAAAAGCACGGAGCGCTCACGCTCGTTCTGCTTCTGACTCTCTTCTGGCTTGGTCTGGTCTGGACCGACTCAGCGCTCTGGACTCAGGCTCCCCACGTCGCTGATGCAGAGTTTTCTCAACCTGTTGCCCCGGATGCTCCTGAACGTCCAGCGGCACCGGAAGAGCAACCCGCCGTCAAAGGAATGCCGGTCGATCCAGTTGAGTCACAAAAGCCGCAGGTGGCCACTACGACGGATGGAATGTCAGAATTCCCTCCAGCACTTCCAGGGACTGTTCCCCCTGCATCGCTTCCTCCGCAAGGAGACCCAACGGATGTCGCAGCCAGTCTTGAGGCCGCTCCCGTACTGTCTCCTCCCATGGTCGGAGGGTTTCCAATTCCACCGGTTCCGGTTGCTCCTGAAGCAGGGGACGATGTTCCGGAGGAACTTCCACTGGTGTTTCAATCGGGAGATGAATTTGTCATCAAACGACTGGCGCGGCAGTCGGAGTGGATCGTTCACCCGATCGGAATCCCGCTGGAAGTGGGAGACGAACTCGCTTCGCCTGTGCCATTCCGGAACGTTTACAGCCTTTCCAATATTCTGGATCTTGCGCTGGAACCGGGGACACGGGTTCGTCGTCTCCCCAGAACAAAAGAGACAGAACTGGGTTTGGAGCTAAACCGGGGACAACTGATCCTGTCTCGCCCTCTGACCACGACTGAAGTGGTTCATGTCGATCTTCTGGCAGCGGGGCAGTTCTGGCGACTGACACTGGATCAACCGGGGACGCGCGTTGCGGTCGAAGTCCAGCCTGAAGCGCCGCGCTACTTCCCACGCAATGCCGTTTCAGTCCCGCCCACAGGGGGAATTGCAGTACTTTCCGGGCAGATTCATCTCTCCTCGCAAGGGCAGCCGGAGCTTGAGCTGCGTCCGGAATCGGGGTATGCCCGCTGGCCTGCAGGTGGTCGGGGACTGACGCTTCATCCAGAGCAGGGGGCTCCAGCATGGGCAAAAGATGAGGCCGCGTTGACAACTCCCGCCATTCGTCAGTTGGCCCGACTGTATCAGAAGGAGTTCATTCCGGAACGAACGGTGGCACAATGTATTGGTCCGGTCGTGGCAGACAGACGCGCGGGGATTTCAGAACTGGCAGTAAAGACTCTCTCCCTGATCGATGACCATAACTTTTTGACCGAGGCACTGTTTTCCGATCATCAGGAAAGCCGGCTGGCGGCGATTCATTCTGTGCGAATGTGGCTGAACCAGAACCCTGTACAAAATAAGGAACTGTTGCGGGAGGAGCTGGCTCAGAGTGTTCGCGAAGAATCGATTCCTGTCTATGAAAAGTTGATCTGGGGGTTCTCTTCGCAGGATGCACGTGACCCTGAGGTCTCGCGTCAGATGATTGACTGGATGAAGGACGATCAGGTTGCAATTCGACAACTGGCGTTTGAATTTGTCTCCAGCGTCACAGGAAGAAGCTATGATTATCTGCCCATGGCTCCATTGTCGGAAAGACGTTCGTCATTGAGCCGTTGGGAAGATTTCCTGAAGCGAAATGGAGGTGTCTTGCAGGTGGCAGACCAGACCCCGGCGTCTCCATCTACAACACCGCCGGCATCGGAACCTGCCGCTCCACAGCCAAATCCTACAGGTACAGAGCCTCCTCCAACGCCTCCATCACCGTTGCCACCGGAATCAGTTAACACTTCGTCACAGTCGAATTCATCCGACTGATCAGAGTGTTCCTCACAGTGGAAAGTGTGGAGTTTAGGGGTGGGGAAGGCTGCATGCAGGCATCCTGATTCCGTATCAGTGAAATGAAGTTCGGCACAATCGTTGCAATTGTTTTCAATCCGGCAGGAGCTACAGGTCTTGCAGGGATACTAATGATCAACTTATTCGCAGGAACGGCTGAAATTGCCGATGGACTTTTCTCAAACTTGAATTTGACCTGAATGCTGACCGATCAAAGCTCCGTCTGATGTTTGAACGGAGCCGCTGAGGGTTCAGATTTTGAGAGTTCAGATACTGTCAGACTCATTGTCAGGCACAGGATGTGTGCTGTTGATTCTGCATGGATGCCACCGGAAGAACGTCCTTCAGTCTATGAACGTGGGCATTCGGCAGGTATGAGTCGCACGGTTTCGGTCATTCGGACACTTTTCTTTCTTCTGATCGCTGCTCCTGCGGTTGCCAGCGAACCAGTTGCTCTATTGACCCCGGAGACACAGGTCCCGCCGCTCCCGACACTGGCGGCCGAACCGACGCTGGTCGCACCGGGACTGGATGGGAGTCCTGTTG
>Ga0065721_10005273_pt1 | contig 14895 bp, 13 predicted proteins | sample Mesricmetagenome_FD_59108 | JGI IMG/M metagenome (GOLD analysis project Ga0065721, IMG submission 59108) | Mesophilic microbial community from rice straw/compost enrichment Sample: eDNA_1 v2 (version 2) | ecosystem: Engineered > Solid waste > Grass > Composting > Bioreactor | place: USA: Davis... | reverse complement strand
ATCCCGACGCTCGTCGCCAACAACCTGCCCGCGGGCGTCTCGGTGACGCTGCAGAGCGAGAACGGCATCCTCGGGATGGGCCCGTTCCCGTTCGAGGGCGACGAGGATGCCGACCTCATCAACGCCGGCAAGCAGACGGTGACCCTGCTCGAGGGTGCCGCCGTGTTCGACTCGGCGACGTCGTTCGGGATGATCCGCGGCGGCCACGTGAAGACCGCGATCCTCGGCGCGCTGCAGGTGGCCGGCAACGGCGACCTGGCCAACTGGACCATCCCCGGCAAGCTCGTGAAGGGCATGGGCGGCGCGATGGACCTCGTCGCCGGCACCCCCTACGTCATCGTCGTCACCGAGCACGTCGCCAAGGACGGCACGCCGAAGATCGTCGAAGCGTGCGACCTGCCGCTCACCGGCGTCGGCGTCGTCGACCGCATCGTGAGCGACCGCGCCGTGTTCGACATCGTCGACGGCGGGCTCGTGCTGCGCGAGCTCGCGCCGGGAGAGACCATTGAAGAATTGCGCACGCTGACCGGCGCGCAGTTCACCCTCGGAGAAGGAGTCGCCTGATGGGCGTCGTCATCGCGGGATACGCCCGCACACCGTTCTCGCGCTTCACGGGGCGCTTCGCCGACATCCCGGCGCACACCCTCGCCGCGCACGCCATCACCGCCGCCCTCGGCCGCGCCGGGGTTGCACCCGAGGAGGTCGAGCGCGTCTGGGGCGGCCAGGTGCTGCCCGGCGCCGCCGGCCAGGGTCCCATCCGTCAGGCGCAGGTCGCCGCCGGCATCCCGCTGTCGACCCCCGCGATGGCGATCAACGCCGTGTGCCTCTCCGGCATGGAGGCGATCGTCGCCGCCGCGCGCAACGTCGAGGCGGGCGAGCACGAGATCGTCGTCGCCGTCGGCATGGAGTCGATGTCGCGGGCGCCTCATGCGTTCCGTGGTCGCTCCGGACAGAAGTACGGCGCGATCGAGATGCTCGACACCCTCGAGCACGACGCCCTCATCGACGCGTTCGCGAACCAGTCGATGGGTGCCTCGACCGAGGAGGGCAACGCCGAGTACGGCGTCACCCGCGAAGCTCAGGATGCCTGGTCGGCCCTATCGCACCAGCGCGCGGCCGCGTCGGGCGAGTTCTTCGCCGGCGAGATCGCGCCCTACACGCTCACGTCGCGCGCGGGGGAGACGGTCGTTTCGGATGACGACGGCATCCGCGCCGACACGACCGTCGAGACCCTCGGCAAGCTGCGTCCGGCGTTCTCCGCCGACGGCGGCATCACCGCGGGCAACTCGTCGCAGATCACCGACGGCGCCGCAGCCCTCGTGCTCATGTCGGAGGAGACCGCCGCCGCGCGTGGCATCACCCCGATCGCGCGCATCGAGGCGCACGCCGCCGTCGCCGGACCCGACACGCGCCTGCACGCCCAGCCGGCCAACGCCATCCTGAAGGCCCTCGAACGCGTCGAGGGCGGCGCGACCGCCGCCGATCTGACGCGCGTCGAGATCAACGAGGCGTTCGCCGCGGTGTCGGTCGCGTCGGTCGACAAGCTCGGCATCTCGGGCGACATCGTCAACGTGAACGGCGGCGCGATCGCTCTCGGCCACCCCGTCGGGGCGTCCGGGGCGCGCATCGTCGGCACCCTCGCGCGGCAGCTCGCCGCCGTCGGTTCCGGGTCGCTCGGCGCCGCCGGTATCTGCGGCGGTGGCGGCCAGGGTTCCGCCGTCATCCTCCGGGCGATCTAGCCCCCGAAGACGTCCTCCCGCCGCCGACCGCGGGTACGGCCGTGGTGGCCCGCAGATCCGAGGATCGGCGGCGGGAGGCAACATCCCTCACTTGTCGCGTTAGTTGCACATCGCTGCGTACTCCGGGCGCAGGGTGCGACTGGCGCGACGTCAGCGCACCCGGTACGCGTCGTAGGCGACGGTGTCGGCCGTGCGGGCCGCCGCGGCGACGATGATCGAGTCCTGCCACAGGGCGAAGCGCGGTGCCGAGCTCTCGAGCTTCACGACGACGCGGAAGTAGTACGCGTCGGGTGCGACGGCGTCACCGCGCAGCACCGCTTCGAGCACTTCGGGCGGTCCCGATCGCACCCCCGACGTGCGGATGTGGAGAAGCTCCCCGTCGTCGGTGCGCGCCGAGTACCGGGTGTCGATCTCGAGCACCCCGTCGGCACGCAGCACCTGCCAGTCCGCTCCGCCCGGGAGCACCTCGGCGTCGACCCCGTCACTGAGCCGCCCGCCGAGGATCTGCACGACGCGGCGGTGGCCGGCGCTCGTCATCCCGTAGTCCTCGACCGGTCCGACGACGACGTCGGCGCGGAAGAGGCGCTCCAGCCCAGTGGCGGGGGTTTCGATGCGGCTCACGGCTTCCACACTGGCAGACGGATGCCGGACGCGCGCCCCGCTTCGTGGAGCACCTCCTGGTGGGCGACATGCAGTTCGGCGTCGTCGACGGCGGGTTTGCCGCTGCCGGTGTTGCGGGCGTAACGCGGGTGGGCGCCCGAGCTGACCTGGATCCGGATGCGGTGGCCGGCCCGGAAGCGGTGACCCGTCGGCCAGAGTTCGACCTCGACGGGCCAGGCTCCGTCGGCGGTGCGCTCCGGGTCGAGGTGAGCGGTCGCGGGGGAGCCGACGCGGCGGATGGCGTCGGTGACGCTCATCGAGCGGCCGTCGGGGTGCACGTCGGTGATGCGCACGAACACGTCGACGCTCGGTCGGTCGGAGCGCAGCCACACGGTCGCGACAGCGGTGCCGGTGACATCGAGGTCGGAATCGAGGGGTGCGCTCGTGAAGGTGACGACATCCGCTCGCTTCTCGTGCTCGGTGTCGTCGACGGTGGTGCTGTCGCCCTGTACCTCCGGCCCGCCGGTCGACGGGGTCGGATCGGCGGGGTCGTACACGTAGGCGGTCGGCGCCTCGTCGGCCGCGGGCCGGGAGGTGTCGAGCGTGCCGTCGGCGTGCAGGAAATGGTCGACATCGACGGTGCCGGGCGGCGGCCACGCGGCCACCTCGTGCCACGTGCCATCGCCGGTGCGGTGGAAGCGCACGGGCTGTGTCTGCGGGTTCGGGATGCCGTGGAACACCTCGTCGAAGTGGCGCATCGTCTGCGTGAGGTCGGTGGCCACACTGTCGTTGGAGGAGTGGTTCCACGGGCCGATGGTGAGACGCGGCGGTCGTCCGGCGGCGGCGAGGAGCTCGTAGGTGCGGATCTGCCAGGGGAGGAAGATGTCGTACCAGCCGGTGGTCATCACGATGGGCGCGGTGACGTCGGTGACGGATGCGAGGTGCGACTGCTGCGTCCAGTAGTCGTCGCGCAGGTCTTCATGGTCGAGCCAGTCCTGGTACCAGTCGATCCGCTCGCCCGACGCGACGAGGTCGCCGTCGCGGAGCGGGTGGGTGTCGAGGGCGCGCTGCAGCTTCTTGTTGGGTCCGAGGATGGAGAGCATCGCGAGGCCGCCGCGGCCCATCGCCGTGACCATTTGGCTCCAGGTGAGGGCGTTGCGCAGCGAGTAGGCGCCGCGGTCCCAGGTGATGGCGCCGAAGTCGGGCATCGTGACGGAGAGCGACATCGCCTCGGCAGCCGTCTCGGGTTCCTCCCGGGCGAGCTTCCCGGCGACGGCCCACTGCACGTAGCCGAGGTAGCTGCCGCCGGCGGTGGCGAGCCGGCCGGTGAACCACGGCTGCTTCCGCACCCAGCGGAGGGTGTCGATGCCGTCGGACTGGTCGTCGAGCTGGGGTCGGAACTTCCCTTCGGAACCGGCGGTACCGCGGCAGCTCTGCAGGAGCACAGGGTAGCCGTGGCTCGCGAGCGGGAGGGGGAGCCGCGCCATGAACATGACGCTGCGGCCGTAGGGGGTGCGCATGACGATCGTCGGGGTGCCCGGCTTCACGTCGTCGGGCATGAGCAGGTCGCCGACGAGCTTCGTCCCGTCGCTCATCGGCGTCTCGACGCGGGTGATGGTGACGTGCCGGTCACCAGGGGTGAACGCGGGGACGGTGCGGCGCATGAGTGCGCGGTGCAGCTTGTCTCTCAGGGTCGTGCGGGACATCCTCGTCCTTCTGCCGTGGCCTTGCCGGCAATGATTGATAGTCACAACTATCTATCAACTTTGTTGACAGAAGGGAAGAGCGCAGATTGTCGACGATCTTGGTTACATTCAATGTGTGATCATCGACTGCCACGGCCACTACACCACGACCCCGCCCAACGTGGGGGCGTGGCGCGAGGCCCAGGTCGCTGCCCTCGGCGGAGCGCCCGCGCCGGTCGACGCCGACTACCCCGTCACCGACGACGAAATCCGCGCCTCCATCGAGAGCGGACAACTGCGGGTGCAGAAAGAGCGCGGCATCGACGTCACCCTGTTCTCGCCGCGCGCCTCCTGGATGGGGCAGCACGTCGGCGACCAGCGCACGTCGCTCGACTGGACCCGTCGCCAAAACGACCTCGTGAAGCGCGTCTGCGACCTGTTCCCCGGGCGGTTCGTGCCCGTCGCGCAGCTTCCCCAGTCGCCGGGTGCCTCCCTCGACGCCTCCGTCGCGGAACTCCGCCGGTGCGTTGAAGAGCTCGGCTTCGTCGCCGCCAACGTCAACCCCGACCCTTCGGGGGGGTACTGGTCAGGCCCCGGTCTCGGCGACCGCTACTGGTGGCCGCTGTGGGAGGCGATGCAGGAACTCGACGTGCCCGGGATGCTGCACGTCAGCCAGGCCGAGAATCCGTTCTTCCAGACGACGGGCTCGTACTACCTGTCGGCCGACACGACGTTCTTCGTGCAGATCCTCGAGTCGGGGTTCATGAAGGAGCAGTCGTCGCTGCGGCTCGTCATCCCGCACGGCGGTGGCGCCATCCCGTTCCACTGGGGACGCTTCCAGGGCATGAGCGTGCGCGACGGCTGGGACTTCGAGGGTGCCACCGACCGCGTGTACTTCGACACGTGCGTGTACCACCAGGCGGGCATCGACCTGCTGTTGGAGGTCGTGCCGACGGAGCGCATCCTGTTCGGCTCCGAGATGCTCGGCGCGGTCCGCGGCGACAACCCGTCGACGGGCTCCGGGTGGGACGACACCGGCAAGTACCTCGACGCCGCCGACATCACCCCCGAGCAGCGCGCCGCGATCTACGAGGGCAACGTGCGCCGCGTCTACCCGCGCCTCCAGGCGCACCTGGCCTGAGCGGCCACCACCCGGGAGCCGTTCTCACTGGCCTCCCGGGATGACGTCGGATCACGATCGACCGTCGCCGCCGGCGACCCCGTCGAAAGGATCCCCCCATGACCGCTGTCAGTTCTCCGCACACCCCGGTCGCGGCGTCTCCCGCGCGCCTCACCCGCACCGCCGGCATCGCGGCCCTCGTCGCCGCCGTCGCCTACCTCGTGCAGCCGATCATCGTCTTCGTCATCAACCCCGAGACCACGGGGGCGGGCGGCTACCCGGTGGCCGACGATCTCCTGAACGTCCGCGGGCTCGTGCCGCTGGAGCTCGCGGAGTTCGGCACCGTCGGCGTCGCGACGCTCGTGCTGGTCGTGGCCCTCGATCGCCTGCGCCGCTCGGTCGGTGCGGAGTCGGTGCTCGGCACGGTCGGCACGCTCCTCGGGGTCGTCGGCGCGGCCGGGTGGCTCGGCGCGGCGGCCCTCACCCTCGGCGTCTACGGTCTGCTCGCCACCAATCTCGGTGAGATCACGCCCGATCCGACGCTCCAGCAGGCCGTCATCCAGGGCTCGCTCGTCGGCGACGGGATGCTCGACCTCGGTCTCGTCGGAATCGCGGGCTGGCTCGCCGTGCTCGGCACGAGTGGTCGGCGGGCCGGCCTCGTGGGCTGGCCGCTCGCGATCGTCGCTCTCGTCGTGGCGGCGGGGATGCTGCTGCCCGCCCTGATCCTGCTCGTGCCGTTCGGCGGGCTGCTCATCATCCCGGGGTTCCTCGCGCTCGGCATCGGCCTGCTCGTGCGGAGCCGCGCCCGCTGACGGCGCGCACGGCGTGTGCCAGGATCGCCTCACGATGTGGGAGGACGTGGCGCTCGGCGCGAGCCGGATCGCGGTTCAGGTCGCGGTCTGGCCGTTCGTCGCCGCCCTCGTCGTGCAGGTCGTGCGGCGGCCTCCGCGCTGGCCGCGAGCCCTCCCTGCCGTCGCGACGATCCTCCTCCTCGTCGGCACGGCGGTGGGGGCGGTCGCCCCGGATGCCTGGCTCTTCACAGGGGCGACCTGGTGGTTCGCGCTTCCCGTGCTGCTCGGCTGCTACCCCGACGGGCGGTTCGTGCCGCGCTGGATCCTGGTGCCCGTCGCGCTCTACCTCGCGTTCGCGGTCGCGTTCGTCGTGACCGGGGGGGAGGTCGCGGAGCGCTGGGGCGGCGTCGTGGGGTTCTCGACACTCATCCTCTTCGGCGCCTCCGTCTATCGCTACCTCCGTCGCTCGGGTCCGGACGAGCGGGAGAGCGTGCGGTGGGCGATCCTCGCCGTGCTCGTCACCGCCGCCACCTTCATCGTGCAGATGATCGTCGAGGGCGGCACGGTCGCGGAGCACGGCCCGCTCTCGTTGGCCACCGCCAACCTGTTCGCGAGCGTCATCCCGGTCGGTCTCGCTCTCGGACTCCTGCGGCCGCGGCTGGTCGACGTGGACCGGGTGCTCGCCGGGCTCGTCGCGGTGCTGATCGCGGGCATCGCCATGGCCGTCGCCGCCGCCGGGGCTTGGGCGGTCGGGGGATTCGCAGCCCCGTCGGCCGCGGCCGTCTTCGCGATCGTCGCGGTCGCGCTCGTCGCGCTCCCCGCCGTCGGCCTCGCCCGGCGCGCCGCGACCTGGGTCGTGTTCCGCGGTCGTCTCGACGAGGCGGGCGCCGTCGCCGTGCTCGACGCGCGGCTCGCGGCCATCGCGGATGCGGACGTCACCCCCGAGGTCGTCGTCGCGGCGGTCGCCGAGGCGCTGCGGGTGGAGGGCGCGGAACTGCGCGGGGAGTCCGGCCTCGCGGTCGCGATCGGGGCGGTCCCCACCGGGGCGGAGGGCTTCCCGGTGGTCTACCAGGGCGAGCAGCTCGCGACCCTCCACGTCGCGCCGAGGCGGGGGGAGTCGGGGCTCACCGCCCACGACCGGCGCGTCGTGCGTCGGCTCGCCGCGCATGCCGCTCCCGCGCTCTACGCCGCCCGGTCGGTGCGCGACCTGCGGGAGGCGCACGGTGCGATCCTGCGAGCGCGCGAGGAGGAACGCCGCCGACTCCGGCGGGACCTCCACGACGACCTGTCGCCCACGCTCTCGGGACTCGGGTTGAGCGCCGCCGCGGTGGCGCGTCGCGCCCGCCACGGCGAGTCGGTCGCCGACGACGCCGACCGTCTCTCGAGCGACGTGCAGGCCGCCGTCGCGCAGACCCGCGAGATCGCCTACGGGCTGCGCCCGCCCATCCTCGACGACCTCGGCCTGCTCGCGGCGATCCGCAGTCGCACACTCGGCGCGAGCGCGGACTCCCTCGCGGTGCGCGTGACCGGAGCCGGGTTCCCCGCCGACCTGCCGGCCGCCGTCGACCTCGCCATCCTGCGCATCGCCCAGGAGGCCGTCGCCAACGTGCGCCGTCACGCGGGTGCCCGGCGCTGCGAGGTCCACGTGGATGCGACCGGGGATCCCGTCGTCGTGACGATCGACGACGACGGCGGGGGGTTCCCGGCCCGACTCCGGCCGGGGCTCGGCCTGCCGTCGATCCGGGAGCGGGCGCGGGAACTCGGCGGATCGGCCGAGTTCGCGACCGCCATCAGCCTCGGCGGGGCGTCGGTGCGGGTGCGCCTGCCGCGGGCGGGAGCGGGCGCATGACGCGCGTCGTCGTCGTGGACGACCACCCGGTGTTCCGTCGGGGACTCGTCGCGCTGCTGCGGGCGAGCGACTTCGACGTCGTCGCCGAGGCGGCATCCGGAGCGGAAGCCGTCGCGGTCGTCGACCGGGAGCGACCCGACCTCGTGGTGATGGACCTCGGCCTCCCCGAGCTGGGCGGCGTCGCGGCCACGCGGGCGATCACGGGCGCGCATCCCGGCGTCCGCGTGCTCGTCGTCACCCAGTTCGACGACGACGACTCGGTGCGCAGCGCGCTCGCGGCCGGGGCGTCCGGCTATGTGCTCAAGCAGGCGTCACCCGAGCACATCCTCGCCGCCGTCGACGCAGTCGGGATGGGGGCGCAGTGGCTCGGAGCCGATGTGCCCCGCCCGTTCGGGGAGCCCACGTCGGCGACGCCGCCGTCTCCGGTCTACGCCGGTCTGACGCCGCGCGAGGCCGCGGTCGCCGACCTTCTCGGGCGCGGACTCGCCAATCCCGCGATCGCCGAGCGACTGGGCCTCTCGGCCAAGACCGTCGCGAACTACGTCTCGACCGTGCTCCTCAAGCTCGGCGCCGAGGACCGGCTCGACGCGGCGCGGATCATCCGCTCGGCCGGCGCGGGGTAGTGCTCCGCGAGCAGGTGCTCGAAGTACTCCATCGACCGCTCGCTCGACGACACGAGCTGCCGGTAGACGCCGCCCCGCCGCGCTCGCGGATGCCCGGCCGGCAGGTAGCTGCGCAGGAGGGCGTCGGAGATGCCGTCGGCGGCGATGCGCAGCAGCCGCACGAGGTCGTCGACGGGGGAGCCGTCGTTCGGGCCGACGACGCTCACGGTGCCGACGACGACGTCCTCCGATCCGCGCACGGGCACGGCGACGCCGCGGGACTCCTCGAAGATCCACCCCGTCGACACCGCGTACCCGTCGCGTCGGGCGCGCTCGACGGCATCCCGCAGCTCCTCCTCGGTGCGCAGGCTGTGCGGCGTGATCGGCGAGAGGCCGCGCTCGACGATCGCCGGGATGAGGTCCTCCTCGGTGTTGGCGAGGAACACGATGCCGCTCGACGACAGTTGCAGCGGCGTGCGCCCGCCGACGATGGAGGCGTTGACGACGGCGTCGCGCGACGAGAGGCGCTCGATCACGAGGATGTCGAGTCCCGACCGCACGAGCAATTGGGTGTGCTGGCGCACGCGGGCCTGGATGGCGTGCAGGTAGGGCAGGGCGATCTCGCGCAGGCCGAGGGCGCCGGGGGTGCGGCTGCCCATCTCCCACAGCCGGTTGCCGACGCGGTAGCTGCGGTCGGGCATCCGCTCGAGCAGTCCGTGCTCGACGAGTTCGCTCACGATGCGGTGGGCCGACGACATCGGGATGCCGGCGCGCTCCGCGATCTCGCTGAGCGAGAGGAAGGGGGCTTCGAACGAGAAGGTGTCGAGCACCATGACGACGCGGCTGATCGCCGAGACGCCGTTGGACTGCCGGGCCATGGATGCTCCTTCGCTTCCTTGCGGGCACCCTACTTTCTTTCATAGAGAGCGTCCACGCGGCTTCCACCTGGTGGCTCCTACACTCGCGAACACCCGTTCAGAGAGGACACGACGATGACGTCAGAGACCCTGGCCCAGGCCATCGCCCGCACCGGGAGCCCCGTGGAGTTCCTGCGCAATCAGGATTGGCCGGCCATCACCTTCCCGATCAAGCCGGAGTTCACCAACTGGCGCGACGAGCAGCGCGCCTGGTCGTCGACGGTCGCGATCATGGACCAGTCGCACCACATGACGCAGCTCTTCCTCGGCGGCTCCGACCTCATCGAGATCCTCTCCGGCATCTCGCCCAACACCTTCGCGACCTTCCGCGCGGGCGTCGCGAAGCAGCTCATCGCGGTCAACCACGCCGGCTACCTCATCGGCGACGGCATCCTGTTCTACAACTCGAACGACCGCGAGGGCCTCGTACTCATCGGCCACCACATCCTCATCGACTGGGTGCGCTACAACGTCGAGAAGGCGGAGAAGGCGGGCAAGGACGTGCACCACCGGCTCGAGGCGAACTCGGCGATGCGCACCGACGCCGACCCGACGTTCTACCGCTACGAGCTGCAGGGGCCCGAGGCCGACAAGGTCATGCTCGAGCTCTGGGACAGCATCCCCGAGGTGAAGTTCTTCCACATCGCCGACGTCGAGATCGCCGGCAAGAAGGTGAAGGCGCTACGTCACGGGATGGCGGGCCAGCCCGGGTTCGAGTTCTACGGCCCGTACGCCGACGGCCCCGCGATCATGGCGGCGCTCCTCGAGGCGGGCGCCGAGTACGGCGTGACGCTCGTCGGGGCGAAGGCGTACTCGTCGTCGCCGCTCGAGTCGGGCTGGGTGCCGACGCCGTTCCCGGCGATCTGGGACGACGACTTCGCGGAGTACCGCGAGTGGCTGCCCGCCGCGCGCGCGGGCTCGATCGGCGGGTCGCTCAACTCGGCCGACGTGCACGACTACCAGTTCACTCCGTTCGACCTCGGCCTCGGCAAGTCGGTCAAGTTCGACCACGACTTCCACGGCCGGGAGGCGCTCGAGAGGATCGCCGAGAACCCGACGCGCCGCAAGGTCACGCTCATCTGGCACGCCGACGACGTCGCCGCGGTCGTGCGCTCGCAGCTCGAGCCCGGCATCCCGGCGAAGTTCCTCGACTTCCCGAAGGCGCGCTACGGCTTCTACCAGATGGACCGCGTCGAGCTCGACGGCAAGCTCGTCGGCATCTCGACCGACGCGGGCTACATCGCCTACGACCAGCTCTACATGTCGCTCGCGACGCTCGACAACGACGTGCCGGAGGGCGCCGTCGTCGAGGTGGTCTGGGGCGAGGACCCGGTCTCGCAGAAGCCGCAGGTCGACCAGCGCCACCGCCAGGTGACGATCCGGGCGACCGTCGCACCCGCGCCCTACCACGACTACGCGCGGAGCGTGTACCGGGCGAACTGACCCATTCCTCGAGCGCTACCGCGTTCGCCGAGCGCGCCTTCGATCCGAGGCGCGGTGAACGAACGCGGTAGCGCTCGGGAGGTCATGCCGTCAGCCGGCCCACCCGGTCGCGGGACGGGCGCGGGATGGCGGCGCCGGCATCCACGAAGTCGGTCGCGTGGGCGGTCGAGACGGTCGCGATCGCGCGCGCGAGCACCTCGTCGGCGACGGTGCGCCGGGCGGTGTCGTCGGCGAGGAGTTCGACGAGCACCGCGACCTCCTCGGCGGCGCGCGCGGCGATCGGGAACCACGGCAGCGCGGAGTGCCACGCCCGGAAGGCGACGAGCACGATGTCGTGGCGCTGCGTGAGGTGGGCGCGCTCGTGCGCGATGACGGCCGCGAGCTCGTCGGGGGAGAGGCGGTCGAGGAGTCCGCGGGAGAGCACCGTGACCGAGCCGAAGCCCTGCGGGAGGCAGTAGGCGACGGGGGTCGGCGCGTCGAGGATGACGGTCGACGGGCGCGACGGGTCGGGCGAGGTGAGCAGGTCGAGCAGCGCGCGGTGGCGCGACCGGGACCGCACGACCGAGAGCACGGTCGCGGCGAGGTGGCCGAGGAGGTGCCCCGCGAGGCCGACGGCGAGGCCGATCGCGACGCCGCCCGCGACTTCGGAGCCCGGGAGGAGGGCGAGCCCGGCGGCGACGCACGCGCCGATCATCGAGAACCCTCCCGTGAGGGCGATGAGCTGCCACAGCACGAGGGCACGGGCGGGGGCNCGGGTCGGCCAGGATGCCCGGGCGAGCAGGATCGGCACGGGCACNGCGAGCGCGAGGGCGACGATCCCGAGCGCGACGGCCGCGNTCGCGGCGGGGCCGGGGTCGACGGGCATGCCTCCAGGCTAGGAGCGACCGAGCAGCTTGCGCAGCAGGTCGGCGTCGGCGGCGGACACCCCGCCGACGAAGCGCTCGAGCACGGCGCTCCGGTCGGCGGACTCGCCGAGCACCTCGTGCATGAGTTCGGCGACGTGGTCGGCGCGCGACGCGGTCGGCGTGTAGCGGTGCGGGCGGGCCGACTTGTCGGCCGTCACGAAGCCCTTCTTCTCCAGCCGGCTGAGCACCGTGAGCACGGTCGTCGCCGCGAGCGGCTTGCCCGGGTCGCCGCCGCCGAGGCGGGGGAGCAGGTCGTAGGCCGAGAGCGACTCGTCGGCGTCCCAGAGTGCGGTCATGATCGCGTTCTCCAGCTGTCCGAGGCTTGCCACTCAGTGATTCTACATCGTGTCGAACTACTTCGACGCGATGTAGAACTGAGTTCTACACTGTGTAGAAGAACAGGCGCCCAGGAGGAACCGTGGACCCGCTCGACATCGCCCGCTGGCAGTTCGGCATCACGACCGTCTACCACTTCCTCATGGTGCCGCTCACCCTCGGCCTCGGCATGGTCGTCGCGATCCTCCACACCCAGTGGGTGCGCACGCGCGACGACAAGTGGCTCCGGATGACGAAGTTCTGGGGCAAGTTGTACCTCGTCAACTTCATCGTCGGCGTCGCCACCGGTCTCGTGCAGGAGTTCCAGTTCGGCATGGCGTGGAGCGAGTACAGCCGCTTCGTCGGCGACGTGTTCGGCGCCCCGCTCGCCCTCGAGGGGCTCCTCGCGTTCTTCGTCGAGTCGACGTTCCTCGGCCTGTGGATCTTCGGCTGGAACCGGCTGCCGAAGAAGGTGCACCTCGCGACCCTGTGGCTCGCCGTGATCGGGTCGTGGATCAGCGCGTTCTTCATCATCGTCGCCAACTCCTGGATGCAGCATCCCGTGGGGGTCGAACTCGTCGACGGACGACCCGTCATGACCGACATCGGGGCTGTGCTCACCAACAACACGGCGCTCGCCGCCTACACGCACACGCTCTTCGGCGCCGTCGCCGTCGCGGGCGGCTTCCTCCTCGGCATCGCGTGGTACCAGCTCTGGCGCCGCCGCAAGGACGGGATCGACACCGTGGATGCGCGGGGCCGCGTCATCGTCGGCGCAGCCCCCGACATCCCGGGCCGCGACCGCACCGACCACGGCGTCTGGATCACGTCCCTGCGGCTCGGTGCCGTCGTCGCGATCGTCGGCTTCGGCGGCGTCGCGATCACGGGCGACCTGCAGGCGAAGCTCATGTACGAGCAGCAGCCGCTCAAGATGGCGGCGGCCGAGGCGGCGTGCCACACCGGCACCGAGTTCTCGGTGCTCTCCATCGGCGACCTCGGCGCGCAGGACTGCGAATCGGTCACGACCGTCATCGCGATCCCGGGCGTGCTGTCGTTCCTTGCCAAGGGTGACTTCGACACCGAGCTGCCGGGCATCAACGAGCTCATCCCGCAGTACCAGGAGCAGTACGGGCTCACCCTCCCCGACGACCCGCGCTACGGCGACCGGGCGGGGCAGACGATCGAGTACCTGCCGCTCATGGAGGTCACCTACTGGGGCTTCCGCATCATGATCGGGTTCGGCGCGGTCGCCGCGTTCGCCGCCGCCGTCGCGCTCTGGCTCACCCGGAAGGGCACCGTGCCGCGCTCGCCGTGGATCATGCGCCTCGCCGTGTTCGGCATCCTCGCGCCCTTCGGCGCCAACATCGCCGGCTGGGTGTTCACCGAGATGGGCCGGCAGCCGTTCGTCGTCGCGCCCAACCCCGACCCGAGCGGCATCGACGGCGTCTACATGTTCACCGCGGCGGCCGTGTCGCCCGGCGTGACGGTCGGGGAGCTGCTGTTCTCGGTGATCACCCTCACCCTCGTCTACGCCGTGCTGCTCGTCGTCGAGCTCATGCTGCTCGTGCGCTACGTGCGCAGCGGCGTCGTCGGCGCGATGCCGGAGCTCGCGCCGCACGACGACGACCCGACCGATCCCGACGCCCGGCGCGACGACGTGCTCGCGTTCGCCTACTGATCCCCAGGAGCAGAAGAGATGGATGTCCTCCCCACCGTGTGGTTCGTCGCGATCGCCGTGCTCTGGACCGGGTTCCTGCTGCTCGAGGGCTTTGACTTCGGCGTCGGCATGCACTTGCTCGTGCGGGCGCGCGGGGAGCGCGAGAAGCGGCTCATGCTCAACACCATCGGGCCCGTCTGGGACGGCAACGAGGTGTGGCTCATCACGGCGGGCGCCGCGACCTTCGCCGCGTTCCCGCTCTGGTACGCGTCGCTGTTCTCGACGCTCTACGTGCCACTCGTGCTCGTGCTGCTCGGCCTCATCTTCCGCGCCGTCGCGATCGAGTACCGCGGCAAGGGGCACGGCGACCGCTGGCGTCGCGGGTGGGATCTCGCGCTCGGCGTCGGGTCGTTCGTCGCGGCGTTCGGCATCGGCGCGGCGCTCGCCCTCACCACGACGGGACTCCCGATCGACGGCAACGGCGACCGCGTGGGCGGACCGTTCGTGTGGCTCACGCCCGCGGCGGTGCTCGGCGGCCTCGCGGCGGTCGGCTTCTGCCTCGTGCACGCGGCGACGTTCCTCGCGCTCAAGACCGACGGGCCGGTGCGCGAGCGGGCGCGGCGCGACATCGTGCGGATGGCGCCCGTCGCGCTCCTTCCGATGGTGGGGTGGGTGCTGCTCGTGCAGCTGCAGTCCGGGGGATGGGTCTCGTGGGGGCTCGTGGTGCTCGCCGCGGCGTGCGCGGTCGCGGGATGGTTCGCGGCCCGGCGCGGCCGGGAGGGGCACGCGTTCCTCGGGTTCGCGACGTTCCTCGCGGCAGGGGCGGCATCCATCTTCGTCGCGGTGTACCCGGTCGTGCTGCCGTCGACGGTGGATGCGACGTTCGACCTCACCGTCTCGAATGCGTCGTCGAGCGACTACACGCTCGGCGTCATGACGGTCGTCGCCGCGGTGGGTCTGCCGGTGGTGCTGCTCTACCAGGCGTGGAGCTACTGGGTGTTCCGCAGGCGGCTCTCGGTCGAGCACATCCCCGAGCCCCACCCCGTCGTCCCCGCGGTGCGACCGTGAGCATCCCGAGTCGCGGGCAAACGCGGATGCAGGTGCCCCTCCCCACCCTCGTCGCGCTCGGGCTGGCGGCGGTCGTGAGGGCCGTCGCGCTGCTGCTGCTCGCGGAGGGGCTCGCGACGCTCGTCGTGCAGGGGGATGCCGCGGGGGCGGCGCTCGCGGCGGCGGGCGCGGTGCTGCGAGCCGGCGCGGGCTGGGCGACCGGGG
>Ga0065721_10005969_pt1 | contig 14896 bp, 21 predicted proteins | sample Mesricmetagenome_FD_59108 | JGI IMG/M metagenome (GOLD analysis project Ga0065721, IMG submission 59108) | Mesophilic microbial community from rice straw/compost enrichment Sample: eDNA_1 v2 (version 2) | ecosystem: Engineered > Solid waste > Grass > Composting > Bioreactor | place: USA: Davis... | reverse complement strand
TCCAGTCCTTGAGACAGTGGCAATTCCGACTTGCGCCGACGAGGATTCAAGGCTCTCATCGATGTAGGAGACGTCGTCCGCACGTCGTTTGAACGTTCAGGCAATTCAGGAGTCGGCCGAATGAAGTTGAAATCCCTCAGAAACGTGCTCGCCCTCGGCGTCGCAGGCCTTCTTCTCGCCTCCTGCGGCACAAAGACGGCAGAGCCAAGCCTTCCCTACGAGGGCAGCGTGCGCATCGAGAACAAGCTCGCAAAGGCCGCCGAGATCGCGGCCAAGGCCCAGGACGAGCTGGCGCGCGTCCAGATCGCCAGAACCAAGCCGTCGGCACCCCTTCTGGACGAGGCGACCCTTCCGGAAGAGCTGAAACGCCCGGCGACGCTGTCCTGGGCAGGCCCTGCCGAAGACGCCGCACGCAAGATTGCCGCTCTCGTCGGCTATTCGTTCCAGATCACTGGCAACCCGCCGTCGACGCCTCCGTCGATCCAGATCGACTTCAAGGACATCACCGCGGGCATGGCGCTCTACCAGATCGGCGTGCAGGCGTATCCATTCGGCGAGGTCGGGGTCGACACGGTCTCCAAGCGCGTCGAATTCCGCTATCTGCAGGCCCAGCAGCAGCCTGTCCGCCCCGAAGGAACGTCCCCGAGCTGGGGCAAGTGAGGCTTCGCCGATGAGAACCAGTTTCCTAGCCGCAGTTTCAGTGCTCTCGATCGCAGTTTCGGGATGCACCACCACCAGTTCCGTCAGCCCGCAGAACGACGCCGTCAGGGCGGCCCAGGAAGCCCCTCTGCGCGCCGACGTGAACCCCGGCACCAGCGCCAGCGCCCCGAGCATTCCGACGAAGGAGACGGCCTCCCTGCAGGAGATCCTGGCCCGCACGGCCAAGGCTCCGAAGCCGGAAGAGCCGAAGAAGGGCGAGGACAGGCTGCGCCTTCCCGCCATGGAAGAGGCAGCCAAGGCCTACGGAGCGCAGGCAGGCCTCGCCTTCGGCACGAGGGCGATCAACAAGACGCTCCAGGCCCGCGCCGGCGAGCTTTCCAAGACCTACGACTTCTCCCGGGTGATGATCCAGGCTCCCAACAACGTCATGGTCGTGCCACCGGTCATCTCCGAGGCGCAGGATGCATGGGAAGTCTCGGACGCAGGCCAGACCGTGCGCATCGCCGACAAGGTCTACGAGATCGTGGAGAACGAGGAGTTCACGGCAGTCGCACCCGTATGGCAGTCCTACCTGATCATGGACTTCAAGGAAGCCGAGATGCCCCCGGCCATGCTGCTCCCGAAGAACGATTCCGAGCAGGCGCAGTGGAAAGGGTGGGTCTCCGAAGGCTTCAAGAGGGGCGAGGAGCAGGCGGAAGCGACGCTCCAGGCCAATCTCGACAGGCTTAACCGCGACTTCACGGGCATGGTCCGCTACAAGAAGCTCGCCGAGGAGAAGCTCGTCAACATGCCGCGGATCTCTGCCGCCGACCTTGGCACCACGGGCACCGGGCAGGACATGCGCCAGAACGACCGCGCGGTGAAGATCATGCAGCCAGCCACCCTCAACGTCCAGTCGAGGGACTGGAGCGCATCGGCGACGACAACCGACAAGAACGGCGACAAGGCCGGGCCGGAGAAACCCGCTGTCGAGGAAAAGAAGGCGGAGCGCCCGAAAAACTCGAAGCCTGCGCCGAAGCCGAACCAGCGGCCGCGCAAGCCGACGGCCCCGGCAACTCCTGTTGACGAACCCACCAAGGGCGGCAGCAACCGCTTCTAGGCACCAGCCGCAGGGCCGAAATCCTGAATCGATAGAATCGAAATTCGAATCAATTCCTTCGGCCCTGCGAATCAAAAAGCCGCAAAGGCGAATCAAATATTTCGAGGATCGAAGGAATGCACGTTGAAGGTTTCGAACGGGAGAGACGTGCCGACGTGGCCCCGTCAAATCCCTTCGCCGGAAGCCATGATGGCGAGACGTTTCCGCTCGGATCCTATCTGGGGCCGGACGAATTCGACGAGATGCTCCTCTGGGCGTCGAGGAAGAAGGCCGCGGATATCCGTATCCTGCCCGACCGCGGGATCATCTGCGACATCGGCGGCAAGAACATCACCATCAACGACCGGGTGATCTCCCCGGCGGAGATCGAGTCCGTCGTCCGCTACATCTACGGCGAAAACGGCGTTGGCGAAGTCATCTCCGGAAGCGACCTCGATCCCGCCCACGAGATCCGCATCCCGGGGCTCGGCGTGAAGCGCTACCGCGTGAACATCACGGGCGGCCGCATGATCGGCGGGCAGGGCATCAACCTCGTCATCCGCGACCTTCCCTCGCAGCCTGTAGACTACCGGCTCCTCGATCTAGAGCCGGGCCTTCTGGCGGCGATGCGGCCGCAGCAGGGCCTCATCCTCTTCACCGGGCCGACGGGATCCGGCAAGTCGACGGCGCTCTCCTCCATCCTGCGCAAGCGCGTGGAGGAGCCGGACGCGAACGAGACCATCCTCGAGTATTCGAAGCCGATCGAGTACGTCTTCGACGGCATCATCATGCCGTCCTCGTCGGTCTTCCAGACGCACGCAGGCAAGGATCTCCGTCCACGCGGCGAGTACACCGAAGGAGAGCTGTGGGCCTACTGCGTGCGCAACGCGCTGCGCCGCAAGCCGACGATCATCCAGATCGGCGAGGCTCGAGACAAGGCGACGATCGAGGCTGTCACCGAAGCGGCCCTGACGGGCCACCTCGTCTTCACGACGATGCACACGATCGGCGTTGGCGAGACCCTGAGGCGCATGGTGATGCCGTTCCCGGACGAGAGCAGGCGCTCGATGGCCATCGACATCATGGAGTCGCTGCGCGTCATCTGCACCCAGCTCCTGCTCGACAGGCGGGGCGGCGGCAAGGTCGGATGCAGGGAGTTCATGGTCTTCTCCAGAGACGTCCGGGAGGAGCTGCTGCGCAACGAGATCGACGCATGGCCGCGGGTCGCGCGCCTGATCCTCGCCGAGAAGCGTGCGGTCGGCCAGACCATGGCCGACGCGGCGCTCAAGCTTCTCGAGCGCGACCTGATCTCGGAAGACACCTACGAGCAGGTCGCCGCTCCGGGCAGGCGCGCATGATTGTGATGCCGCCGGGACACAAAAGCTCCGGCGGCATCGATTCCGAATCCTTCACGGCCTTTTGCCTGTTGCAGGATTCAGACAAATCGGAAACGATTCATGATGTGATGGGAGTGCTGGAATGTCGGTAGGACACTGGAGAAATTCGTACAGGCCCGTGAAGTTCTTCTTCATGGACTGGCCGTTCGGCGTCATCATCGTCCTCAGCTTCATGCACATCAGGGTCTGGACGATGACTCTCGACGCGCTTGTGATCTGCCTCGGCATCTACATGCGTCACATCGGTCTCGGTCTTCCGGCAGCCATAAGGGCGACCCGCGCCTGGTTCGCAGGGTCGTACCGTCCGGCGCTCCCATTCAGGAAGATCCGCCGACTGGTGGACTTCGAACACCGCAGGCTGGCGTGGCAGCCAGAGAAGGAAAAGGGCGTCGTGACGCTCAACCCAGTCAAGCTCGACGGCTGAACCCGTCGCACAAGGTAGGAAAATGGCCAAGGAAATCGAACGCAAGTTCCTGGTGAGGGAAGAGATTCTGCTTCCGCTTCTGAAGGATCAGGACGTCATCAGGACGAAGCTCTCGCAGTTCTACCTCGTGTCGGCGCACGGCGTGGCGGTCCGGTTGCGCCGCGACGGAGATGGCGATGTCGTGATCACGGTGAAGCACGGCGGCGACATGATCTCCACCAACGAGCACGAGTTCCCGGTATCACCTGACTCCTACGACAAGGGTCTCCCCGACCGCGTGGGACACGAGATCGTCAAGACGCGCCACTATGTCTGGCACGGCGAGCGCGAATGGGAAGTCGACGTCTTCGAGGGCGCGCTGGATGGGCTGATCGTGGCCGAGCTTGAATGCGACGACGCCGCTGAAGTCACCGATCTTCCGGAGTGGGTCGGCGAGGAAGTCACCTATGATCCGCGCTACAAGAACGCTGTTCTTGCGGTTCATGGACTGCCTGTCCGTGAAAGGACGGAAGACATCGCAGAGAGGATCGCGTCCAACACCCGCGTCCTGGCCGCGCTTTCGACCCTGAGCCTGGGACCTGAACTCGACGAGGCGCTTGTAGATGCGATGGCCGGAACCGACAAGGCCGCGCACACAGGCTTGAGATCCGACACCTTCAATCCGTTCTCCTCCCAAGCCCGCATCGGCATGGGAATCCTCGACGCCCTGGATCCGAACTACTGGGTAGGCGACGTTGTGCCCGATGCGATGGACGCGGCCGGCACGGCCGAAGCCCTCATGTTCGCGCCGGGCGACGCGGTCTTCGCCAGCGGATCGCGCGATGCAGTTCCCGGCGACGCCGGAAAGGGAGACGCGCGACCTGCGGGCGCAACGCTGGCAAACCCATATGTCGACATCGAGGACGAGATCCTTGCCGAGTTCGCGCGCAGGCAGCCTTACATCGACCAGTCCCTGGAAGCGGTCACCGGATCCATCGCAGCGGTCACGGTGTCTACTGCGGCCGAAACAGAAGGAAAGTGAGATGGACGGCGCGATCATAGAGACAGGACCTGTGCGCACCTCCGGCACCTTCTTCGATCTCGTACGCGAGAAGCTGGAAGGTCTCGGGGACATCCGGCTCCCAGCCACCTCCCCGGTCGAGTACATCTTCGAGGGCAAGCGCATCCCCGAAACCGAGATCTTCACCAACAGCCAGAAAGGCAACTGACATGACCACCGATAACAAGAAGCCGCTTCTGGTCGCGATCGACGACGGCTATGCCCAGACGAAGGTCTACGGCGAGCGCCCTGACGGCACCATCGGCAAGTACCACATGCGATCTTCCGTCCGTCCCGGCCGCTACGGCGTGGGCTCGATCTCCGGCGACGGCTTCATGGGCCTCTACGAGACAGAGGAAGGCCCGTTCACGGCGTCGGAGGACGTCGAGGCGGAGTCGACACAGTTCGACAACTTCCACACCTCCACGATGAACCGCGTCCTGGTGAACCACGGCCTCGTGGGCGCTGGATATGGCGGCCTCACCGTCGACATCATCACCGGTCTTCCGGTCGCGGACTTCTTCGGAGCCGACGGCGCAAAGGACGAGGCGAAGATCGCGCTCAAGAAGGCCAACCTGCAGAAGCCTGTGAAGCTCGTCAGCGGCTCGTCCAAGGTGGCGAGCCTGAACGAGATCACCGTCGGCTGCCAGGCTGTCGCCGCCTACATCGACTACGCGCTGGACGACGACCTGAACGAGGTCCAGGACGTGGACGGCGCGGTCGCGATCGTCGACATCGGCGGACGCACCACGGACATCGCGACGGTGATCGGCGGCAGCCGCATCGACCATGCCCGCTCCGGCACCGCCAACATCGGCGTCCTCGACGTCTACAAGGCGGTCAAGCAGGGCATCTGGACGCGCGAGAAGATCCGTGACGACTTCCCCATCAACGTCATCGACAAGGCAGTGCGCGAGGGCTTCATCAAGCTCTACGGGCAGAAGCAGGATGTGAAGGAGATCGTGGACACCGTGGTCGCCGAATACGAGGCGAAGCTCGCACGCGAGATCGAGCGCCGGATCTCCACGGGAGCCGCCATGAATGCCGTCGTCTTCGTCGGCGGCGGCTCGGCCCTCTTCAAGGACATCGCCAAGACCTTCCGCAACGGCCACATGTCCCAGGATCCGGAGTTCGCGAACGCGCGCGGCCTCTACAAGTACGTGCGCTACCAGAACCAGGACGCATGACATGACAAGAACCGCATGCTGCACGTCCGGCATACCGGGACTGGAGGCTTCGTCCTCCGGCCTCGCCGGCGTGCGCGTGACGGCGGGGGACCATGATGCTCGAGCGTAGCAAGGCTCTCCAGATCTACTTCAAGCCGGGCTTGTCCGAAGACGACCTCATGCTGCGCGTGTGGGCAGCCGCACGGCGCAAGGGCCGCCCGCAGGAAATCTTCCGCAGCATGCTTCGAGAAGGACTCGTGCAGCTCGTTGCCAACGGCAAGCTGGATGAATCCATCATCGACGAGTGCGGCCTCGACGCCATCGTCGAGCGGCGCAGGCACAGGACGTCCAAGCACACTGACCGGCCGTCCTCTCCGCCTCCCGTTCCCGTGCAGCCTGCTCCCGCCTACGGCTACCCGGGATATCCCCACTATCCGCATCCGCTGCAGCCGCCTGCACCCGCACCCGCACCTGCCTACCATGAAGCTCCGGCATATGTTCCTGCTCCTCCTCCGCCGGCACCCGTTCCGGCACGGGTCATCGAGCAGGCACCCGCCCCAGCGCCGGTGGAAACGCCGCGCGAGGCACGGGACGCACAGCCCGCCCGTGAGGCAGTGTCTGCCCCGGAAGACGCCGCAGACACTGCGATTCAGCGGGACTCAGACGGATCGGGGAATGGCCCGAAGCCGCAGAGGAAACTCGGCAAGTTGATGTGACCGAATCCATGCCCGATCATGGATTGAACAGTTAGTTGGAGACGGACTATGGCAGGCAAGGGCGGCGGCGGGCAGCAGGAGAACAGCAACAACACCGAGGCGGTGCTGTTCATCACCATCGTTCTCGTGATGCTGGGCCTGTGGGCCATCTGGACGTTCTTCAGGGCGCTTGTCGTGCTGCCGGCCTTCGCGATCGATGCCTTGTTCATCTTCCTGATCGAGTACACGAAGGGGATCGGCGACACGGGCACCGCGGTGAAGAACTTCGTCGTCTCCTTCTTCACGGGCACCCGCTCGGCCGCTACCGACATCACCTGGGAACAGTTCTCGTATGTGAGGACGGTCGTAGGCAACCAGGTTCGCTGGATCATCAGTCCGATCATCCTCGGCTGCGCCTTCTGGGTCTTCTTCAAGATGAAGGGCGAGGGCTACAGGCGTGTCTTCTCGCTCGGCGGCGGGAAGGGCAAGGCGCAGAGCCTCGCGCACTACCAGTCTGAGCGATGGAAGGTCGCAACCTACAGCGCCTTCTTCGACCCGGACGACCGCGACCAGCACATCACCCCAGCCGCCACGCCCATGGAATTCCTGCGCAACAACGAGGTGGAGTTCGAGAACGGATCCTTCTCGGAAGAGACGAGGGAAGTTCGGCTTCCGGAGATCTTCGCCGCCCAGCTCGGCAAGCAGTGGACCGGGCTGGAGCGTGCCGACATGTACGTGCAGTGCGTCGCGATCCTCTGCGCGCTCCACTACCTGCGCCGCAAGTCCTCGCTGGCCGAGCGCGAGGCCCTCTCGATCGCATGGGCGCAGGGCAAGGACGGCACAGAGGCCATGAAGGCGCTCGTCGAGAAGTACATCAAGGACAAGGACATCATCAAGGTCGTCGACACGATCTGCGGCAGGCACGCCTACGCCCACACGGGCCTGTTCGCGCTGCTCGACGCGGCAAGGGCGAGGGCGGGCGTGCTTGCGTCCGCTGACTTCGGATACCTGAAGCAGCTTGACCGCTCGCTCTGGTACACGCTGTCGAACTGCGGCCGCCGTCGCTTCTTCATCGAGGCCGCGGGCGTGGTCAGCCACTTCTTCGCCGAACGCGTGACGACCAATCCCCTGGTCGAGCCGAATGTCGAGAACGCCATCAACGGCCTCGAGGACTACCTCGACGAGCAGGGCCTTCTGTCGCTGACTGAGTTCTTCAAGACCAAGGACATCGTCTAAGCCCCACAAGGAGCACGCCGTGAGCGCCCTGCCGAAACTTCTCACCGTCTTCGTTCTGTGCGCCATCGGGATGTTCTCCCTGATCGGGATCCCTTTTGTCGCGCTCTACATCTACCTCGTGTTCTTCAGGCAGGCAGTCCGTATTCGCGCAGGCATGGAGAAGTGCAGGGCCATCATGATGATCGGGGAGAAGGTGTCGGTCGCGACGAAGCAGCTTCGCATCCATGCCCTGCTGCACAGACGGCGGATCGCCATCGTCACCGACAGCCGCTTCGTGCGCCTCGACCGCGGACTGTTCGGCGGATACGACATGGTGGATTTCCAGTGGAAGGATCTGCGGGACGCGACGATCACCGAGAACTTTCTTCCGAACATCTTCGGTTCGGACGTCTCGTTCAGGCTGTCCAGCGGCGAGCTTGTTCATATCACCGGGTTGAAGGCCGTCACCGCGTCGAAGGTCTACGCTTTCGCACAGCGCCAGGAACAGGCGTGGGAAGAAAAAAGGCGCATTCGGAAGAACGAGGATGTCAGGGCGGCCTCTGGAGGCATCTACCTGAACGGCACCGGAGGGGGAGTTCCAGGGGGCGGGCAGAGCACGGACGTCGCGTCGGAACTTCGAAACGCAAAGCAGATGCTGGACGAAAAGCTGATCAGTGATGCCGAGTTCGAGGAAATCAAGTCCCGCCTGCTATCCAGGCTCTAGGACCACTCAAACTGCCGCTTGCTCACGGGTGGGCTCGAAGATCATCTCCCGGGTGATTTCGCGTGCAAGAAGCCCGGCTACGCGTCCGCGCTCCTCTTCGAGCAGACGGCTTCCCTCACCACCAAGCCATCGTTCGATCTTCGAGTAGACCGAAAAGGGGTTTGACATGTCCTTGCCCTCTTCCTTCATCCTGACATAGACAGCATTGACCGCCTCGTTCCTTGCCTGCCTGGCCACGCGCGCCTCGAAGGAGGGAAGGGCTGCCAGAATGTCCTCGGCGGACACCTGGAGCATGCGATCCGCGCATTGGGCAGTGAACCCGGCCATGCCCGGCGTGCCGGCCGGATGTGCGAGAAGAAGGTCGTGCCAGATCCGGCCACGTTCCTCCCATTCATCCTCTGCGATCCCGTCCGGCCGGTCGGTGTTGTTCCAGTAGGAGAAGTCGTCCACTGCGCCCTGCTCCATCCACAGGTCGATCCAGCGGGGACGTTCGCAGAAGGCCATGCCATAGACGGCTCCGCCGAACGGCAGGATCGAGAGCTCGAAGTCGAAGTCCACTTCGGGATCCCGCGACCCGCTTCCGAGGATCTCCTTCTGGCGCGTGCGGATCTCTTCCCGGGCGATGCGGTATGGCGTGCCGCCGGAGGCGCGTTCTGGCCTGATGATGTTCCTGTCCACTGTATCCGCAGCCATGCCTGCGACGAGCGCGGCGAGGTCAGCCCGGTGCTGGTCGGCAAGGACCACGCGCCACCGGGCGATCATCTCGTGGATCTCGAATAGGTCGCGGCTGCGGAAGCGGAACCCGTGGTGGATCTTGGTGCTCATGATGGTATCCGTGTTTTAGCTGGCAGAGGTGTTATCGGAAGTCAGTGCGACGGGTCACAGCACACCTCCCGGCCGAAGCGTGGAAGTGCCTCCGACACCCTCGGCGAGATCAAGCAGGGCAGCCTTGCCGCCGTCCGCGGCACTCCCGTCCGGAGCTGTCACCGACATCGTCGTACCGTCGGCGGCGACGGCCGCGATCGCTGTCGGTATCCCCCGGTTGTTCCAGAGGAGGTAGAAGTCGCAACCGCCGAACTGGTGGTGGAGATTGAAGATCGCGATATGGGACGACATGGCGGCGGCAGCGTCGGCAGGGTTGGATCCCCTTGACGAGAGATACCGCACGGCACCGCCCACAGCGCCGACCGACAGCACCTCGCGCCAGGTGCCGTGCTCAGACGCGATCTCGCGGCCGGGTCGGCAAGCCTCCCGGAGCCATCGGACCATCGACCGCTCGCCCCAGACACCGACTTCGAACGGACGTTCGACGCCTTCGGATAGGAAGGCCCGAAGCTCTCCAGCCGCATCCCTTGCGTGTTCGGTCGCATCGGGGTTGTCAGCGTAGTCGCGGATGAGTTCGGCGAGCCTGCCAGTGGGCTTCCATTCGCCGGAAAAGCGGATCTCGAAGCCACCTGGGGCATCGGTGCCCTCGCGTATCGACAGGACGTCGGTTCGATCCTCGTCGAAGATCAGGGCGTCGATGAACTCCAGTGCGGCTACGGGGAAGTACATCGCGCCGAGGCCGCTGCGCATCAGGATCGTGTCCCAGTTGAACATGAAGCGCCACAGGTTCTCGACATCGTCCAGATCGAGGTTGATGCCCTTTCCCCGCCCAGGCATGAAGTGGCCGCTCGTGCTCCCCTTCTCCTCCCGTACCCAGGCTCGTGATTTCGTTCCGGGGATCTTGCTGCAGAGCATCCTTGCATCGCCCTGCCTGCGGATGCTGAGAGACCCTCCGCCGAGGATCGCGTGCCTTGCGCGGAGAAGGTATGCGACATGGTCGAATCTTGAGATCAAGGTCATCCTCCGGCGTCGGTGGAGGATAGATAGAGATTTGCGCGGTATTGTCAACACTTACGGCTGCTGGAAGTCGACATGATCACCCTCCGGCGGACGGAAGGACAGGCAGCCCCCGAGCAGGCCGACGTAGCGTTCCACGAACTCGAACGGAGGCGATACAAGACCAAGCTCGAACTCCGCGATGCGCTTGCGGCTGCAACCAAGCCGCGTGGCGACATCGGACTGCGACATCCGCCTTCTGATGCGCTCCTGGCGCAGCTCCAGCCTGATTTCAACCAGGAGTCCCATGCGGCCTTGTTCGATCCAATTCGCAGTTGCACAGCGTCTGTCAGGCGGAGATCGCATGACACCTGAAGGTTACATCCGCAATTCATTTCAAATCAAGATCGGGAACATCCAAATCGAGGCAATTTACCCGTCTCAGTTGTCCAATGAGGATTAATCCGAAACTTTCGGGAAGGATTCAGACCCTCCGAGCGGCTTTGCTGTTGACGAATTCCTCCCGGGAACCCCACACTTCAGCAGGAACAGGACTCGCGGCAGGTGTCGGATGGAATTCTTCAAGAAGCGTGACGAACGGTTTTTCAGAGGACTGGGAGCCGAGTACGCCTTCAATGGTGCCGATGGCATATCGCTAGTCTCCGGAGGGCGCGTTCTGAAGGTCAGGCTCGAGGGAGCCGAAGGTGAGCGGACGACGTCCCGGATCGTGCTGGCCGAGCCGGACGGGAAGCTGCACGTGATCTACGAAGGCGACGCCCTGGAAGCGGCCTCGCGCTATGTCTCGATCTCTGCAAGCGCGACATCGGCTCGAACCACTGTCAGCGTCAGCCGTAAGGGTCTCTACGCGGCGCTCGCGGCATTCACCGCAATCTACGTCGTGTTCTGCCATCCGGCTTCCAGAACTGCTGATCCCGCCGTCGGCGAGGTTTCCGAACTCAGCTCGCTGCTCAAGTCGATCCCGGCTGTCTCGCAGGGCGGCGTGCCTGGCCTGAACATGCCCCCAGTGGCTTCGCTGCAGGTGCCTCCGGCGCTTTCAAGCCTCGGATCGGGATCCGCGGTTCTGGACAAGCCGGCCTTCCTCGACCTGCCTGAGGAGAACGCCTCGGCAGCCGGGGAAGACGTGGACAAGACGGCGGAAGTCGCGGCAATCCCAGCCTACAGCGCCGACCTCTACACGTCCCCCGCAACCCCGGCGGCAGACAAGCAGGAAGCCGTCGCCACTCCGGCGGAAGTTGCCGAGCCGGAAGGCGACAAGGCATCGGATGCCGCGAGCACTGCAGCCGATACCGAAGCGGCCGCTCCTGCCGCAAAGGACGACGCGCCCGTGCAGGCCGCGGCATCGAATCCTCCGGCGGCGGACCAGCCGTCCAAGGCCGAAGACGCGCCTGCAGCGGCGGCCGCTGAGAGTGGCGAGGAAGATCCGAAGGCACTGGCGGCATCGGTCGCCAAGCGGATGTCTGCGGACGATGCCCACAAGCTGCTGGGTCAGCTCCAGACGATGACCGAGATGGATCCTTCGATGATCACGCCGGAGATCCTCGCCAAGCTTCCGCATGAAATGGCCCAGGCCCTGCGCGACACGGGTGTCCTCGATGACCCCGCCGCCATGCCTGAGAAAGGCGACGCACCCTACGCGGCGATCCGTCTTCCGGCAGGAGTGATCGACAAGTACCGCGGCAAGGACGGCATCGCCTCCATCCCGGAAAACGACACCTATGCGGCACTCGGCAACAGGATCCCGCTTCAGCTCCCCGGCGGCGGAGACATCCGCAAGCCGGAAGACCTGATGCTCTTCGGCTTCAAGCCCTGAACCCATTGAACAGCGCCCGGCGCAGACAGGCGGACACCGTGACCAGACAGCCCGAATACATCATCGAGATCAACGACTGGACGCCGGACGTGCTGGAGTACCGCCCTGTCCCGGACCTCGACTGGAAGAGCATCCAGTTTCCGGATGATGCCTACATGTTCGTCTTCTACGACAGGTCGCAGGGGCAGCCGCATCCGCCGATCTCGGACTGGTTCTACCTCTCGACCGATCCCAGGCTGCTCACTCCCGAAGAAGCCGCGCGCGAGTTTCCCGAATATGCGGATGATGTGGCGTTGTGGGCGTCCAGGGGGGCCGAGATCTTCGCCAACCACGCCTATGAATATGGCGGACACCGCGGCACGCGGATCGTTCCCATGATCCCGGGGATCGTCTTCATCGACAGGACATCCATGCGCCAGATCTGGCCGACGGCAGCGTGACAGCCGTGGACACGGGTCTCAAGGTCGCGGTCGTCGGGAGCAGGGGCTTCCGCGACGCCAGGCTCGTGGACCGCAGGCTGTCTGAGATGAAGCCTTCGCTGGTGATCAGCGGAGGAGCCGATGGAGCCGATCATCTCGGGGAGACATGGGCAAGGCGCAACGGTATCGAGACGCTGATATTCCATCCCGAGCACAAGAAGTACAAGCACCCGTACCATCACCGGAACCGCTTGATAGCAGAGGCCTGCGACGTGCTGGTGGCCTTCTGGGACGGCCGCTCGTCGGGCACGAAGTACACGATCGGCTACGCCCGGCGCATCGGCAAGCCTGTCATCATCGTGAGGTTCTGAAGATGGCGCTGTGCCCGAACACACAAGGATAACCGGATGACCGACTTCGCCAAGCTTCTCTTCGACGAGGCCTCGAACGACAGGCTGTTCGACTTCTGCAAGACGCACCGCCTCGGGCTGGCGGATGTGGAGGATCAGTCGTCGCTCGCCCCGAAGGATTTCAAGTTCCATCTCACCGTCATGTACAGCAGGGTGGAGAACCCTCTGTTCGAGGTGGGCGAGCGCGAGATCGACCCGCTCACGGTGGAAACCGAATCCTTCGACCTGTTCGGTCCAGGCAATGATCTTCTCGTCCTCCGGCTGAAGCAGCATCCCGACCTCTCAGCCATGTTCGAGCACTACCGGGAAACCTACGGCCACGTCTATGACTTCCCGGTTTTCAGGCCGCACGTCACGATCAAGGGGAGTAGCGCGGGCGTCAGACACCGCATCGGCTCGATCCCGCTTCCGGACTTTACCCTGCTAGCCAATCGCCTGGAACACAAGATCAAGCGCTGATCCCTTATTGCGGGCCTTAGTTCATGCCCTGTACCACGCCGAGACCGGACCCTTGCCGACCTCGGCTATCTTTTCCTTGACCGACTCCGTCAGGCGATGCTTCATGGCGGGATCGTCATGGCTCCAGACCTCGGCTCCGCTTGTCCTCGGACGGTTTTCGTACTGGTCGTCGCACGCGGCCTCGTAGCTGGGGAAGGGGCCGTAGGCGGTGGAGTACTCCACCCAGTCCCAGGCATCGCTCGGGCTGTCGGGATCCTCCTGCAGATAGTACCACTGGCCTTGGGTTGGCTCGATGAACATGAGATCCGGCATCGCTTCCTCCTGCGTCTTTCCGGATCACATTGCTTCATGCCGCTGAAACCTTCCAGCCTAGTTCCGGCCCAGTTGACCGCTCNGATTGAATCCTATAGCAACATTGGCAGTGAATCCTTCGTTGATGCGACGGGTTCGGAAGCTTCAATAGCCACGGAGACAGGCATGAGCACCATCGACGACCGCAAGCGCGCACTGGAGAACAAGTTCGCCCACGACCAGGATCTGAAGTTCAAGGCTGAATCGCGCCGCAACCGTCTCCTGGCAGAATGGCTGGCTCCGAAGCTCGGCCGTGAAGACCACGAGGCCTATGCCAAGGAAATCATCGAGGCAGATCTGAAGCAGGCTGGCGACGGCGACGTGTTCGCCAAGGCGCTTGCGGACATCGGCGCGGCCGGCGCATCCGTCACCGAAGACGAGCTGCGTGCAAAGATGGACGAGCTTCTCGCGACGGCGGCCGAGCAGGTGGCAAACGCCTGATCCAGCCTTCCGGATGAAAAATGCAAAGGCCCGCGGAAGCGGGCCTTCCGCTGTCAGGGTGCCGCCATGGCTACCCCTGGCGCAGGTTCGGCAGGAGACTGTCGTAGCTCAGGTCTTCGCCATCGTCGTCATCATCGGCGAGATCCTCATCGATGTCTTCATCTCCGTCGACTGGCGACGCGTATCGGCGGATCTCGCGACATGTAGGCAGGTAGTCCGGAGACGGCTCCCCCTCCGGCCTCGCGGCGTCGAAGTACCAGCCGGCACACTTGACGTAGTAGTGGATGCCATTCGCCGTCAGACCGTCGAGGGCGAGGTAGTCCTCGTAGTCCTCGACCTCGACTTCCGTGCCCGGGAACCGCTCCTCCACGAGTGCGGCCACGTCGTTCGCGAAGTCGCAGCAGGGGCCGCTGTTGATGTCGTAGGCGCAGGTGACCTTCTCGGCACCGTTGCCCGCGAGCCAGTCGGCGTAGACCTCGTTGACGATCTTCTCGACATCCTCGCGCGTGGCGACACGGCTGGGAGATTCAGCGTTCATTCGCGGCCTCCTTCATGGAGCAGGAGCTTCGACATCGTCTGAAGCCGCTGACAAGGTGATGTCAATGCCCTCGTCGACCCACAGCCTCACGTCCTCGATCGAATAGCCGTCGATCACGATCTCTGTCGCAGCGGCCTTGGCCGCCTCCACGGCGTCTTCCTGGTTCGCCGCCTCGACGTTGACGAACTGGTCGCAGCGGATCTGGATCACTATAGGCTGCCCGTCCTC
>Ga0065721_10000600_pt1 | contig 14897 bp, 11 predicted proteins | sample Mesricmetagenome_FD_59108 | JGI IMG/M metagenome (GOLD analysis project Ga0065721, IMG submission 59108) | Mesophilic microbial community from rice straw/compost enrichment Sample: eDNA_1 v2 (version 2) | ecosystem: Engineered > Solid waste > Grass > Composting > Bioreactor | place: USA: Davis... | reverse complement strand
CATGCGCGACTGGCAGCGGCAGCTGCCCTACGCGCGCGAGCTGAAGGCGCAAGGCCGGACGAAGTACGTGGGCGTCACCCACTACACCGATGCCGGCCTGCCGGAGCTGGAACGGATCCTGCGCAGCGAGGCGCTGGACTTCATCCAGATCCACTACTCGGTCAACTCCGCCGCCGCGGCGAAGACCGTGCTGCCGCTGGCGCTGGACCGCGGCGTGGCGGTCATCATCAACCGCGCCTTCGACGATGGCCGCCTGTTCGCCAAGGTCAGGGACACCCCGCTGCCGGCCTGGGCCGCGGACGTCGGCGTGACTTCGTGGGCGCAGATGTTCCTGAAGTTCGCGATCAGCCATCCGGCGGTGACCGTGGTGATCCCGGCCACCGGCAAGCCGGAGCGCCAGCTGGACCAGCTCAAGGCCGGTACCGGACCGCTGCTGGACACACCGCAGCAGCAGGAGCTGCTGCGCCGGTTCTCCGCCTGAGCCGCGCCCGATGACACGCGACACCGGGACTTCCACCCAACAGCCCTGGCTGTCGCGCCTGTCCGGCGTGCAGCCGCACGAGGCACCGGCGGTCGGCGCCGGCCTGGCGATGTTCTTCCTGCTGTTCACCGGCTACTTCATGCTGCGGCCGGTGCGCGAGACTTTCGGCGTGGCCGGTGGCGTGGACAACCTGCAGTGGCTGTTCACCGGCACCTTCGTCGCGACCCTCGCGGTACTGCCGCTGTTCGGCTGGATCGCATCGAAGGTGTCGCGGCGGCGCATCGTGCCCTGGGTGTTCGGTGCGGTGGTCGCCAGCCTGCTTGGTTTCGGCGCCAGCCTGCTGCTGCAGCCGGAGAGCGTGTGGGTCGGGCGCGCGTTCTACATCTGGGTGTCGGTGATCAACCTGCTGCTGATCTCGCTGGCCTGGAGCGTGCTGGCCGACGTGTTCGCGCCTTCGGAAGCCAGGCGCCTGTTCGCCCTGGTCGCTGCCGGCGCCAGCGCCGGTGGCCTGGTCGGACCGGTCCTGACCACGCTGCTGGTCGGCCCGCTCGGGCATGGCGGCCTGCTGCTGCTGTCCTCGCTGCTGATCGGCGCCAGCGCCGCCACCGCGCTGTGGCTGCACCGCTGGCGCGACCGCAACCGGCTGCCGGCCAGCGAGCGGGCCGCGGCGCCTCCGCCGAAGCGGCTGGGCGGCAATCCGCTGGAGGGCGCTTTCGATGTGTTCCGCTCGCCCTACCTGCTGGGCATCTCGCTGTTCGTGGTGCTGCTGACCACGGTCACCACCTTCCTGTACTTCGAGCAGGCACGGCTGGTGGCCGAGCTGTTCCCCGACCGCGCCCAGCAGACCCGGGTGTTCGGCCTGATCGATACCGTGGTCCAGACCCTGGCCATCCTCACCCAGCTGTTCGTCACCGGCCACGTGGCCAGGAAGCTCGGCGTGGGCGTGCTGCTGGTGGCGGTGCCCCTGGTGATGGCGGTCGGCTTCCTGTGGCTGGCGCTGGCGCCGGTGTTCGCGGTCTTCGTGGTGGTGATGATCGCCCGCCGTGCCGGCGAGTACGCGCTGGTGCGCCCGGCGCGCGAAATGCTTTACACCGTCGTGCCGCCGGCGCAGAAGTACAAGGCCAAGAACTTCATCGACACCGCCGTGTACCGCGGCGGCGATGCGCTGGGCGCATGGGTGAAGCGCCTGCTCGACCTGATGGGCGACCATCCCTCGCTGGCGCTGTTCATCGGCGCCGGCATCGCCCTGGCCTGGGCCGGCACCGGCCTGGCGCTGGGACGCGCCCAGCGCCGGCGCGAAGCCGCNGCGGAGTAGGGCGGCGCCTCAGGACGCCGCGGCCTCGGCCTCCAGTTCCAGGAATCCGCCGGACTGGCGCTGCCACAGTTGCGCGTACAGGCCGCCGGCGGCCAGCAGCTGTTCGTGCGTGCCCTGTTCGACGATGCGGCCCTGGTCCATGACCACCAGCCGGTCCATCGCCGCGATGGTCGACAGGCGGTGGGCGATCGCGATCACCGTCTTGCCCTGCATCAGCCGGTACAGGTTCTCCTGGATCACCGCCTCGACTTCCGAGTCCAGCGCCGAGGTAGCCTCGTCCAGCACCAGGATCGGCGCGTTCTTCAGCAGCACGCGGGCGATGGCGATGCGCTGGCGCTGGCCACCGGACAGCTTCACGCCGCGCTCGCCGACCTGGGCGTCGTAGCCGCGCCGGCCCTTGGCGTCGACCAGCTCCATGATGAAGTCGTGCGCATTGGCCTGGCGCGCGGCCTCGATCATCTCTTCCTCGGTCGCGTCAGGGCGGCCGTACATGATGTTCTCGCGCACCGAGCGGTGCAGCAGCGAGGTGTCCTGGGTGACGACGCCGATCGCCGCGCGCAGCGAATCCTGGGTGACCGTGGCGATGTCGCTGCCGTCGACCAGGATGCGGCCGCCTTCGCGGTCGTAGAAGCGCAGCAGCAGGTTGACCAGGGTCGACTTGCCGGCGCCGGAGCGGCCGACCAGGCCGACCTTCTCGCCCGGGCGCACGTGCAGGTCCAGGCCCTCGATCACGCCGCCCTGCTTGCCGTAGTGGAAGGTGACGTGGTCGAAGCGGATGTCGCCCCGTACCGGGCCGATCGGCGCCGCGTCCGGGCNTGTCGTCCACCGNGGCCGGCAGGGCGATGGAGTTGATGCCGTCCTGCACCGTGCCGATGTTCTCGAACAGCGCCGACATCTCCCACATGATCCACTGCGACATGCCCATCAGCCGCAGCACGAAGGCGATGGCCACCGCGATCGCGCCCACGCTCACCGCGTCCTGCATCCACAGGCCGATGCCGGTGGCGGCCACCGCGAACAGCAGCAGCATGTTGAGGGTGTCGTTGCTGACGTTGACGAAGGTCGCCAGCCGCATCTGCCGGTGCACGGTGCCGAGGAACTGGTCCATCGAGCCGCGCGCGTACTCCTCCTCGCGGCGCGANTGCGAGAACAGCTTGACCGTGGCGATGTTGGTGTAGCTGTCCACGATCCGGCCGGTCATGGTCGAGCGCGCGTCGGCCTGCTCCTGGGCGACCTTGTTCAGGCGCGGGATCGCGTAGCGCAGCAGCGCCGCGTAGGCGACCAGCCAGCCGGCGAACGGCAGCATCAGCCGCCAGTCGGCCGAGGCCGCCACCAGCAGCGCGCCGCCGAAGTACACGACCACGTAGTTGCCCACGTCCAGCAGCTTGATCACCGTCTCGCGCACCGCCAGCGAGGTCTGCATCAGCTTGGTGGCGATGCGCCCGGCGAACTCGTCCTGGAAGTAGCCCATGGACTGGCGCAGCAGGTAGCGGTGCACCCGCCAGCGGATGCGCATGGGGAAGTTGCCCAGCAGGGTCTGGTGGATCACCAGCGAGCTGAGCAGGTTCAGCGCCGGCATCACCACCAGCACCACCACGGCCATGGCCGCGAACTTCCAGCCTTCCTCGGCCAGGAAGGTGGCCGGGGTATGGCTGGACAGGCGGTCGACGATGGAGCCGGTGAACGCGTACAGCGAGACTTCCGTGATGGCGATNGCGGTGGTCAGCACCGCCATCAGCGCCAGCCACGGCTCGGTGCCGCGGGTGTAGTGGCGGCAGAACGCATACAGCGAACGCGGCGGCTGCACCACCGGCGCCGGCGGNTACGGATCGATGCGGCGTTCGAACCAGCGGAACAGCCAGCTGCGGCGGGACGGGGTCGGNTTGGTGGTTGCGTCCATCAGGGNTTCTGGCGGGGCCGCCCGGGAGGCGGCGTAACAGGGGCGGGCGCGGTCTGGCNGCGTGCGCGCTGCACGCCGCGCCGCCCGGATGCGCGATCGNGGACGGCGGCAAACCGGTCGTCGGACCGGGTGGCAGGCAGGTGCCAGGGGCATGGCCGAAGCGNGGCCTGCGGCGTTCCGGTTCCGGGCCGGGCGCGGCGGGATGCGCCGATTCTACCCCGGNGCCGGNAATNCCCATGCCGNGGCCAGGCGGACGCTGCGTGCCAGCGCCGGGCCGCGGCGCATGNCGCTTACCAGGAGAACAGCTTCCAGTAGACCTGGGGCAGCTTGTCCGCGTCGTCCTTGTCCAGCGCGCCGTCGCCGTCGCGGTCGTACAGGTAGTAGGCGGGGCCGCGCACCGGGGTGATGCGGACCATGCGCAGCTGGCCACCGACCCGGTATTCGTCCAGGCGGTCGCCGTTCTCCAGCACCCGGGTGGCCACTTCGGCGCCGCTGACGTCCACCGGGGCATCGGCAGGCGCGGTGGTGGCGCAGCNGGCGAGCAGGAGGCTGGCGGCCAGCGTGGCGGCAATCTTGGTCGGCGTGCGCATGGCGTTTCTCCCGGGTGGACGCGGCAATTATGCGCGATGGCCGGCATGGGTGGCGCCCACGCCGCCGGGTGGGACGCAGTGGTGCGGGCGCGGCTGGCGCCGTTGGCGGCTGGTTCCGGGGCGGGCCGCTAGAATGCAGCGATGAAACGCCTCATCCTGATCGACGGTTCCAGCTACCTCTACCGCGCCTTCCACGCGCTGCCGCCGCTGACCAATGCCGCCGGCGAGCCCACCGGCGCGCTGTTCGGCGTGGTCAACATGCTGCGGGCCACGCTCAAGGAGAAGCCCGACTACGTGGCCTTCGTGGTCGATGCGCCGGGCAAGACCTTCCGCGACGACCTCTACCCCCAGTACAAGGCCAACCGCCCGCCGATGCCCGACGAGNTGCGNGCCCAGGTGCAGCCGATGTGCGACATCGTCCACGCGCTGGGCATCGACATCCTGCGCGTGGAGGGGGTCGAGGCCGACGACGTGATCGGCACCCTGGCGACCCGGGCCGCCGACGCCGGCATGGAGGTCACCATCTCCACCGGGGACAAGGACTTCGCCCAGCTGGTGCGGGCACCGGACGGCAACGGTGGCGGCTCGATCGCCCTGGTCAACACCATGACCGGCAGCCGCATGGATTCGGACGCGGCGGTGATCGACAAGTTCGGCGTGCCGGCTTCGCGCATCGTCGACCTGCTGGCGCTGATGGGCGACGCCATCGACAACGTCCCCGGCGTGGAGAAGTGCGGTCCCAAGACCGCGGCCAAATGGATCGGCGAATACGGTTCGCTGGAGGGCGTGATCGCCGCGGCCCCGGGCATCAAGGGCAAGATCGGCGAGAACCTGCGCGCGGCCCTGGACCGCCTGCCGCTCAACCGCGAGCTGGTGACCATCCGTACCGACGTGCCACTGGAACAGGGACCGGAGGCGCTGGTCCTGCGCGAGCGCCATGTCGACCAGCTGCGCGAGCTGTATGCCCGCTACGGCTTCAACCAGGCCCTGCGCGAGCTGGAAGGCGGCGCGGTCGCCGGCGAGGTGGCGGAGAAGGAGCCCGGGCGCGCCCGTTCCTCCGGATTCGCCACGGCCTCCGCGGTGGCGCCCGAGGGCCTGGATCCGGCCCTGGCCGCGCCCGGCCAGTACGAGACCATCACCACGGCCGGACAGCTGCAGGCCTGGATCGACGCCCTGCGCGCCGCCGGCGGCTTCGCCCTGGACACCGAGACCGACAGCCTCGACCCGATGCGCGCGCGCCTGGTCGGCCTGAGCTTCGCCGCCGAACCCGGCCGCGCGGCCTACCTGCCGCTGGGCCACGACTACCCGGGCGCGCCGGCGCAGCTGGACCGCGAGCAGGCCCTGGGCCTGCTGCGCCCGCTGCTGGCCGATCCGTCCGTGCGCAAGCTCGGCCAGCACGGCAANTACGACCTGCACGTGCTGCGCCGGCACGGCGTGCCGGTGGCCGGCTACGCCGACGACACCCTGCTGGAGAGCTTCGTGCTCGATTCCGGCAACGNCCGCCACGACATGGACAGCCTGGCCCTGCGCCACCTGGGCTACACCACGGTCAAGTACGAGGACGTGTGCGGCAAGGGTGCAAAGCAGATCCCGTTCTCGCAGTGCGCNCTGGACGACGCCACCCGCTACGCCGCCGAGGACGCNGACATCACCCTGCGCCTGCACCGCGTGCTGTCGGCGCGCCTGCAGGCCGAGCCGCAGCTGCAGGCCGTGTACCGCGACATCGAGATGCCGCTGGTGCAGGTGCTGGAGCGNATCGAGGCCAACGGCGTGCTGGTGGACATGGAGGAGCTGCGCCGGCAGAGCGCGGACCTGTCGCGGCGCATGCTGGAGGCCCAGGAGCGCGCCACCGCGCTGGCCGGGCGCACCTTCAACCTGGACTCGCCCAAGCAGCTGTGCGCGCTGCTGTTCGACGAGCTGAAGCTGCCGGCNCTGGTGAAGACGCCCAAGGGCCAGCCCTCGACCAACGAGGAGGCGCTGGAGGCCATCGCCGACCTGCACGAGCTGCCGCGGATCATCCTCGAGTACCGCGGCCTGGCCAAGCTGCGCAGCACCTACACCGACAAGCTGCCGGAGATGGTCAACCCGGAGACCGGNCGGGTGCATACCAGCTACCACCAGGCCGGCGCGGCCACCGGCCGCCTGTCCTCGTCCGATCCGAACCTGCAGAACATCCCGATCCGCACCGACGACGGCCGCCGCATCCGCCGCGCCTTCGTCGCGCCGCCGGGGCGCAAGCTGATCGCCTGCGACTACTCGCAGATCGAGCTGCGGATCATGGCCCACCTCTCGCAGGACGCCGGCCTGCTGCGCGCNTTCGCCTCCGGCGCCGACATCCACCGCGCCACCGCGGCGGAGGTGTTCGGCCGGCCGCTGGAGGAAGTGACGGTCAACGAACGCCGCGCGGCCAAGGCGATCAACTTCGGCCTGATGTACGGCATGGGNGCGTTCGGCCTGGCGCGCCAGCTGGGCATCGACCGCGGCCAGGCGCAGGACTACATCGCCCTGTACTTCAGCCGCTACCCGGGCGTGCGCGACTACATGGAGCGCACCCGCGAACAGGCGCGCGACCGCGGCTTCGTCGAGACCGTGTTCGGCCGCCGCCTGCACCTGGAGGCGATCAATTCGCGCAACGCGGCGCAGCGCGCCGGCGCCGAGCGCGCGGCGATCAACGCGCCGATGCAGGGCACGGCGGCGGACATCATCAAGCGGGCGATGATCACCGTGGATGCCTGGCTGGCCGGGCATGCCGGGCGCGCCCGCATGCTGCTGCAGGTGCACGACGAACTGGTGTTCGAAGCCGACGAGGATTTCGTGCCGGTACTGGTGGAGAACGTGCGTGGGCTGATGTCTTCGGCGGCCGAGCTCAGCGTCCCTCTGGTCGTCGATACCGGTATCGGATGCAACTGGGACGAGGCCCATTGACCGCGTTGTTCACGGCCTTTTTACAGAATCTTCTGATTTCAGCTGTTACCGCGCGAAAAGCACTGAATCCGGCATAAATATCCGCCCAAACACGGGGTCTTCTTCACGAAACATCAATGTCTCCCGTGCTTACATAACCCTCGACAGGTGCAACGCCTGTCGCGGATCTCTCCCTTCCCCTGGAGCAGATCTACTGGAACGAAGGCTCCTCCCCAAGCCGTCGTTCCCCGGCCCCGCCAACCTCCCCCTGGTTGGCGGGGCTTCTTATTTCCGGCCCCATGGAACGTGGTCCGGGCCATGCCCGGGCACTGCGCGCCGGACGACCCCCATTCGTCCGGCGCATCCGTTCCGTGGAACCGGATTCCCTCCGGCGGCCGCAGGCCGCCATCCCTATCCCCTGGCGATGCTCAGGCAGGCTCCAGCGACAGCCAGTCGCGCGGTACCAGGTACTCGCGCAGGCGTGCCTCGGCGCTGCCTTCCTCGGGCTGGTAGCCGTACTCCCAGCGCACGCGCGGGGGCAGGCTCATCAGGATGGATTCGGTGCGTCCGCCGCTCTGCAGCCCGAACAGGGTGCCGCGGTCGTAGACCAGGTTGAACTCGACGTAGCGTCCGCGGCGGTAGAGCTGGAACTCGCGCTCGCGCTCGCCGTACGGGGTGTCCTTGCGGCGTTCGACGATCGGCAGGTAGGCNTCGAGGAAGCCNTCGCCGACCGCGCGCAGGTAGGCGAAGTCGCGCTCGAAGTCGCCGTGCAGGTCGTCGAAGAACAGGCCGCCCACGCCGCGGGTCTCGTTGCGGTGGCGCAGGAAGAAGTAGTCGTCGCACCAGCGCTTGTGCTGGGCGTAGCGCTCCGGGCCGAACGGCGCGCACAGGTCGGCGGCGGTGCGGTGCCAGTGCAGCACGTCCTCGTCGAACGGGTAGAACGGGGTCAGGTCGAAGCCGCCGCCGAACCACCAGGCCACCGTCTCGCCGTCGCGCTGGGCCTGGAAGTGGCGCACGTTGGCGTGGGTGGTCGGCAGGTAGGGATTGCGCGGGTGGAACACCAGCGACACGCCGGTGGCACGCCAGGAGGCGCCCGCCAGCTCGGGCCGGGCGGCGCTGGCCGAGGGCGGCAGGCGGCTGCCGGAGACGTCCGAGAAGCCGATGCCGGCCTGCTCGAACACGGCGCCGTCGCGCAGCACACGGGTACGGCCGCCGCCGGCATGGGTGCTGCCGCCCGGTTCGCCCGGGCGGGTCCAGGCGTCCTCGACGAAGCGGGCCTGGCCGTCGGCGGACTCGATGGCGGTGCAGATGCGGTCCTGCAGCCCGGTCAGATAGTCCCTAACGAGGTCGAAGTTCGGATCCATGGCACGCATTCTAGCGGGCGGACCGGGTCGGACCTTTGATCGGGATCAATCCTGCCCGGTGCGGCCGAACTCGGCGCGCACCTCCGGGGTGCAGAGTTTCCAGGCCACGTACCCGTGCAATGCAGCGAAGGCCAGCGAGGTCAGCGTCGCGGTGGCCAGCGAGACGGCCCGGTTGAACTTCATCTGGGCCAGGAATTCCCGGCCATCCGGCGTATCGAGGAACTCGGCCGGGAACATGCNGACCATGCCGTCGAAGAACTGCCCGGCCAGGGGCAGCGAGGCGAAGTTGAGCGCGGCCGAGGCCACCAGGAAGCCGATGAAGCCCCAGCGGGCCCACTCCAGGCGCCGCAGCAGGCCCCAGGACGAGGCCAGGAACAGCACGGCCAGCGCCAGCCCCAGCAGGGAAAGCAGCCGCCGCTGCTCCAGCATCCAGGCCCCTGCCGGCGGCATGGCCGGGTGCGCTGCGAACCGNGCCACGGTGTCGTCGGACAGCAGCAGGGCGAAGACGGCCTGGAGCAGCGAACCGGCCAGCACCAGGACGGCCAGCAACAGCGAGATGCGGCCGAGCACGGTGACGAAACCGGTGCGTGGCAGCGGTGGCGGTGCGTTCATGCTCGACTCCCCGATCGATGCCCCATTCTGCCGCAGCCGGGCGCCGGTGCGGCGCCCGCCTCAGGCCGGCGCGCCGCGTCCGAGGGCCTCGCGCAGCGCCGGCAGCACGTGGCCGGCGCTGAGCGGGGCGACCTTCACCGGGAACGGCGCCCGCGGCAGCACCCAGGCCAGCTCCTCGATCTCGGCGCGGACCTCCGGCTGCCCGTCGACCTCGACCACGTAGGCCTCGGTGCGCACCCGGCGGCCGGGTTCATTGACCGCGTCGGCCTCGAACTCGCCCAGGCGCCAGGCGCTGGCGGCACGCATGGCCACCCCCAGCTCCTCCTCCAGCTCGCGGGCCAGGGTCTGCAGCGTGGCCTCGCCCGGCTCGCGCTTGCCGCCGGGCTGGATGAAGGTGTCCGAGCCGCGCTTGCGTACCAGCAGGACCCGGCCGTCCTGGTCGCGGATGACGGCGGCGACGGTGCGGATCGGTTCCGCGGCCGCGCTCATCGCGCCGGCTCCTTGAGCGTGCGCTCGAACAGCTTGTGGATGCGCCGGTATTCGTCGAACCAGGAATCGGCGCGGGTGAAGCCGTGGCGCTCCAGCGGGTAGGGCGCGATCTCCCAGTTGTCCTTGCGCAGCTCGATCAGCTTCTGCGTGAGCACCACCGAATCGCGGAAGAAGACGTTGTCGTCGATCATGCCGTGGGCGATCAGCAGGTGGTCCTGCAGGCCGTCGGCGTANTCGATCGGCGAGGACCTGCGGTAGGCCTCCGGGTCCAGCTCCGGGGTGTTGAGGATGTTGGAGGTGTAGCCGTGGTTGTACTGGGTCCAGTCGACCACCGGGCGCAGCGCGGCGCCGGCCTTGAACGTACCCGGCGAGCGGAACAGGGCCATGAAGGTCATGAAGCCGCCGTAGCTGCCGCCGTAGATGCCGGCCCGGTCGCGGTCGCCCTGGCGGTTGGCCGCCACCCAGTCCAGACCGTCGAGGTAGTCCTCCAGCTCGGGGTGGCCCATGTTGCGGTAGATGGCGGTGCGCCAGTNGCGGCCGTAGCCCTCGCTGCCGCGGAAGTCCAGGTCCAGCACCACGTAGCCCTGTTCGACCAGCAGGTGGTGGAACATCTGTTCGCGGAAGTAGTTGGGCCAGCGCGCGTGCACGTTCTGCAGGTAGCCGGCGCCGTGCACGAACATCACCACCGGATACTTGCGGCCCGGCTCGTAGGCCTTCGGACCGTAGAACTTGCCCCAGACGGTGCCGGCGCCGTGCTTCGACGGCACCTGCACGATCTCCGGGCCGATCCACTGGCGGGCCTTGAACGCGGCGCTGCGGGTGTCGGTCAGCAGTTTCGCCTGCCCGCCGTCCAGCGGCGCCACCGCCAGCTGCGGCGGGGTCCAGCTGGCCGACCAGCGCACCAGCAGCTGGCGTCCGTCGGGCGAGAGGGCAAAGTCCTCGACGCCGTCCAGCGCGGTGACCTCGCGGACTTCATTGCTGGCCAGGTCCAGCGCGCAGACCTCGTAGTCGCCCGGCCAGGCGCGGTTGCACAGGAACAGCATGCCGCGGCCGTCGGCGGTGGGCACCGGCGAGGACGCCTCCCAGCGGCCGGAGGTGCGCTGGCGCGGCCTGCCGTCGCCGGACTGGGTGTACAGGTGCGACCAGCCGCTTTCCTCGGACAGGAACCACAGGGTGCGGTTGTCCGGCAGCCANCCGAAGTCGTTGAAGTTCCAGTTGATCCAGGCCGGATCGGTGAGCCGGTGGCGCGGCTGCAGGCGCGCCTGGGCCAGGTCGACCGCGGCCAGCCAGCGGTCCTTGTTGTCGGTCGCGCGNAGCATCACCGCCACGTTGCGGCCATCGTCGCTCCAGCGGATCGCCGGCCCCTCGCGGCCGCCGTCGACCTGCAGCGGACGCTGGCCCTTGAGCGGCTCCTTGCCGGCGGCCTTGCGCAGGGACGCCAGCGGATCGCTGGCGATGCCGGGCAGGACGTCGAACTTCAGCTCACGNCTCTTGCCGGTGGCGGCGTCGACCAGCCANAGCGCGTGCGGGACCGGGTCGTTGCGGCCGACGCGGGTGCGCACTTCCTCGAATTCCTCGTACCCGGACTCGGTGACGTAGGTCGGCATCCTGCCCTGGCGGCCTTCTTCGGCACCCTTCTTCCGGGTCACCACCAGCAGGTGGCGGGCGTCCGGCGACAGGCTGCTGTCGACGATCTCGACCTCGGCGCCGAGGAACACCGGGCCGGCGGCGCGGGTGGGATCGGCCTTGCGCCAGGCTTCCTCCTGGGCGCGCTGGGCNTCGCGGCGCTCGCGGTCGCGGCGCAGCGTCTCCAGGGTCCGCAGCTGCTGCTCGCGCAGGGCGTCGGGGGCCGGGGGCGCGGCCGGATCGCGCTCGGCCTTGAGCGCCACGACCTGCGCGGCGACGCCGCCGGGGCTCCAGTGGAACCAGTCGTTGCCGACCCGCCACAGCACNCCGCCGTCGGCGGCGAAGCGCACCTGGGCCTCGGCCTGGGCGGTGCGGGTCAGCTGGGTCAGGGCGCCGGTGGCCAGGTCGCGCACGAACACGTCGCCGTTGCGCACGTAGGCCATGCGCCGGCGCTGCGGGTCGTACACGGGGTCGGGGGCGTCCAGGCCGCCGCGGTCGGCGTCGGACACCCGCTCCAGCGCGCCGCCGGCCACCGGCTGGCGCCAGGTGTCGCGCACCGCGCTGCCCTCGCGCTTGAGCAGCAGCTGCGCCTCGCGGCCGTCCCAGCTCCACCAGGCCTTCTCCACCGGCGGGCCGATCCAGTCCGGATCGGCCATCGCCTGCTCGAGCGTGAGGGCCGCGGAGGGATCCTGGGCCTGGGCGGATGCGGCCAGGGGCAGGGCCGCCAGCAGCAGCGGAAGCAGGCGCAGCGTGGCCCGCGTGGAAGGCTGGGTCATGGGCGAACCGGGCAGTGGAAGTGGCGTCGCAGGGTACCAGCCCGGTCCGCGGCGACCACGGCAGAAGGTCATGGCCCGGCGCCGCGCTTGCTCACGGGAGGGTCGCCCGCCATCCTGTACCGTCTTGTGCGGCCGGGGGGACGGCCGCAGGAACCACCAGCCAGATGTCAGCAGTCATCCAGCCAGCTCTTCCCGCGGTCCAAGACCTGCCGCTTGCCGCCGGGGACCCCGCGCGCGTCCTCGTGTTCGACGGCCACGGCAGCGTGACCCTGGGCGCCTTCCTCGACCAGGCCCGGGCGCTGGCGGGCCGCCTGCCCGACGCGCGCTACGTCGCGCATCTGTCCGAGGACCGCTACCGCTTCCTGCTCGGCTTCTGCGCCGCGGCCCTGCGCGGCCAGGTGGCGCTGCTGCCGCCGTCCGGCGCGCCGCGCACCCTTGCCGACGTGCTCAGGGCCCATGCCGACGGCGGTTCCTACCGGCTTGGCGGGNACCAGGGCCTGCCGGTGCCGGGGCTGGAGGAAGCCCGCGNCCGCCTGGCGTCGGGCCTGGAGANACCCCGGGTCGGCAGCGGCGACCTGGCCGCGATCGGCTACACCTCCGGCAGCACCGGCCGTCCCCAGGCCCATGCCAAGACCTGGGGCGGCTTCGCCACCGGCACCGCGCAGAACCTGGCGGCGCTGGCCGACCTGTGGGGCGACCAGCAGCCGCAGGTGGTCGCGACCGTGCCGTCGCAGCACATGTACGGCATGGAGATGAGCGTGCTGCTGCCGCTGCTGGGTGGCGCGGCCGTGCATGCCGGCCGGCCGCTGCTGCCGGCGGACGTGGCCGAAGCCCTGGAACAGGCCTCCGGCCCGCGCATCCTGGTGACCACGCCGGTGCACCTGCGCGCGCTGCTGCGCTCGGGCGTGGCCCTGCCGCCGCTGGCCGGCATCGTCTCGGCCACCGCGCCGCTGCCGCAGGAACTGGCCGCCGAGGCCGAGGACCGCTACGGCGGCGAGGTGCGCGAGGTGTTCGGATCCACCGAGACCTGCGTGTTCGCCCGCCGCCGCACCGCGCGCGATCTGCTGTGGACGCCGCTGCCCGGCGTGCGGGTCAGCCCGCAGCCGGACGGCACCCTGGTGCACGCNCCGCACCTGCCGGTGCCGGTGGCGCTGGCCGACATCTTCGAGGTCGAGCCGGACGGACGCTTCCACCTGTGCGGNCGCCAGGCCGACCTGCTGGAGATCGCCGGCAAGCGCGCTTCGCTGGGCGACCTGACCCGCCGCCTGCTGGCCGTGCCGGGCGTGGAGGACGGCGTGGTGGTGCAGCTGCAGCCCGAGCGCGAGGGCGGGGTGGGGCGCATCGCCGCGCTGGCGGTGGCGCCGGGCCTGGCGCCGGCGGACATCGTCGCCGCGCTGCGCGCGACGGTCGATCCGGTATTCCTGCCACGCAAGGTGCGGCTGCTGCCGCAGCTGCCGCGCAACGCCACCGGCAAGCTGAGCCGCGACACCGTGCTGGAGGCGCTGGCCGGGCCGGGGACCTGCACCGTCGGGTCCGGCTCAGGCAGCGCGGCCTAGAATCGCCCCGCATTCCCGCCCGCTTCCCGTGCCGACCGCCGTGAACCTTCCTGCATCCGTGCGTACCCCCCGCCCGCGCCGCTGGCGCCTGCTCCTGCCCATGCTGGCCGGCGCGCTGCTGGCGGCCTGCGGCGGCGACAACGTCCGCCCGACGCCGCCGGAACCGGTGGCCCCGGTGCTGCCCGACCCGGTGGTGCCGCCGCCGAAGATCGGCCTGGCCCTGGGCGGCGGCGCCGGCCAAGGGCTTCGCCCATATCGGCGTGATCAAGATGCTGGAGGCCAATGGCCTGACCCCGGACGTGGTCGCCGGCACCAGCGCCGGCAGCGTGGTCGGGGCCCTGTACGCCAGCGGCATGGATCCGTTCCAGCTGCAGGAGAAGGCAGTGGCGCTGGACGAAACCAGCATCCGCGACGTGCGCCTGTTCTCCGGCGGACTGATCCAGGGCGTGGCCCTGCAGGACTACGTCAACGCCCAGGTCGGCAAGCGCCCGATCGAGCGCATGCGCAAGCCGTTCGCGGCGGTGGCCACGCGCCTGGAGACCGGCGAGCGCACCGTGTTCGTGCGCGGCAACACCGGCCAGGCGGTGCGGGCCTCCAGCAGCGTGCCGGGCGTGTTCGAGCCGGTGACCATCGGCAGCTACCAGTACGTGGATGGCGGCGTGGTCAGCCCGGTGCCGGTGGACGCGGCGCGCCAGCTGGGCGCGGACTTCGTCATCGCCGTGGATATTTCCAGCAAGGCCACCGGCAAGCGCCCGGACGGCATGCTGGGCATCGTCAACCAGTCGATCTCGATCATGGGCCAGCGCCTGGGCGAGCAGGAGATGGCACGCGCCGACGTGGTCATCCGCCCGAACGTGNTCGANTACGGTTCGGCCGACTTCACCCGCCGCAACCAGGCCATCCTCGAAGGCGAGAAGGCCGCGCTGGCGGCGTTGCCGCAGATCCGCGCGGCGCTGGAGAAGCTGAAGGCCGAACGCCTGCAGGCCGCCCGTGCCGAAGCCGCGAAGCAGGCCGCCGCGCGGGCACCGCAGTTGCCGCCGTGCAAGCCGCGCTCGCGGTGGAACCCGCTCGGCGGCGGCGACGAGGCCTGCGCCCCGGTCGCCAACTGAGCGCGGCCGGCGCGCTCGCTCAGGGCCGCGGCGCGGCGGCGGAGGAATCGTCCGCGTAGACCGCGTCGCGGAAGGCCTTGTGCAGCGGCACCTTGCCGAACGGCAGCCACTGCGCGAACAGCACCGCCGCCAGCTGGTTGGCCGGGTCCACCCAGAACAGGGTATTGGCCGCGCC
>Ga0065721_10005271_pt1 | contig 14899 bp, 10 predicted proteins | sample Mesricmetagenome_FD_59108 | JGI IMG/M metagenome (GOLD analysis project Ga0065721, IMG submission 59108) | Mesophilic microbial community from rice straw/compost enrichment Sample: eDNA_1 v2 (version 2) | ecosystem: Engineered > Solid waste > Grass > Composting > Bioreactor | place: USA: Davis... | reverse complement strand
CCTTCATTTTCTGCCGTCCCCCTCCCTTATTGCAGCCGCCTGATTCGCGGATCGACGAAAGTGTAAGACACATCGACCAGCAAGTTCACGCCGACATAGACCATCGCCGTGAAGAACACGACTCCCTGCACGACCGGCATATCCTTGGCCATAATGGCATCCGCAAGGATTCGCCCGATGCCTTGCCTGGCAAATACCGTCTCAATGACCACCGTTCCGCTGAGCAGTTCCCCGACCATAACCCCCGCCATCGTCAGCGCCGGAATGAGCGAATTGCGCAGCGCATGCCCGTACATCACCGAGCGTTCCGACAACCCTTTGGCACGCAGTGTTAAAATGAACGGCTCTCCCAGCACCTCCAGCATCGTATTGCGAACAAGTCGAACGATAAAACCGGCTCCGACCAGCCCGAGTGCAAGTCCGGGAAGAACGAGCGTTGTCCACCCTTCGGACCCCATCGTCGGGAACCAGCCCAGCTGGATGGAAAAGACGAGCAGCAGCAGTATCCCCGTCCAGAAAGCCGGCATCGAGATGCCGAACAGGCCGACAAATCTGGCGACATAGTCGATAATTCCGTTGCGGTGAATGGCAGAGAGCACGCCGAGCACAATGCCGATGACGATCGAGAAAAGAGCGCTGACCAGCGTTAACATCAGCGTTGCCGGCGTATGCTCCAATATTTTGGGAAGAACCAGGTCCTTATTCACGCGCGATTGTCCAAAATTCCCTTGCAGCAATTGATAGAAATAATCCAGAAACTGATGATAGAACGGCTTATCCAGCCCTAACTCGCGCCTCAATCCGGCGATAGCCTCCGGTGTCGTCGAATTGCCGCTTAGCATCTGCAGCACGGGATCTCCCGGCATCACATACATGATGACAAAAACGAGCACCGAAGAACCGATCACCACCAGCAACGAGGTGAATAGGCGGGTTATGAGATTCCCGGTCAGAACGTCTCGCCTCCCCTGCGGTTATTGGCCGACGCTGACGTCGTAGAACAGCGGATAACCGAGAAGATCGAATTTTAACCCCTGCACCTTGCTCGATTGGGCCACCGTATAAGGGAAAACATAGATCGGAATAACAATGGCATTGTCGCTCAAAACCTGCTGGATTTGTCTATAGATAATCTTTCTTTTCTCCGGATCGGATTCGATTGCACCTGAGTCAAGCAGCTTGTCAATCTCCGGATCGTTGAGGCCCGAGTAGTTGTTGCCGCCTTGAGCGTGCAGCCGATCCGATCGGAACAGGTTGGTCAGAATGTCCGGATCGGCCTTCACCTGCGAAATACCGGCGATGTCGAAGCTCCTCTGCTTCAGCAGCTCGCTCGCATCCGTTGTTAGGTTGAGTTCCGCCTCGACGCCGAGCTCTTTAAGCTGCTGCTGCACAATAACGGCGATGTCCTTGCGCTTCTCCCGGTTCGGCGACGCTTCCAGATAGTTCAAAGTCAGCTTCTGGCCATCCTTGGCGCGTATGCCGTCCGTCCCCTTCTTCCAACCCAACTCGTCCAACAGTTCGCCCGCTCGGCTCAGATCCGGCTTGATCTTGTTTTCCAGAGTCTCGTTGTACCCGAGAATACCCGGAGTAAGAGCTGCCCAGGCACGGGAATACGTCCCCAAATACAGCGTGCTGACGATGACTTCCGGATCGATCGCCAACTGGATGGCTTGCCGCGCTTTCAGGTCATTCCAAGGCTCGTTGTGCGTATTGAGATACAACGCGAAAGGCGTACCGTTGGTGAGCGCCTGATCGACTTTGAACTTCGCATCGCTCTTGAAGGCGGCGATATTTTGCGGAGGGATGGTCTCTGCCGCCAGAATCTGCCCGCTCTGCACGCTGCCGATTCGGGTCGCTTCCTCCGGAATGATCTTGAACGTCAATTTGTCCAAGTACGACGCGCCCTTGTTCTCGGCTGCAGGGGGAGCCGAGTTGTACTCCGGATACCTCTCCAGCGTAATTTCACTGTTTTCCGTCCATTTGATGAATTTGAACGGTCCGGTGCCGACCGGATGTTTGCCGTACTGGTCTCCATGCTCCCGCAGCGCCTTTGGCGACGAAATACCGAGAAACGCCGAGCTTAACCCGCTCAGGAACGGCTCGAATTTCCTGGAAAGATTCACCTTGATCGTGTAAGGGTCAACGACTTCAGCGGATTCGAAAGGACCGAGCAGCGGACGTGCCTGGCCGAGTCCGAACGTCTCCGAGAGGTGATCGAAGTTTGCCTTGACCGCCTCCGCATCAAATGGCTCACCGTCATGGAATGTGACGTCTTGACGCAGCTTGAACGTATAGGATTGACCATCGTCCGAAACCGTCCATTCTGTCGCCAGCCAGGGTCCGTAACTGCCATCTTCCTGCTGGAACACGAGCGAGTCGAAGATCGTACGCAGGACGCGGTGCGATACGGCGTATCCGCTCGCAACCGGATCAAGCGTATCCGGCGAGGAGGCGAGCGCGTAAGTCAACTCCCCTCCTTGAGCGGTGTTGGCAGCTACCTCGTTCTTGACGGCACTTGGTGAGGTGCTTGGTGACGCGTTATTCTCCTTATTGGCTTCCTTCCCTGCCGAGCAGCCGGCAAGCAATAACGTAAACGCAACGGATAGCGCTGCGCCTTTCAGCCAGGATGATGATGGAATCGATGTGTTCAATGTGTTCTCTCCTTCTATCTGGTTGTAATTATAAAACAACTTATCCCATGAAAATAATAGGAATAATCTATACAAAGATTAGCATTGCTGCTTCGCAACCGTCCACGAAGAAACAACGGAAATAAGGCGGATTTTACTTTAAAATATTTGCAAAATAATCGATTGACCTTCAAATATGCATTTCAGATTGCTGCTTGGTTTTAACATCTTGAAATTTGAAGTTTTTGGAAGGGAATAAGCTCATGCACGGATTCGGGAAATCCGATTCATGAGCTTTAGGGTGGAAGGGAAGGTTCAGCGTTCCGGTGTTGGGCTGCGACTGTCGGACAGCAACGCCATAACCAGCCTCGCTCCGTCTCGTATCCCTTGTAGATATAAGCGTTCGTTTTCCAATCCCTGCCGATAATGATGCTTATCCTCCCACTCCGCAAACTCTGGGTTATTCGCTGCAACTGCACTCGCGAGCAGCGCTTCGAAAGCTCTCTTTTCTTCGGCACGATAGGGGCTTATGCTCGGATCGAACTGGATTCGGGCACTTACATCGTTGAGCCTCTCCTGAATCGCGCTTTGGAACCATGATGGCCATTCCACGAGTTATTCCCTCCCTACAAGCTCCTTTTATTGATTCTATTGCTCTGTCTCGAATGTGTGTTCTGAACATAAAATTGTATAACCAGTTCGTCTACCTTCCGGCTCTGAGCCTGAACTTCTTCATTCTCTCCAAGTGGAATCCGCTGTTCAAGCGACCTCTGACCAAGTTCATTTAACCTCATTTTTTCATGCTCGTATTCTCGCAATAGTTCTTGCATCAGTTGAGTCCGCTTCCCTTCTAAGCTCATCCTGATTTACGAGACTTAAGAACGCTTGATGCTAATAACAATTTTTGATTGATTAATATGAATTATAATTCACCATTTATAATTTGTCATCAAAAATTCACGAATTGGCTATGATGATACTGTAAGGGGAGGGACACTGATGAAGTTGCTTGAAGCAAGAAACAACAAAGGATTAACCCAAGAGCAAGTTAGTCGCGCCATCAATGTTTCTTTGAAACATTACCAAAATATTGAGCATGGCATCGCTTCTCCGACGGTCAACATCGCTTTGCATATCTGCGAAATTCTAGGAGTAGATCCGCGGGAGATTGACGAGTGGAGAGACAGAAGAAAGGCCAATGAGTTGTTCTGATCTAATAAAAAAATGCCGTCATCCAGTTTCAAAATCTGGGACGGCTTTTCTTTCGACTGTTATGGATCTTCGCGAAACGAAGCCTCAAGCTGTCGCTCTTGCAGGAGCGTGGATTGAAACAGCATAATTGAAAACGATCCTCGGCAACAATCGCTCCCCTATAATTGCATTATCGGCTCACTCGGAACCTTGTTCGTACAGATTGAACCGCTCAAACCTATCTGTCAATGCGGCTGCATACAAAGTTTACTAACCTACCATGCTTGGAAAAGCTTACAATAGAACCAACTGATTAAGGATACATACAGGATTCTTTGAAATCGAGAGGTGAAACGGTATGTTTGATACAATCGACCGGAAAAAGCAACTGCTTGATGCCAAAAGACCTTTCCCTACCCACACATTAAAAACGATCCGCGAACACTTGATCGTTAACTGGACCTACAATTCTAATGCCATTGAAGGCAACACGCTGACACTATCCGAAACTAAAGTTGTTCTAGAAGGCATTACTATCGGTGGCAAGACGATTTCCGAACACCTTGAAGCACTCAATCATAGGGAAGCTATTATATATGTTGAAGAGATTGTGAAGCAAAACCACACTTTGACCGAGTGGCAGATCAAAAGCATTCATAGTCTGATCCTGAAAGGAATTCTCGACGATCAGGCTGGAGTTTACCGTACGCAAAATGTGCTAATCAGCGGTGCAAAACACGTTCCCCCTGACTATAGTCAGGTCCCTGAATTAATAGCGAATTTTACGCAATGGCTTGAAGAGGAAGGAACTAATTTACACCCAGTTGCCAGAGCAGCAGTAATTCATAGCGAATTCGTAAAAATTCACCCTTTTGTCGATGGTAACGGACGAACTGCCCGACTTCTGCTTAACTTCGAGCTCATGAAAAACGGGTATCCTCCTATTGTCATCGAAAAAGAACAGCGTCTTGCCTACTATACAGCCTTGGATGAAACGCACATGACTGGAGATTTTTCGACGTTCATAAATTTCGTAACCCCCATTGTCGATCGAACCTTCGACTGGTATCTGAACTTGCTGTAATTAGTGCGAACCCCAAGCTCACATGATTTTCCTGGGAGGTTCGCACCTCTTGCTGCACAAGGGCTCTCGGGTTTTTATGACATTTTGAGCCTGCTTTTTCCGCCTCAAAAATGTCTATTCGCACTTTTACGCCTTAAATCCCTTGCCCAGCAAGGGTTCACAAGGCCCGCTGTCGCTCCCTGTACGGGAGCGTGGATTGAAACGGCGGAACGGCGGATTCGAACACCGGGTCACTCCAGGTCGCTCCCTGTACGGGAGCGTGGATTGAAACCTCCCTTCTGCGGTACGGTCTGCCCATTCGTGGGTCGCTCCCTGTACGGGAGCGTGGATTGAAACGGTTACGTTGTAGCGCAAGACCCAAGCCCTGCCCGTCGCTCCCTGTACGGGAGCGTGGATTGAAACAAGAAAGCTGATCGCTTCGAAGAAGAGTCTTTGGTCGCTCCCTGTACAGGAGCGTGGATTGAAACAGCGGCATTTTGACGTTTATGGGGCTCTACATTTGACGCTCCCTGTATGGGGCGTGGATTGAAACAATATGTACAACGTCAAGTTTTACAGAGTCACGGGTCGTTCCCCGTAGGGGGACGTGGATTGAAACCGGAAGCGATCGGGATCCGCGCGAGCTGCGGCCGTCGTTCCCCGTACGGGAGCGTGGATTGAAACTGAGCCTGCGGCAAGTTTAGCACGGCGTCGCTCCCTTTGTGGGAGTGTGGATTGAACCGTTGACACTGGGGATTTACTACCGAACTCGCATTAGACGCCAAAAACCGCTTCGCAATAAGCGAAGCGATAGGAATATTCCGATTATTTTAGTATAGCTCCGGCTGTCAGCGCATTTTCGATCTGTTCGCTTGCGGATGCGTAGACGATCATTGTAGGAAGACTGGACAAGATCATGGCGGCGCCGATCAATCCCCAGTCGGTAACTCCGATCTCCATGAAAAAGTTGGCTAACCCTACCGTCAACGGCCGGAAGGCCTCCTTCGTCACCAAAATATAGCTTAAAGGAAATTCGTTCCACACATTCATGAAGATCAATACGCATTGCGTCGCTATTGCCGGCTTAATAATCGGCAAGATGATGCGAAAATAAGATTGATAGACATTGCAGCCATCGATGCATGCCGCTTCCTCCAGCTCTTTGGGCAAGCTCCGAAAAAATGCATATAACATGAGCACACATGCGGATAAGCCGAAAGCGAATAATGGAATAATGAGACCCATGTAAGTATTCTGAATGTTCAAATCAATAATCATTATAAACAAGGGGATCATGACGACATTGACTGGTATAACCAGCCCAAGCGAGATGTAACTGAGCGCGTACTTGCTGAATCTCCATTCCATGCGGCTTAAGCAGTAGGCAAGCATACTTCCGAGGAATAAGATCAGTACCAGAGTGCCGGCCGTATAGATCAGGCTGTTCTTGAAATAAACCAGAAAATTATACGATTGGAAAGCGTTGATATAATTATCGGTAATCCACTGCTTCGGAAGCGCGAAGGGAGTCACATAGAACTCTTCCTTGCTTTTGAACGACATATTCAGCATCCAATACAACGGGAAGATGAAGAAAATACCAATTATGATCAACAACATCCGGATAACTATCCGGAAAGCCCGATTTCTCATCTGCACACCCTCAATCCTTATTCCTATCTTCCATTAAAATTCAATCTTCTCTCTTGCGACAAATCGGTTAAGTACCAATGTGATCAGAATACACTGCAAAACATAGATTACGGCTACCGCGCTGCCGACTCCAAATTCAGAAGACATAAATGCCTTGTAATACAGCTCGTATACGATCGTTCTGGAGAAATAACCTGGACCGCCGCCCGTCATAACCTCTACATGCGCGAACATGCCCATAGAGCCCAGAATGGAGATGACCAGNACAAANTTGATGACCTCCTGCAACAGCGGAATGGTTATCATCAACGCGCTTTTTACNGGGCCGGCTCCATCCATTAAGGCNGCNTCGTAATACGTTTTGGGTATGGATTTTAATCCGGTATAAAATAACAGCGTATTCAGTCCGATGTACTGCCATAAGAATGCCACCGCAACGCTGAATATAACGATTCCTCTATCAGTCAGCCATTCCTGGGTCAAGCTTTCGAGTCCGATTGCTCTCAACAGGCTGTTGAGCAATCCCCATTGCGGCTCGTAGATGGCCATCCACATCTGCGCAATGACGGTCACGGACAGAATGGCCGGCAGCATGCCGGCAGCTTTGAAATATCTGCGTGTGCCGTTCGCCTGCGAATCCAACAGAAACGCAAGCAACAACGAGATTGGCAGGCCTACCGCAGTTGATAATAGCACGATGATGAAGGTATTCGTATTCGCCTTCCAGAACGAATTCGAAGAGAAAATCTCGATGTAATTCTTAAATCCGACGAAGCCTTGACTGCTGAAGCCATTATGTTTTTGAAAGCTGATTACGATCTCTGGAAACAGCGGATAGACGACAAATGCGGTAAAGATAAATAACGCCGGAAAGGCAAAAATAAAAATCGATGTATTCGTACTGAAAAATCGGGTCATGAACATCCACCTTGCTCATTTAGTCATCGTTCGAGAAAGGAGTCCCCCTGTCGTCGACTTCTTTCAACAGGGGGATCAAGGAGACGGCTAGTGAAGCTGTTCGTTACTCGAAATACGTATTAGCCAGCCAAAGATCGTTAAAGTCTTTAATAAAATCATCCGAAGTATAATCGCCAGTCATCAGCAGAGAACCAAAATTCGAATATTCGGTTGACGTCTTCGGATCCATCATGACGGTAAGCGAAGGGATTTTAATATTCGCTTCATTGTAAGCGTCGATATTGGCTTGCATTAACGGTGCCGGCGTCGAAGCAGCTCCGACATCCAGCGTCACCAGCGAACCGGTGTCCGTAAAGTATTTGGCGTCTTGCTCGGCCAAATATTGGGCAAGCTTGACCGCCGCCTCAACGTTCTTGCTCTTCGCGCTTACGGCATAACCCGCCAGCGGCGAACCCCAGAATTGAATGGCGCTGCCTGGTGTATACTTCTCGCCTGCCGAAGGCCAATCGAAGATCCCGACATCCGGCACATTCGCTTCCAGATCGGCAAGCTCCCAGGAGAACATCATATACATAGCCGCTTTATTTTGTGTGAACGCTTCCTTAGCAGGACCGTAATCCACGTTGGCAGCGCCTGGTCCGAAGGCTCCCATCTCGGCCAACTTAACGACTCGATCCAGGCCGTTTTTGACTACCGGATGGGTGAAGTCGATTTTGTTCTCCACCAGTTGCTGAGCTACCGCTGGATCTTCGATTTGAATCATATTCTGAATCATGAAGAACGCAGGGGCCCAGCCTCCCTTGCCGGGTGCGGCAATCGGCTGAATGCCTGCCTCCAGAAGCTTTTCGGAAGCCTGCACGAGCTCATCGTACGTTGTCGGAATCTCGATATTGTTCGCCTGGAATATATCTTTGTGATAGAAGATTTTAGGTGTGAAATAGGCGTCTGCGCCGCTCGACAACGCATAGATCCCATCCTTATACTTAAGCGCTTCCTTAACCGCGAATTTATTAATAAATCCGCTGTCTGTAATAGACTGCTCCAAATTCAATTGATTGCCTGCATTAATGATGGCCGTCGCATAATCCGCACCGCTCCAGAATACATCGGGCAATTCTCCGGAGGCATTATACACTTTCATTTTGGCCCCTACATCCGAAGTTTCTTCGTACTCGATTTCGATTCCGGGCAGTTCATTGGCGAGATTGGCTTTGATGTATTCTTTCATAATCGTTTGTCTCGCTTGATCCGAACTGATCGTCAACAGTTTTAACTTGACAGGCTGTTGGCTGACGACCTCCTTCTCCTTGCCTGGCGATGTATTCGTCTGCTCGGATGCGGGAGTATTCCCCGAATTTCCGCAAGCTGTTACGAGCAGCAGCGACATAATCAAGGCCGTGCCGGTTTTCCAGTTTTTACGCATTGCATATCCTCCCCTTAATGTAGTCCTTCGCGATAGGACCTCTTTTTTACATCCCCATGTTACTTTTTACGCAGGAACAATTGAAGAGAATATTCTCCGTAGGTAAGGAAAATTGTCGCATGTTCATCGGGATAACCGATTATCGATATATTTGCCCGGAGCGACTCCGTACTTTTTCTTGAAGCATTTGCCGAAATAATTGGCATCCGCATACCCTACCCGGCTTGCGGCTGCGGCAACGCTGTGGCAGCCTTCGTCGATCAGCTTTTTCGCTTTATAGATTCTCGCTTCCGTAATATAGCTGTTGATTGTTGATCCCGTCTCCTTCTTGAACAATTCGCATAATCGTCCATAGCCGATGTAGACATGCCCTGCGATATCCTTAATGTTCAGATCGAAGTCTCCCAAGTGTTGGTCAATATAGGTCAAGGCTTGCTCCACCGTTTTGGAGAAGCCCTGATTGGCGATTAATAATTCAGAATGCATCGCCTTCATGAACAATTCAAGCACCCATTGCTCCCACTGGTCGAGCGACTTTCTCTCCTGAAGCTGTGCAGCGATGCGGTTATCTTCGCCGAATATTCGTTCAAGATCATGTCCCGTCCCGTGGATAAACTCCAGGATGGTCGACACCAGCTCCACGCCCTTGTTCATCACCAGCTCGCTGGAAGCATTCATTCTTCTGAGCTCCCCGAATATAAAACGAACGTTGTCTCTAATCTCCTGATCGTTGTTCTGACGCGCTGCCATAAGCAGCTGCTTGCGCTGCTCGACCGAATAAATTCCGATCGCCGCTTCATCCGCCACAGTAACATCGCTATATTGAATGACTTTGTACTCCGAGATCAGATGGCTGTTGTTCAAGGCATATACGGCTTCATTGTACGACTTGGGAAGCCCCGCAAATCCTTCATGTACGTTGCTGATCCCAATCGCAACCGCAATCTTCAAATATTTGGATATCATACTTCGAATCGTATCGCACAGCATGGCAAAGTCGATCGGGAAGCTTGATCTGGTGCCTTTGATCTGTACGACAACGCAAATGTATTTGGCGTCTTGGCACATTTCAAATACACACTTCGACATTAACAGCTCTCTCGTTATGTTCGACACTGCAAATGACCATAGCCGGTCCGCTTCCTCGTTCCAGCCGCTGTGATCGATGATTTCCATCACGAAAGTCCGGTAAGGCTGTGAATCGGGGTCTATGGCCAGCGAATTCTTGAGGCTGCGGGATTCGTCTTCCGTGAACGTCTTGACGCCTTGCAGCAAGTGATGAAGCAGCAGCTCCTTCAACAGCGGCTTGCGCACCTTGATATTCATCTTTAATTCTTCCATGCGATCAACGATTTTTTTCTTCACGGATACAAGCGCTTTGATCAGCTGCTCTTCTTCTACCGGCTTGAGAAGATAATTCTCGACGCCTAATTCGATAGCCTGGCGAGCATAGGTGAACTCCTCATACCCTGTAACGATAATGATGCTGACGTTCAGATTGTTTTCTTTGATTTCTGCTGCAAGTGCCATGCCATCCAGGAAAGGCATATTAATATCGACAAGCGCTACATGCGGCCTGTGTTCATGTATTTTCCTTAAGGCGTCATTGCCGTTCTCCGCTTCGCAGCATACTTCATACCCCAGCTCTTCCCACGGGACGGACTTCCGCAGCGCCTCCCGGAACAATTGCTCATCATCCGCGATCATAAGCTTCAACATCAGGCTTCACCCCTCCATCATTAAGGCCGGTATGGTGACCGTTACTCTTGTATAAAGTCCAAGCTCGCTTGTTATGTGAAGCCCGTAATCGTTACCGTACAACAATTTGATTCGACGATCCACGCTTCGTAAGCCGAAGCTGTCCTGGCTGCTTTTACGTGTCGGATGATGCTGCTGCATAAGCGCAGCCGCCTTCTCTTCCGGCATTCCGACGCCGTTGTCGCACACGGTCAATATAATGCAGCCCTGCTGAAGACACCCGTGAATTTCAAGCTTCCCTTTGTTCCCTTTGAACTTTAACCCATGATAGATCGAATTTTCGACCAACGGCTGCAGGGTTAACTTTGGCATGGCATATTCGTGAATATCCTCGGCTATATCGATTGAAAATTCCATATAGTTGGAATAACGCAAGTTCTGGATCTTCAAATAATTATGAATAATTCTGACTTCCTCACCGACCGTTATGATATCCTTCCCTCTGCTGAGCGATCTTCGATAGAAGTCCGCGAGGGTTCGCGTGACTTGAATGGCCTCGTCGTACCGTTCAAGCTTGTTCAGCGAGATAATCGTCTCTAATGAGTTGTACAGAAAATGGGGATTCATCTGAGACTGGATTAATTTCAGCTCATACTCCTGCTTCAGCTTCTGCTCGTTCACATTATCTTCGAGCAATTGCTCTACCCTGTTCATCAAGCTGTTGAATCCGTGCGTGAGCAGACCGATCTCCCGGTTGTTGGCATGATCCGCCCGAATATTCATCTCCCCTCTTCTCACTTGTATCATAATTCTCGCCAGCTTCTGGATCGGTCTCGTCACCGTATTGGAGATATAGTAGGAGGATACCAAAGCGAATAATAGACAGAATGCCCCGATAATGAGAATGAATCGCTGAATCTTCGCATTGTCTCTTCTAATCTCTTCCATGGATTCGAAGCTGACAATATTCCAATCGATTGTATCCACCTTCTGCAAGGACAACAGATAGGAATTGCCGCCTCGATTCATGACCATTTTTTTATCCATCAACAGCCTGTTGAACTGCCAATCCTCGATTTGAATCGCCTCCATCAGGTTTTGATTCAATTCGGATGAATCCTCCGCCGAGATAATCTGTCCATCATTTCTCACAATGTATCGCTTATTGGTCTGATCGCCTTTGTTCGCCGAGAATATTCGGGACATCTGCTGTTCGCCGATGAACAGGATCACGATTCCAATATTGTCGCCTTTGTTCAGGTCGATGACCAGCTTGGCTACTGCGAATACATGCTCGTATCTGCCATCGTTCAGCTTCAGCCTCATTAAGTCGGACCAGACCGGCTTCTGAAGTTGTTGCGCGCTTGCCAGAAACTCTTCGCCAATCATGCTCCGGATACTTGACTGATCGATCATGCTGTCGCTGTAGACGACCTGGTTGTTCAGGAAGACGGACACAGCGAATACCGGGGTATTAGGCGAAATAATATGCGCAACCGCGCCGTACATTTCCGGCCGCATGCTGATGACATCGATCTGGCCGTCGCTTTGCTCGTCGGCAGCGATCTTGTCCGTCAATGTTCGAAGCAGCGACTGCACCCTGTTGTTGGTGGCGACAACCTTGGAATAGTCTTCAATGCTGCTCATCAAGGTATAGAGATTGGAGTCGATCAGCTCCAGTTCCCGCCCCGCGCTTTTCTCCGTCTTGTCGATAATGATTCCGCTTGATATATTGGTTGCCAAATATCCCAATACCGTCAGGACGGAAACGATAATCAATATGAACAGGATTAATATTTTGTCTCTGAGCGTTAAGATGTAATAAAAGCTTTGCAGCCATTTCCGCATCCATGCACCTGCTTACCTATTGAGATTAAAATTACTTCCAGTATAAACAGGATTGTCCATAGGCGTGGAGTTATTTTTGCCCGGACTGTTGCATAAAAAGCAACCGGCCTCTAACCTGCAGGCCCGGTTGCTTTAGGGTGCGCTCTGGGAGAGCTGCCGCTCTACTCCAGGGTCACTTCGTTGGAAATCGGCTTCATCGTACCTATTCCGTCCCACACGAAGGCTTTGACTTGGTAGCCAGTCACATTGCCGGGCAAGCTGAAGCCGGCCTGGAAGGTGAACGATTCCGTTCCGCCAAGCAACTGCTCGGCATACGCGATTCGTTCAATCCTGCCCTGCGGATTATACAATGCTACAATGAAATAAGCGTTCGCCGATTGTTCCGAATTGTTGGTTACGGTCACTCGGGCTTTCAATGCGGCGGAAGGTACAAGCCGTTGCAGCTCGGCCCCGAGCGCATTGCTGAATTGGGGAGCAGCGACTGTAAAATGAGATGGCGCATCCGATGTTGAAATACGGAGCTCCAGCCCGTCCGCGCTCCATCTGCCGGCGGCATCCCCGGCGGTCACCTTGAACGTGTATTCGGTGGCGGGCGACAGTCCAGTCGCCGCATAGCTGCCGATGCTGCCGGATACCGTATCCAACAATTGACCGTCACGATAAATGCGATATTCGGACACAGCTACGTCGTCCGCCGCTGCCGGCCACTGCAGGTGCACGCTGGTCGGCGTTACAGTGGATGCCGTCAATTCGCTTGACTCCGGCCAATAAGGCGGAGTCAAATCTTCAAGCCCCAATGGATTGACGATAACGTTGCGTGTCCCCCCATTGTCGATCGATGCCTCTACGTACACGACCGTATAGTCTTCGAACTGTTTCGAGAAGGCAGGGAAGATTTCTCCCGTTTCAGAATCCTTTGCCTCATACTCGCTGTAGGCGCTGGACATTTTGAATTTCAGCCTCACGAACGGCAGGTTGTAGCCGCTGTTCTCAATCGTCGCGGTACTTGTTGCGAGTGTGCCGTTATTGGCGCTGTTGTAGTTGATCGACAGGTTCAAATTATCCGCGAGCATATGCTGATGCGTAATTTGCGAGCCGTTGACATGGACGAGCGCGAATGCCGGGTTGCTGTGCGAAGCCGTCCCGATGACCAGATACGGTATGCCAGTCTGCGAATCCACACTGCTTTGATAATTATGATGGTGACCGCTGATCATATAGTTCACATTATGCCTGGTATACAAATCCCTCGCGGTTTGAACGGTATTGCCGTCCGATAAGAACATGCTGAAGTTATGGTGCGACACCGAGATCCGATTTGTTTTGTCGGCAGCCGCCTCGAATGTCTCATCCATCCAGTTATACAGCGCTTCCCCGACTTCGTCATTGGGAAGGGTGACCAGATAACCGACAGTGCCCATTCTGAAATAACCGTTACTGACATTGCCGCCCCAACGTTTGGTCCAGTCCGGCATGTCGTAGTGGAAGTTCGTCATCATGAAGTGGGTGTTGCCGAAGTCTAAGCTGTATGCGGTCGGTCCCAGATACTTGTTCCACAACGCTTCGCCCATCCCGTATCTCGCGTTGCTCTGATCAACCCAGCCGCCTCTTACCAGATCGTGGTTGCCCGGCACCTCGAACACGGGAGAAGAATAGCTCTCGAGCAGGGACAGGTATTGAACGAAATGGCTGATCTTCATGTAATCCTGCGGGTAGCCGAATTCGCTGGCGTGGCCCGCGCCGCCTATCGCGCCCGGCGTTCCCGCCGTCACATCGCCCCCGCTTATGGACAGGTAGGGATTGATGAGCTGGGCCTTCTTAAGCAATTTGTTCTGGAACGGGACAGTTCCATCCTGATTGTCAGCCCAAGCAATAAAGTAATAATTATCGGGATCGGGATAATACCACGGTTTAATATCGACCGTCACGTTATCTCCGGCGGGAACATGCAATTCGAATTGAAAGGAGTTTACGCCTCTGGCTGTTATGCTTCCTTCATTTATCGTGACAAAATCGGGATCTACATTGCGAACCGTAACGTTAAGCGTATCGTCCTCTCCATGCTCATTGTGGACCGTGAAGGAGCCTTCGATCGCTCTCATACGGAACGCAAGCTGCCTGTTCGGAATATCCGTACCGATGACTTGAGCCATGCCGGTAGCGCTGACCGTCATGTCGTATGCAGTTGTAACGGTGATGGCGGGGCCATTGGCGCTTATCAGTCCGTCCGAATTGTCCGCTTCAATCCGGAACGTATATTCCGAGTTCGGCGTAAGCTCCGTTACCGAATAGCTGTTCACACCAAGACTTGTTCGACCCAGGAGAACGTCATTCTTGTAGATGACATACCCTGTCGCCGTCGCATCGTTAATTGCCGGCCAGTTCAATGTCAGCGAAGTCGTGCCCAGATTGGATACTGTCACCTCTCCTTCTTGGTTCCATTCTGGCGGCTGCTTCAGCATAAACACGCTTAAT
>Ga0065721_10051408_pt1 | contig 14901 bp, 5 predicted proteins | sample Mesricmetagenome_FD_59108 | JGI IMG/M metagenome (GOLD analysis project Ga0065721, IMG submission 59108) | Mesophilic microbial community from rice straw/compost enrichment Sample: eDNA_1 v2 (version 2) | ecosystem: Engineered > Solid waste > Grass > Composting > Bioreactor | place: USA: Davis... | reverse complement strand
GAACTGATCTGCCCGCACCGGGAAAAGCGGATCCGGCCTCGGCTGCAGGACGGCCGCTCGCTCCGTCGCTACGAACGACGGTACCGAATCGAGCGAACCTTCATCTGGCTGCAGAACTGCCGACGCTTGATCACCCGCTGGGAATACTACTCGGAACTGTTCGAAGGCTTCGTCCACTTAGCCTGCCTGTACACCATTATCAAAGGGTTGTGAAACTACCTCATATTGATTACGACTTCGGCTCAGATCTGATTCGACTACGATTTTTACATCCTTTGCATCCTCGTGCTGAGCCGACAGTGGAGTACCTGCACGGGAAAAACTTCAAGGACACGATTGATGCCACGGGGAAGGGGCACGTTGGCGCCGTTTCACGGTGGGTTCATCGTACCGGAGTGCCTGATGCAGCCCATCATGTTGCCGCAGGCACTGTCGGGACAATGCAAATGACAGCAGACGGGGTGAAGTTCGTTGGAACACCCGTAACAGCTCCCTTCGTCAAGGTTGTGCGGGCAACACCCTTGGGCAGCATTGTGACACCTTCCCCGGAAAGAGCTGCAATACGCGAGCGAGACATTGTTATAGAGCGGTCGCAGTATCTGGAGCGAAGGGAAAACGCAACAATTCCCACTCTTTGTTGACACGAGCTGACTGAAATTCTGTGTGATGTCCTGTGCGAATCTATCCGCCTTGCTTCAGATACGTTTTTACCGCTCACGGGTCAAGAGGTAGTATCACAACCTCTCTATGATGGAGTAGAGACAAGCTAAGTGGACAAATCTCTCGAACAGTTAGGCGTAGTATTCCCGTGCGGAGATACAGAACCAGACCAGGACATACACGCCCCGTAAGTCTCACTTCGTGACGGTCTTCACGCTGAAGAAATCGCAGGCCCAGAGAGTTTGTTTGCGACGTTCTAGGAAATTGGTCCACGAGTCGGAGGTTCGATCGGCGCCTGGCTGCATCGCCTCCTCTTTGAGTATGTTCCGGACATTCTGACAGCTGATCTTCTTGATCCCGAGTTTTCTTAGCTCTTCAAAGATGGGAGTGTACCCGAACCCCGTAACTGCGGCGATTTGAAGAACGAATTCCCGAATTTCCCGGAGTTTCCTCTGACCACCTTTGGGATTTGCTTTCAGCGTGGCCCCCTGTTCTTCCCGCAGCCAGCGCTTGAATGTACTGAGGCTGACGATGGTCAAAAAGGCCCCCAAAACAGGTCCAATTTCTCTACGGATAATTACGGAGAGATGAGCCAGTCGTGGAGCACACTGGCTACGGGAAACACAACATTTGCAACGCTTTGCAAAACAGCTGAATTAGCATAAACTTCTGCGATCCTGAGTTTTGAGTCCGCTCGAACGAAAGTACGCATTCCGTCAACTGAACCGAAGGCGGATGGGTGGCGCCATCTGGATGATCCCGTCTTTGGAATTTAATTTTGAGAAAGAATGCACCAATGCCGCGATATTGGGTGATTGCCCCGTGTTATTCACGCGAACCGGATTTCTGGGATGCGATCTGGGGATTCGACCTTCAGCACGGACTAATCTCGATCGGCTGGAAGGCTGTCGGAGACGTCTCGAAGTGCGATGAGGCGGAAGTTCGGGATCGCCTGATTGCCCAATTGCCTGACTATAAGCCGAGTGCGGCAACGCAAGCTGCGAGAACGCTGCACAAGTTTTATCATGAGATTCAGCCAGGCGACATGATCATTGCCCGGAAAGGACGCAAATGCGTGGCTGCTGTTGGCAAGGTCACGCGGGCAGCTTACTACGATCCAGAGAAATTGAAGGAGGTTTTCCAGCAATTTGGCCCAGAATACGAAAGTATCACTTACCCAAATCATTTGGACATTGAGTGGTTTCCCGATTTGCGTGATTACGAGTATCAGGACCAGGTTTTCGGTCTTCAAACGATGTATGAGATCGATGAAGAAACATTTCGTTGGTTCACTGAAGACGAAACGACAGGAAGTGATACGACAGAAGGCAGCGGTGACGAAGATGAACAAATGGAATTCGTGTTGGAGCGGTATCTTGAAGATTTCATTGTCTCTAATCTGACATCCATTTTTCGCGGAAATCTGGCTTTATTCAGTGACCCGATTGAAGGCCCAATTGGACAGCAGTACCGAACAGACGTTGGCATCATTGACATTTTGGCCCAAGATCTGCAATCGGGAGATCTTGTCGTTATTGAACTCAAGAAAGGAATGTCGGCAGACAAGGTTGTTAGCCAAACTCTCCGCTATATGGGGTGGGTGTCAGAGAATTTGTGTCAGGAAGGTCAGAACGTAAGAGGCATCATTATCTGCAAGGAACCGGACCCAAAGATGATCTATGCTTTGAAAATGACCACAAATATCACCGCAATGTACTACCACATCAACTTCAGACTCACGGACGAACCGGCGTGAGATTGCATGTAGACAGTGTCATGTGACAGGGATACAGCGTCTCTCAAGCATCAGTATCCGCGAAAGTTGTAAATTTGGTTCCTTGCAAAGTCACGATGGTCTCAACAGTGCAGATCAAGGGGCGAAACCTGGAGAATGAAAGCCGTCGACATGGAAAGAAAGGGCCACTGTGCTTTCCGAAAGGCGGACAAACAATGTTCCTCTCGTTCTGTCAGAGATAATCAGATGGTTCAGCCCTTTCCATCAAATGGCCCACTTCGCCGTAACCTGGGACTACCACTAGCAGGTTTGAAAGAAAAGATTAAAAGCGACCAAAACAAAGTCTATTCGTACGTTCTCATGTCAGTCGAAATTGATCACACCTACGCAACTTTCCAGCAACGTGGCTCAGGGCCGAACTTCCAGGGCGGCGCATTGACCCTCTGCACCTGTAAGCACCGGATGCGAGCCTCGCTGCCGAGTGATGACTGGAAAGGCGTATGGGTAGCCGGATTTACGAGTCGCACTATTTACGATGGAAAGCATTGGTTGTTTTACCTGGCGAAGATCGAGTCCGGGTATGAATCTCATTCCGATCTCTGGTACGCGATGACGGCTGGTATCCGCAATTCAAAAGCCGCCGATAGGCACTTTCTCGGCGATGTTTTCAGACCGAAGGCGCCTCAGCTCACGGGTGCCGCACGGTACAAGCCAACACGCTATGTCATGCCGACGGATCATACGCATCGACTGCGTCCGGGTGACAGCCGTTGGAAAAATGACATCAGCTATTGTCATGCAGACAAATATGGACATCCGGCACTTTTGGTCGCAGCACCAAAGCAGACATATCTATGGGACGAACCAATAATCTATTTTGATGCTCCTCACTGCCGAAACTTTCAAAAATGGGGTTCTCTCTCACAATTTTTGGGACAGCTTCGAGAGGTCAAGTGAGAAAGATGGACGCTGCAAAGTTTCTCGAATAAGCAAACTTTGCACGACATTCGAGATTTCATTTTCTGCAAAATATCCAAACAGCAGGCACGATCAAGAAAACACTCGCTCCGAAGGTGATTTACTGCTCATCGGTGTGAATAGTTTTGTCGATTCAAGATGAGTATTCTTGATTTGGTCAACGTGATAAGTGAAATTGTACCAGTTGCTTAATCAAACTTGATCACGATGAAATCCAGGTTTTCCTCGACAGATAGGGCCAAGAGGAATGTCACGAACGGTTCCGCAATCAGTCAAATTCGAACATGAAGACTTGGTAAAGGCTCTTGAGCAAAACGAATTCGACATTGCGGGGCTGGTAGATTTCTTTCACGAACAGGCGTATGTAGACCAATGTCTTCGTCAGCTTTTTCGGATCATCAGGTGGCAAATTGAACCTGACAACACCGACAAAAATACTCTCGCTCAGGTACTATTCGGGATGCTTTATGTTGCCCGCAGTGACTATGCGGCAGCGGGACATCAGGAGTACTGGCCGTTTCTTTTCGATCGAATTCAGCAATCTGTGTTTGCAGCTCCTGAGAAGTTCTGGAGCGAGGCGCTGTCAGGACCGCAATCTCAGGCGTTACTCGGTCGTTGGTTCAAGTCCGCACTAGATGCTTTTGGCTATAGCATCCCAAACGGGGGCCAGAGGTATGTTGGCCCGATTGTTTTTCACGCAGGAATACCGACTTCATCACTTCCTCGTGCAATGTCCGTCATCGCGGCTGCTTGCGACCAGTTTGGCACTCTGGCGATTTCGTTGCCTGCGGATATTCGTGCGGAATTGGTGGCGAACCACCCTTACCCTCTTCATCGCAACGTTAGACGTCTGCTGTCCAGCAATCTGCAGGGAGCCGCCCAATTGTGGGGGTGCCTCGCTCGCGTTGTGTTGGCGTGGAAGACCAAGGGAGATTGCAATGATGAGCTCCAGCAATTGCCGCTTGCCTTGGACCCGGATGAAGTTCGTACTGCTTTGCCGTCAGTACCAGAGACGCGGAGGGCGGCACGAAGCGCACTTCCTCAATTGCGATACGATCCTGAAACTGGAGAAATTCGACTGACGTTCCCCGGCGATGCGACGACGAATTGGCTTGTCACTTCGCCACAACATCATCCTATTGATCTTGCCTGGTCGCGGACTCATCGAGGGCAGACTGCCGACTTCAAAGGACCGTTCCCTGAACAAATTTCCGTCAAGCCCAGCGATTCGGCTTCTGGAATAGAACGAGTATTTACTCCTTATCCATCTGAGTGGCCAGGCTTCTGGTTTCACGCATACAACGGAAACCTTGAAGACGGATTGAGCATTGATGCCAGCGGCCTCAGTTCTGGCAGATGGTACGTGATTTTCGAGGGGACTCCCACTAAGTGCTCCGTTCCGTATATTGCGCAGGTTCCACTGAAATGGAGCTGGTTCAAGGGAAATGAATGCTGGACTGCTTGGGAAGTCGAAGTTCCGCCTAGAACGAACTCGCAGTCTTATCTGGAATGGTATGTTGGCGACAATTGCTTCCGCGTTCCACTTGCCCGGCGCCCAGGCCCCAGAGTGGAGTTCATTGAAACTCCAATTGTGACTGCGAAAACCCAGGATGGAAATCAGGTCGACGTTTACGCGGACGCTCCGTCAGTGGTTCTCCGAAGAGATCAGCCAATTTCTCTGCAACTCCTCAAAGAAACAACAGATTCCGTTTCGGTAGTAGCGAGATTTGACTTGCCCCCTGAGACCGCAACTAGGCTGCCCATCGCACAAGCTGGCATTTATCAGCTTCGTGAGTCGAGAGGCGTTGGCCGAACCCTTCTGCGGTTTGCAATTGTTCCTGACCTGGCAATTCAAGGACCGGAATACGATACCAGGAACCTTAATGCAACGGTTCGAATTTCTGCTGACAGTCGCGCAGGACAAATTTCGGATGAAGAAGGACTTGCAGTCACCCGAGCTACAGGGCTTTGGAACATTCGATCATCAACTGTAAAGCCAAATCTTAAGGTGCGATGGTGCTGGTCAAGTGACGAGTTCCCGCATTTGACATTCAGTTGGCCTCTAGAAGCTCTGCGCTGGCGAATCACTGGTGCTGGCGACGAATATTCGGAATGGACTCGTGAGCCTCTCTTTATAAGCCCCAACATCGTAAGGATGTATGATGCGCAGCTCGAAATCCAGACGCCCATCGGATCAGATCTTTTGATCAACGGCAATCCGTACACTGGCAGAATTCAGGCAGGTCCGACCGGAAATACTTGTGTCATAAGTTTGTTTTCATATGGCGAGACAATCGAACTGGACAACGAGTGCCAGCGGTATACTGCTGTTCTGCAAACTGAGCGTCCGTTGATTGACTCCTTGCAAGGAGCTTCGGATACGGAGTCACTAATCATCGCGTGGCAGTCTACCTCAAAGCAGACTGGGATGGTGGTGGCAGCGTGGGCCCCTTGCGATTTACTCTCCTCTCCCAAGGTTTTCTCACTCTCCACAGCGGAACTGGAGTCCTGTGAATGGGTGGTGGATTGCAATGAACTGCCCGGTCGTACGTGGACGTCTATTTCACTCGCACGGTCTACCAGTGGATTCTTCCAAAAAGCACTTCACTTGGCCACACGGCGATCGGAAACACTGGAACCGGTGACGCTGTTGTTGAACCGCTCTACCGGTGAAGTCCGACTGGGCAACGACCGACCGATTACGTGGGCCGAGTTTCTCCATTACATCACATTACTGCGTCTGAATCGCAAACCAGTTGATTGCGAGACAATTGCTGCATTGTTGTCAGACATGGCCGCTGGCAAGGATTTCGATCTATCCGACGCAGTTCGGCTCCTTGCCGACCTGGATCAACTGATCGCAGAACCAGCCACGAACGATCGAGAGCGCAGTTGGGCGCAGGCTTTACACCAGGCTGTGCTGACTCTTGTCCATCGCGTGTGCAGGGACAATCCCGATCTCGCCCTGTCGGGGAATAATTCTCCTGAAGTCTTTCCGATACTTCTGAAGCTGGGGATTCCCATCGGACGGTACTATCCGCTCCGTTGGGTTGCGTCCGGCCAGCAAACTGTTGATTTAGACAAATTCATTTATCCATTGACTTACATTTGTGCCCTCTGGTTGCTCGGGACGGGGAGGAAACTGCTCGAATATCATTTGAACAAGTCCGGCCAGATTCTGCCCGAACGATTTGCTGAAATGCAATTAGAAGCTGCAAGTCGAGTCTTGGACTTCCATGAAAAACTCGACTTGCCGTCGATTACTGCGTTCTTGCCGCTGAGTCGACGAACTGCAAGGACTGCCCTCACTGATCAAGGACATCATCACAGTTTTGCCTTCCCGACTCCTCTAACGTCAATCGAATCGTTAGATCAGTTCTCTGGAGTACTGGGGATTGATGACAAGGCTCTGGACTGTCGTGCAACCTGCGACGATCAGTTCTTCCACGTGCAATTGAACAGCGGCCGGCTGGCTGCTCATGAACGGAGGCGTTCAAGGTCAGCTACCTGTGATTATTCGCTGTACTGGAGCGCTGACGAAAGCCAATGGGCAGTCGAGACACCGTATCGGTCTCCTCCGACATGCTGCTTTACCAATTTACAGCCTCTCATCGTCGATCCAATCCCCGCAAGGGAGCTGGCCAACGCAGTCATCTTCGAATCACTCGTTTCTTGGACAAGTAAGGAAATCTGGACTCCAGAACAGGCCGAGATGTTCAAATTTCTCGGCCGTTATAAGGAAACACTTGTTTCCGATCCCATCAGCGGTCCTCTTCATGCTGAGCTTTTCAAGCCTTCAGAATTGGAGACAAAGGTACTTTTCGGCCGCACGGTTCAGGTGGAAACTCACACTGGCCTCCCAGGACTTGCAGTGATTGCCTGGCAACTCGCCTGGCTTGATCGCATCACTGCATGGGAAGGTGAGAATGCCGTATTTGACCTGGCCGACGACAAATCGGCGATAATGCGTGAATTCCTGTATGCATTTGGAGTAGCCCTTGATTGCTGGCCAATGTTAATGAAGAGGACCATCGCGCTCGCAGAACTCGTGTACTGGACACTGTATCGCGGGGGGCTCGGTACCGCAGTCCGCTTCCGCTGTGATCGAACAGAACAGGAGATGCGTGTGCTGAGGACTCTTCGCCATGTTCAGAAAGAATCGATTGCATCCTCGACCTCAGCCGTTACTTCGACGGGAGAATGCGCAAGAACAACGTCTGGAGTCATAGTGGGATACGACGCTGGCATTGGTGTTATCCTTCTTCATTGCCGAAATTTCCCATCACTTGAAGCCACATTCGATAACTATGTCACTCATGGCGCTGAGCGACACAGGTTTGCAAGATTCAAATGGCGTTCCTTACCGCAAGACACTCGCGACCGAATTCAGAAAATCCGATCCTACGATGAGAACCATAAGAACCATTCGGGAACACGGACTCTCGCCGATGTGATGTGCGGAATGCGAGTCAATTGCACTTTGCGAAATAGACCAGGAGAAGAGACAGACCAAGTGGACGTGGATTTCAGCGTCCGAAAATCTCATCTCCCCAAACATCGGCGACGACACCCAGGTTGAGAGGAAGCGAATGAACCCGATAGACGTCGCCAATCACCTGAAAAATCAGTACATCTCATATCTGACAACCACGTTCGGACTGAACCAGGGAATTACCCAGCTCTATGAAAGGTTCTCAAAGATACTTTCCGAGCCAGGGCAGATTTTGGCAGGTCCTTTTTTGGAGGCGACGGCCCCCTATTTGCCTGGGAGTCAAACACTGGGCAACCTGGTTGAGAGAGGTATTCTTTTTCCGAGGTTTGCAGAGCTATTCTCGTTACCCGAGACTGACAGCAAGCCGCAAACAGCGGCGAGATCAACTGGATTTGGTCTTCGAGCACCGGCTGAATCGCCAGCGACAAGGCAGCGAGCAGCTCCTCGTCGGCGAGAGAGATTTCTACGTGATCGCGTGCTGTACCATCATCAGGTGCAGGCGATTGAACGCTTGTGTTATGACGCCGATCAATTTGATGTGGACCGCCACACAGTAGTGGCAAGCGGCACTGGCAGTGGTAAGACGGAGTGTTTCCTCATTCCATCCATCGACTGGATCTTGAGGCATCCGACGAGAACCGCGAGCGGGGAAACTGCAGGACGGGGAATTCGCGTTTTGCTCGTCTATCCGATGAACGCACTGGTCAATGACCAGATTCGGCGACTCACGCAGCTTGTTGGTTACTGGCCGGGGCGAGGCGACCCGCCGATCCCAGTTACGTTTGCACGTTATACGAGTGAAACAGCGAATACGCGGAGAGAAGGGCTAGAGAGAGAGCCGAATGCCCCGTCCAATCAGCTACTAGGCAGAGATGAGATCATCCAAAATCCGCCAGATCTGCTGATCACAAATTTTGCCATGCTTGAGCAGGCATTGCTTCGGCCGCAGGAAACTCCGTTCTTTGACGACGTCGACGAATTTGCATGGCGATTTCTGATCCTCGATGAGGCCCACAGCTACCGAGGCGCACAAGGGATCGAGTTAGCGCGGCTGATGCAACGAGTTCGTGCAGCTGTGCGTCGTGGAAAGCAGAAGCGTGGCGCTTCAGTTCATGAACCTGTCTGTATCGCCACAAGCGCTACGCTTGCTGGTGAGAACATGTCCGTGGACGAACGGCGAACGAAAACTGCCGAGTTTGCTGGGGCATTATTTGGGGTTGATTTTGATGAATCCGGAGTCATCTTTGCCGAACGTCTCGACCCCGCATCAGATGCTGTTCGCTGGGAGTTTGATGGGGCCGATGCTGAGCTGAGGAGTGACAATGCTTGGGCATCAATCCCTCCAGACGCTTTTTTAGATCTTGATCAGCCAGCTGATGACGAATTCTGGGCGGCATTCAAGGAGATCGCCCCATCACGAATTTGGAATGAGGCGAAAATTCGCGCAAAAGAGGATCGCCGGGCATTTCTCTATCATCTCTTGCGAGGACATCCCCGGTTTCATTGGCTTTGGGAGCAAGTGAAGGGAGCTCCTCAGCAGTTTGAACAGCTGGCTGCGGCTTGGTCGTCGAATCAGAATGAGGACTATTCTTCTCATCTTGAACGGCTTGTATCCTCGTGTAATGCCGCCCGACGGTGTCCCGGAGAACAGACGCTTCTGCCGTGTCGTTATCACCTGTTTGTCAGCGCGCTCGAGGGATTTTTTGTTGACTTGGCAAGTGACGAAGAACTCGCTGATCCACAACCCTCCTGGGATGTTCCTGAACTCGGCGTGAAACGCGTTGCGGTAAGACGCATGAAACCGGCAGACCGGATTGCATTTGAGGTTTCACACTGTCGAAACTGCTGTTACCCATTTCTTTCCGCCGACCTGAACCCTCAAATAGAAGGACTCGACCAACCTCCAGTCTGGAGTCGGCCAGTTCAACTGTTGGCATTCACTCCAGAAACTGCCGATGGTTCCCCGCTGGAGGCGATACGTGTTGATCTGCGAAACGGACAACTCGAGAGAAACGCATCGCCCGGAACTCCCATCTGGCGAACCCTGTACCGAGTCGAAGGGAGTAGCGATCTCACCGATGTCCAGAAATGTCCCCAGTGTGGCAGCAACCACCGTCATGGAAGGGTCACCAGTCGCTTCCAGACTGGTCAAGATGCGCCTGTTAGCGTACTTATTGAGTCGCTTTATAATCAGCTGCCGGCGTTGCCCTCACGTCAGCAGGCAGAACTTCAGGCTGATTTCGCATATCGATTCGGAGCCAATTTTGATCCGCTTATTGGAGGAGGCAGAAAACTGCTGGTCTTCAGCGACAGCCGCCAGAATGCAGCGTTCATGGCTTCGTATCTACAGGATCACGCTCGCAAGTATCTGATCCGTGAAGCTGCATATGACGCACTGCGGAATCTAGACCATGAGCTAACTTTAAGCGATTGGGCAAATGAGACGATTAACCAAATCGACCAACGCAAACTTCGAGTCCCCTATCTTCTGGACCGTGACCTTGCGGAACTCAGGGATAATCCATTCCAGGCGTCTTATTTGTCTAGCGTGAGCGACAAGAAAAATGCCATCCTGAAATACCTTCTTCAAGAAGTATCCGGAACACAGCCATTGGTTCTGGAGTCCCTTGGCCTGCTTCAGGTTGAGTGGCCAGATAAAATTCGCTCGCTTTTTGAAGGACGACAGAACGAACCGTTGAATCTTGAGTTCTCGTGGCCCGGACCAAAGCTGACGTTCGGCCATTTGGGCGATCTTGTTGATCGGATTCTCCGACTCATGAGACGCCGATATTTGATCACTATTCCGCCAGGCGTCGAGCGGCCAGGATTTGCGTCAAAACAGCATTACCTAGTCAAAGAGAAGCCAAGTGGTGGTGATGACATCTTGCATGGCATGTGGAATGCGGGAGGGCAGGATACGATTTATGTCGACATGCTTCGACGCTGGGCAAAACGCCGCGGAGGAGCAGATGTCAGCGATTCCAATATTCGTCAAATATTGAACTTCCTGTTTGATGGAATTGTTCACGAGTTCAGCGATCTGCTGGAAATCTCGCCACAAGGAGGAGTCACTGCGATCGCAATTCGACACGATAGCCTACGAATTCGACGTCCCTCCAAATTGTGGCGGTGTCGTGTGTGTGGAGCCCATGCGACATCGTTCTTTGACAGTGTTTGTGTTGAGCCACACTGCCAAGGCGAGCTGACACTCGTCGCCAACTCAGATTTTCCTGAAAACGACTATTCGAAAAACATGTTCACGGCGAGGTTTGTGAATGGAGCCCGCAGCGAACTCAGATGTGAAGAGCACACTGCTCAATTTGCTTCTGAACTTGGCCAGCAGATTCAGGAAGCATTTCAGTGTGGACAGGTAAACGTCCTTTCCTGTTCCACGACGTTTGAGATGGGGATCGACATTGGCTCGCTGCAGGCAGTTGTTCTTCGCAATGTTCCTCCAAGCACTGTGAATTACCTGCAACGCGCAGGGCGGGCTGGTCGTCGTGCCGACGCCGTCGCATTTGTTCTCACATTCTGTCAACGACGGCCACATGATCGAATATACTTCTCTCGCCCGAAAGACATCATTGCCGGTGCCGTCGATCCTCCTCGCATTGATCTGACAAACACGAAAATTTTGCAGCGGCACTGCTTCGCAGAAGTATTGTCAGAATTCTGGTCCTGGCTTAACCAACAGATTGTTGGGGGCGAGAGAGAACGATTTCGTATGGCGGGAACGGTTGGGGCCTTCTTCGAAGATCGCCTCGATGGAACCAACTGCACCCCAGCTGACTACCTGCGACACTGGCTGATGGACAAAAGGAATCGTGGAATCTGCACGTCACGGATTTCAAACGCATTCCCGGAAATGCAGGACTCAGACATTCAGAACGTTCTCGAATTGATTGCTGACCCGAATCCACAGGGAAGCAATCCACTGGCTAAGGCTTGCAACGATGCGGTTCACCTTATCAAGAGTTTCCGAGTTGGAGAGGAACTCCATAACAATCGGGCCTCACAACTGCTTCAAGAGGCTGAGGCTGCTCGACGAGACGGAAACCTGGAGCGGGAAAATGAACTCATGGGCGAACGTAAATTAGAACAAAACTTGGCATACTCGTTCCGTAAACTCCTGAAGCAACAACGCAATGAGTTTCTAATTTCTTTCCTGATGAGTCGCGGCACATTGCCAAGCTTTGCCTTTCCAGTAAACGTCGTGAGATTGCACGTCCTCAGAGAGGAATTCAATGCAGAACGTTCAGAGAGATCGTTGTCACGATTGAAGTTTGAGCGAGACGGAAAGATCGGATTAGGTGAATATGCTCCGGGGGCGGAGGTAGTTGCAGGGAAGAGGATCTACCGGTCTGTCGGCCTTCGAAAATTCCCTGCATTGGAGTTTGATCCCACAAACTGGTTTCGCTTGTGCAATCATTGCAACGCTATTGAGGTGTGGCCCCAAGGGACGGAGAAGCCATACGACGTGAAGCCGGAATGCCCAACGTGCGGTCAGCCATTGAACGATCGGCCGCTTCAATGGGTAGAACCTCGCTGGGGGTTCGTTACCGATGTAGCCGAGAAAGGTGAAGAGCCTCGTGGACAGCGTCCCACACGCATCCAAACGACTCGGGCATTTTTCATTCGAGACCGGAAAACTCCAGTCGGCCCTTCAACGGAAGACGGAGAATCGTTTCCAACTAATGACAGTCCGGTTCGCGTCGATGGTTATTACCTCAGTGGGCGAAGCCTTCTTGTGTTGAATCTTGGAAACTTTACTACTGATCGCCATGGGATTCCCCGACGGGAAGGATTCACACTCTGCAGCAGGTGTGGGCGAGCGCACTTTGACAGTAAGGATAAACCGCGTCGGCACCGACCTCCATATCACGAACGTAGCCAGACGTGTCAGGGGCCGATTGGGCTTGGTGGAAATTCTCAGGGTCAGGCTGTTGCATTGGGCCATCAGTATGAAACCGATGTTGTGTGGCTGGAGTTTCACGGAACTGGGCATTCCAGAGTTGATACCGGATTTTGGCTGAGTCTCGGTTATGCCCTGACAAATGCCGCGTGTCGAGAGTTGAATATCGAGCGCGCGGATCTGGAATCCACGACCGTGCCTCTTGAAGATCAGGCAGATCGTCATGCGATCGTGATTTACGATGCCGTACCGGGAGGTGCCGGTCACTGCCGCCGCATTCTTCATTCGCTTCCCAAAGTAATTCGTCGGGCGCATGAATTGCTCGCAGGTTGCGATTGTGACCCGGACAGCACAGGCTGTTATGGATGTCTCTGTGATTATCAAAACCAGTTTGCGCATGAAAAACTCTCGCGCGGCGCCCCACTTAAATATCTTGGAGTACTGATTGACGCATTGGATTCTGGACATCCAAGTCCATGGCGAGACGTCAGTTCTTCTCCCGGACGCGAGATGGTTGATTCTTTGGTGTCAGCTGCTGGATCTGTGTCTCTGGTTGTCGACGAAATCATTCCCGGCCCGATTCGAGGACTGAATTACGATTGGTTTGACGTCCTGAAACAGCTTGCTAATCGACCTTGCGGTGCCAACAAAGTTACGCTCATTCTGGGAAAAGTGCCAACTGCCGGTGCAGTAGCATTAAGAACTTTGGCGTATCATCGAATCGCTGAGTTAACGGCACTCGGAGTGAATGTCTTATTGTGTGAGCCGAGTGACAGGCAATTCGCTACCTTGTCTGTGTATAACGGCGACGGCACTCTTAATACCGTTTGGAAATGGCCGTGGGATTGCCCGCTTGGTCCGGAAGTGGACGGCGCTTGTAGAAATCGTCTTGGGAGAGAGCGAGAGGCCTGTGAGACAGTCGACTCGTCCCCTCTAACAAAACCTTTGCTGCTCCCTGATTTAAGAGAGTTTAATGAATTCACTCTTGAACCGGGCAAGCCCCATAACCTCTTTTCAATAAGGTTCTTCGGCAACCTGCTTAAGCATAGTGCCTGTGGTGCTGTCATCATCGACCCACATATCATTCACAATGACCAGCAAATCGAATCGCTGGAGAACTTTCTGAAGGTGCTCAAAACAGAAGATGATGCAGAGATCATCGTGAAGGCAGGGCGAATTCGCGGAAGTGAACGGGGTGGCAATTTTACCAGTTGGGCAGATCAGGAAACTGCTGCCAGAGAGATATCAGAGAAGTTCGCGCATCTACGACTTAAAATTGTATTTCCTCAAGACGGCCATTTCGTCGATCATGACCGCATCATCTACTTAAACACTAGAAAGTCCGACGGCAACCACTTTTACAAAATCATTCTCGGGCAGGGTCTGTTTGGGTTTCACCCTGCTTGTCGACGTCGCTCACATGGTGTGTGGTTCGAAATTTCGGAGAAAGAGTGGGAGGAGGCACTCCGGTGCTGAAGCATTCACCGGTTGAGGCCTAAATTTCCGGTATCGGAGGGACTGCGGTCAAAATGAATTGAGCGAAGAAAAGTTATTCGTAGTCGGTTTAATCGACCCAAGAATTGTCGCAAGAAAGTTCGCAGCTCGTACTTCAGAATGAACCGCTACACACAAGGAGGCAGCCACCGCGCTCGCCCATCGTCAGATCTGATCATGGTCAAGCAAATGGTATGCTGTTACCGTGTCGCGAGCAATAGTAGCGTATTCACTTTAACCAGCCTTCCTCTCGAAGCCCGTTACTGGCCCATCGACAAGCGATTTCACTACGATTTTCTCCAAGGAAATCGTTTTAAGTTCACCTGGTTCTTCTCACATCGGCGATAGATGACTGCAGGATCTGTGTCTGCCATGCTGGTTTTAATATTCCACACATTCGGAGCCCAGGAGGTCCTAGAGGGCTTTGCATAACCCTACTTGGCAAGCGAGTTGCGTACCGGTTTGAGCGAAAGGAGTTTCGCTCATGCCATGTACACGGAAGATTGATCTGGTCGGGAACACGTCTCTCTCGGATGCACAATGGGATCGCATCAAACATTTGATCCCGGAACTGCTCTCGCAGCCCAAGGGTGGACGGCCTCCCGACTCCCAGCGGGCCTGCCTGGAGGG
>Ga0065721_10005605_pt1 | contig 14901 bp, 16 predicted proteins | sample Mesricmetagenome_FD_59108 | JGI IMG/M metagenome (GOLD analysis project Ga0065721, IMG submission 59108) | Mesophilic microbial community from rice straw/compost enrichment Sample: eDNA_1 v2 (version 2) | ecosystem: Engineered > Solid waste > Grass > Composting > Bioreactor | place: USA: Davis... | reverse complement strand
TTCAACCCTTCGCACCCCGAAGAGCCGCAATTTCTTCCGTTCTGAATTGGGATCGCAATGTTAATCAATACAAGCCTCAATCAGAAATCTGAAATTTCAAATCTGAAATTTAACGTGGGGGAACTAGGATTCGAACCTAGGAAGTCATAAGACAACAGATTTACAGTCTGTCCCAGTTGGCCGCTTTGGTATTCCCCCGCTTCAATAAAAAAAGAACTTTGCTTTCCCGTCCTCGATGAGCTCGAAAAAACAGGAGTGCAAAATTATACGGTTTTACACTTTTTCAAAACTTAAACGCAGAATTTAAAAAGATTCTTACCGACACCCAGAAAGCTACATCGCTATGATATTCGAAATCACTCCCGCACCGAACTCCTTTTTAAACATCTCCAGGACATGAGCACGGTGAAACTCAAAATCGTGACGCATTGAGGGTGAGTCAAATTCAACAAAAAGCACGTTGTTTCTAATATAGAGTTTCTTCGTGCGACGTGCGATCGGACTCCCCACCAACCGCTCCCAGGAATTGATCAGGTTCGCCTCATCAAACCGGTTACTTAGATCATAGGAGTTCAGCAAATTCCGGATTGCATCCCCCACCGTTTGAAATTCTTCTTTCTTTTTCATCCTTCCCTGAGTTTAACTTTCCCCCGATCGACTTCAAAAACCTTCACCGGACCTGTCAACCCCGACAGTAGCTCCTCCGTTCGGTGTGGCCTCGCATCAGTCAGAAACAATTGCCCAAATCCATCTTTCATCATAACAAGGAGTTGCCCGATACGGACGTCATCCAGCTTATCAAAAATATCGTCAAGCAGGAGAATCGGAGACTCACCCTTTCTCTGCTTCAAAATTTGAAACTGAGCCAGTTTTAATGCTATAACAAAAGACTTCTGCTGCCCCTGAGAACCAAATCGCTTGATTTCACCGTCTGCCATGCCAAACTCGTAATCGTCGCGATGGATTCCAAAGCTTGTTCGCTGNAGNATCAGATCCTTTTGCCTGCTTCGCCTGAGACCTTCCTCNATTTCCGCTTCATGAACCGGCGAAAAATAGGTAACCCGGGTTGTCTCCGCGGCACTGCTCAACTTGTGATAGACCTGCTGAAAGATAGGCTGAAATTCGACAATAAATTCCGACCGCCTTTTATATATATGTATCCCTGTCTCGGCCAGAATACGGTCGTAGGATTCCAACGCCAGAAAATCCGTTCGCCCGCTTTCGGCAAACATCTTCAAAAGCAGATTCCGGTTCTTCAGGGCACCGTTGTATCGCATCAGGGCCTCGAGATAAGGCTTGTCCAACTGGCAGATAATCCCGTCAAAGAACCTCCTCCGGAGCTCACTTCCCTCCTTCACAAGATCTGTGTCATCCGGACTGATCAGCACCAGGGGTATCCGGCCTATGTGGTCGCTGATCCGTTCATACTCCTGTTGATTCTGTCGAAATACCTTCTTACCTCCTGTTTGCAGTGAAGTGGCCACTTCCAGCGACGACTCGTCCCCTTTAAACTCCCCCTTCAACATACAAAATGATTCCCCCCGGCTGATGCACAGCTGGTCCGTTGAGAACGCACTTTTCGTCAATGCCAGAAAATAGATGGCGTCGAGGAGGTTGGTTTTTCCGCTTCCGTTCTTACCAAGAAACGCATTTATCCCCCCGCTGAACCCGAGATTGACCTCGTCGTAGTTCTTGAAATTCAGCAAACTGAGATTTTCTAACCGCATACAGGAAATAGCAGGGAAATTTTTGGCGAATCTTTACCGGCGGGTTAATTTCGCAACTCGGATTCAAAAATAGGATATGGCTACAACAACTAAAGCTAAAAATGAGCCTGCAGCTCCGAAGAAAGCCGGAAAGACCGAGTTTTCTAAAGAAACGTACATGTACTGGTACGAGAGTATGCAGTTGATGCGGAAATTTGAAGAGAAGGCAGGCCAGCTGTATGGTATGCAAAAAATCAAAGGCTTCTGCCACTTATATATCGGCCAGGAAGCTTGCGCATCAGGCGCCGCGTCTGCCCTGCAAAAGGGGGACAAGTGGATTACCGCATACCGCGACCACGGCCATCCGATTGCACTTGGTACCGACCCAAAAGCCATCATGGCCGAGCTATATGGCAAGGAAACCGGAACAACAAAGGGTAAAGGTGGTTCCATGCACATCTTTGACAAGGAGCATAACTTTATCGGCGGTCACGGAATCGTCGGTGCTCAGGTACCTCTCGGCGCCGGGATCGCATTCGCAGAAAAGTTCAACAAGACCGGAAACCTCTGCATTTGCTATATGGGCGATGGAGCGGTACGCCAGGGAGCGTTCCACGAAGCCCTGAACCTCGCCATGCTCTGGAAACTTCCCGTGATCTTTGTGATCGAAAATAATGGTTACGCCATGGGGACGAGCGTTCAAAGGACGTCCAACGTGCACGAGCTGTATACGCTCGGTGAAGCATACGACATGCCTGCCGAACCAGTGGATGCCATGAATCCCGAGGACGTTCACATTGCCGTAGCCAAGGCAGCTGAGCGCGCCCGCGCTGGCGAAGGCCCTACGCTGCTCGAATTCAGAACCTACCGCTACAAGGGACACTCCATGTCGGATCCTCAGAAATACAGAACCAAAGAGGAAGTTGAACAATACAAACAACGCGACCCGATCGAAGTGGTACGCAAAAAGATCCTCGATAAAAAATTGGCAACTGAGAAAGAACTTGAGGAAATCGACGCCCGCGTGGTAAAACAAGTGGAAGAAGCTGTCAAGTTTGCAGAGGAATCAAAATTCCCCGACCCTTCAGAGGCTCTGACGGACGTATACGTTCAGTCTGACTATCCTTTTATCATGGATTAACACCTTTGTTGAGAAAAAGTTAATTCGTAGTTTTGCGCCCCTAAGTTCCCACTTAGGGGTTTACTTTAATTATATGGGCAAAAGACTAGATCATAAGAACGAGATCCTCGAAAATCCGGAAGTGCTACAGGAAAAAATCGTCGAGGCCGAAAATTGGTTCGAAAGCAATTCAAAGCTCGTCCTCGGTGTCGCCATCGGAGTAGCGTTGATTGTAGCCGGATTCTTCGGATACCAATACTACAAGGACAGCCAGGACGACAAAGCACAGCAGGAGATGTTCCAGGCGGTGTATTACTTCGAAGCCGACAGCCTGGACCAGGCGCTCAACGGCGACGCCAATACGCTCGGATTTCTTGGAATCATCGAAGAATTCGGCATCACCGACGCTGCAAATCTCGCTAACTACTATGCAGGCGTGATTTACCTGAAACAAGGCAAGTTTGAACCTGCCAGACTCTATCTGGAAGATTTCAAATCAAACGATCTTCTCATCCAGGCCCGCGCTTACAGCCTTATCGGCGATACTTATATGGAGGAAAACAACTTTGCAGACGCCGCCAAATACTACAGCAAGGCTGCGAACTACAAACCCAACAAGTACTTCTCCCCTATTTACCTGATGAAGGAGGCACTTGCCTACGAAAAGGCTAACCAGGTTGACAAAGCCCGGGAAACGTACGACAAAGTCATCACACAATATTGGGATTCGTCAGAGTACCAAAAGGCGAGAAAATTCAAAGCCCGCCTCGAAGGCCAGCCTTCGTAAGAAACTTTTAACATAACTTTAAGGGATAGTAACACTATCCCTTTTTTATTTAACCATATGGCAGGACCGTTAACCTCAGGTGTGGTAAACACCAAANGAAAACTNTCNAGGAAGAAAGTAGCCATTGTCGTAGCGCAATGGAACGAAGAAATCACCGAAGCCCTATACGCAGGCGCAGTTTCATCNCTCCTGGCCCATGGACTTAAAAAGACCAATATCATTCGAAAGGAGGTTCCGGGAAGCTTTGAACTTTCCCTTGGCGGATTATGGATGGCGCAGGAAAAAGGAATAGATGCCGTCATTTGCCTGGGATGTGTAATCCAGGGTGACACCCCCCACTTCGACTACATTTGTCAGGCCGTTGCTTATGGCATAACAGAGGCCGGCCTGAAAACAGGGAAGCCCGTAATATTCGGAGTGATCACCACGCTCAACAAACAACAAGCCCTCGACCGCGCAGGTGGAAAGCTGGGAAATAAAGGTGAAGAGGCGGCTATCACGGCAATTCGCATGATGGACTTCTAACAAAAAAGGCTGTCACGAAGACAGCCTTTTCTTATTAAATCTTGATGTGATTACATGTTTTTCACAATCTCTTTTCCAAATTCAGAGCACTTCAGCAAAGTAGCTCCTTCCATCAGGCGTTCGAAATCGTAAGTAACGCGCTTTGAAGAAATCGCGCCTTCCAGACCCTTGATGATCAAATCTGCAGCCTCCTGCCAACCCATGTACTCGAGCATCATTACTCCCGAGAGAATCACTGATCCAGGATTTACTTTGTCCTGACCAGCGTACTTCGGAGCAGTACCGTGCGTTGCTTCGAAAATTGCGTGACCCGTTACGTAGTTGATATTTCCTCCTGGAGCAATTCCAATTCCACCTACTATAGCCGCCAATGCGTCAGAGATATAGTCACCGTTGAGGTTCAGTGTGGCTACTACTGAGTATTCATCCGGACGGAGAAGGATCTGTTGCAGGAACGCATCTGCGATAGAGTCCTTGATAATCAGTCTGTGGCCGTCTTTTTCGATCACCTGCCAAGGTCCGCCGTCGAGGTCTTTTGCACCAAATTCACTTTTCGCCAACGCATAGCCCCAATCGCGGAATCCACCTTCGGTGAATTTCATAATGTTACCCTTATGAACAAGCGTTACACTGGGCTTCTTGTGTTGCAGCGCGAACTCAATCGCTGAGCGAACAAGACGCTCTGTTCCTTCTTTGGAGACAGGCTTTATGCCGATACCCGCAGTCTGAGGGAAACGGATCTTTTTGAACAGCTTCGGATAGTTTTCCTGGAACAGGGCGAGGAACTTCTTGTTTTCGTCGGTGCCTTCCTGGAACTCGATACCTGCATAAATATCTTCTGTGTTCTCACGGAAGATAACCATGTCCGTTTTATGTGGTTCTTTTACTGGTGAAGGAACGCCTTTGAACCAACGAACAGGGCGTACGCATGCGTAAAGATCCAGTTCCTGACGCAGCGCTACGTTCAGCGAGCGGATTCCACCACCCACAGGTGTCGTCAGGGGACCTTTTATACCCACCAGGTATTCTTTAAATACATTGAGCGTTTCTTCCGGCAGCCAGTTACCCGTCTGATTAAATGCCTTTTCTCCTGCGAGTACTTCCTTCCAGTTGATTTTCCGCTTTCCGCCATAGGCTTTCTCTACAGCCTGGTCAAAAACCAGTTTGGACGCAGGCCAAATGTCGACACCGGTACCATCACCCTCAATAAATGGAATAGTAGGATTATCAGGAACATTTAATTTACCGTTACTGATACTGATTTTCTGATCGCTCATTTTCAAAGATGTTATTGTTTTTAAAAATCCTTCGCGCGAGAGTACCCCGGGTCAAAGGGGCCGAAAATTAAAAAAATCAAATCAGAAACGAAGATATTTTTATTTGTGTTCCATAAGAATTACCGCATAAAATGCTATGAAATCGTTTGCTTACCTAATTCCTATATTTCTGTTTTCATTTACAAGCGTAAGACCCGTTGACGGCGAACCGGTCTGCCTGTCGAAAGAAGAACAAAAGCTCTATGATCTTATCATGGAATACCGGCGGCAGAACAATCTACCGCCCATTCCGCTCTCTCCGAAACTGAGCCTCGTGGCGAAGGCGCATGCCCGCGATCTTAATGATAATTACGATTTCGATCCCAACGGCAAATGCAACCCACATAGTTGGTCAAAGAAAGGAAAGTGGACACCCTGTTGCTACACCAGTGACCATAAACAGGCAGAATGTATGTGGAATAAGCCCAAAGAAATTGCTGATTATCCCTCAGAGGGATTCGAAATTGCTTACTTCCATTCCGCGGAGGCAAATGCTGAGCGAAGCCTCGCCGGATGGAAGAAAAGTCCGGCACATAATCCCCTGCTGATCAATTCCGAAATATGGGAACAAGTGCAATGGAATGCTATCGGCGTGGCNCTTGTCGGAAATTACGGTNTGGTCTGGTTTGGACAACTTAAAGACGAGGGTACGATCACCGTCTGTCAATAATCAAACTGATACAGATTTCCCAATTTAGGATGATGCAACATCCAAAATCCTCCAAACTGGAGCGCTTTGCGCTTTTTTAAGAACTGGCGCGACTTTGGCCAAAGTTGAGGAAACAACATTGGCTATGCTTGAGAAATTCATCTTTTATCGTATGTCCGCGAGTCAGCAGGTAAACTACCTTCGGAAGAAAGGNATTGTGCTGGGAACNCGCGCGAANGAAGGCAGGAAGATNTATATCTACATGCTGAAGGANCTCTTCATCGAAGTGGTNTACCACAACGATAACGCCGACGGCGATGCCGAGAAGGTTAGTATTCTGAAAGGATTGGACAGTCTGAACAGTTACCTTGAAAGNGAATTCAAGGCAACTTTTTAAGCGGNATTAACCCAGCACTTTTTTCATCGTCTCCCCGATTTCAGCAGGGGATTCAACTACGTGGATACCGCATTCTTTCATGATCTTCATCTTCGCGGCAGCCGTATCCTCCGCTCCGCCGATAATCGCTCCAGCGTGGCCCATTCTTCTGCCTGGAGGTGCTGTCTGACCAGCGATAAATCCTACCACCGGCTTCTTGTTTCCGTTTTCTTTGATCCAACGTGCGGCAACCGGTTCATAGTTACCACCGATCTCGCCAATCATTACAATAGCATCCGTTTCAGGATCATTCATCAGTAGCTCAACAGCGTCTTTTGTCGGAGTTCCGATAATCGGGTCCCCACCAATACCAATCGCAGTTGAAATTCCAAGTCCGGCTTTTACAATCTGATCGGCAGCTTCGTAGGTCAGCGTTCCTGATTTGGAAACAATACCTACCCGCCCTTTTTTGAAGACAAATCCCGGCATGATGCCCACTTTTGCTTCGCCTGGCGTAATTACCCCAGGGCAGTTAGGGCCAATCAGCACAACACCGCGCTGCTTGACGTATTTCTTGGCGATCATCATATCCTTCACCGGAATACCTTCTGTGATGGTGATAATCACCCTAATGCCGGCCTCAGCAGCCTCCATGATGGCGTCAGCTGCGAATGCAGGGGGTACAAAAATGATTGAAACGTCCGCACCGGTCTTTTCAACGGCTTCCTTCACGGAATTGAATACAGGGCGACCGAGATGCTCAGAACCGCCTTTGCCAGGAGTTACCCCGCCCACGACGTTCGTTCCGTATTCGATCATCTGACCTGCATGGAAGGTTCCTTCGGAACCTGTGAAACCTTGAACAATAACCCGTGAATCTTTATTTACCAGTACGCTCATGATGCTGTTTTTTGAGAACCACAAAAATAGGAGAATAAAGAATTCAGCCAACAAAAAAAGCCCCATTAAGGGGCTTTCTTTAGTTCTGACTACCGCAACTACTTGTTTTTGATACCTGTGCGGATGATAAAATTCTGATAATAATCCTTGTATTCAGGGACGTCAGGGGCAAGCTCAATGGCCTGCTGGTATGCCGTAGACGCGTCAATAAGAAGGTTTTGAGACTCAAAGAATCCGGCCAGCACAAGCTTGTTCAACGCCGTCTCTTCTCCCGCCGATGCGGATATCTCATCGAGCTGCTTCTTCACCCTTTCCTTGTCGGCTTTCGAGAGTCGCTTTATCATCAGCTGCTCAGGTGACTCTTTCCGGTCGGTCCTGGATACTACGCTAATCACAATATTGTCTTCATATTGAAAGTCGCGATCCGAAAGATCAATAGTAACACTGTTTCCAGCGGTTTCAACGACTTTCAGGTCGTCGCCGAATGGCGTTGAGAATGTTACCTGGAACGGTCCTTTCATTTCCTGCTTATCCCATGTGATCGCAACCTTATCACCATACACAACCGTGAAAGAAGGCGACGTAGGCAGAAACACCTGGATGTTTTCCGGACCACGGGTTACCGCCCCTGTGGCATTCAGTGTTTTCTTTTGATCACTGTTTGAACTGAGAATAAAATCCGTGTATTTAACGAGAACAGACTTCCCCTCAGGAATACTTTGTTCAAGAGCTGAAACCTTGTGCGCCCCTGGCTTTTTTATTTCTATTGCTTTTCCAGTGTGATGAACAAGCCCCAGATACGCATCATTAACAAGTCGGATTTCATCGGTGCTTTTCAACTGCGAACCAACTTTCAAAGGCTGCCATGAGCTGCCCTTGCGAACTTCATTTTTTCCCTTGTTCACAAGGACCTTAAACGCGAACTCCTGTGACCAGGAAAGATGAGCAGAGATAACTAGTACAAAGAGGATGAGAGTTTTTTTTGGTTTCATAATAAAGTGAGTATACGAAATACCGTTACGACAGGTTTCCCGCCGCAACTACCGGCTAATGTTATTTCTTATCAGAAAATCATCATAGGCCTCCTGATACGATGGAACATCCGGCGCGAGACGAATAGCTTCCTCATACGCAGTGAGTGCATCGATCAGGAGCTGATTCTCTTCGTAGAATCCCGCAAGTATCAGTTTATTCAATGCTGTAGCATCATTCAATTCAGACGCAATCGCTTCCAGTGATTTGCGTATATTCTCCTGTTCAGCTGACGCAAGCCTCTTGATCAAGTGATCTCTGCTTGCTTCTTTGGCAGATGATTTGGAGTGAACCTGAACAATCAATGCCTTCTGATCAGGAAATCTCGAGAAGTCAATCACATACTTTTTCTCCCCTGTTTCATAGCGTTCCAGCACATCATCAAACATGTTACGAACCGTGAGGATGTACGGACCATCAACAGAAGAATCTTTCCACGATATGATCGCCGACGAATTGAAGATGGCCGAGTTTTGATTTTCAGGAAGCAACAAACTCAACGGTTGGGCTATATCTCTCGATACCGCTCCGGTTGCATTCAATCGGTTCTTCTTCGCTTCAGCCGAATTGCTACTTAGTATAAAGTCGGTGTACTTCACTATCACACTGGCTCCGGGCTTAACATTCTCTTCGAGCTTGGAGATCTTAAAACTTCCAGGCTCCTTCATTTCGTAAGGTCTGCCCGAGTGATGCATTAGTCCAAGGTATGAGCCTTCCGACAGTTTGATTTCATCTTCAGGCTTAAGGATGGTGCCTGTCTTCACAGGTTTCCACTCATCACCTGACTTGAATTCATTGGTACCTTTGAATGCTAATACTTTAAAAGCATAATCCTGTGCATTAACAACCCCACAACACAACGCCAATACTACCACCGCCAGGGCAACGATTTTTGATTCTGATTGATAATACTTCTTCATTTGAATAAATATTTACGGTGTTAATACTTCTTCTGTGGATTTGGTAAACCCCAATAGTGACCGCAATTTCAGATACGCTTGTTTTATTACACCTTCAAATACCTCCAGCGTGTCTCCGGCCATGGCTATAGCTGCCAGCGCGAACGTAATATCCAGCTTGAAATGGAACCAGTGAAAGATATAAACCATCAGCACGGTAAGGGCAAGCATTTCAATGACCTGAAATGTTTTCGTTATCCCATCATACCATGCCGGAAGTTTTTGGTAGATCACTAAAAATAGTGCCATATTCAAAAAACAAAGAACAATCCCGAGCACATACTGTTGCCAGTCCGGCATCGAACTTAGATAGGCTTCGTTCAAAATCATTGACACAATATTGGCATGGATAACCGCGCCAAACATATCCGGGTTTGCTTTTCCTGCGAGACTGGTATTGAGTGGCGTGTAGAACCGGTCCTCCCACGACGGATCCCCCCAGTGATCGCCGAGATACCCCATGATGACAATCTTGTCCTTGACGGCACTGTACTCAAACTCTTCATTCAGTACCTGGTCTGCATCAATTGCCGGAAAAACATTGCGATAGCTCTCACCAGACTGTCCGAAGACATCGACAATATTGCCGCGATAGTTGATCAACTCAGATTCGTTGCCCCGTTCGAGAAATGCGGCTGCTTTGGCGGAATCATATAACGAAGCGAGTAAGACTGCAAAAGCAAGCTGATCTTTCCCTGCAACATCGACCCGCGGAGGAAATGAGCGGCATGTCTTTACATCATCCTGGTAAGCAGCCTCGGTTTCAAGGTTCGCGAACCCCTCCCGAAAGGCGACATCCGAAAATATTGACGCAGACCGGAGCAGCGAATCATAGCCCTCACCTCCCGATTTCTCCAGCGCACTGGACCTTTCAACTTTGGTCACCAGTACGACATTACCAGCCTCTTCAATTGCATTACTCAACATCGCATCACCCATTGGATCTTCCTCCCTGGGTTGAAGGAAAAAACTATCAACTCCTATCACCCGCGGCTTCGCTTTGCTTAGTATTTGAATCTGTTGGGCGATCTCACTTCTCGATAATTGTCCAATATTTACAATGACTACATTTTCCTCGGGAGGCACTTCTTCCCGGATTCCCCAGAACACATAGTCTGTCAGATCAACATCGCCCAGGGCGCGTCCGATGGAATCAAATGCATTGAAAAGGTTGAGTTGCAGGATCCCATAAATCCCCCCCATTAATGCGAAAACGAGACAGGTTGCCAACGTAACTTCTGTCCAAAAATGTTTCTTCATAAACAGCAAAAACTAAAGGTAATTTATGAAATTCGGACGTTTTAATAAGGTAAAGATTTAAGCAAGCTACAAAATTGAGACAAGGTTCTGACTACTATGCTTCGGGAATTTTGCGTGGTGAACGCGTCGTTCTGGCACAGGCCATCACACTGATTGAGAGCACGCTGCCTTCTGATCAGCACCTCGCAGGTGAGATTATGGAGAAGGTCATTCACGCCACGGGAAAATCTGTCCGTATAGGAATCTCCGGGCCTCCAGGGGTGGGCAAGAGTACATTCATAGAAACGTTTGGACAACACATCACCGCGGAAGGCAAGAAACTGGCCGTGCTAACTATTGATCCGTCGAGTCCCCGCACCAAGGGCAGTATCCTGGGAGACAAAACCCGGATGTCAGAGCTTGCAACAAACCCTATGGCGTTCATTCGTCCATCTGCCTCTGCCGACGCTCTGGGTGGAGTAGCTCATAAGACGCGTGAGACAATCCTCCTTTGCGAGGCAGCAGGATATGAAGTAATTCTGATTGAAACGGTAGGTGTAGGCCAATCCGAAGTCACTGTCAAAAATATGACTGACGTGTTTCTCCTGCTGATGCTTGCGGGCTCCGGTGATGAGCTGCAGGGAATCAAAAAAGGAATTATGGAGATGGCTGACCTCGTTGTTATCACCAAGGCCGATGGTGAGAACGTGAAGCGTGCCAATGAAGCTAGAGCCGAATTTCAGCACGCCATTCATCTGCTTTACAATCACAACCAATGGACACCGAAAGTTCTGACCGCATCAGCAGTCGCAAATCAAGGGGTAGCAGAAACCTGGGCTGAGATCAATACCTTTGTTAAGTTTCAGATTGAGCACAATTTCTTCAACGAGAATCGACGTCAGCAGAATATAAGTCATCTTCACGAACGTTTTCAGCATTTACTGAAGGCTGAAATTGAACAATCTCCAGAGCTCCAGAAGGTGAGACAAGAACTCGAAGAACGCGTAAGCGATCAAAACCTTTCGCCGACACAGGGTGGTCAGTTGCTGTTTGAAGCATTCAAGGCCTCTGTTGCTGGTAGCAGATCCTGATAATAAGAAATCACTTCTACGGTCGATTCGTTGCCAGCCGTGTGAAATGTATGTGATTCGGTTGTGATCCTGCCAAGATCGACGCGTACAGGGCTTTTGAAGTACGGAGCATCGGTAACGAACGTATGAAACTCACCGTTCTCGCCACAAGGGTCAATATCTGCAGGTAGTCGCGGCATCCATTCAGGATTGATCTCTTTTCCTATTAAGCCTTGATTGAAACACCTTTCATTTGCAGCACATATTACCACCCGGAAACCTGCGTCAACAATGGATCGGATGCATTCTTCCGAGGGGATATTCCAAAGGGGAAACAACGGCGTGAGACCAGCCTTCTGAACAAGAGTTTCACGATAGGTCTTGATGTCCTCAAGGAATATGTCGCCAAACGCAATATGCGATACTCCTGTGTCGCGTAGCGACTGATATACGCTCAGCATCAATTCATCATACGATTCGTTACCCGCACCTGACGCAAGATAACTCTTGATCAAAGGTACACCGATCGCATCGGCTTGTTGCTGAATAAGGGACTCATGAACACCATGCAGGCCTACCCTGCCCGTCTCCCTGCTGAATACGCAATGAAGGCTATCTACTTGATAACCACCTTGCGTTAAAAGGCGATGCAGCGCAAGTGCTGCGTCCTTACCCCCGCTCCAGCTTATTGTTATTTTCTTTCTTGAACCCATAAGGACAATGACGGCAGCCGCTCTTGCAGCAATAACCGCGTTTGAGATGNTAAGCCTCCGTNAANACNACAAATCCGTTCTCCATGTAGAAGTCGGGATTTGCTTTGGATTCTTCAGACTTACCTTCTCCTTTCATAGCAAACTTTTCAGCCACCGTTATCGTAATGTGGAACTCAAAAATAAGAAAGGATTATTTTATTATCATTGTCGTGATATGTTAACGGAATCTTTACGAACTATACCCATTTCGATATGGGTCATCGCAGTGCTGATGCTTTTTTGGTCGTGCACATCAGATACGAAGAAGCAACAGTCCGAAGTTGCATTTGAAGGAGAAAAGGTATCGCTCAGGTATGCCGAAGGTTTTGGCATAACCAAAGGCGAAGGCTGGACACTCGTTGAAGTGAAGCGACCTTTTCAGGGAGCGTCCAGGGGATACCGTTATCTGCTCGTTCCTAAAGATAAGCCGGTTCCCGAACACAATGACGATATACGAGTGATCCGAACACCGATCGAAACTATCGTGTGCACCTCTACGACNCATATTCCGCTGCTCGACTACCTTGACCTGACGGACAAGCTCGTGGGGTTTCCAACAACCGATTATATAAGCTCAGAAAAAACNCGNAAACGTGTTGACGCCGGTAAAGTAGTAGATCTTGGNGTTGATAANGGGTTGAATTTTGAGCGACTTGCCGCGCTTCAGCCCGACCTGGTGATGGGATATACAATGACTGCAGACTATGGTCAGTTTCGGAAAATCGAGGAATTTGGTATCCCGGTAATCCTGAACGCCGAATATCTCGAGAAACATCCCCTGGGCAGGGCTGAATGGATACGCTACGTGGCCGCTTTCTTTGGGAAGGAACAGCAAGCCGACTCGGTGTTCGCTGCCATTGAAAATAACTACGTTTCAACGTCACGGTTATGCGCACACACGGATCGCCGCCCCACGGTCGTAAGTGGCATTATGTATGGTGATGCGTGGTTCCTGCCCGGAGGTCAGAATTATGCTTCTCGTATTCTAAGAGACGCTGGTTGCCACTACCTGTGGGAAGATGATGAAACCTCCGGTTACCTTGAGCTCAGCTTCGAAAGCATCTACGAAAAAGCGGGAAAGGCGGACTTATGGATCGGCACCGGATCCTTCGCTTCGCTGGAGGAACTCACCGCGGGTGATCATCGCTATCAGAAGTTCACCGCATTCAGGAATAAACGTGTGTATAATTATGACGCACGGATGGGTGCGCGGGGCGGTAATGAATACCTGGAGCTGGGCTACCTGCGTCCCGATCTGATCCTTATGGATTTGGTGCGAATTGCGCATCCGGAATGCCTGCCGGAACACCAGCTGTACTTTCACCGCAGGCTTGACTGAGTAGCTCTATTTTTTAATGTCTGCACTGGTCTTGAACGTCCAAAGGATCGTTTCCAGCTCCCGCATCATTTCGCGCTTGTCCTTGCCGGGAGCATAAGCAAATCCTTCGATATAGTACAGAATTCCCCTTGCCTCATCAACCAATGCATAGCTCAGGAACGGCCCACCCATCGTATAGATATTCGAACGCCACAGGCCGCGAAGCTCCATTGCAAAGCGGTTGTTCAGACGCATTTGCCTTGCTACAACTCTGGCGTTCTCCTGTTCCGTCAGCAGATACGTATCAGGTCTGGCGGGATCTTCGTAGAGGTATTTTTTGCAAACTTCATCCCTCCACGCCACTAATGAATCGGGCAGTAACTGATATTCACTTTCGTAGGGCTTCCATGTAACAAAGATATCCTTGTCAGTCTCGGCGGTCATATTACGGAGCCAGACAAAATCATCCGTCTTATCCGCCAACTGATATCCCACGGGTACATGCAGTTCGATTTCTTGTTCATCCCGAAGAAACCCTGCCACGCCACGGGTAGACCTGGTGCCAAGTATCTCCCGGCTAATGCGCTGGCGTTCCGTCCGATTGAAGTAATCGATGATGTTTTGTTTATGCCTTTGCAAATACCTGATCAACCCCTCTTCAGTGCGGTGCATCAGATACATAACCTCCTGTCCTTTGGCGTATTCGTTTGAGCGGGTCGACAATGTAAACGAAGTATCGGCATTTATACGCTTGAGCGTTTCTTCCGAGAACTGCTGACGCAGTATTCTGGAACCGGGCGTTTCCTGATCCATGGTGAAGACATACACAAGGTTCCGCATCTTGGTCAGCATTGTAGTGCCCTTGCTGGGATGAATCCAGATCAGATTGAACATTGGCTCGCTCTGAGGCAGGCCTGGCACTTCTGCCTGAAAGATGCGTCGCACTTCCTTGCCCAGGTCTCCCCGCCATTGCACTGAATCCATGATCAACAGAAGATCTCCTGGCTTCCCGTTCGCCTTCTGCAGATAAGCCTCATTGGGCTCCGACGAACACTGGAATAACAATGCGGCTGATATCAGAAGTAATGGCAGAAATAATCTCATGAGAAGAAAGATTTTAAGCTATAATGCACCGCAAGCGGTCAGGTCACA
>Ga0065721_10051407_pt1 | contig 14908 bp, 17 predicted proteins | sample Mesricmetagenome_FD_59108 | JGI IMG/M metagenome (GOLD analysis project Ga0065721, IMG submission 59108) | Mesophilic microbial community from rice straw/compost enrichment Sample: eDNA_1 v2 (version 2) | ecosystem: Engineered > Solid waste > Grass > Composting > Bioreactor | place: USA: Davis... | reverse complement strand
AGCGAAGCGGCGGCCCCGCCGCCTCCGCCGCCGCGCGCCCAGCCGAAGCCCGACCTTGCCAAGGCCAAGGTCAACATGAAGCAGATCATCCTGCCGGCCCATTCCAAGGAAGAGCTGAGGGCGGTCGAGGCCCAGGCCGAGAAGCTGCGCAAGACGATCAAGGGCTGCGCCGACTTCGACGAAAAGGCCAAGGCGAGCGGCGTTCCGGAATCCGGCGACATGGGCACGCTGCGCGTGAAGGACCTGCCGCCGGGGCTTCAGCAGCTCGTCGTGACCATCCCCGTCGGCCAGCCGAGCCCCGTGCTGATGAGCCAGGGCGGTGCGGTGATCCTGATGGTCTGCAAGCGCGACTTGCCGATGATCCAGCCGCCGGCCGCACCGGCGCCGGAGCCCGTCGCCGCGGCCGCTCCGCCGCCTCCGCCCCCGCCGCCGGTCGATCCGAAGGACATCAAGATGCCCCCGCGCGAGGAGATCGAGCGCGACCTGATCAACGAGCGTGCGGATCTGCTGTCCCGTCGCTATCTGCGCGACCTGCGCCGGGCGGCATTCGTGGAGTCCCGCATCTGATGACCGGCTCCGATGTCCGGCTGCCGCTTGCCGTCACCATGGGCGAGCCGGCCGGGATCGGCGGGGAGATTGTTTTGAAGGCCTGGGCGGCGCATGTCGAAGACGACGTGCCGCCCTTCTTCGTTCTGGACGATCCGAACCGCCTGGAATCGCTGGCGAAGGCCATCGGGCTGGCCGTCCCCGTGCGCGCCATCACTTCGCCCGCCGAGGCGCCGGCCCTGTTCGCGACGGCACTGCCGGTGCTGCCGCAGGCACTGGCCGCCCCGGTCCAGCCGGGACGCCCGGACCCGGCCAACGGACCGGCCGTGATCGCCAGCATCGATCGCGCGGTCGATCTGGTACGGCGGGGCGAGGCCGCGGCGGTGGTCACCAACCCGATTCAGAAGTCGGCGCTCTACGCCGCCGGCTTCCGCCATCCCGGCCACACGGAGTATCTGGCGCATCTCGCCGGCATGACGGAGGAGCCGGTGATGATGCTGGCGGCCCGTGACCTGCGGGTGGTGCCGGTGACCATCCACGTCTCGCTGCGCGACGCCGTGAACCAGTTGACGACCGAGGCCATCGTGCACGCCGGGCGGGTGACGGCGGCCGGGCTGGTCCGCGACTTCGGCATTGCCCGGCCGCGTCTGGCCATCGCGGCGCTGAACCCCCATGCCGGCGAGGACGGCAGCATGGGGCGGGAGGAAATCGACATCATCGCCCCGGCCGTCGCCGCCCTGCGCGCCGAGGGGATCGACGCGATCGGGCCGCGCCCGTCGGACACGCTGTTCCACGTTGCCGCCCGGGCCGGCTTCGACGCCGCGCTCTGCATGTACCACGACCAGGCGCTGATCCCGTTGAAAACCATCGACTTCGACACTGGGGTCAACATCACGCTCGGGCTGCCCTTCGTCCGCACCTCGCCCGACCACGGCACGGCGCTGGACATCGCCGGCACCGGCCGGGCAGGGGCGTCCAGCCTCATCGCCGCGATGAAGACGGCGGCGCTGATGGCACGCAGCCGGACGTCCGCAGCCTCGGCCTCCCGTCCGGCGTGAACACCGTTATATAAACGCTACTGACACTTGCTTTGCCCCGAGTATCCGCGCATCCTGCGTTCTCGAACCGTTTCCCCGGCACGAGAAGGTAGGGTGCGTCCATGGCTCAGGTCAGTACCGTTGAACTTCAGCAGTTGTTGAACAAGGTCGGCGGGTTGCTGGACACCGATGGCAAGGCGGGGCCGGCGACCCAGCAAGCGATTTCCGATGCCCGTGCCGCGGCCGGTTTGCCGGCGGGCACGCAGGCGGACGACGCGCTGATCGCGTGGTTGCAGCAGCAGCCGAATCCGTCCGGTGTGGTGCCGACCGAAGGCGTGGTCTTCATCGCCCGGCAGGAGGTGACGAGCCGTTCCTACTACGACCGCAATTGCGCCGTGCCGACTTGGCCGGGCGGGGCCAGCGGCATCACCATCGGCATCGGCTATGACCTGCGGTTCCAGGCGGACTTCGAGAAATGCTGGGTGCCCTGTCTGCCCGCCGCGACGGCGGCGGCCCTGCGGCTGTGGGTTGGCAAGCAGGGAACAGCCGATGCCGCGAAGTCGCTGGGGAGCGTGACCGTTCCGTTCTTCGATGCGTGGAAGGTCTTCACCGAAGTGACGCTGCCGGCCGAGGTCAAGTCGGCCGAAGGCGCCTACGGCGACCTGATGAAGCTGCCGCCGCTGTGCCGCGCCGCCCTGGTCAGCCTCGTCTACAACCGCGGCCCGGACCTGGGGCTGAACGGCGATCCGCAGGGCAAGCGCACCGAAATGCGCAACATCCGCGACCTGATCAACGCCGGCAAGCTCGACCAGGTGCCCGCGCAGTTCGTGTCGATGGAGCGCCTGTGGCCGACCGTCGCCGGGCTTCGCGCGCGCCGCGCGGCCGAGGCGCAGCTCTGGCAGGACGGCCTGAAGCAGGCGGTGCCGGTGGCGTAATCGGGCAGCGGGCGTGGGCCGCGTCCGCGCGGCCCCATCGCCTTGCGTTCAGCTTTCTGGACGCGCCCGTGGCTTTTGGGCGCGCCTGCGCCTCAGAGCCGGACGGACGACGTCGAGAAGCGGGTGGCCGAACTGTCGTCCACGGACTTCAGGGCGACCGACGCGCCGAACGCGATCAGGATGGCGGCGACGAAACCGAGCACCATGGCCTTCATGGGTAGCGAGCCTCTGTTGGAACCGAATTTGCCGTTTTGATTGCGACCGTCTTGTTCGCGGTCATCATTTTTGCGAACGGGCGCGCAGGCCCTTTTCCCACGACCATAGGCCGGCGTGGGCTTGGCTTCAACTGTTCCAAGCGGGGCTTCGCCGTCAGGGAGCCGTGGCCGCCCTCAGGTAGGCGATGAGGTCGGCGCGGTCGGCGGCGCTGGACAGGGTTTGCAAGGGCATCTTGCTGCCGGGGGTCATCACGTCCGGCCCGACCTCGAACAGGCGGGCGACGGACGCCTCGTCCCACACGATGCCACTGGCCTTCAGCGCGTCGGAATAGCGATAGCCGTCCACGGCGCCGGCCGGGCGGCCGAACAGGTTCCACAGCGTAGGGCCGGCGCGGTTGCCGCCGTCGGGCGTCAGCGTGTGACAGAACGCGCAGGCGCGGAACAGGGCTTTGCCATGCTCCGGGTCGGGATCGCTCAGCGCCGGCCGGGCGGGCAGCAGGGCGGCGGCCATCAGCGCCGCCATCGCCGCGTTCCGCCCCGCGGTCATGATTCGACCTCCGCGCTTGGGTCGGTGACGGTCAGGGAAACGACCGCCGTGTTGATCAGCACCTTGCCCGCATGCTCAAAATTCACTGTGACGCGGTTGCCGATGGCCGATTGGACTTGGCCGAGGCCCCAGTCGGGCTGGCCGGGATGGCGTACCCACGCCCCGGGAATGAGCGAATCGTCCATGGCGTGCCTCCCTTTCCCACAATGTTCCCCGCCGAAAACCGGCGGCATCCGCCGCGCCTTGATGGTACAAGCGGGTGTTGACGGCGACGATGCTACAGAATGCAGGGCGCTTCGCGGAAGTTCCCATGTGTTCTGCGGCATTCTTGTCGACACACGCGTTTCCGCTGGTCGTCAAAGCCTGGAGATCACCCGTGCCGCTGGATATCCGCGTCATCGAGCTTCTCGCCTCCCGCATCTGCCATGACCTCGTCAGTCCGGTCGGAGCGATCCGCAACGGCCTGGAACTGATCGAGGAGATGGAGGACGAGCCGTCCGGCGGCTTCCTAGGGGAGGCGGTCAAGTTGATCGACCATTCCTCCGGACAGGCGGACCGGCGGCTGCGCGTCTTCCGCCTCGCCTACGGGCTGGCAGGGCGCGAGCAGAAGGGCTTCTCCGACACCCGCTCCGCGGCCCAAGGACTGCTGGAGGGCAGCCGGACCAGGCTCGACTGGCCGGCGGGCGTGCCCAACGACCAGCTTGCCTTCAAGCGCGGCATGGCGAAGGTCCTGCTGAACGTCATCATCCTGGCCGACGAGGCGCTGACCCACGGCGGGACCATTTCCGTAGCGGCGCAGGGCGACGAGCAGGCGGGCCGGGTCACCATCACCGCCTCCGGCCGCCCCGGTGCGCTGAAGGACGAGGCCGCCGCGGCGCTGGCCGGCACGGTGTCCGCCGACGAACTGACTCCGCGCGCGATCCACGCCTACATGACCGGCCGCTTCGCCGAGGACGACGGCTACCGCCTTGCCGCGACCCCCGGCGGGCCGGAGACGCTGATCTTCACCGTGGAGTGGTGAGCGGGCGCGGGCTCACAGCTGCTTGAAAATCCGTGCCTCGACGACCACCCGCTCCACGCCGCTGGTGGTCTGGTGCGCGGTTTGCCGCAGATCCACCGCGACACCCTGACGCGCGGCCGTCGCCAGCGCCTCGTTCAGCGCGGCCACCGCGTCGCGCACCGTTCGCGCGACCTCTTCGTCGGTCATGGTCTGCCTCCCTCGAACAGCGGATGGCTGTGACTATGGAAACGGTGCCCGGACTCTGCAACCGGACGCCCCGGTGGTATCGAAAGAGGTAAGGTTCTCTTAATCAGTGTTTGACACGCTCCCCGCGTAGCTGGAATGGCCCGTACCGGCGGCTTTGTGCAAGCCGCTTCCCCGGACGGCCGGCCGGAAACGGACCAATTTAGCAGGCTTGGGGATCGCGACATGGATGATCTGCTCTCCGAATTCCTGACGGAAACCAACGAGAACCTCTCGGTTCTCGACGTCGAGTTGGTCCGTCTGGAGCAGAATCCCAACAATCCGGAACTGCTGTCGAACATCTTCCGACTCGTTCACACCATCAAGGGCACTTGCGGCTTCCTCGGCCTGCCCCGCCTGGAAAAGGTGGCGCACGCGTCGGAAAACGTGCTGGGCAAGTTCCGCGACGGCGAACTGACCATCACGCCCGAAGCGGTCTCGCTGATCCTTCAGGCGCTGGACACCATCAAGAGCCTGCTTGCCGTGCTGGAGGCCACCGAGGCCGAGCCGCCCGGCGACGATTTGCCGCTGATCGGCCGGCTGAACGCCTGCGCCGAGGGCAAGCTGTCCGGATCGGCCGCGGCGGCGAAGCCCGCCCCGGCGCCGGAGCCCGCGCCGGCACCCGCGGTTGCGGCAGCGGAAGAGGCGCCCGCGTCGTCCGGCAACGTCACGCTCGAAGAGCTTGAGGCGATCTGGAACGCCACTCCGGGCCCGACCAGCATGGCGCTGGCCACCGTGACGCCGGAACCGGAACCCGCCCCGTCGCAGGATCTCGTCGTGCCGGAGTCCGAGCCGACTCCGGCCGCCGCCAGCAAGGTGCCCGCCCCGGTCGCGGCCGGCGGCGACAACGCCGGCGCTGGTGCCGGTGGCGAAGCGGCAGCCAAGGAATCGGCGGTCGCCGCGCAGACCATCCGCGTCAACGTGGACCTGCTCGAAAACCTGATGACCATGGTCTCGGAGCTGGTGCTGACCCGCAACCAGCTGCTCCAGATCCTGCGGTCGCAAAAGGAAAGCGAGTTCGCCGCCCCGCTGCAGCGCCTGAACCACGTGACGTCGGAGCTGCAGGAAGGCGTCATGAAGACGCGCATGCAGCCCATCGGCAACGCCTGGGCCAAGCTGCCGCGTCTGGTGCGCGATCTGGCGCACGAACTGGGCAAGAAGATCGACCTCCAGATGCTCGGCGCCGACACCGAGCTTGATCGCCAGGTGCTGGAGCTGATCAAGGACCCGCTGACGCACATGGTGCGCAACTCAGCGGACCACGGGCTGGAAATTCCGGCCGACCGCCTACGCTCTGGCAAGTCCGAGACCGGCCGCATCACGCTGAACGCCTATCACGAAGGCGGCCACATCATCATCGAGATCCAGGACGACGGTAAGGGCCTGGCGATCGACAAGATCAAGCAGAAGGCGATCCAGAACGGTCTGGCGACCGAGGGTGAGCTGGCGACCATGTCGGACCAGCAGATCATCCAGTTCATCATGAAGCCGGGCTTCTCGACCGCCGCCAAGGTCACCAACGTGTCGGGCCGCGGCGTCGGCATGGACGTGGTGAAGACCAACATCGAGAAAATCGGCGGCACGATCGAGATCAAGTCCCAGCAAGGCAAGGGATCGACCTTCGTCATCAAGATCCCGCTGACGCTGGCCATCGTCTCGGCGCTGATCGTGGAGTGCGCGGGCGAGCGGTTTGCTATTCCGCAGATCAGCGTGGTCGAACTGGTGCGCGCCGCCGCCGACAGCGAGCACACGATCGAGCGCCTGAAGGGCACGCCGGTCCTGCGCCTGCGCAACCGCCTGCTGCCGCTGGTTTCCCTGCAGGAACTGCTGCGCCTGGACGACCAGGAAGGCGGCATCAAGAAGGACGACGAAACTTTCATCGTCGTCACCCAGGTCGGCACCTACACCTTCGGCATCATGGTCGACCGCGTGTTCGACACCGAGGAAATCGTGGTGAAGCCGGTGGCGCCGATCCTGCGCCACATCGAGATGTTCTCGGGCAACACCATCCTCGGCGACGGCTCGGTCATCATGATCCTCGACCCGAACGGCATCGCGTCGGCCACCGGCGAGATGACCATGGGCGAAAACGTCAGCAAGGAGACCACCTCGGTCCAGGCGACGCGCCAGGAGGACAAGATGGCGCTGCTGCTGTTCCGCGCCGGTGCCGGCGCGCCGAAAGCGGTGCCGCTGTCGCTGGTCGCCCGCCTGGAGGACGTGGACCTCGCCTCGGTCGAGGAGTCCAACGGTCTGCCGGTGGTCCAGTACCGCGGCAAGCTGATGCCGCTGGTCCCCATCGACCCGGGCTTCGTGATGCAGGCCGAAGGGCGCCAGCCGGTGCTGGTGTTCGCCGACGGCGACCGCTCCATGGGCCTGATCGTCGACGAGATCGTGGACATCGTGGAGGAGCGGCTGGTGGTGCAGCTCGCCGCCGATCGTCCGGGCATGATGGGTTCCGCCATCATCGCGGGCAAGGCGACGGATGTCATCGACGCCGGCTTCTTCCTGACCCAGGCCTACAAGGATTGGTTCGGCACCTCCTCCAACGACGCCTACGAGGAAGAGAAGTCCTTGCAGCGCGTGCTGCTGGTCGACGACAGCCCGTTCTTCCGCAACCTGCTGACCCCGCTGCTGTCGGTGGCCGGTTACGACGTCACCGCGGTGGAGAACGCCAACGAGGCGCTGGCGCTGTGCGAGGCCGGCGAGGACTTCGACGTCATCGTCTCCGACATCGAGATGCCGGGCATGAGCGGCTTCGACTTCGCCGAGGCCGTCCGCCAGGGCGGCCGCTGGAGCGGCACGCCTATGGTCGCGCTGTCCAGCCACGCCAGCCCGCGCGATCTCGACCGCGGCCGGCAGGCCGGCTTCACCGACTATGTCGCCAAATTCGACCGTGACGCGCTGCTCTACGCGCTGCAGCAGACGCTGTCCGAGCAGAAAGGTGCCGCATGAGCAACGCCAAGCTGCCCACCACGACCAAGAAGGCCAAGGGCGACGAAATCGTCTCCGGCGGCAGCCAGGACTATGTGACCATGACCATTGCCGACCAGCTGTTCGGCATCCCGGTCTTGCAGGTCCAGGACGTGCTGGGGCACCAGCGGATCACGCGCATCCCGCTCGCTCCGCCGGAGGTTGCCGGCTCGCTGAACCTGCGCGGCCGCATCGTCACCGCCATCGACGTGCGTCTGCGCTTGGGCCTGCCGTCGCGCCCGAAGGACAAGCCGGGCATGTCGATCGTGGTCGACCTGCGTGGCGAGCTGTACAGCCTGATGGTCGACTCGGTCGGCGAAGTGCTCAGCCTCTCCAACGAGGATTTCGAGCGCAACCCGGCGACCCTCGACCCGCGTTGGCGCGAGGTGTCCACCGGCATCTATCGCCTGAACGGTCAGTTGATGGTGGTGCTCGACGTGCCGCGTCTCCTGAACTTCACCACCTTGGAAACGGCCTGAGGCTAATCTCCCCGGTCGGCGTATGAAGCGAAGCCTGAGGCCCGTGTCACCATGAAATCCTGCCTTGTGGTCGATGACAGCCGCGTGGTCCGCAAGGTCGCGCGGAAAATCCTGGAGGAACTGAACTTCGCCTGCATCGAGGCGGAGGACGGGAAGCAGGCCATGGACGCCTGCGCCGTGCAGATGCCCGACGCCATCCTGCTGGACTGGAACATGCCGGTCATGACCGGCATCGAGTTCCTGCGCCGTTTGCGCAAGATGAGCGGCGGAGAGTTCCCCAAGGTCGTTTTCTGCACGACGGAGAACGACCTTGCGCACATCCAGGAAGCGCTGTCCGCGGGTGCGAACGAGTACATCATGAAGCCGTTCGACAGCGACATCATCCAGACCAAGTTCCAGCAGGTCGGGCTGCTGTGATGCGCGGTTCCTCCGCTCATCGCACGCATTGCCCACCGAAAGGCTGACCGCCTCATGTCCGACCGCTTTGGCAGAAGCCCCACCGCCGCGCCTCAGCCGGCCAGCCAGGATCCCGTCCGGGTCATGGTGGTCGACGACTCCGCCGTGATCCGCGGTCTGCTGACCCGCGCCCTGGAGGGCGATCCCGAGATCCGGGTGGTCGCCTCCGTCGGCGACGGGCAGATGGCCATCAACTCGCTGCAGCGTAACTCCATCGACGTCATCGTCCTCGACATTGAGATGCCGGTGATGGACGGACTGACCGCTATCCCGAAGCTGCTGGCGGTGGCGCCGCAGGTGAAGATCATTATGGCCTCTACGCTGACGCTGCGCGGGGCCGACATCTCCATGCGCTGTCTGTCTGCGGGGGCCGCCGACTACATTCCGAAGCCGACCTCGACCCGCGAACTGGGCGGGGCCGAGAATTTCAAGCGTGAGCTGGTGTCAAAGGTCAAGGCGCTGGGCGCCGCGGCCCGGCGTGCCGGATCCCGCACGCGCGGCGAAATTCGCCCGCTGAACCAGCCCTTGCCGTCCTTCCTGAAGCGCGAACCGCCGCAGGTGACCCTGCGTCCGGCGGCACCCACGGCCGGCGGCGCGCCCGCCAAACCGGACGTGATCGCCATCGGCAGTTCCACCGGCGGACCGCAGGCGCTGTTCGAGGTGCTGGGCCACATGAAGGGCGGCGTCAACCAGCCGATCCTGATCACCCAGCACATGCCCGCGACCTTCACGACCATTCTGGCGGAGCACATCAGCCGCCAGTGCGGCTTGGTCGCGCAGGAGGCGAAGGACGGCGAGCCCATTGTCAACGGGCGCTGTTACATCGCGCCGGGCGACTTCCACATGCTGGTGGCGCAGCGCGGCGGGACGAACGTCATTTCGCTGACCAAGGATCCGCCCGAGAACTTCTGCCGCCCGGCGGTGGACCCGATGATGCGCTCCATCGTGAAGGCCTATGGCGGCCGCAAGGTTCTGGCTTGCATCCTGACCGGCATGGGGCAGGACGGGTTGAAGGGCTGCACCGAGCTGGTCAATGCCGGCGGCACCCTGATCGCGCAGGACGAGGCGTCCAGCGTCGTATGGGGCATGCCCGGCGCCGTGGCCCAGGCAGGCATCTGCTCCGCCGTGCTGCCGCTGAAGGAAATCGGTCCCTACATCCGCAAGTTCGCGTCGAGGGCAGCATGAGAGTCGAAGATTTCGACATGTTCTCCACGTTGCTCAAGCAGCGTTCCGGCCTCGTCCTGACCCGCGACAAGGCTTACCTGCTCGAATCCCGGCTGATGCCGGTGGCGCGCAAGTGGAATATGAAGGGGCTGGAGGAACTGGCCTCCACCGTGCGGACTCGCAAGGACGAAGCCCTGTTGCGCGACATCACGGAGGCGATGACCACCAACGAGTCCTCCTTTTTCCGTGACCAGAAGCCGTTCGACCAGTTCAAGCAGATCGTTCTGCCGAAGATGCTGGAAGCGCGCGCCACCAAGCGCGCGATCCGCATCTGGTCGGCCGCCTGTTCGTCCGGACAGGAGGCTTACTCGCTTGCCATGCTGCTGAACGAGGAGGCGGCGAAGCTGTCCGGCTGGCGCATCGAGATCGTCGGTACTGACATCTCCACCGAAATGGTGGAACGCTCCAAATCGGGAATCTACACCCAGTTCGAGGTGCAGCGCGGCCTGCCCATCCAGATGCTGGTGAAGCATTTCAAGCAGCAGGGCGACAAGTGGCAGATCAGCCAGCAGCTGCGCCAGATGGTCAGCTTTCGCGAATTTAACCTGTTGGGTGATCTGTCGCCGCTCGGCCAGTTCGACATCGTCTTCTGCCGCAACGTGCTGATCTATTTCGACCAGCCGACGAAGGCCAAGGTGCTGGAGGCCATCGCCCGCCAGATGCCACAGGACGGCGTGCTCTATCTGGGCGGCGCGGAAACGGTGCTGGGCATCACCGAGCGGTTCAAGCCGGTCGACGGGCAGCGCGGGCTTTACAGCCTGGGCGGCTTTTCCGCGGCCGGGCTGAAGGCGGCCATCTGAGTCACGCCAACGCCGAATGTGCCGTTTTTGCCGTTGCGGCGCCTTCGTCCAGGACCCAGCGGCGGAATTTGGCGATTTTGGGCCGATCGGCGGTCGCCTGCGGACACACGATGTAATAGCCGAAATCGCCCGGCAGGCTGAGGTCGAACAAGCGCACCAGCCGGCCGCTGGCCAGTTCCTCGGCCACCAGCGTTGCCCGCGCCATGGCGACGCCCTGGCCGTTCTCCGCCGCCTCGATGGCCACGCCGATCTCGTCGAACACGAGGTCGGGCGTCGGCTTCAGATCGCTCAGCCCGGCGACGGCAAGCCATGCCGCCCAATAGGAATGGCCGGTGTCGTCCAGCAACACGTGATGGCGCAGGTCGGCGGGGCAACGCAGCGGCTTCGGCCCTTGAAGCAGGGCAGGGCTGCACACCGGGAAAACCTCGTCGTTCAGGAAGCGGTCGGCCCGCAGGCTCTCCCACACACCCAACCCATGGCGCAGCGCCAGATCAACGTCGGCTTCACGGCCAAAGTCGATTTCGTGCTGGCTGATGCTGATCCGCAATTGGATGTCCGGGTGGCGCTCGCGGAAACGCCCGATCCGGCTCATCAACCACCGGCTGGCGAAAGACGGCGCAACGCTGATCGTCAGGACGCCCGACCGTTCATGCTCCATGACCCGCTCCAGTCCGGCGGCCAGCCGTTCGAAGGCGTCGCGCACGCTGGGCAGAAGCAATTGGCCGGCGTCGGTCAGGACAAGGGCCTGGTTGAGGCGCCGGAACAGGCGGATTCCCAGCCGGTCCTCCAGGGCGCGGATCTGATGGCTGATGGCGCTCTGCGTCACATGCAGCTCATCGGCCGCCTTCGTGAAGCTCATATGCCGGGCGGCGGCTTCAAAGGCGCGCAGGCCGTTGAGATGGGGTAATTGCATGGCGATTGTCCGCGGGGAGCCGTTCGACCGCATGAGATTCTCTCATGCAGGTTAGAGAAAGCATCCTTTGCGGGCAAGCCACTCTCCGGTGCATTCATGGCCGGTGAATTCATGAAATGTCGAATTCCCGAACCGGAGGATCGGAAAATGAACAAACGGGCTTTGGCGGTCGGCCCTGTCCGGGGCACGCACGCGGCTCTGCGTGGTGCCGCTCGGATGGTGGTGTGGTTGTTGGAGGCCGCAACGGTCCTGATCGAGCGCCACCGGCAGCGCCACTCCCTTGCGGCGCTGGATGACCGCCTGCTGCGCGACGTGGGATTGTCCCGCGTGGACGTCAGCCGGGAGTGCGAGAAGCCGTTCTGGCGCGACTGAACGGCTTGTTGCCAGACGGCTTGGCCGACAGGCTGATGTGATGGATGACGCGCGGCGGGCTCTTAGCCCGCCGCCTGCGCTTGCTGGTGCGGAACGCGCGGGAGCGGCGCTGCATCCTCGTGCGGGTCGCGCAGCACGTAGCCGCGGCCCCAGACGGTTTCGATGTAGTTGTCGCCCTGCGTGGCAGCCGCCAGCTTCTTGCGGAGTTTGCAGACGAACACGTCGATGATCTTGAGTTCCGGCTCGTCCATGCCGCCATAGAGATGGTTCAGGAACATCTCCTTGGTCAGGGTCGTGCCCTTGCGCAGGCTCAACAACTCCAGGATACCGTATTCCTTGCCCGTCAGGTGCAGGGGCTGGTTGTCCACCTCCACCGTGCGGGTGTCCAGGTTCACGGTCAGGCGGCCGGTGCGGATGATGCTGTCCGAATGGCCCTTGGACCGGCGGACGATGGCCTGGATGCGGGCGATCAGCTCCCGCTTGTCGAAGGGCTTCGTCAGGTAGTCGTCGGCCCCGAAGCCCAGGCCCTTGATCTTGTGATCCAATTCCGAAAGTCCGGACAGGATCAGGATCGGCGTGGTCACGCGCGCGGCGCGCAAACGGCGCAGCACCTCGTACCCGTCAATGTCCGGCAGCATGAGATCGAGGATGATGATGTCGTAATCGTACAGCTTGCCGATTTCGAGCCCGTCCTCACCGAGGTCGGTAGAGTCGACGATGTAGCCCTCCGACTGGAGCATCAGTTCGATGCTCTTTGCGACGGAGGAATCGTCTTCAACCAGCAAAACCCTCATGGCGATATCCCGACGTTTGATGGCGCTGTTCTGGCAACCCGATAAAGCGTGGTAGGGGTCCTATGACCCTTAACAGATCGGCTCGTCTGTTTACACAGGTTAACAGACGATTCAGCTTAACGCCAGAGGCATGGCGCTTCATTTAACGTTAATGTTTCCGGACGATCATACCGCAAGTGGTGCAGCGGCCACGCCCGCCACCATCCGAATTATCAGTCCGGTCCCTTCGTCAACGTCCGCGAAACTGCAAAGCCGTAAAGCCGTGCCCGCCGACGTCGCCCGCCTTCTTCAGGAAATCGATGCCGTTCCCGGCCACAGCCGGTTCGGTCGCGTGACGTCCGTCCTCGGTCTGCTGGTCGAAGTCGGCGGCATCGAGAAGGAACTGTCCGTCGGCGGACGTTGCGTCGTCGAATCGCGCGACGGACGACAAGTACCTTGTGAGGTCGTCGGCTTTCGACAAGGGCGCGCATTGCTTATGCCGTTCGGGTCGATTGACGGCGTCGGGCTGGGCTGCCGGGCGCTGGTGTCCGACGGGCAGCCGTCGGTCTTCCCATGCGACGCATGGCTGGGTCGCGTGATCAACGCGCTGGGGGAGCCGGTGGACGGCAAGGGGCCGCTGCCCAAAGGGCCGCGCGGCGTGCCGGTGCGCAACAGCCCGCCGTCCGCCCATGCCCGTGCCCGCGTCGGCGAGAAGCTGGACCTGGGCATCCGCGCCATCAACGCATTCCTCACCTGCTGCCGCGGGCAACGCATGGGCATCTTCGCGGGCTCCGGCGTCGGCAAGTCGTCGGTCATGTCGATGCTCGCCCGCTTTTCCGCCGCGGAAATCGCGGTGATCGGCCTGATCGGCGAGCGCGGACGAGAATTGCAGGAATTCATTACCGAGGATCTGGGAGAGGAAGGCCTGGCCCGCAGCATCGTCGTCTGTGCCACGTCGGACGAGGCGCCGCTGATGCGCCGTCAGGCGGCCTACATGACCATGGCGGTGGCCGAGCATTTCCGCGACGAGGGCCGCGACGTGCTGTGCATGATGGACAGCGTCACCCGCTTTGCCATGGCTCAGCGCGAAATCGGCCTGTCGGCCGGCGAGCCGCCGACGACCAAGGGCTATCCGCCGACGGTGTTCGCCGAACTGCCGCGCCTGCTGGAGCGCGCGGGGCCCGGTGTGGCCGGTTCCGGCTCCATAACCGGCCTGTTCACCGTGCTGGTGGAAGGCGACGACCACAACGAGCCCATCGCCGACGCGGTGCGCGGCATCCTGGACGGTCACATCGTGCTGGAGCGCCAGATCGGCGAGCGCGGCCGTTATCCGGCCATCAACATCCTGCGCAGCGTGTCGCGCACCATGCCCGGCTGCAACTCGCCCATCGAGAACGAGCTGGTGACCCACGCGCGCCGCCTCATGTCGTCCTACGACAACATGGCGGAGATGATTCGCCTGGGCGCATACCGAAAAGGAACCGATCCGCAGGTGGACGAGGCCATTCATTTCCAGCCCGCGCTTGAAGCGTTCCTGAAACAGGGCAAGCGCGAGGCCACCGACCTTCAGGGCAGCTATGCCCAACTGGCCGCCATCTTCGGCATCCAAGAATGGCCGCCGCAGCAATGAGCAGTCTGAAGACGATCATCCGCTTGCAGAAGTGGAAACTGGACGAGAAGCGGCGCGCGCTGGCCGAGCTTCAGAACCTCGCCGATCGCCTGATGGCGGAGATCGAGCGCCTGAAGGAGGAAATCGCGGCGGAGCAGAACGCAGCCCGCACCAATCCGGAATACGCTTTCACTTACAGCAACTACATCCGCGCGGCCATGGAACGCGGCGAGCGCCTGACCCAGTCCAAGGGGCAGGTGGAAGCGCAGATCTCCGTCGCCACCGACGAGATGGCCGAGGCCTTCCAGGAGCTGAAGCGCTACGAGCTGGCCGAGGAAGAGCGGCTGAAGCGCGAGAAGGACAAGCTGAAGCGCAAGGAAGCCAACATGCTGGACGAGACCGCCCTCGTCGGCTTCCGCCGCCGCCAGCAGGAGGAAAACGGCGTCGAGCCGTGAGTCCTCCTATATCCGCCGCATCCGCGCGAAGAGATGCGGGTTGTCCCAGTTGGGCTGGCGGTCTTCCACGACCACTCGGTGAAGCTGTGGAGCCGCTCGTTCGATGGTCACCTCGGCCCAACGCGGCACCAGCTCGTTGTTGAGGTCGTCCAGCACGGCGAGCGCCAACGTTTCCGGACCGCCACCGGCCAGCGGGGCGAGGGTGGACAGATATTCGGCGAACCCGCCGGATTCCACCACCACGCGGTCGGGGACATAGCGCACGGTCAGGCGGGTGCCGGAGACCGGTTCGCCAGCCAGTTCCACGAGGTAGTCGTGGCGGGCATCCGGAGTG
>Ga0065721_10051403_pt1 | contig 14921 bp, 5 predicted proteins | sample Mesricmetagenome_FD_59108 | JGI IMG/M metagenome (GOLD analysis project Ga0065721, IMG submission 59108) | Mesophilic microbial community from rice straw/compost enrichment Sample: eDNA_1 v2 (version 2) | ecosystem: Engineered > Solid waste > Grass > Composting > Bioreactor | place: USA: Davis... | reverse complement strand
GACTCTCGAAGCGGAGCATCAATATCATCCCGGGGGCCCGCATCATAAAACTTCAGTGCTTCCCGGACGACGCCATCGCCGTCAATGACGGCGGAAATCCCGGTGTTTACTGCACGGATCAACGGTGTGCGGGTCTCAATGGCGCGGAATTGGGATGTAATTAAATGCTGGTCCAGTTCGCTGGATCCATGGAACCATCCATCGTTGGTCAGGTTTACGAGAACCTGATTCTGCTGGGCCGAATTGACTCCCCCGGCACGCGCCAGGGTACGAACCAGCTGGGGGACGGTGTCTTCAAAACAGATCAGCGGAATGAAGTCCCAGTCCCGGAACCGAAAGACTTCAGCCTTGGTGCCGCGATCAATGCCAAACTTTCCTCGAAACGGAGTCAGGCTCTGCAGAAAAGGGATGACGTCGCGGAGCGGAATATATTCCCCGAACGGGACCCGATGAATTTTATCATAGCGCCCGGTCAGTCCAATGTCCGGCTGAACAAAGACAGCGGAATTATAAATGGCATAGCTCGCGGGACCTGCAACGAAGGTGCTCGCTCCGATGACCAGCGCGGCCCGGGTCATGTCGGCGAGATCGGTGAGGGCTTTGTCCGACTCTTTCCCCCGCCAGATATGGGCAGGGACTTCGGGAGCAATCGCTTCGAGCATCGCATCCGTGACCCCCTCCTCGACTTCATAAACTCCGTAGGGGAACATCGACTCGGGCCAGACGACCAGATCGGGTGAGTCAGCGACTGTCAGGCCGCTGAGCTGTCGATGCATCAGGAAGATCTCACGGGGATCGTCGGTGTTGTTCTGCACACTCGCAACGAAGTTCCCCTGAATGAGAGCGACACGAGGACCAAGGGGAAAATCCCCCCCGCCCCTGCGGGCCATTCCATATCCTGTGACCGCGACAATGAGGGCTGCAGAAATCCCGACGCCGATGGTCTGCTGCCTTCGCGACCACGTGAACATGCGGTCTTCTTCACCGGGCCAGCAGAGCCCTCGCCTGATCAGCCAGCGTGCCGGCACAAGCTGGGCCAGAGCAACATTGCCGAGCACAATGACGAAGCTGATTCCGTAGACCCCCACCAGATCGGCAATCTGAATTGCATTCACCCAGCGGTACTGAGTGTGCCCGAGGTAGTACCATGCGAATCCAGTGAACAGATACGCGCGAAGATATTCGAGACCGGCGAAGTACACCGGAGCTGCAATGAGCAACGGGATCGGCGACCGATGAATGGTGACCCTGCAAAGCCAGATCCACAGTGGCCAGTAACAGCCCAGATACGCCGAGAGTGCGATCAGCGCCAGATACATGGTCGGATCACCAAGACGCATCCACTGGAGGGTCGCCAGCCAATAAAGAAAACCGACCAGATAGAGTGATCGGTACAGCCACGCGGGGGGATCAGCGGGACGCACCAGACAGAGCAGCGGAACCAGAGCAATCCAGGCAAGGGGGCCCCAGTCCAGCGGAGTAAACGAACTCCACAACAACACCGCACTGGTCAGGGCGATTAGAAAAGTCGAGATCCCTCCGGGCCGCTTCTTCTGGCCTCGTGAAAGAATCGCAGCGACGCGAGAATTCAGCTCACTGGGTTCAGTGGAGTTGCGATCCCCTGTCTGTTCCGTGACCGGTTCCACGTCTGTGTTCATCCCTGATGGTGGTCAATGATTCTTGATCCCTGTCCCTGCCGGGGCGACTCATCGCTGCAGGCTGTCTCCCCACGGAAGGATGTCGATGAATTCTCCCGTGGACCACTCCCCTCCCCCAGCGGGGAGAACGAGGCTACAGTTTGCACGAACTGTTCCCCGAAGATCTGCCGAGCCTGTCCATGATGAAGGGCGAACCAGTAGCTCGGCCCCCCGCACGAAAACCTCTGCCGGGAACCATGTCTGCCGGTCGCTGCGATACCGAAAGGGTTCCGTCAGGCGCCCTTTCCAGAGGACTGGTCTTCCCGATGACATTCCCCGCAGCCGTCGCAGTGCGGATTTCACGAACAGTTCAAAGCAAACCATACTACTGACCGGATTTCCCGGCAACCCGAAGACGTAGGTGGGGTGATCCCTCTCCCCTTCCCGGTTTTGTTCGTGGCCTGTTTCTGGTCTGGCAACGCCCCGACGCACTCCAAACCAGACCGGCTTTCCCGGTTTAACGGCGACCTTGTGAAAGACCTCCTCGACCCCTGCGGAGCGGAGTTCTTCCGGAACCAGATCTGCTGCTCCGGCAGAGACCCCTCCTGAGAGACAGAGCAGATCACACTCCAGTCCCGCTCGGATCTTGGTTCGAAGATCATCGACCTGATCCCGGGCAATCCCCAGCAGCCGAGGAATGGCCCCCGCCTGCTGAACCTGGGCAGCGAGCATCAGGGAATTGGAGTTCCGAATCTGTCCCGCTTTCGGTGTCTCGTTAATTTCGACCAGCTCGTCTCCCGTTGCCAGAATCCCGACCGTCAGTGGGGGGATCACGAGTGGCTGTGTCTCTCCGAGTTCGGCGAGGAGGGCCAGTTCCTGAGGACGGAGCAAGCTCCCTTTTGTCAGCACGACCTCCCCTGCGTTCATGGAGGTGCCCTGCCGAAGGATATTCAGGCCGACACGGACGGAAGAAGAGGGCTGGATCTGCACAGACCCTTCCCCAACGGTCTGTGTCCATTCTACGGGAACAACTGCTGTCGCCCCGGAAGGAATGGGAGCCCCTGTCATGATCCGAAGTGCTCTCCCCCGGGGGAGACTCGTCGACCAGACCTGCCCGGCGAACAGGTCTCCCACCACTGGAAGGACGGTTTCGCTCCCCTGCACGTCCTCTGCATGAACGGCGTAACCATCCATCATCGACTTGTCGAACGGGGGAGAGTCGGCGGTGCCGATGATCTCCTCGGCGAGAACGCATCCGAGCGACTCCGAAAGCCCCAGACGGACCGGTGATTTGGGCCGAACGCTGTCGTCGATTCGGTCCCAGGCCTGATTCACGGTGAGCATGGGGGCCGACTCTCCTTCTATTGGAGTTTCAGGGACACAGGAGTCAGTACAGGAACGAATGAGACCCCTGTGAGCCGATTCTCGGTCATTCGACGATGATCAGCTGATCCCGTGCTTTTTCAACTTGCTGAAAAAGGTGCTGCGAGGCATGCCGAGTGCCCGGGCCGCTTCAGCCTTGTTGCCGGAACAGCGCGAGAGCGCCTCCAGCAACATGGTCCGCTCCCCGTCGTCGTTCAAAATGGTTTTTCGCCGCAGGGCGAGCTGGTTGATCCGAACTGGAACCCCCTGCCCTGCTTCCCGGGTTGGTTGTCTGGGAGGCTGGGGTTGCGGCAAGCGAGAGATCTTCTGAATCGACAGATCCCGGGCACGGATTGATGGCCCTTCAGAAAGAACGACAGCCCGCTCAATGACGTTTTGAAGTTCGCGGATGTTTCCGGGCCAGTCGTACGACTCCAGAATCTCCAGTGCCTCGTCATCAAACTTCACCACATTCTTGCCGCATTCATCGGCTGCCCGGCGAAGGAAGTGGAGGGCCAGTTCATACAGGTCTTCCCGTCGCTCCCGAAGCGGAGGAAGCGTCACGCTGATGACGTTCAGCCGGTAGAAAAGGTCTTCCCGAAAGCGCCCTTCCGCGATGAGCTGTTCGAGATTCCGGTGTGTCGCTGCAACGATTCGCACATCGACGGAAACAGTCTGGTTACTTCCGACCGGTTCAAACTCCCGCTCCTGAAGGACTCGCAGAAGTTTGACCTGAACATCAAGGGAGATGTCTCCAATTTCGTCGAGGAACAGCGTCCCTCCGTGGGCCATCTGGAATCGCCCTTCCTTGTCGGTGCGGGCATCGGTGAACGCCCCTTTGACATGTCCGAAAAGCTCACTTTCCAGAAGAGAGGGAGCCAGAGCTGCGCAGTGGACGACGACGAGCGGACGATCCCGGCGAGGGCTGTTTTCATGAATCGCCTTCGCCAGCAATTCTTTTCCGGTCCCGCTCTCCCCACGGATCAGCACAGAAGAATTGCTGCCGGCGACCTTTCGAACGGTCTCGAGGACCGCTGAAATGGCTGGGCTTTGACCGCGAATTCCCTCCCGTCGGAACTCCGTTTCTTCTCTGATCGGAGCGGGGCCTTTTGAAAGTGAAGCGAGTTCCTCGTGCAGAACAGAGATCTGACGCTCCTGATCTTCGATTTTACGGAGTTTCAGCTGAAGGTCCTGATTGAGCCGTGAGACATCCTGTTGAACGGTCGCACAGTGCATGGCGATCCCGGAAATTCGTGCCATCGCTCCGGCGAATGCGAGGTCTTCGGCTGAAAACTGAAGGTTGTTCCGCTTGCTGCCGAGGACGAGAAGTCCGCTCAACTCTTCCTGCGTTTCCAGTCCATGAATGACATCCGCATGCAGAGTCCGCAGAAGGAGTTGCGTTGGAGAAGAGTTGTGCGGAACTCGCTGGAGCACAAGATTCTGGGAAAGCGATTCCAGAACATGTGGTTCGAGGCTCACCTGCAACGGAAGGTTGGCATTCCCGACGGTGGTGAAGATCCGGAATTCACTCCCACTCCCCTTCCGCAGGTACAGTGTGGCGTGGTCTGCGTGCAGAACCTCCCGACAGGAATTGAGCAGGTTGTCGGCCACTGCTTCCGGTTCGACCAGATTCGAAACGACCCGGTTCATCCGGTGCAACGCCTTGTCCAGTTGATACTTCTCGTTGAAGTAGTGCCGATCCAGTTTGCGCTGGATTGAATCCCGTATCCAGATGATGATCAGGACCGCAATCATCAGGACCAGAATGAGCGGGAGGGTCTGCCCGAACAGGGAAAAGTCCTGCTGCATGGTGTTGACGGCCCCCACAGCGATCAGGGCGGCAAAGATCAGTGTCAACACAGCACTGGCGGAGTAGTACCACACGCCCCGGGAGACAACCTGATCAATCAGGAGCAGCTTGTAGCGGGCAATTCCGACGGCATAGGCCATCATGAACGCCAGACTTGCTCCAAACATGGGGATTCTCGCCCCGCCAAGTGCGAATCGCGTATGGTCCGCAATGGCCATATAGATTGTGTATGCAATCAGAACGGAGGCGACGAGGGCCGCCCACATCAACGATTTGACCTGATTCCGCTCAATCGGATTCCGGGCCGCCACGTAGCTGCGGCGAATCGCCAGCAAGGAGGCGAGGAAATAAATCACTTCCATTCCGAAGACGACGTAAATGCCTCGCCTCATCCACGGGAAGATTTCCCGGGCAGCATTCCCGGTGATACGGGAAAGAGTCTTTCCAAATGGGCCCGGGCCGAAATCTTGCGACAAAAAGGCGGTCGTGAGGATCATGCCTGACAGCACGATCGCTGCTGTTGCCGAGGGGAGATACAGCACCCAGCTGCGGAACCCTCGTTCTTCAGAAAAGACAGGCGCAGGAAAGGGATACGTCAAAAAGAAGTGCAGCAGCGTTGCGGGAAGCAGGCACCCGACAACGGCGAAAATGGTAATCAGAACCGGACTGGCTGAGATCAACCACCAGTGACTTCCTCCGACATAGGCCATCAATGTCAGCGCCGAAAGTGCGAAGAACGTCCGCAACGGCTTGTCAAAGGGGCGGCTCCAGTAAGCCACTCCGCCAATCACAACCACACACAGCTCAAGGACATACCACAACAGGGTCAGCGAGACATCGAACGTGGGCTGGGCGACGAGGGGAAGGCAGCTCAGGAGGGGCTGATCGTGTCCTTTTCGGGTGAACCAGACGAGAACCACTTTGGACTGATCGGGGTACTCGAAGACCGAGATGTTGGATGGAGGGCTCTGCTCGGTGGGGTCTTTTCCGAAAGGGATTCGGGCAGCTGAATCAATTTTCCAGTTGCGGAGTTTCCTGTGAACTTTCGTCCAGTCGGCGAAGCTGCGAATGGGGAACCCGGCAGCAGAGATGATGTGATCTCCCACCTCCGGTGTCGTTCCCTGAATGGACTTCAGCCCGTCCAGCAGACGGACATCCTGAATTTCCAGCCCCTGATCCGTTTCCTCACTGCTGATGTCGGAGAGCAGGCAATTCAGCGGGATGCACGGTTGGGTTGGGACGTACCACAGGACAGCAAGGCAGTAGAAGATGGCGAGGGCTGCCAGCGCTGAAATCGCGATTCGTTGGATGTGAAATTGTTGCATTTCGGCGCCTGATCCGGGTTTTCGGCGCCGAAAACAAGCGCCGAAGCAGACAAATTAACCCTCCAGATGGACCAGTTCAAGGAATTCTTTTGTCATAAATCCAGTATTTTTAAAGATTCTCTCAAGTGGCGCCGAAGTGCAGTGCAAATTTTTCAGTATTGGCACTGGAAATGCATATCCTTCCTGCGACCCCAACCTAAATGCCCTTGGGATCAAGATCGAACATCGCAAGCATGATTGCAGCCTGACCCACTCTGCAGCCAATCTCACCACGAGCCCGCCTGTGACGTTTGACCTTGTGACCAGGGGCGTTTTATTTTGAACATCTGTTCAGAAGCATCGGCGCGTCACACCCCGATTAGGAAGCGGAGTCCGTGAAGCGGGCTTACTCAGGAGTCCCTGATGGACTCCCCTGCTCTATCGACGACTCGGGGGACGCTGGTTGCTTTTGAGTTTGCTGCGAGTTTTCGCCGTCGGATGGTTTCGACGGCACTTCAGATTGGGCGACGGGGATTTCACGGATCGAGATGGCTCGGAAATGGATTTCCGAACCCTCGCTCTGCAGCCCGATTGCTCCCTTGCTGGGGAGGCATCCGATAATCTCTCCCACCGCGTGACCATTCACTGTCACGGAAATCTTTCCATCCCGGCAAATCAGCTCTGCGCGATTCCACTGGTTGACTGGTTTGGCCAGTTTGGAGTCGAGATGGAATTCATTGGTCGATTTGGCGCCGCCGATGGGAAACGTGCTCCCCAGTTCGACCTGATGAAACTGGACCTGAATCGACGCAGGCCACACACGGTCTTCCCCGGAAGTAAAGAGAAGGACCCCGCTGTTTCCATTGGGATCTTTGGGGAATCGCCATTCCAGTGTCAGGTCGAAGTTCTGGTACTCAGCCCGGCTCTTGAGGTACCCGTGAGGCAGTCCGGTACAGACCAGGATTGGACTGTCTGTTTCGGGATCGATGGAAATGGACCAGGTGTCAGAGAGCTTGGCATCCTTGCGTCCGGAGACAAAAGTCCAGTTCTCGCCAGGAAAAGCCCCTTCGAGGAGGTTTTTCCATGGGGGGACTGGGTCGGATGCCGCTGCGGTGATCGTCTCATCGCCCCGCAGGGGAGTGAAAACTGGTCCCAGAATGGCAAAGGCCAATGGAACGAGGAGACCCAGACGCCGTTTTGCAGTTTTGGCGCTAGAATGAGATCGCGGCTCGAATTCTTTTAAATAGGCCATGGTGGAAGACAGAGTTCCGGTGAGGAAATGCTTCCAGGCCTGAGTGGAGCCCGAAGAAGCGGGACCTGTTCCTTTTGGCAAGTGGCACAGCTTGCCATTGATCAGGGATCGTGAAATGCAAACCGGTAGTAAAAATGGTATCCCGACCCACGAGGAATCGCAATTCCTCAAATCAGCAATTGCTGAACTGATAGGTCGTGGGTGATGGTCCTTCCGGCGATCGGGAAACGGTCCGTTGATTACTTAAGGGACTGCTCTCGATGAATTTGGGGCCATCTTTGTCGGACTCTGTTGAGAAAAAATCGCGTGATTGACCGGCTCTGATTCGGCTGGAGAGTCTGTCACCGGGATTCGCCCCTGGAGGAGCAGTTGTCGCGGTGGGAGGCAGGTCTGGTTGTTGCAGGTTTGAAGTTTCAGCTTGAGCCGAAGGTCCAGCACTTCCGGCGCTCCATCCGAGATGCGAAGTGTCCCAGTCACCAGAACGGTCCCTTCATAGACGGAGAGCGGGGTCTCAATTCCTTCAACTTCGAGGTTGATTCCTTTGGGGTAGTCGATTTCGACCAGTTCCACTCCAGCGGAACCATCCGCAGTGATCGTCAGCGGGATGACGAAATCGGGGCGGGCGGGGTTGGCGTTGATGTGCCACCCCGGTTCCATTGTCAGCTCAATGGCCACCCGGCAGTCACGTCCTCGAACCAGACGGCTTGTGTTGAGATATCCTTTTGCCTGCACATGCGGAACAGCTGGAAGTGCCGGGTCCGGGATCAAATGGGGGACGACTTCCGTTCGTGGAGTTCCGGGGGGGATTGGAGTGTTGCTTCCTTCAGGAGATGTCGGCGGAGTTGATGGCATCGACTGGGGGCGTGTTGGAAATGCGGGCGGGCTCGAAAGTCCACCGGAAAAAAGCCCCTGCCCTGCTGCCTGAACGGGGGGACTCCCGTACCAGTGCAGATACTCCTGCAGTCCCATCGCCATCGCTGCTGACTGTGCGGGGTGTTCTTTCATCTGGTTGGCAAAGGCCATCAGTGTCCGTTGAGCGTATTCGCGGTAGGAGTCGTCCGACTTCAGTCGGGCCAGCCTGACGAGATTTTGAACGCTCACTCCGTTCGCCGAAGGAATTTCGCTGTCAAATCCCGATTTCAGGCGAGTCAGGACGACTTCCTGCCGGGTTGAGCTGTAATAGAATCCCCCCTGCTCCTGATCCCAGAACCCCCCGATCTGCTCATCGGTCAGACGTTTGGCCGCATTGAGCCATTTCTCCTCTCTTGTGGCTTCGTGAAGAGCAAGCAGCCCGCTAACAAAAAAGGCGTAGTCATCCAGAAACGCCGGCTGCTGTTCCGGCTTTTCTGCATCCCGACGAAGAAGTCCCCCGCTGGCGTCCCGGTGTTCCGTCAGAAGAAAGAGGGCTGCTTTCGATGCGGCATCAAGATAATCCTGCCGTTTGAGGAGTTGTCCTGCTCGGGCATAGGCACGGATCATCAGTCCGTTCCACGACGTCAGGATCTTGTCGTCCTTCAACAGTGCCGGACGAGCGTTCCGTCGGGCAAGAAGTTGTTTCCGCATCTCCGCCAGTCGCATTGTGAGTTCCTGCACGGGCATTCTGAGTTCGTCCGCCACTTCGGAGAGCGGCCGGGGGAGATGCAAGACACATCCGTGAGGAAACGGCGAGGGGCTGTCTGTTCCATAGGCCGCCGCGAAAATTCGAAGGTTGGCAGCCGAGAATGTCTGCTCCAGCTCCTCCTTGGACCAGACGTAGTACAATCCTTCGACCCCGTCTGTTTCGGCATCCAGAGCGGAATAAAACGCGCCGTTGGGGTCTGTCAGATCCCGTTTCACGAACTCGAAGATCGCTTCTGCCGTTTGACGATACTGTTCCCGGCCGGTGCGTCGCCACGCTTCCAGATACACTTCCGCGAGCATGGCATTGTCGTAAAGCATCTTTTCGAAGTGCGGGACATGCCAGCGACGATCCGTGCTGTAACGGTGAAAGCCGCCGCCCAGATGGTCCCAGAGTCCTCCCGCTGCCATCGCGGAGAGGGTGTGATCGATTTTGGGAGCGGGGTCCTCGACGGCACCCGTTTGATCGCGTCCCACCTGAGACTGAAGAAGCATCAGTTTGCACGGAACCGGGAACTTCGGGCCATCCGGGGAACTCGCGTCAAAATCGAAACCGCCATGCTCCGGGTCATACTGGTTCAGGATGACCTGAATCACATTGTCGATCAGGCTCTGTTGCAGGGGGATCGGTTCCTTTACTCGGGCAGGAGTGGTCAGGCGAGCGACTTCGCGCGTGATGATTTCAGCGGTGTTGCGGACGTCCCGTTCCCGTGTGGTCCATGCATTGTGAATCTGTTTGAGAACGGTCGGAAAGCCGATCATCCCGGGGCGGTCTTCTGGAGGAAAATAGGTTCCCCCGGCAATCGGTTTTGCATCCGGGGTCAGGAAGATGGAGAGGGGCCATCCTCCCCCCTGGGATGATTTTGCCAGTTGAAAGTAGACCTGCAGGGCGGTCATGTAGACATCATCAATATCAGGGCGTTCTTCCCGATCCACCTTGATGTTGATGAAGTGCTCGTTCATGTAGGCTGCAATCTCTTCGTTCTCGAAGACCTGCCGTTCCATAACATGGCACCAGAAGCACGTGCTGTAACCGACCGAAAGAAAGATCGGCTTGTTTTCGGCCATCGCTTTCTGAAGTGCCTCCGGTCCCCAGGGGTACCAGTCGACCGGATTACTGGCGTGCGACCGAAGGTAAGGACTGGATTCCCGGGCCAGACGGTTCTGGCGTTTCCCGAAGTCCTTCGATGTGACCTTGCCTTGGGGAGGAACAGGCCCCTGTGCGGAAAGAGGGGATGTGGCGAGCAGCTGAAGCAAAATAAGCATCGCGATGCCACACCGATTGTTCCGGAAGCGGCTCAATGTCCACAGCTTCGGTGTCTGCGCTGATTGGGACGAATTCCCTTGGGAAAACGGCATTGCGGTTCCTTCTCGTCCTCAGGTCCAGTTCCACTGGGGGGATCATAATCCATGATGACCGGCCATCTTGACACAGATCTGCTAAAATTGAAGGGGAAAGCCGCCTCTTGTGAACAAGAACGTCCCCGAAAGACGTCCCTCTGTGATGCAAGGACTGTTCCGGGGGCGGGGTCTGTTCATCAAGGGTTCAGAATCCGGTGACTCGTCGGGCGGCCTGATATGCTCTCGCCCGTTCCGCATTCAGGGCGAGTGAGACATCTGCCGGAGTCAGTCCGATTTTCTGTGCATAGCTGTTGATCAACTGCTTTTCAGCTCTCGAAATCTTTCCATCTACTAGAATCGCTTCGATCAGTTGCATCAGGAAACTGCGGCCTTCCTGAGGTGTGGTCGGAATCGGGAGTTCCGCCTGTTGATCGCGGGCCTGTTCGAGAATGAGATTGAGCTGTTCCGGTCCAATATTTCGATGCTGCGCCAGCGACTGGAGTGCTTTCAATTCACGTGGATCGAGTTCCCCATCAATGAACATCACCCGGGCGAGAATCGAGAGCGGAAGTTCCGTGCTGGTCTCCGGTGTGACCCGGTCAAGGCGGGACCGTGCCGCACTGAGCTGGAGAGCGTGTTCGTGGGCCTGCTGCGGCGAATAGCGTTCGACACGGTGGAGAACCCAGTCAAACTCCCCGTTGGTCAAAACTGCTCCGCAATAGTCGCATGCTCCCGATTCATTGACCTGCAAGGGGGCTCCACAATTGGCACATCCCGCTGAGGTAAACGTTCCCAGCGGGTTCGACTGGACATTCCGGTTGCGGATCAGGGTGTAAATCTGAGTTGTAATTGACTGTGGTTTCAGGACCGTCTCTCTTCCTGAGATCCGGTCGATGAGTGTCCCGGACCAGCGAATCAGGACCTGAAGTTCATCCTGCTGGTCATTCCCCTGCACCTGGACCAGTTCGACCTGACCCACCGCAGGAGTCTTCCAGTAGCGACCATTGGAAGCCATCGATTTTGCAAATAGCTCCCGGAATTCCGGGGTCAGCACCGGCTCAGCGTATTTGATGTCGCGGTAGAATTCGGCGGCACGCATTCTCCAGAACATGACGGAAACACGGTCTTCAATGTGCTGCACATTAAAGCCGGGGTCACGTTCGATCAGCTCCGGAACGCCGGGGAGCTGCTGTTCGGCGGCCGGGACCTGCCATTCAGATTCCTGCGTGATTTCCGCCAATACCCAGTCGTATTCTCCGGAATTGACCTGTGCTCCGCAGCTGTCGCATTTGGCTACGTCCACAATTTTCAGCAGAGCGCCGCACCGGGGACAGTTCCCTTCGATGGCCCCTCCCGCGCTGAGTGACTTTGCGCCGGGACGCCGACAGAAGGACCAGATTTCTGTGAACGCCCCGGTATGATCGCTCCCCGGGATTCTTCGGCCCGATTGAAGCTGGACATTGTAGTCGAGGGCGGTGGCCTGAATGCGAACGTGAATCGTGTCGAACTGGGCAGTTGAGGACATCGCAACGATGTCGGAATTCAGGATTCGGACCTGCTCCATGACGTTTCGAATCCCTTCCGCCTGAAGCATCCCGATCTGGAGTTGAAATCGTTCGAAGATTCCGTCGCTGAGAAATGCCCGCACCGGGGGGAGTTTCTGTTCGCTCCAGGCGGTTTGAATTTTGAGAAATGCGGTGCTCACTCTCTGAATGAAGGCATCGAGTGTGAATGCAGGATCGCGCTGCTGAATGGCTGCGACGGCTGCCTGCAGCTCCTGTTCCCGTTGTTTTTGTCGTCCCCGCTGAATGGTCCGGGTGACCTGCTGCTCCTGAACCTGATGAGCAGAGGTGACAATAATGAAGATCACAATCATGATCAGAATGGGAATGGCGACCTGCGGGGGGATTGGAATCCCCTCCCCTCCTCCGCCGATGGGATAGCTGTATCCGTATCCATCTCCTCCGAAGCTCCCACCGAATCCACCTCCTCCATCAAATCCTCCGCCCCCACCTCCTCCGTAATTTTCTCCCCCTCCCGCGCGAGCCCAGACTGTCTCCGGGGACGCGATGAGGAAGACCAGCAGAAAGGCCAGCCAGCCGAGCATCAACAGGCACATGGTCCGGTGAGCGTGGCGGCCTTGATCTTGGGGATGAGTTCCGGCGAAATGTCGAGCCGGTTTGGAATGGTTGAGTCGGTTCATACTTTTGAATTTATCGGGAAACGTGAGACAGGGAAATCTTGATACCGATAGAGATGATCGTCCCTCCGTCCCGGAAGTCCGCTACGGGGCCATTTGTTGCAGTGATTTCCTGTCACTGGCTGCAACTTTCGGGTGCTGAGAGTGCCGGATATGGTCGTCTGGTGGCGGAAAACTCACAGTTTTGCGATAAAACTCCTCACGCGCGGGGCGATAGGAAACCGAGGGGTTTGGCAAATCAAACCAGTTTGACCATGACGCAATGAGACGGTTTCTCTAGAATCCCGGAGCGCATCCGGCAAAGAGACTGCACATATGCCGGTCGTGTCGTTTCGACTGATGGCGAAATGGATTGCGCATCTGAACTCAAGGAAGCCCGAGGAAAGAGGTGTCCCCTGCTCCGGAAATGCGCCGGTGATTCAGGGGCAGTCAATCCCGGCAATTCCGTTGAGACGGTCCATCGAATCGTGTTTTGACCACTTGCCCAAGGGAGTGGGGTTCATGTTTCAAGCAGTTGCGTTGTTGAGGAATTCAATCGGCCTTTGTGCTGTTGGCACCTGCCTGATCGGTTCCGTACTGGTCAGCTCGGCTCATGCTCAGGTGAAGATTCAGGACGTGCTGGCGTATCGACCATCACAGCCGGGAATCGACATTGATACCCCGACCGCAGAAGAAATTCCCAATTGCCGGCTCGACGTCGAACGCACCGAAAACGGCTCCGGTTGGGTCCTGTATGGGCCGCAGGGGCAGATCCTTCGCCGGTTCATGGATACCAATGGGGACCGGGGAGTCGATGAGTTCCGTTATTACAAGAACGGACTTGAGGTTTTCCGCGATCTGGACACCAACGGAAATAACGAAGTAGACCAGTGTCGCTGGTTCAACACCGCCGGGAGCCGTTGGGGGATCGATTCCAACGAAGATCGCAAGATCGACAGCTGGAAAGTGATCTCGGCAGAAGAGGCCTCTCGGGAGGCGATTCTGGCAATGGTCGAACGGGATGAGCGACGGCTGGCTGCGGTCATGCTGAGTGCAGACGACATTCAGACCCTTGGAATTCAGGGGGAAACAGCGGCCAAGCTGGCGGCCCGGGTCAAGGAAACCTCGCAGGCCATGCGGACGGTCCTGTCCAATACCAAGATCATCAATCCCAGCACGCAATGGGTCCGTTTTGACTGCTCCATGCTGATGCCGAACATGATTCCGGCAGAAAAAGGTAAGTGCAAATCGGATCTGCTGGTCTACGAAAACGTCATGGCGATCGTCGACAATGGCGGGACCAACGGATTTGTCCAGATTGGGGAAATGGTCAAGGTTGGCGATGCCTGGAAGATCACGCAGGTTCCGATGCCTCTGGAAGGGGAGCGTTTCGAACTGAGCGCGGGGATTCTTCTCCAGCCGGCGATGACGGCCGGGGCATTTGGATCGCAGGGGATGAGTCCCCGGATGAAGGAACTGATCGACCAGTTGGGGGCACTCGACAGCAAGGCTCCGAATGCACAGTCCACTCAGGAAGAGATCATCAAATACAATGTCGCCCGGGCGAAGATTCTCGAAGACCTGATTCAGGAAGTTCCGACGGAGCAGGAGAAGGTAAACTGGCAACGGACCCGACTGGAAGGGATTGCCGCTGCTGCCCAGATGAAGACGTTCCCGGATGGACTTGAAGAACTCAAGAAGGCGGAGCAACAGCTGCGAGCCCAGAAAGCTGATCCCGAATTGATTGCATTTGCTGCGTTTCATCGGCTGCTCGTCGATTACAACCTGCAGCTGGAGAAGGCGACAACGGCTGACCGTGCCAAGATTCAGGAAAGCTGGCTAAAGGCACTGGAAGAATATGTGACCGAGTTTCCGAAGGCAGAAGAATCGGCCGATGCCATGTTGCAGCTGGCCATCACATATGAGTTCAACGGGAATTTGACGGAATCGACTCAGTGGTACCAGAAGCTGGTGGGGAACTATGCCGACTCTGCCGCTGCCGCTCGAGGAAAAGGGGCTTTGCGTCGCCTTGATCTCAAGGGTAAGCCGTTGGTTCTCAAAGGAAAGGGGCTGACGGGTGGGGAAATTGACACCGCCCGCTACCGTGGCAAGGTCCTCGCGGTGATTTTCTGGGCAACCTGGTGTACTCCCTGCACAGAAGATCTCCCCCAGATTCAGCAGCTCTATCAGACCTACCAGAAAGATGGCTTTGAGGTCATCGGAGTCAATCTGGATGGTCCAGGAGCGCCAATTCAGCAGTATCTTCAGAATTACAAAGTGACATGGCCCCAAATTCACGAAGAAGGGGCTCTGGAAAGCCGTCCAGCCATTGAATATGGCGTCATTTCGCTTCCGACAATGTTTCTTGTCGATAAGAATGGCGTCGTTGTTTCTTCCAGCGCCACCGTGGAAGAGATGA
>Ga0065721_10010718_pt1 | contig 14922 bp, 17 predicted proteins | sample Mesricmetagenome_FD_59108 | JGI IMG/M metagenome (GOLD analysis project Ga0065721, IMG submission 59108) | Mesophilic microbial community from rice straw/compost enrichment Sample: eDNA_1 v2 (version 2) | ecosystem: Engineered > Solid waste > Grass > Composting > Bioreactor | place: USA: Davis... | reverse complement strand
ACCAGCGCGCCGCCTGGGATTTCATCCGGCACCTGTCCTCGCCCGCCGCGACGACGCAGATGGCGCTCAACGGCAACGGGCCGGTGCGCATCAAAACCTATGCCGACCCGGCCTTCGGCAAGAGCTATCCCTACGCCGCCGTGGAAGCCGAGGCGGTGGCCGCCTCACGCATCCACCTGCCCGCATTCGACGAGCAGGCCCGCGCCCACGACATCTTCATCGAGGAGACGCAGGCCGCCGTCTTCGGCATGAAGACGCCGCAGGACGCCATGGCGGACGCGGAAAAGCGCGTCGCGCCCATGCTCGGCTGATAGAGGCGCCGGCGCACCGGGCGCTGCTCCGGAGCCCTTGGAAGACGGATTCACCGATCAGGTTGCTTCAACCTGATCGGATCCGGCTCTAGGCGCCCGGCCGCGGAGCCGGTATCGGCCCGACGTAGCGGGACTGGGGCCGGATCAGGCGGCCGGCCTTTTCCTGCTCCAGCACATGGGCGGTCCAGCCGGCCATGCGGCCCGCCGCGAAGACATTGGTGAAGCCCTCGCGCGCAAAGCCGACGGCCTCGAGGACGAGCGCCGTGTAGTACTCGACATTGGTCTCGAGTGGCCGCAATGGCTTGCGCTCGGCCAGCAGGGCAAGGGCCTCGGCCTCGACCGCCTCGGCGAAGCGGATGCGGCCGCCGGAATCGCGCAGGCCGGCCACCGCCCCCTTCAGCACGTCGGCCCGCGGATCGCGCACGCGATAGATGCGGTGGCCGAAGCCCATCAGCCGCTCGCCGCGCGCCAGCGCCTCCGTCAGCCACGGACGGATCCGGCCTTCCTCGCCGATGGCGTCCAGCATGTCGAGCACCGGCCCCGGCGCGCCGCCGTGGAGCGGCCCNTTCAGCGCGCAGAGAGCCCCGANGACCGACGAGAACAGGCCCGCCTTGGTGGAGGCGATGACGCGCGCGGTGAAGGTCGATGCATTGAGGCCATGNTCGGCGACGGTGACGAGATAGGTGTCGAGCGCCCGCACGTGGCNGTCCGCAGCCGGGCTGCCGTGCAGCATCCTGAGGAAATCCGCCGCCTGCCCCACACCCGCATCCGGCGCGACCGGAGGCTTCCCGGCGCGGCGGCGGTGGATCGCCGCGGCGAAGACCGGCACCGCCGCGACGGCGAGCACGTGATGCGGCCCGGCCTCCTCGTCCGCCAACGCCGACAGGAGCAGGCGCAGCGCCTCGACAGGCGAAAGGCCGTCCGTCGCCGGCAACAGCGGCGGCAGGAGCGCGAAGGCGTGAGCGCGCGCACGGCCGAGCGCGCTGCGGATCTCGGCCTCCTCCATCGGCTCGGGCGCAAGGTCCCGCCACAGCAGGGCGAGCACGCTCTCGAAGCTCCGGCCCGCAAGTGTCTCGAGATCATGCCCGCGCACGATCAGGCGCCCGGCCGCGCCATCGACATGGCTCAGCACCGTTTCGGCGGCGATGACATCGTCGAGGCCCGGCGCGGCGTGGGCGGCGAGCGGGGCAAGCGCGGGCGGGGTGTTGGAACGGCTCGTCATGGTCATCCTCGCGAAAAGCTTGCCGCGAGGATGGCGCTCTAATACATATAGTCAATATTGATTCATATAATCAATATGAGGGTGCGGTGGCGGAGCAGTTCATGGACGCGGCTGCGGCCGCGCAAAGCCTCGGCGTCAGCCGCGCGACGCTCTATGCCTACGTGAGCCGCGGGCTCATCCGCACGAGCGAGGCCGAGCACGATCCGCGCCGCCGCCTCTACAGCGCGCACGATATCGAGGCGCTCAGGCGGCGCAAGGAGACCGGCCGCCGCCCCGCCAAGGTGGCGGAGACGACGCTCGATTGGGGCCTGCCGGTTCTCTCGTCCGCCATCACGCTCATCGAGGATGGCCGCCTCTACTATCGCGGTCATGAGGCGCCGCGCTGGGCCGAGACGGCGACACTCGAGGATACGGCGAGGCTTCTCTGGAACTGCGACGATAGGGATCCCTTTGCGGAGGCACCGATGGGAGCGCCCCCCTGGGATAGCGCGCTCCTGGCCGGCCTCACCCACTTGCCGCTGACGGAACGGTGCCAGGCGCTGCTGCCGCTCGTCCCCGCCGGCCGCGCCATTGCCTGGCAGCGGGACGTGCGCAGCCTATGGCCCGGCGCCGCAGCCCTGTTACGAGCCACCGCCGCCGCGGCCTGCGGGACCGAGCCGGATGACGAGGCCGTTCACCGGCATCTCGCCCGCGCCTGGCGTCTCGACGCGACGGGCGCCGACATCCTGCGCCGGGCACTGGTGCTCGCCGCCGATCACGAGCTCAATGCCTCGGCCTTCGCCGTACGCGTCGTCGCATCGACGGGGGCTTCGCTCGGCGCCTGTCTGAACGCCGGCCTCGCAGCCCTGAGCGGTCCCCTGCACGGCGGCACGACGAGTCTCGTCGAGATCCTCTTCGATGAGGTGGAGCGGGCCGGCGATGCGGCCGCGGTCGTGGAGGCACGGCTCAGGCGGGGTGAAGGCGTGCCGGGCTTCGTGCACCCGCTCTATCCGGAGGGCGATCCGCGCGCCGCCGCCCTTCTGCCGCTCCTGCCGGCCGACGCCGGGCGCCAGTCGCTCGCGGAGGTGATGCAGGCGAGCGCCGGACGGCTGCCGAACATCGATTTCGCCCTGGTGGCCCTGCGCCGGGCATTCAACCTCCCGCCGGGCGCCGCGCTTGCGATTTTCGCGGTGGGACGCACCGTCGGCTGGATCGCCCACGCGCTGGAGCAGCGACTGGAGGACAGGCTGATCCGCCCCCGCGCCCGCTACACAGGCCCTCCGGCAGAGGGCGCTTGAAGGCTCACTCGCGGGGGTCGCCGTAGAGCTCCTTGATCTTGCGGTGCTGCTTTTCCCGTTCGCCGGAGCTCAGCCGTCTGCGCCGCATCAGGCCGTAGATGACGGCGGCTGCGAACAGCACCGGGCCGATGGCGACGAGAAAGAACCAGAAATACTCACCCATGGGCGCCTCCGTTCTCCGCCTCAATAGCCGCCGATGATGGGCAGGATCTCGCCCGTGATGTAGCTGGAGCAGTGCGGCGAGGCGAAGAAGACATAGGCCGGCGCGATCTCCTCCGGCTGGGCCGGACGCTTCATCGGCACCTTGCCGCCGAACTGCGCCACCTGCTCCGGCGGTCGCTCGGACGGGTTGAGCGGCGTCCACACGGGCCCGGGAGCGACGGCGTTGACGCGGATGCCGCGCGAGACGAGGTTGGACGCCAGCGCCCGCGTGAAGGCATGGATGCCGCCCTTGGTCATCGAATAGTCGAGCAGTTCCTTGCTGCCGTCGATGCCGGTGACCGAGCCCGTGTTGATGATCGCCGAGCCCGGCTTCATGTGCGGGATCGCCGCCTTGGCCATGAAGAAATAGCCGTAGAGATTCGTTTTCAGCGTCGTGTCGAAATGCTCGGGCGTCAGGTCCTCGATATCGGAGGCGTGGTACTGGAACGCGGCATTGTTGACGAGCACGTCGAGCTTGCCGAATTCGTCGAGAACGCGCTTCACCGTCTCTTCACAGGTCTCCTGCTTGCCGACGTCGCCCGGCAGCAGGATGCAGCGGCGGCCTTCCTTCTCNACCGCGCGCCGCGTCTCCTCGGCGTCCTCGTGCTCGGANAGATAGGCGATGGCGACATCCGCCCCCTCGCGCGCNAAGAGCACCGCCACGGCCCGNCCGATGCCGGAATCGCCGCCGGTGATGAGCGCCACCTTGCCCTCGAGNTTCTTCGAGCCGAGGTAGTAGGGCGCGTCGTACATCGGCGCCGGCTCGAGCTTGGCCTCGACGCCCGGCTTGGGGTGATGCTGCTCCGGGAACGGCGGCTCGGGATATCGACGCGCGCCCGCTTGCATGGCGCCGCCGCCGCCACCGCCACTATCCTTGCGGCTGTCGGCTGCGTCGACCTGCTTCTGCACCTCACGCTGGCGCGCCGCTGCGGCGCCGGCATCGTTGGGCGTGCCATGACGATTTTCGGATGACATGAAAACCCTCCGTGCTGCAGGACAGGATCACGCCGCCATCTTGCGGCAGTGCTCGGCACAGATGCGGCAGGCCTGCACGCAGGCCTCCATGTCGCCGATGCGTTCACAATCGTCGGCGCACTGGCTGCAGATCTCGGCGCATTCGGCACAGACATGCCGGTGATGCTCGGAGCCGATGAGCATGAAATGCGCAGCCGTGCGGCAGATCTCCGCACAGGCCATCATCAGCGTGAAATGCCGCTTCTCGGTGTGGGCGCCGCCGAGTTCCAGGCAATGGCCCATCGCGGTCGACTGACAGGCCCCGTAGCAGGCAAGGCACGCGTCGATGCAGGCGCGCATGTTCTGGTCGATGTGATGCATGGCGACGTCTCCCTGTCCCAACGCCCTCCCAATCCCGCCCGTCCCCCCATTGTTCCCCACGCCGGCGGAACCGCGCCGATCGTCTCCGCATTGAGCGATGACGGCTGCCGGGGGGCATCCCGGCCGCGGATCAGGACGGAGCGAGCCATGAGCTCACTGACGAGAAACACGAGCCCCCTGCTGCGGAAGCTGAGCAACTTCAGCCCCTTCGACGCCGAGGAAACGGCTGCGATCGAAGCGCTTGCATCCGAGCCTGCTCACTACCAGCCGCGCGAGCTCGTCATCGGCGAAGGTGAGCGGCCGCAGGGGGTCAACCTCGTCCTGTCCGGCTTCGCCTGCCGCTACAAGGCCCTGCCGGACGGGCGCCGGCAGATCCTCGGCTATTTCGTGCCGGGCGACATCTGCGACCTGCGCGTGTTCATCCTCGAGGAGATGGACCATTCCATCGCCACCGTGACCGCGGCGGAGGTGGCCGTCCTGCCCGGCGAGGAGATCCGGCGGATTACGGCCCGCTTCCCGCGCATCACGACGGCCCTGTGGTGGGCGACACTCGTCGAGGAGGCGATCTCGCGCGAGTGGATCCTCAACATGGGCCGGCGGTCGGCGGGCGAGCGCACGGCCCATCTCTTCTGCGAGATCTATCACCGCCTCAGGGCGGTGGACCTCGCCCACGACGGACGTTTCATGTTTCCGGTCACGCAGCCGGAGCTGGCCGACGCGCTCGGCCTCTCCGTCGTGCACGTCAACCGGACGCTGCAGTTCCTGCGCCGGCGCGGGCTCGTCGACATCGAGAACGGCGAGATCTCGCTGCCCGACCTCGAGGCCCTCGAAGACTACGCCATGTTCAATGTGCGCCACCTGCACCTGCGCGAACAGGCGCGGCCCGATGCGCCGGCACCGCTCGAAACGACGTGAAGGGCGGCCGCGCCGCCACCCCGCGGAACAATCCCAACCCGCCACCGTTGGAAACCGGCGGGGCGTGCCGGCCGCTCGCAGGCGTCATCGTTGCCTCTCTCCCGGCCGGTGCGCTTCGCATGTCGCTGCTCCGCCGTGCTACGCCAAACCCGACGGAGAGATAACCATGCCGACGAAAGACGAATGGCTCGATCGCTGGCTGCGCGATGCCCATGCCATGGAGCAACAGGCCGAGCAGGTGTTGCGGGCCCAGATCCAGCGCCTCGAGAACTATCCCCAGTTTCGCCGCAGGATCGAGGAGCACCTTGCCGAAACCGAGCGGCAGCGCGCGCTGGTCGAAGGGTGCCTCGAGCGCCGCGGCACGGCGCCATCGGGCCTGAAGGACGTGGCCGGCAAGCTGACGGCCATGATGCAGGGCTTTACGGGCGTCGTCGCCGGGGACGAGGTGGTGAAGGCGGCGCTGGTGAGCTACGCCTTCGAGCAGTTCGAGGCGATCTCCTACCGCATCCTGGCGAGTGCCGCGGAGGCGGCGGGCGACATGGAGACGGCGCGCGTCTGCGCCGAGATCTGCCGCGAGGAGGAGGCCATGGCCGCCTGGCTCGCCAATCACGCCCCCGAGGTCACGCATACCTTCCTCGACCGCGACATGGCGGATCTCGAGGAAGCCAAGCGCTGACGTGCTCGCCGCTCAACGGGCGCCGAGGATCATCTCGCGCACCCAATGCANCAGCAGCGCGTCGTAGGCCTGCCGGTCGCTCTCGCGCGACAGNGAATGGTCGGCGCCTTCGAGGATCCTGTAGGTCACGGAGCGCGCGTTGATGAAGGCGGACAGGTAGCTCGCCACGGCCGGATGGGGGACGATGTCGTCGTTCTCGGATTCGACGATGAGCACGTCACCCTTGAAGCGCTCGCACTCGCGCAGGGCGAGATTTTCCTCCCGCGGCACGAAGCGCTGGCGATAGCGCGCGAGATCGGCGCGGTTGAGGCTGAATTTCGGCACCGTCCAGCCATCGTCGCGATAGAGCGCCGGTACGCGCAGCGCGAGCCATCGCACCGGGCGATGGGCGGTGAGGAGCGCGGCGAGATAGCCCCCGTATGAACTGCCGACCACGGCGATGGAGCTCTTGTCGATGTTGGGCTGCTGCGTCAGCGCGTCGTAGGCGGCGCACAGGTCGGCAAGGTTGTCCCGCCGCGTGACCGAACGCAGCTGGTCGGCCCGTGCGCCGTGGCCGCGCATGTCGAAGGTCAGGCAGATGCATCCGAGTTGCGAGATGCCGAGGGCCCGGCTGCGGTCGCGTTCCTGGCTGCCCGCCCAGCCGTGGACGAAGAGGATGCCCGGCATGCCCGTCCGCGGCTCGATGAGAAGGCCTCCGAGTTCCGTCCGGTCGACGGAAATAGTGATCTTCCTGTCGGGCACGTCTTCGCTCCTCGACGGGCCGATGTCGTCTTGCAAGGCTGTCGTACGAAACATATTGGCTGGCTGGATGCGGCAAGAGGACGGCAGCGCCGCCAGTTGTCAGGATCAGTTCTCGTCGAAGCGGCCGCCCTCCCGCGAGGGATTGCGCGAAATCGACCTCTCCTCCCGGTCGTCCGGCAGCACTTCTTCGCTCTCCTGATAGTTGTCGCGGCCTTCGCCGTAGTGCTCGTCCGTCCGCACGCGGCCGGACCGGTCGACGACGCCGCCGCTGCGCGAAGTGCCGGCGGGCTGGATGTCCGCCCCTTCCACCTCATCCCAATCGAGCCCCGCGCGTTCGGGGATGCTGCGCGGGTCGACGCCGGAGCGGACCTCGTCGTGATCGTCTCCTTTGCCGGTTTTCCGGTTCATGATCATGTTCCTTTCGTTGTCACGGCGCATGGCCCGCCAGATAGGAGGCGGCGGACTTCTCGCCGAGCTCGTGGAGCAGGCGCGAGCGGGAACGGTGCAGCCTGCTCTTGACCGTGCCGATGTCGCAGGCACAGATGCGGGCGGCGTCCTCGTAGCTCGTGCCCAGGATGCCGACCAGCATGACGATCTCGCGCTGCCCGGACGGCAGGCGCTCGATGGCGCGGCGCATCTCGCCGGCCCGCACGGCCCATTCCTGTCCCGGCGCTGTGATCGGCCGGCCCGATGCGCATTCGGCGAGCCCCGGCGTCTCGCGCGCCTGGATCTTGATGCGATTGAGGAAGATGTTCCGCATGATGGTGAACAGCCACGACTTCAGCCGGGTGCCGGGTTGGAACTGGTCGATGCGGTCGATGGCGCGCGCCAGCGTTTCCTGGACGAGATCGTCGGCGTCGTTCTGGTCGCGGCAGAAGACACGTGCGAAGGCGCGCAGCGCCGGGATGAGTTGCACGACCTCGTCGCCCCTGCGCCGGTCGTGCCTTGCCGCCAAACCATCGGCCATTATTGCGCACTCCCTGTCAGGCCTGCCCTCGCCTGCCAAACGTCACCCTTCCGGCGATTGTTCCAGGCCCGCCTCGCCGGCGGAACAGACGAGCGCCCCGCCTGTTCGGGGGATGCGGCAGGCGCCGGCTCCAACACCATCCCCCGACCCGATCAGCCGGCCTGCCCCATCCAAGCTGACAGGAGGAGAAAGATGAGAGTGAGCGAAGCGATGACACGCAACGTCAGCATCGCGCGCCCGGACCAGACCATCCAGGAGGCCGCCCGCATGATGGCAGACATCGATGCGGGCATCCTGCCGGTCGGCGACAACGATCGGCTCGTCGGCATGATCACCGACCGCGATATCGCCGTGCGCGCGATCGCGGCCGGCAAGGGTCCCGACGCGCACGTCGCCGACGTCATGACGCGCGACGTATGCTACTGCTTCGAGGACGAGGACCTCGACGACGTCGCCCATAACCTCGGCGAGCAGCAGATCAGGCGCATTCCCGTCGTCAACCGCGACAAGCGCCTCGTCGGCATCCTCTCGCTGGGCGATCTCGCCGTCATGCAGCAGGGCCCCGCAGGCGAGGCCCTGGCCAGTATTTCTCGGCCGGGCGGCATGCATTCGCAGAGCGGCAACGCCTGACGCATCCGCAAACGGGGCAGGCGCCACCCGCGGGTGAGCGCCCGTCCCCTCCTTTCATTTCCCGGGACCGCCCAGGCTGTTTCGCATCTCGTCGANGTCCGGCGCATCGGACAGGAAGAGCGCGATCGGCCGCAGCGCTGGAACATGCGCTGNGACGACCATGAGCAGCAGCGTCATCGGCACGGCCAGCAGCGCGCCGAGCAGGCCCCAGACCCAGGTCCAGAACATCAGCGCCACCAGGACGACGAGGCCCGACAGGGACATCTGCCGCCCGAGCAGCTTGGGATCGACGTAATTGCCGAGCACCTGCTCGATGACGAGGATGCCGCCCGCGACGATGGCGGCGGAAGCCGGCTCGAGCCGGAGCAGGGCGATGGCCATCGGCACCGCTCCGGCGATGATCGAGCCGACCGTCGGCACGAAGTTGAGCAGGAAGGCGAGCGTGCCCATGACGATGACGAACGGGAGATCCCACCACCAGGCCCAGGCGGCGTAGAGGACGCCGGTGAGCAGGCCGAGGAAGGCGCGCACGAGGAGATAGCGCCGAAAGCGCCCGGCGACGTCCACGAGCACCTGGCGGCAGTCGACGTTGCCGCGCCATGTAGTGACGGCCGCGACCTTGCGGCGCAGGACCGGCGCCTCGATCAGCATGAAGAGGATCAGGAACAGCGCCAGCGTCAGCACGCCGGCGGTCTGCCACACCGCATTCACCAGCGACGACAGGAAACCGACCGCGGGCTCGATGAGACGGTCGGCGGAGACGACATTCCTGAGGCTGTCGATCGGCAGGCCGAGACGCTCTCCGAACGCCGCGAGTCTCTCCAGCAGCGCCACGAGGGCCTCGCGATGCTCCGGCAGCCCGGCGGCGAGCCGCTGGCCGGCATAGGTGATGCCGATGAGGAACGCGGCGAAAACCAGCAGGATGACCAGCATCGCGGCGAGATGCCCGAGCCACCGCAACCCGTGCGGCAGGCGGGCGCCGATGGCCGCGTCGATGGGCCAGACGGCGAGCGCGACGAAGAAGGCGAAGGCGAGCGGGCCCGTGAACCAGGACGTGGCCCTGAGGGCGAGAACGGCGGCGAGCAGCAAGAGCAGCCCGAGCATCCATTCCAACGGCGAGACCGCCGAAGCCCGGGCAACCGGCCCGACGGCGGACCCTCCTCCGGTGCCGCGCGGCCTGCCCTTGCCCTCGACGGGATCAGCCGGCCGCGACATGGCGCCAGCTTCGCCGCACATCCGCGACGAAGGCCTCGTACGCTCCGGCCCGGTCCGCCTCGTCCCGGATGCGCAGCAGGTAGGAGGGATGGATCGTCACGAAGAGGGATGAGCCGTCCGGGAGCGCATGCGGCTCGCCGCGCAACGAGGCGATCGTCGCCGGCCGCTCCAGAAGGCTCCGGACCGCGGTCGCGCCGAGGGCGACGATGGCACGCGGCGCGACGATGCCGATCTCCTGATCGAGCCACCACTTGCACCGGTCGATCTCGTGCGCATTGGGGCGCTGGTGCATGCGCCGCTTGCCGCGCTGCTGAAACTTGAAGTGCTTGACGGCNTTGGTGACGAAGACCTCCTCGCGCGGCACNCCCGCATCGGCGAGCGCNCGGTCGAACATGCGACCGGCGGGGCCGACAAACGGCCGGCCCGCCTTGTCCTCGCTGTCGCCCGGCTGCTCCCCTACGAACATGAGCCTTGCCGCATCCGTGCCCTCGCCCGGCACCACACGCGTCGCGAAGCGGTAGAGCGGGCAGCGCGTGCAACCCGCCTCCGCGGCCGCCAGTTCCTGCAATGGCCTTGCTTCCGGCATCCGGTCCATGGGCCTCGCTGGTTGAGCCTCGTGCTGCTTGCAAGGCAGAACCGGTGCAGCGGCGCGAAGTTCCCGGTCCCGGCCGGGCTCGCCGTCGCGCCGGGGGACGGCTCAGGCGGGGGTGCCGCTGTGCTGTCGGACGCGATTGCGCCCCGCCCGCTTGGCGGCATAGAGCGCCGCATCCGCCCGAGCGACGAGCTGCGCGAGGCTGTCGCCGGCGCGCGCCTCGGCGAGGCCGAAGCTCGCCGTGACCTGCCAGTCATCGGGCAGGGAGCCAAAACGCGCCTCGCTGACCGACGCCCTCAGCCGCTCGGCGAAGACGGCAGCCCCTTCGGCATCGCATCCCGACAGCAGCAGAACGAATTCCTCGCCGCCGAAACGGGCGCTGAGATCACCTCGCCGCGTCGCCCGCCGCACCAGGGTCGCGAAGGTGCGCAGCACTTCGTCCCCGGCCGGATGGCCGAAGGTGTCGTTGATGGTCTTGAAGCGATCGATGTCGGCGATGACCAGGCACAGCGGGTGGCTGCGCCGGTCCGCGAGGCGCTGCGCGGCGCCTTCCTCGAAACCGCGCCGGTTGAGGATGCCGGTCAAGGGGTCGAGATTGCCGGTGCGGCGCAGGTCCTCGATGACGTCACCGACCGTGACGGCAAGAAGCGCGAGCGCGAGGGCGACACCGAGCACGGCCAGCGAGAACTGCAGCGCGAGCCAGAACGGCGACAGGCCGAACTGGGCGGGATCGGGCGCCGCGACGCCGACGGTCAGGATCGTCCGCGGGAAGAAATGCACGGCAAAGGCCAGGAGCGTCCAGAACAGCACGCGCTCCATCAGGCGCCCGTGGCGCATGTCGCGCAGCCGCCAGGCCGTTGCAAGACATATCAGGCCGTAGCCGAAGTTGAGGATGTAGATGCGGACCAGCAGGTTCCGGTCCACGTAGTAGAAATACGCAATGCCGCCGACGATGAGGAACGTGATGCAGGCCTTCTCGGTGAAGGACGTGCCCCTGCCCGTCCGCGCGAGCAGTCCCTCACTGAAGGCGAGCACGCTCAGGGTGTAGATGAAGGCCGAGACGACGGCATTCGGCCCCGCGCCGGGCGGGATCTGCAGGATCTGCGACAAGGTGCCGAGGCAGAACAGGAAGCAGGAGGCGCCGAACACGAGCAGATGCGGCCGGCGACGGTCGAAGGTCCACGCCAGCGCGAAACTCGCCGAAAAGACGAGCAGGATGGTTGGACCTACCAACAGAACCAGCCGCATGGCGCCCCACGATTGCCCCGCTCTCCGCAAGGTCCGTCCGGCGCTGCATATCGTCCGTATCCATCGACTGCAAGTCGCGCAGGTGTGGGACGGACACGGCCCTGCTAGCGCATCCCGCCTCGCCCGATGGCGAGGGCCGCGATCGCGAACAGCGCGCAGGCCAGCGCGACGAAGATCGGGAGGCCGTGACCGGCCGCCTGCATGGCCATGCCGGCGAGCGCCGGCCCGACGAGCGCACCGACGCCCCAGAACAGGCCCATGCCCGCATAGATGCCGATGATGTCGCTGCCGGAGAAGCGGCTGCCCACGATCGCCAGCATCAGCGTGTAGATGCCGACGAAGACGCCGCCCCAGACGAAGAGGAGCGCATAGGTCATCACCGGGCTGGCGAGGGCGAAGGGCCAGGCGACGGCGCCGAGCGCCGACACCGCGGCGAGGGCGACGATCAGGCGCTCCCGGTCCATCCGGTCGCCGAGCCAGCCGATCGGCACCTGCAGGACGATGGCGCCGAACATCATGTAGGCCATGAGCTGCGTGGCATCGCCCTCGCCCCAGCCGAGCGACATGGCGTAGAGCGTGAGGAAGGTCAGCCCGGCCGTCTCGATCGCCGCATTGAGGGCCGTGGCGCCCATGGCGACCGGCGCAAGACGCATGTAGCGCAGCGGATTGCCGTGAGCGGGTTTCTCGAAGGCCGGTGCCGTGATCCGCGCGAGGGCGATGAAGAAGGCGGCGGCGGCCGCAAGGACGGCGCCGATACCATAGGCGATGAAGCCGTCCGACCCTACCAGCGACAGGATCAGCGGTCCGAGCGCGAAGCCGACGGACAGGGCGGCAGTATAGGCGCCCATCGTGCGCGCTCGCGAGCTCTCGGAGCTCAGCGCGTTCAGCCATGTCTCGGACAGGACGAACAGCACCTCCGAGGCGGCACCGAGCAATATGCGCAGCGGAAACCAGAGCCATATCAGCGGCACCAGCGGAAACAGGCACAGGAGCAGCGCCGCACAGCCGAGCGCGCCGACGATCGCCCGCCGCAGCCCCCAGAGGGCGCCGATCCTCGGCAGGAGGAAGGCCATGGCAAGAACGCCGACGGCATGCATCGCCGCATTGGCGCCGATGAGGCCCTCGCTCAGGCCTCGTTCCGCCAGATCGAGCGCGATCAGCGCCGCGCTCAGGCTGTAGGTCAGCCCGAAGACCGCGGCGGTGGCGATGATGCCCGCACGGGCGAGAATGGCGCTGCCGCCGACGACGCTCGTGTACACGCGAACCTCTCAGTCGCCGGACGGCGTGATGGCGGCAGCCGGATGGCCGGACGCGGCCGGATGGGCGCGGCCGCCGTCGGGCCGCGGCTCGAATTGGACGATCAGGGCTCCGACAGCCCGGGCATAGTCGAGGACGATGCCGGGCGTCCAAGCCATCCACGCCGCACGGCGGCGCAGCAGCCCCGCGATCCACAGTTCGGGCGCGCACAGGAGGCGCAGCAGGAAGGCGGGCGATCGCGCCGCTTCGGCAAAGCGGCCTTCGATGGCGACGTCGAGCGCGCTCGCCACCGCGCTGGAGCAGTTGCGATCCGTGAGGTTGTAGGTCGTATCCGCGCCGTAGGCCTGCCAGAACGCGCGCAGAGCGCGCCGGTTGAGCCCGGCGAGCCGCACCTGCACGGTCGAGGCGCACCATTCCGCGCTTTCCTCGGCATAGCTCGGCTTGAAGAGGCCGGGCACGTCGTTGTCGGCAGTTGCCCTGAGGGCGCGGGCGAATTGGGACGGCGCCCGATCGATCTCCACCGCGGGATAGTGGCTGATATAGACATCCGGCGGCGCCTCGAGCGCGGCATGGCCGGTCGACACGATGCCCTTCTCGTCCCGAGCCGCGACATAGCGCTCGACACCCCTGTGCAGCGGCACGATGCTGCCGGTCGGCGTCCACACATGCACGATGACATCGCCCTCGTCGGGCCCTTCTCCCCGGACGGGAAGGATCCGCCGCGGAGAGCCGGGCTTCAGGTCTCGCGCGCGTCCCCTGGCCAGGATCATCGCGACGGAGGTGTCGGGCGGCAGCCGCCGAATGCGCAGCGCCAGCCCGCACAGCCCGAAGGCCGATACGATCATCAATGTGCCGACGTCTGCGCCGACCTCGCCCTGCCAGTGACTCGGCCAGGGCACGAAGGACCAGATGCCGATCAGGAACTCGAAGAATGCCTTGACGATGGAGAGCCGCCAGCGGTGGAAGCGCACGATATAGGCGCTGCTCGCCCGCCAGGCGGCGTCGGCGACGAGGAGCGTGCCGACCAGGAAGCCGACGAGGATGCCGCTGTGCCAGGGCGCCTCGATGATGAGGAGGACGATGACGACGAGGACGGCCGCCTTGCCGAGGCGCAGGAACCGGCGGCCGCTCGGCGCCGAAAGGCCGCTGACCGCTGAGAAGGCGGCATCGATGAGCAGCGGAATGGCGAAATAGGTGGACGAGAAGCGCAGGTCGTCATGGAGGGCGGTCACGACAAAGAAGAGGCCGCCGGCCATCCACAGGAGGCCGACGACGCCGACGAGCCACCACTTGCGGCGCACCATGCCGCCACCGACAAGGAGAAAAAGAAGCTCCAGCATGTCTGCGCCACGCCCCCCGGGCGGCCGGCATGTCGTTCGCTGATGCGGCCGGCACCGCATCCCGCGAGATCGGGATGCTAGTTCAGCTTCTTCTTCAAAATCTTAACGGCCGGGCCCTCGTGGCGCCATCTGGCTGCCTCACGCCCCGCTGACGATGCGGTATTCGACCATTCCGGCTTGGGAGGATCACCGTGCGGACGGGCGTTGCATGCGAGGCCATGAAGAACCGCAGATGCCTCGAACTGCGTTATGACGGCTTTACGCGTGTGGTGGAGGTGCACGCCGTGGGCGAGACGACTGCCGGCCACCTCGCCATGAGCGCCTGGCAGGTGCGCGGCGGCAGCAGCAGCAATGAAGACCGGGGCTGGAAGACATTCCTGCTCGACGAAATCTCGTCGGCCGTCGAGATCGACGAGACGTCAGAAGCGCCCCGCCCCGACTACGTGCACGGCTCGAGGCAGTTCCGGCGCATCATCTGCCAGCTCTAGCCTCCGCTGCCGGCAAGGCGCGTCGATGCTCGCAGTCCGCGGCATCGGGCAACGCGGGGGCGAGCATGAAGGGCAGGAAGCCCTGGAGCCACAGCGCGAAGGCTGCCGCCCAAAGGGCGGCCGCGAGACCGTAGTGCATTCCGTGAAGCGCCGAAGCAAGGCCCGTCTCCGGGCCGACGCGCACCAGGGTAGCCAGCGCGACGAGCAGGAATGCGGCCTTCGCCTGCCATGGTACGGTCAGGGGCCGGCCGGTGTGCCTGAGCCCCGCGATCGTGAAGACGGCGAGCACCGCGAGGCCGAGGCAGCCCATGGCGAGCATGTGCAGCCCCGCCGCATGCGAGACGGATGCGCCGAGCTGCCCGGCGCCGATGAGCAGAAGACCGATGCCCGCTGCGGCATTCGCGCCGGCCAGGGCCAGCACGTGACCTGCAAACACGCTGCGCCCGACGAACCATTCCGCCAGCCGGTCCATGAAGGCCGCACCGGCGGCGAGCGCGAGGAAGGCCG
>Ga0065721_10006094_pt1 | contig 14922 bp, 13 predicted proteins | sample Mesricmetagenome_FD_59108 | JGI IMG/M metagenome (GOLD analysis project Ga0065721, IMG submission 59108) | Mesophilic microbial community from rice straw/compost enrichment Sample: eDNA_1 v2 (version 2) | ecosystem: Engineered > Solid waste > Grass > Composting > Bioreactor | place: USA: Davis... | reverse complement strand
TCGATGCCTGGATTGGCAGCCTCAAACTTGGCTACCAGGTCGTTCATCGGGTTCTCCGGATTATCGAAGTGATACCAGAACCGGACGGTTTCTGCGGACGCGGTGCTTGCTAGCAGCGCGGTCGCAAGAGCGGCGCCCATGGCCAGTTTCTTCAGCATTCTCATTTTCTCCTCCTCTGAAGATCAAGTTGGTTTCCGGCGACCATGTCCTTTGCCGCCTTCCCTGCCGCCGCCAACGCCTCCCGCGCGGCGGCAAGATCGATCGTGTTCTGCAAAAAGCCATGGGTGACACCAGGGACGACCGTCAGCGCGTCGCTACGCCCGAGACCCTTGAGACGCTCGTGCAACAGGATGCTGTCCGAGAGCAGTGGATCCACGCCCGCGGCCATCAGATAAAGTGGCGGCATCGCTCGCAGTGCCTCTTTCGAAGCGGCCAGTGGGCACGCCAGCGGATCGGTCGAAACATCGCGGCCACCGACATACCAGTTCCAGTAGCGCTGCATCTTGGCAGTCGTCAGTCCCGGGCCATGCTCGAAATCTCGGTACGACTGGGTGTCGAAGGACGCTGCATAGGTTCCGTAGAAGAGCAAGGCGCCCGCCACGGCGGCGCTTGATCGAGGTTGCTCGTGCAGCAACGCGGCGAGCGCAAGATTTGCGCCTGCGGAGTCGCCTGCCATGACCACTGGGCCTTCCTCAACGCCGAGGGCACCCGCTGCGGCGAAGGCCGATCGCATGGTGGCGACGACGTCCATCAATCCCGCAGGATAGGGATGCTCCGGTGAAAGCCGATAGTCCGGCAGAAGGACTGGCAGGCCAGACTCCATTGCCAGTACGCGCGCGCATCGCTCATGGGTCTCGGGGCTGCAGAAAGCAAACCCGCCGCCATGCACGAAGATCAGCACGCCCGGCCGACGCCCCGGCGGCACCAGAACCTTCAGGCGAAGGCCCGCCGAGCCAAGGCCTTCATCGGCGTCGACCCAGGCGTCACCAGTGGCAGCCATCTCCGGCAGATCAACATTCCAGCGGCGATTGCTCTCAAGGGTGAGCGCCCTACCTTCCGTGGGGGACAGCAGTGTCGGATCAGGTTGCGGACCCGCTTCCCGCTCGATGCGCTCAAGGAGCCGTGCCATATCGCCAGAAAGCAGACTGATGCGGGGTGCTGCGTTCATTGACGTACATCCGGAAAGACATCGGGGCCAAGGTCGACGATCGTCGCGATGTGGTGACGCAGCGCCTCGCACGCCCTTCCCACATCGCCTGCCTCGACGGCGTCGATGATCGAGGCATGCCTTTGTGCTGTTGCGACAAGATCGCGTGGGCTGGTGCTGCGTGAAATCTTGAAACGGTGATTGTGCACCAGGCAGCGGTGCAGGATCGGGTCAAGCGCGGGAAGCTGCGCGTCCTGAAACAGCCGACGGTGAAAATCCCGGTCGAGCGAGGCCAGTTCCAGTTCGTCGCCCGCGGCTGCCGCCTCCAGCATCTTGTCGAACAGAGCTTTCAGGTCGGCCACGAGCGTGCGTGTGGGCATCTGCAAGGCGCGCAGAATGCCATTGCACTCGATCTGCTGGCGCACCCGGAACATTTCCACCGCTTCAGCTTCGGTGCATTCGGAGACCTGCGTGCCGCGATGGCCCTGCCGTCGAACAAGCCCCTCCTCCTGCAGTTGCAGCAGTGCTTCCCGCACGGTTCCCTGACTGCAGGAAAAATGGGCGGCAAGATCCAGCTCGGTCAGAGCGGCTCCAGCCGGAAGCACGCCGAGCATGATATCGCGCTTGAGCGCGTTGAAAGTGGCGGCCGACTTTGCCGGCTTCGCGTTACGCGCATTCGATTGGGCAGAAAAATACGTCATCAGCTTCCGGGGCGTTGCCAACCATCTCTCCTGCGATTATTGATATTGATATCGATAATGAAGGTCAAGAGCGGATAGACCTTGCGGAGGAGCATATCGTGACGGCAATCAGCTTGAGGGAAATCCGGAAATCCTACGGATCGCTACAGGTGATCCACGACATCGATATCGAGATTGAAAGCGGCGAGTTCCTTGTTCTGGTAGGTCCCTCCGGTTGTGGGAAATCCACCTTGCTGCGAATGATCGCGGGACTTGAGGAAATCTCCGGAGGCCGCCTTGAGATCGGCGGCAAGCTGTGCAATGCCCTGCCGCCGTCCCAAAGAGACATTGCGATGGTATTCCAAGACTATGCGCTCTACCCGCACATGACTGTGCTGGAGAACATGGCATTCGGGCTGAAGATGCGCGGAACGGACGAGGCCGTCATCCAGCAGCGCGTTGCGCAGGCGGCCGATATCCTTCGGATCCAGCCGTTTCTTGATCGGCGGCCTGCCCAGCTTTCCGGCGGCCAGCGCCAACGCGTCGCCATGGGCCGCGCCATCGTGAGGGAGCCATCCGCGTTCCTCTTCGACGAGCCACTTTCAAATCTCGATGCGGCGCTGCGGGTCGAAATGCGCCTGGAGATCGCCAAGCTTCATAATCGCATGAAGGCCACCACAGTCTACGTCACTCACGACCAGGTCGAGGCAATGACGCTTGCAGATCGGATTGTGGTGCTGAATGCCGGGCGAATTGAACAGATCGGTCCTCCGCTGGAGCTCTACCGCCGTCCCGCCAGCCTCTTTGTTGCCCGCTTCATCGGCAGCCCGACAATGAATACTTTCACCGCGGAACTCGCCACCCGTGGCCAGGAGGTCGCTGTTCGCCTGAAGGATCGGAGCATTACCCTGAGGGGTGCAGTCGCACAGGACTTGCGAGCCGAAGCGGCAACCGTCGGAGTCAGACCCGAGGATCTGGTCGTCTGCGATCCCGAGGACGCCTGGTTCGGCGGGAAACTTGCTGTTGCTGAGCGATTGGGTAGCCAGACTTACGGTTATCTCGAGACTGGCGACGCTCGCATGCTCACGGTGGAGTTCCCTCGTGACGCTGCCATCAGCGTTGGCGATCTGATCCACGTGCGCCCAAATGTGGACGCTGTTCATGTGTTCGAGGAAGCTTCCGGACGCAGGTTAAACTGATTGGGCGCTGAAAAGGTAAACGAGGATTTCCCATGAGATGACCCGGCCTATCGTCTTCTCACCGCAGCGACTGTGTGGCCGCCTGCAGCCGCTGCGGCAAGCTCAAGCTCGCCGACCGCCATCATAAGCGGCCCCACCCCCTTCGCATCATCGGCCACAACTGGCTCCGAAAGATAGTATGCGGGCGTGCCATCCCGGTAAGGCCCAGAGAGGGCGCCCAAACCCGCCACCTGACAGATCCCGGTAAGCCGCACCAAACCGTCCTCTTCCAGGAGGCGCGTCTCAAGAAGTGCATCGAGCGCTCGGCGTGCGCTATTCTCAAGACGCCTGGCCTCCTCCGGTGCCAGAAGCTGCAGGCGGCATGCGGCGAGGGAGGCGTAGGCAAACATTGCCGATGCGGACGTCTCTTCATAGTTGCCGACAAGATCCGGCGCATCAAGAACCTGAAACCAGAGACCCGATTCCTGTTGGTGCTGCAGGATGGCAAGCAGCACGGAGCGCGTTCGCTTCCGCAAAACCTTGGTCGCCGCGTCGTTGGGCAAAACGGCCAGGACATCGACAAGGGCCATAACCATCCAGCCCATGGCTCTCGCCCATACTGCGGGAGACTTTCCGGTCTCCTTGTCGGCCCAGGCCTGCTGCCGGCTCTCGTCATACCCGTGGACATGCAGCCCGCCTGGAGCCGCGGTAAGGACAAGAGCCGTCGCCAGCTGCTGAAGGGCGTCGGTAATGCGCGGCTGATCGTTGGCGGCAAGTGCGTATTCAACCTGGAAAGGAAGCGCCATGTAGAGGCCATCAAGCCAGACCTGATGCGGATAACGCGCCTTGTGCCAGTAGTTGCCGGCCAGGATCCGCGGATGATCATCCAACTGGCCGATCAGCCGCCGGGCCGCGGTCATGTAACGCGCGTCCTTCGTCTCCCGATCGAGGAAAAGGAGAACACGGCCGGGCAGAATATTGTCTATGTTGAATTCGCGGGGATCATACCCAACCAACGCACCATCGTCCTGGACCTGTCGCGAGACCATCCTCATCAGGTGGTCAAGCCAGCGCGGCTCGCCGCTTGACTGGTAGAGAAGCATCAAGCCGCGATAGATGCAGCCGTCCTCATAGCACCAGGCGCCGTCCTTGTAGGGGTCGTACCGCTGGCAGAAGTGGTCGAAATAGTCCTTGTACATCATGATGCAACCTGGAAGTTGGAGACCGAAAGCCTTGACGGCGACAGGAGGGTGGGGTCATCACACTCGACGTGCGCGTGTTCGTACACAATCATTTCGTGACGCATCGCCTGCACGCCGTCTGCCATGATGGGAGGCGCGGGTGCAGCCTCCGGGTCGAATGAATGGACACGCAGGTTGCGGATGGAAACATTGCGGATCGGAGCTTCCGGCAGGCCGAGAAAGGCACCCACGGCATGCCCGACTTCGTGGAGATCGATATCTTCCACGGCGATGCCATCTATCTCAGGCGTTCCTTCGTCGAGCGCTGCTGGCTGCCGCGATTGCACCCACTCGTCATGTCCGTCCGGATCGCAGTGGTAATGAGCATTGGCGGAAAATGCCGTCAGAACACCCTCCATCCGGACCCGCCTCATCGTGATGCCCGAGACGGAGCCGCCCCGGCCGCGCCTTGTCTTGAGGCGCAGCCCACGGTCCGTGCCGATCATTTCACAATCCTCCACCAGGACATCGTGCACCCCTCCGGACATCTCGGATCCGATGACCACTCCACCGTGGCCACGTTCCATCAGGCAGTGCCGAATCCGCACATCGCGCGTCTCGCGCAGATGCGCCGCTTCCCCACATGGCCCTCGCTTGCCGGCCTTTATGGCTATGCAATCGTCTCCCACCGTGAACCGCACCCCTTCGACCCGAATCTCTGACGATCCCTCGGGGTTGAAGCCGTCGGTATTCGGGCTGTCGTGCGGCGCCTCTATCGACAGGCACGCCGCGACCAGTCGGTGGCAGCCTTGTGGATGAATTGTCCAGGACGGTGCGTTACGGATCGTGAAGCCAAACAATGTGACGTCGGAACAGTCTATAAGATGAAGGCCGCGGGCGCGGCGGGCACCGTCACGGGTTTCCTTCGGCCAGCCCCACCAGTCGCCCGCATTGCCCGCGCCATCTAGGATGCCTTTTCCCTCCAGGACCAGTCGCCTCGCACCGATGGCATGCAAGGGCGCAGCGAAGCAGGCAGCCGGCTCTCCCTCCCAGCTACCGAGCCAATGTCCAGCATCGTCTCGAGCGGGGAAAACAGGCCAGCTGTCGCGGCTGCTGGGTGAGCGCAGTTCCGCACCTTCCGCCAGGTGAAGGGTCATGTCCGACCGCAAGGTGACCGGCAGCGCCGTCCATCGGCCGGGACCAATTCGCAAGGTGCCGCCAACGGGCAGCTCGCCAATCGCAGCCTGCAACGCATCGGCGTTTCTCAACGCCGCAGCAGTGTCCTGCGCCGAGACATCCGGAAGCAGGCCATAGGCCGCCGCCTCGACGAGCCCGCTGCACTCCCTCGTTCGGAACTGCAATGAGCCCAGACCTTCGACCTCAAGCAGGTAGGCGGTACCGGGGCTCAACATGTCCAGGAGCGTGACCGCCCTGTCGGTCCGGCCCTCCCAGACGAGGTTGTCGCCGCTCGTCGCGCGCAGACGCCACGATACCGGGTCGGGCAGATAATAGCGTGCACCAGGCACGGCAATTCGTATTGCGGCCATCCTCGCGGAAACCGCAACGGTAACAAGGTCCGTCATGCTCTCGTCTCTTAAGAGGCCCGCCGCTCACGCGGCGGGCGATTTCAATGCTCAGTCGAATTCCGCCAGAACGTCGTTCACGCCGTCGATGATCTGTTCCGCAGCCTGCTGCGCATCGAGCTGCCCGTAGGCGTATTCTTCGAGGGTATCGAGGAAGATGCCGCGGATTTCGGGGTTCTCGTTGAACGGCGAGACGGTCGGACCCGACGATGCCATGACGATGGCATTCGCTTCCCGGACTTCGGCATCGCCCTCGTTCCCAAGCCGCGCGGATGCTGTTTTGGAACCCGGGATGCCTCTTGTGGTACCGAGAGCATCGATACCTTCCGGCTCGTTTAGCAGGCAGTTGAGTATCTCGGCCGCCGCATCTGGGTTCTTGGAATGCTTGGAGATCGAGAAAACCATGGACGGTTTACGGTAAATGCCGTCGGTCACGGCACCTTCCACCTTGAGCAGCGGGAAAGGCTTCAAGACCTGTCCCTCCGTCAGAGGCGCCGAGTATTTCTCAAATGTGGAGTCCCACTCGTAGGAACCGGCGATCCGACCGTCAGCCCATTCAGGTTTTTCAAAGAGGTTGACGTTGCCATCGGCCGCCTCCTCCTTCTGTGACCGCATTACGCCTTCGGCGGCCAGCGTTCCCAGAAAATCAATCCCCTCGGCCAACTCTTCCGGTGTCCATGCGACGCGGTTTGCCTCCGCATCAACCATGTCCTTACCCGTCTTCTGCACGACGACCATCGTGGTTACCAGCTGGGCCGTCTCCTTCACCGCGTTCAAGGTGTAGTGGTCGTTGCCGAGCTTCTCCTTGACCGCCTTCGTGGCCGTTAAAAGCTCATCCCAGGTCGTCGGTATGGCCACCCCTGCCTTCTCGAACGTCGTGGTATTGAAGAAGAAGACGCGTCCAGTGGTCGAGACCGGAATTCCCTGCAGGACGTCGTTCATGGAGCCCGACTCCAACTCCGCGTCTGTCCAGTTCGACAGATCGAGAGGCTTCAAGCTTCGAAGATCGGCAAACCCGTCGCCATTCTTGGAAAACAAGGGCAGCCACGGCCAGTTCACCTGGACGATATCGGCCTCCGTACGACCAGCCATCTGCGTCGTGAGCTTCTCAAGGTAGCCGTCGAAGCCGGTAAACTCACCCTTCACGGTATGTCCATGTTTGGCGCCACAGACCTCAAGCGCCTTCTGGGTGGCGACGTGCCGGCTCTCGCCGCCCCACCATGACATCCGCAAGTCAGCGGCCGTTGCCATGGTCGTGAGGCTGAGGGTGATGATAGCTGTGCTTGCGAGCACTGCTGAGACTCTACGATTGAACATGCTTTCCTCCTTTGGTTCAGGCCGCCAGGCTGCCTCCTCGCAGCGAGACGTTGCGGCCGTCGGATCTGTCGAAAATATGCAGGCTATCGAAACTGGGGCGGAGGTGGATAAACTCCCTCCGTCCGATGTCTTCGAATTCCGGGGCTCCCACCACACTGACCAGGCGGTGTCCTTCACAGTCGGCATGGAGATAGACCTCGTGGCCCATGAACTCCGCATTGGTCAGTCGCGCTTTCAACGCCGGTCCACCGTCCGCCAGGGAAAGGTGCTGAGGCCGGATGCCCAGTACGACCTGTTGCGGCCGCACCGACAGACGCCCGGCCAGATCGCCGCCCATCGGCAATCTTTGACTGCCCACGACGAAATCGCCGCCCTCCATCGCGCCGTCCATGAGGTTCATCTCCGGCATTCCGATGAAGCCGGCAACGAATAGATTGGCGGGATTGTTGTAGAGCTCCTTCGGCGTCGCCACCTGCATGATGCGACCCGACTCCATGACGCAGATCCTGTCTCCCATCGTCATTGCTTCCGTCTGATCATGGGTGACGTAAACGACGGTAGACGACAAACCCTCTGCCTTCAGCTCCCGGTGCAGATCGGTGATGCGGACACGCATGGAGGCGCGAAGCTTGGCATCGAGGTTGGAAAGGGGTTCGTCGAACAGGAATACGCCAGGCTTCTTGATCAGGGCCCGCCCCAGGGCGACGCGCTGCGCCTGCCCGCCAGACAACTGCTTGGGCAGCCGGTCCAGCAACGGCTCGATCTCCAGGATGCGGGCGACCTGCTCAATTGCCGCATCGATCTCGGCGCGAGGTCGACCGGTGATCCGGAGGCCAAAGGCGAGGTTCCCCCTGACCTTCATGTGCGGATAAAGCGCGTAGTTCTGGAACACCATGGCGATCGAGCGCTTGGCCGGAGGCAGATCATTGACGCGGCGGTCGCCAATGATGATCTCGCCGCCGCTGATCTCCTCCAGCCCCGCGATCATCCGAAGCGTCGTCGACTTGGCGCACCCCGAAGGTCCCACCAGGACCATGAACTCGCCGTCCCTGATGTCGAGGTTGATGCCGTGGACGGCCTTCAGCGTGCCGCCGTAGATCTTCTCGAGGTTTCGCAATTGAACGCGTGCCATGTCAGCCTTTCCTACCTCCGGCAGAAATGCCCTCGATGAAGTACCGCTGGGCGGCAAAGAAGACGACCAGTGCAGGAGTGATCGTCAGGACCGACATCGCCAGGATGCGGTTCCATTCGAAGGCTTCGGTTGTATCTATGGAGAGCTTGAGAGCGAGGCTCACCGGGTATTTGTCGACCGAGGAGATGTAGATCAGCGGGCCGAGGAAGTCGTTCATCGTCCACATGAACTGAAAGAGGCAGACTGAAATCAACGCCGGGGCGAGCATCGGCACGACGATGAACACGAGCGTCTGCAGACTGTTGGCACCATCGACGCGCGCTGCCTCCTCCATGTCCCGGGGGAGCGACCGCAAAAACTGAACCAGCATGAAGACGAAGAATGCATCGCCGGCGAGCGCCGAAGGCACCCACAGCGGCAGGAAGGTATCGAGCCAGCCGAGGTCGCGAAACAGGATGTATTGCGGAATGCGGGTGACCACGTTCGGCAGCAACAGGACCGCAATGACCGAGCCGAACAGGACCTTCTTGAACGGGAAGTCGAAGCGGGCGAAGGCGTAAGCGGCCATGGTGCAGGAAATGGCCGTGCCAATCACCTTGGGAAGGATGATCAGGAACGAGTTCCAGAAGAAGCGGCCGAAGGTATAGGGCGTCGACGTTTGCCAGCCCTTCACGTAGCCATCCAGCGTCGGGCTTTCCGGCAGAAAGCCGGCGCCTGAGAAGATCTCTGAATTGGTCTTGAAGCTTGCGCCGACCAGCCAGATCAGCGGATAGAGCATCAGGAACCCGACTGCGAACAGGAGCGCGTAGCGAATGGTCGCGGAGATGAGATCCCATCTTGCACGACGCATTGCCGCCATTTCGTCGGAGGCGTCGACGGCTTCCTTGTTCAGGTGGACATCGGCCATGGTCAGCTCCTCTTGTCGCCAGCGTAGTAGACCCACTTCCTGGAGGACCAGAAGGCGACGAGGGTCAGGGCCATGATGATGACGAAGAGCACCCAGGCAATCGCCGAGGCATACCCCATGTTGAACTTCTTGAACGCCTCCTCATAGATGTAGAGCGGGAGAAGATATGTGGACTTCAAGGGTCCGCCTTGGGTGATGATGTAAGGGCCGTTGAACTCCTGGAACGCCTGGACCATCTGCATCACCAGATTGAAGAAGATGACCGGCGTCAGCAGCGGCAGGGTGATGAAGATGAAGGTCGTCACCTTTCCGGCGCCGTCGATGGCCGCTGCCTCGTAAAGCGACTTATCGATGGACTGAAGGGCCGCAAGGAAGATCACCATCGCCGAACCGAACTGCCAGCAGCGCAGCAGGGTGATCGTGAAGAGCGCATTCGTGGGATCGCCGAACCAGTCCACCGGGGCAAGCCCGAGACCGGCCAGCGCCATATTCACAAGTCCCTCGCTCGCAAACAGGTAGCGCCACAGGACCGCGATGGCGATCGACCCGCCGAGAATGGAAGGCACGTAGAAGGCCGTGCGGAACAGGTTGATGAACTTCAGCTTGTAGTTCAGGATTGCAGCGATGAAGAGCGCGAATGCAAGCTTCAAGGGCACCGTCAGGAAGACATAGATCAGCGTCACGTTCAGGGACTTGATGAAGGTCCGGTCTCTCGTGAACAGACGCTCGTAGTTGGACCAACCGGCCCAGCTCGGTGTGTTCATCAGGTCATATTTCGTGAAGCTGAGATAGAATGAGCTCAGGAACGGCACCGCCGTGAACACCACCAGGCCGATCACGTATGGCGTCAGATATCCGTATCCCAGCAGCCGCTGTCCCCTCATCGCGACCATCCTGAGATGCTTCGCGCGGCGGTGCGATGAATCACGTTTTCGTACAAATCATGGCTCCCGGACCAGCAGGGGCAACAGGACATCCATGTCCGGCAACCACCTTCTGATCTCCTCCCAGATCGAAATTCGCTCCTCCGAGCATCGCAGCAGTGACTAGACCCCAATTCTCCGCCAGAATAAATAAACAAACATGGGGAAAAAGATGGACGAAATCGAAGGCGGCATCCTNGCCAGCATCCCTGCCACGGCTTTGACCTTGACCATGACCCGCGCCACCATTCGGATGGAGCATTCCAAAACCTGGAGGATCGACAAGATCAATCCGGTCGATGATCTGGTGATCTGCCTCGAAGGACAAGGAGAATACCTGATCGACGGGCATCGCATGACCATGGAGCCGGGAGATGCGATGCTGATCAGCCGGGGCCAGCGCTTCCAGGGCTGGAACGAGGGAACCGTCACCTATACCGGGATCGCGCAGCATTTCACGCTGGATATCTATGGGCGACATGATCTGATCTCGCAGATGGATATTCAGCCCAAGGTGCGCCTCAGTCGGTGGCCGCTCGTCGAGCCGCTCGTGCGCCATTACCGGCAAAGTGCTCCGCCCTCCTCCGTCACCCTCAGCCAGCACCATCTCTTCATGTATCTGCTGATTGCCTACATCGAGGACGCGTTCATGGGCTGGCGTGACCGCGCCGCCTACCAGCCGGAGGGAGCCGATGCATTGGATCTTGCCGTCGTCAAGGCCGCGACCATGATCGCGGCCAATCCGCTCGATGGCGAGATCGCTGCCAAGGCAATCAGCGCTTCCCCCTTCAATCCCGACTATTTCCTGCGCGAATTCAAGAAGCGTGTCGGACGAACGCCCAGGAAGTACCAGGAGTTCAAGCGGATGGAACGCGCCATGCACTTCCTTGAGGCTGGTCTCCCGGTGGCTAAAGCGGCGGCGGAGGTTGGATATTGCGACCCCTACTACTTCTCGCGGATGTTCAAGCGCACCATCGGTTTTAGTCCCAGGGATCATGTCAGGCGCGTGCGACGAAACCGGCATGGAGGACTTCTGGGCTTCGACGAGCCCGAACAGGATCGTCTGCTAAACGTGACGACTGACCTGCGCGTGGGCCAGTAGGCTGCGGCTCCTCAATAAGCCACCGCCAGGTCTTGATGAGAAACCAATCCTCCGGGTGCCCCTCCACGACGCCCAACGGCCTTTGGAAGGTAAACAATCCAAGACTATTGCTCAAAATATCATCCATTTGCGCGAGCTTGAAAACAGGTGCATAGGGTGAAGCAGAAACGTCGGCAGTGGAACGGATGGAACAGGTGGACGAACGGTTCGACATCGGCGCCAGGCTTCACGCGATGCGTATGGCTGCGGGTCTGTCACAGCGGCAGCTTGCGGAAAGAGCTGGCGTCCCACATGCACAGATTTCGAACGTCGAGACGAACAAGATCAGCCCGTCCGTTTCGACTTTGCGAAGGATTTTGAGCGGCCTTGATATGGGCATGGGAGATTTCTTCGAGCCGGAACGCAGCCCGCCCAAAGGCCCTTTCTTTTCAGCAGATGAGCTCCTCGACCTTACTTCTCGGATATCCGCGCAGCGGTCTGCCGGGTCAGATGGCACTCTTGTCCTTCGTCAGGTGGGCGACGCACGGTCACACAACCTGCAAATCCTGCATGAAGTTTACGAACCCAACGCTGACACCGGGGAGACATTCCTGCAACATTCCTCTTCGGAAGGAGGTTATGTCGTCGAAGGCGAACTGGAAATTACGGTCGGCGATGACGTGCGTATCCTAAAGGCGGGCGAGGCATATCTTTTCGACAGCCGCCTGCCGCACCGCTTCCGCAATCTCTCGGGTGAACGAGCCGTAGTGATCTCTGCGTGCTCCCCTCCCTACCTCTGACATGACACAAAGCTATTGCTCAAAATAATGAGCAGCGCTATAGCGCATGCATCGGCAGGAGGGATACTTCAATGGCTACTTCTAATCATCTGCATTCACGCCAGAAGGCTGCCGTCGCGGGCGGCGTGGGAACGCGCAGTATCTTTGCGCAGAAGGCGCTGAACGCTGAACTTTGGGATGTCGAGGGCAGACGTTTCATCGACTTTGCGGCAGGTATCGCTGTCAACAATACCGGTCACCGCAATCCGACCGTTATGAAAGCAGTAGCGGAACAGGCGAACCGCTTCACCCACACCTGTTTTCACGTTGCGCCCTACGAAGGCTACATTCGGCTGGCAGAGCGGCTGAACGCGATCGCTCCGACCGGCGTCGAGAACCGAACAATGTTGGTGACCACAGGCGCGGAAGCGGTAGAGAACGCCGTGAAAGTCGCTCGCGCCTACACAGGTCGCGCAGGCATCATCGCCTTCTCCGGCGCCTTCCACGGTCGCACCATGCTCGGCATGGCTCTCACCGGGAAGGTCATGCCATACAAGAAGAACTTCGGGCCGTTTCCGTCGGACATCTATCACGCGCCGTTCCCCCACACCTTCCTTGGCTATTCTACTGAGCAGGCGATTGCGGAACTGGAGCGCCTTTTTGCCTCGGATGTGGATCCGTCACGGATCGCAGCCTTCATCGTGGAGCCCGTCCAAGGCGAAGGCGGCTTCAACGTTGCGCCGAGAGAATTCCTGGTCAAGCTTCGGGAGATCGCCGATAGCCACGGCATCCTCCTCATTGCGGACGAAGTTCAGGCGGGCATGGCGCGCACCGGCAAGATGTTCGGTTTCGAGCATGCTGGCGTGAAGCCGGATCTGGTTACGATGGCCAAGGGGCTTGCAGGCGGCTTCCCGCTCTCGGCGGTGACTGGCAAAGCGGAAATCATGAACGCAGCTCACCCGGGCGGCCTCGGCGGCACCTATGCCGGCAATCCGCTTGCAGTCGCCGCGGCCAACGCCGTTCTGGATGTCATCGAGAAGGAAAAGCTCTGTAGTCGTGCGGCAGAAGTCGGTCGCCGGATCACCGAACGCCTGGCGTCGATTGCATCGCGTCAAGGGATGGAGCGGATCGGCGACGTCCGCGGGCTTGGTGCGATGGTGGCATTTGAGTTGGTCGAGAACCGCCAATCCAAGGCTGCCGCACCTGATATAACCAATCGTATCGTCGCCGAGGCCGAAGCTCGCGGCCTCATCCTCCTTTCTTGCGGGACACGCCTAAATGTGATCCGGTTGCTGCCGCCGCTGACAATAGAATGGGAGGTGCTCGAGGAAGGTCTCGCCATTCTTGAGGCGTCCATCGAAGCGGCATTCTCGGACGCCGTAACGGCGACTGCTGCCTGATCGCCAGTATCAACCGGAAAGGAAAGCGCATGAACGGCGCCGATATGCTCTGTGACGTCCTGCTGGTGAACGGCGTCGACGTCTGCTTCGCCAATCCTGGTACGTCGGAGATGCACTTCGTCGCCGCGCTCGACCGCAAGCCGGACATGCGATGCGTACTTGGCCTTTCTGAAGGTGTGGTGACCGGTATGGCGGACGGATACGCGCGCATGACCGACAAACCGGCCGCGACGCTGCTGCATCTCGGCCCGGGCCTCGCGAACGGTCTCGCCAATTTGCACAACGCCCGCCGTGCTAGAACGCCGATCTTGAACGTTGTCGGGGACCATGCATCGTACCATCTGCAGTATGACGCGCCGCTGACCAGCGATATCGAGAGCCTCGCGCGCCCGATGTCACACTGGGTTGGCCGCGCGGCAGGACCACAGGACATCCGTCGCTGCACGGAAGAGGGTTTTGCTGCGGCGCTAGCACGACGTGGTGTCTCCACGATGATCCTGCCCGCGGACGCGGCGTGGGGCGAGGTATCGCCCGAAGCGCTATCGCCGACCTCCGTTCCTGCTCCCCCCGCGCTGGACGATGCCGCGTTCGAGGCGGCAGTTGCGGCGTTGAAGAGCGGGAAACGTACGGTCATCATCCTCGGCGGCCGCGCACTGCGCGAAAGACCGCTTGCAACGGCAGGACGGATTGCTGCTGCGACCGGTGCTTCCCTGTTCGCGGTGCAGTCGGACCGGGGCGCGCGCGGCGCTGGCCGTGCCCTCGTCAGGCCAATCCCGTACAATATCGACCTTGCCGTCGAGACACTGAAGCCCTTCGAGGTTGCGATCTGTATCGGCCCGCAACGGCCCGTGACGTTTTTCGCCTATCCGGGCAAGCCGAGCACCACGCTGCCACCGGACTGCGAGGTGGTTCAACTTGCGGAACATGAGCATGATCTGGCAGCCTCGCTAGAGGCTCTGGCCGATGGTCTGGGCGTTGCACCGAATGCTCCGTTCAGTTCGAACGCCTTCCACCAAGGCGACATCTACGTTCCTGACGGGTCTTTGACCCCGGATGCCATCAGCTTGGCAATCGCACGGTATCTACCTGAGGATGCCATCGTCATCGATGAAGCCCTAACCTCGATCGGTCAATATCCCGCACTTTCGCCCGGTCTCCCTCCGCATGACCATCTGCCCATTACAGGGGGCTCGATCGGGATAGGTATTCCGCTCGCGGCAGGCGCGGCAATCGGTGCGCCTGATCGCAAAGTAGTCGCCATGCAGGCAGATGGCAGCGGAATGTACACGGTTCAGGGGCTCTGGACGCAGGCGCGCGAAAACCTCGATGTGGTCACCATCATCTATGCCAATAATGCGTATCGCATCCTGCAAGGCGAGATGACAAACGTCGGCGTGAACTCCTACGGCGCGAATGCACGCAAGATGCTCGACCTCGACCAGCCTCAGCTCGACTGGCGCTCTCTGGCCAAAGGTCTTGGTGTCGAATCCGGCCGAGCGACGAGCACGGCTGAGTTCGTAAAGCTCTATACCGCAGCCCTTTCCCGAAAGGGCCCGTTCGTTATCGAAGCCGCCGTGGTCTGATCACGCCGCCTTCGTGGCGGCGATCATGATC
>Ga0065721_10051405_pt1 | contig 14923 bp, 16 predicted proteins | sample Mesricmetagenome_FD_59108 | JGI IMG/M metagenome (GOLD analysis project Ga0065721, IMG submission 59108) | Mesophilic microbial community from rice straw/compost enrichment Sample: eDNA_1 v2 (version 2) | ecosystem: Engineered > Solid waste > Grass > Composting > Bioreactor | place: USA: Davis... | reverse complement strand
ATGATAGTATGGGATTGTTAGTCCGAAGCCGAGCTTGTCATCCAAGCTCATGGTGGGAAAGAGGAAGCCCGACTTCCGCTCCACGGTGTGGTCCGGCACCTCGATGAACGGCAGGAAGCCGATCGGCATTCCGAACAGTTCGAAGCGAGCGTTCTCCAGTCGGACGGTGTGGGTTTGGCCATTCTGTATGACCCGTTCCGCCTTCACCTGCCAGAGGGGAGCGCGGCCAGGCTTTTTCGCGCAGGGAAGACAGGCGGTATATACACCATTGTTAAGGACCATGAGGTCTCCGGGGAGACGCTCGGCACTTTCCGCAGCGATGCGTGTATTGTCGGTTGTTTCTACACGAAGAGCGTTCAGGAAGCCCTCACCGAAGTCATCGGTGATGTCGAGCTCATCCGCGTAGATCCGGTTGCCGTCCGGCTCGATCAGCTCGATGTTGCCCCGTGCGATCACACGGCCGGATTGCTGGTCGTACTCGACCCGTTGCGCCACCATGCGATAGCGGTTGTAGTAGATCTGAACGCCGCCGGAGGCGGTGACCTTTTCGACGTCGCGATTGTAGACGAGTTCATTGGCACGCAGCAGCATCTTGGCGTCGTCGTCTGCAACGGCCGACAGACCCATACTGCTTTCTTGCGCACGCACGGGAAGGGGATGCACGCCATTCACGCACACAGCGACACTCGCCAGCAGGACCGCAAGGCGCCGTCTGATATTTCCGCGGTCGTTTACCGCCACTAGCCATCCTCCTGGTGGAGCAGAATCGTCGCGCCCAGAGCAGTCGCAACGATTACCGGCACCCAAACCGCCACGAAAGGCGGGACGGCGCCGCTGCTCCCGAATGCTTTTACGAGAACCGTCACGACATAAAGCACGAAGCCGGAAACGATTCCACCCAGAATCACCGAGCGTGATTGTGCGAAGCGACTGAATTTCAAAGATACTGTGGCCGCGATGAGCGTCATCGCCACGAGCAGTACGGGCAGAGAAAGTAGCGAGTGGAACTGCGTCTCGAGCGCCTTCGTGGAAATCCCAAACGAGCGACCGACGTCGATCTTCCGCAAAAGATCATAAAATGCAACGGTTTCAGGCTGGGAAAGGCTTTCCTTCAGATAGTCCTGTCTCAGATTGGTATTGAGTCGCGTGCTTTCGACACGGCTCGGAATTTCGCCCGGACGAATCTCCTGGACGTCGGTAAGCATCCAGTAACCATCTTCCAACTTCGCTGTGGCTGCGTCCTGGCGAAGCGTGACCCGGCCGTCCTCGTCGAAGTGGAAGATAACGACGTCAAGCAGTTCCGCACCGTCCTCTCGATAGTTCTTTGCGCCGATGATCGTGTCCTTGCCGCCTGAGATCTGCCGGATCCAGGGGAGGAACTCCGATTTCCGTGCCCGGCCGCTTGCCTCCCGCCAAGAGGCCTCCATCGAAAGTGACTCGCGCTGACCCCAGGCAGCCACCGGATTGACCACCAGCATTGCGAACAGCCCGATCAGGAGAGCTCCAGCCGCGAAAGGGGTGATGAACTGCCATACCGAAATTCCGGCGGCGCGGGTGACGACGAGTTCATAGCGGCGGTTGAGGGCGATGAGCGAGGTCATACCGACAAACAGCGTCAGCGTCGGTATGGTCTGCTGGAAGATCAGCGGTGTGCGCATTGCCGTGAACAGCAAGGCGGCCGGTACGGAATACCCCTCCAGGCCGGATAGCCGGCGACTGGTTTCACTGAAATCGGCCAGAAAGATGATCCCGCAGACGCCGAGGAAAAACCACCCGGCCGTGGAAACGTACCTTCGGAAGAAGTATCGCGAGAGAGTATTGGCGATCATTGGCTGCCTCCTATCGAGGCCCTCGGCGATAGCTTTTGCCGTAGCCAGCGCAGCGTACGGTTCGCGAAATCGTAGACCGCCCGCGGCATCCGTATCGTGCGGTGGGTGGCAAGAAGGTAGCTGCAACTCATGATAGTGACAACCGGCAGCAGGTACAGCAGGTAGGTGTTTGCCTCATCTTGCTTGACGAGGTTCTTGAACGAAAATCCCATCCAGCGGAGCCCGAACGCCAGCAGTAGGGCAATAACCATCGGATGGAGGCGAGCCTGTCGGTGAGAGCGCGAATCGCCGGCCACCACCAAGGAGACAAGAGCGAGCATGAAAGGGAAAAGCCATTCCGTCAGGCGGCCATGCAACTCGGCGCGATAGCTGCCAGGGGAACGTTGCACATGGGAATCTTCGGGGTCAGGGTTGAGAAGGAAACCCAGACTCCGGTCGGCAGCAGTGTAGGAGGGCGCCTCAGCTCCGGACATGGCTGAGAGATCGAAGGCGTAGGAGACAAACTTGATGATCGAGACGCGCCCTTCCGGCGTCTTTCGATGGACCTCGCCATCCCGCATGGTGAGCGAGGTGCCACTCTCGTCGATGGATCCCTCACGGGCATAGTAGATAAGGTCGAAGTTCGGATCCCGCTGGTCGACCACGAATAATCCGGTCAGGATGCGGCCGGAATGGCGTTCCGAAATCTGCACGTAAAGCCCATCCTCGATGCTTCGGAAGGTCTTTTCCTCGATGACAGATGAGAGGAGGTCAGCATAAGCCGCTGCCACCATCTGCCGTGCGGCGACGCGAGAGGGGGGCTCGACGAAATTGGCGACGACGAAACTGAAGATGCTAAGGAACGCGGCGAGCAGGAGAACCGGCCGATAGATGATGCTGCGCGAAGATCCCGCTGCGTCGATAACCGGCAGTTCCGAGTCATTGTTCATCGCTGTCAGCGTCTGCGTGATGCTGATCGCAAGCGCGAAGGGGAGGACAACGGGCACGATGGTCGGCAGGATATACGTCGCAAGAACGACGAAGGAGCCCATCGACTGACCAGTGTCGGTAACCAGGTTAATTCGTCCGAGCACCTGTATGGTCCAGATGATCGTCAGCACCGGCAGGAGCGCGACCAGGAACATCTGTAATATACGACGCAGTATGTAGATTTCGAGAAGCTTCATCACGTTCCGCTGCAGCGATTCGGGCCTCTGGAGCCATCGAACGGCCGGCCTATCTAAGCGATCGCTTCAATCTTTGCGACGGCTTCGGCTCTATAAATTGGCTGGTGAATGTGATTTTTTGACGGACTGTGTCATTTGGAAAAGCGTGGTGGCCCTAGCATAGATCACGATTGGCATCAGGCACTTGTCGCCAAACTTCCCGGCTGCTTAGCCGGATAGAAATGATCCAGCAAGCTTGCCGGTAGAACCTGACCTTCCGAACCACGCTCAATGATGATGATTCTGCGGGAAATCTCGCATCCGGGTTGCCATGCTCGACGAAACGAGGATGATCGGCACGAATGTCAGGACGAGCGTCGGGGTGAGAATGTCTGGAAAGTATGAAATCCGTTTCGCAGGGTCGGCTCCTCTGGAGAAGACGCTGGCCGTGATGCTGCAGGTCGCCGATCAGGGCGCTCCCGCCGGTCTTGCGGAGGCGGACCCGCAAGGGGTATCGGCACGGGCCGCCGGGATATCTGGGTTCAAGGCCAAGTCGATGGGAACGCTGGAGTTGATCGCGCCGGGAGGATCCGCGGCGGATCGGCTGCTGCTTCTCGGACTTGGGAAACCGGAGGCGCTTACGGCGAATGACTGGCTGCGCGCGGGCGGAGCTGCTGCCGCACAGTTCAAGTCATCGAGCAACGTAGTGGTCTTCCTCGATGCCCCCGGATTGGAAGTCTCGGCTCGCCAGGCTGCAGATTTCGCGCTCGGAATACTCCTACGGGGCTACACGTTCGACGCATACAAGACGAAGAAGAAGGACGAAGACGAGAAACTGCCGAAGAAGGTGACCGTCACTATCGTGACCGGCAGCCACGGCGAGGCGGCGAAATTGCTTGATGATGTCGACGCCGTTGCTGGCGGGGTCCTGCTCGCTCGGGACCTCGTCAACCTCCCGCCGAATGTGCTGGGACCGGTCGAATTCGCCGAGATGGCCAGGCAACTGGAAGACCTTGGTGTCGAGGTCGAGATCCTGACCGAGAAGGACATGAGCAAGCTCAAGATGAATGCGATCCTCGGCGTGGCACAGGGCTCAGCCCGTCCGCCGAGGATCGCCGTCATGCAGTGGAAGGGCGGAAAGGCCAAGGATGCGCCCATCGCCTTCGTCGGGAAGGGCGTCGTGTTCGATTCGGGCGGCATCTCCATCAAGCCGGGCGCCGGAATGGAGGAGATGAAGGGCGACATGGGCGGCGCAGCCGCTGTCGCCGGCCTCATGCATGCGCTGGCGGCGCGCAAGGCCAAGGTGAATGCCGTTGGCATTATCGGACTGGTCGAGAACATGCCGGACGGCAATGCACAGCGCCCCGGGGATATCGTGACGTCGATGTCGGGCCAGACCATCGAGATAATTAACACGGATGCGGAAGGTCGGCTCGTGCTGGCCGATGCGCTCTGGTATTGCAACGACCGCTTCAAGCCGCGGTTCATGATCAATCTCGCGACCCTGACGGGCGCAATCCTTGTGGCGCTCGGCAATCAGCATGCCGGGCTCTTCTCCAATGACGACGAACTCGCCGCCCGGCTCAGCGCAGCCGGCGAGGCGACGGGCGAGAAGCTCTGGCGCATGCCGCTCGGCAAGGAATACGACAAGATGATCGATTCCAAGTTTGCCGACATGAAGAATTCGGCCGGGCGTCATGCGGGGGCGATTACGGCGGCACAGTTCCTGAAGCGTTACGTGGGCGACACGCCCTGGGCGCATCTGGACGTGGCCGGTACGGCGATGAACTCGCCGTCCAGCGAGATCAGCCAATCATGGGCCTCCGGATATGGCGTGCGCCTTCTCGACAGGCTCGTGCGCGACCATTACGAAACCTGAGCCATGAGCGAAGTCCTTTTCTACCACCTGACGGAATCGAAGCTCGAGGATGCGCTGCCGGCGCTCCTCGAGAAGTGTGTCGAGCGCGGCTGGCGGGTGGTGGTGCAGACGCGTGAGGAGCAGCGCCGCGACAGCCTCGACGAACATCTCTGGACCTACAGGGAAGAGAGCTTCTTGCCCCATGGCACGGATGACGGCGAGCACGCTGCTCGCCAGCCGGTGCTGATTACGACCGGTTCCGGCAACGTCAACGACGCCACCGTGCGCTTTGTCGTCGACTCCGCAGAGCCGCCGCCGCTGGATGCCTATGAACGCCTCGTCTTCATGTTCGACGGCTATGACTCAGAGCAGGTGGAGAATGCCCGCAGCCAATGGAAGCGGCTGAAGGGGGAGGGTCATTTGCTCACCTACTGGCAGCAGTCTCCCGAAGGTCGCTGGGTGAAGAAGGCTTGAGCGTCAGCCAGCCATCGCCTCTTCGTATTCGGCCGACAGCTCCAGCCACTGCTCCTCCGCATTTGCGAGTTTTGCGGCCGCTTCCCCGCGCTGCCTGGCCTTCTCGGCCGCCTTTGCCGGCGCCTTCTCGTAGAGCGTCGGATCTGCAAGTTCCGCATCAAGCTGTTGAATCAGTCTTTCAAGCTTCGCGGTTACGGACTCAATTTCATTGATTTTTTTCTTCAGCGGTGCAAGCGAGGCGCGCTTCTCGGCGCTCGCCTTTCGCTGCTCCGCCTTGTTCGCCGGCTCCTCTGCGCCGACTTGCGGCTTCTCGTCCTTCTTCCTGCCGGCCGCGACGATCAGGTCGCGGTATTCTTCCATGTCGCCGTCGAACGGCTTCACCGTCCCTTCGTTCACCAGCCACAGCCGATCCACCGTCGCCTCGATCAGGTAACGGTCGTGGGAGATCAGGATGACGGCACCCTCATAATCGTTGAGCGCTTCGATGAGCGCCCGGCGGCTGTCGATATCCAGGTGGTTGGTGGGCTCGTCGAGGATGAGCAGGTTCGGCGCGTGGAAAGCTGAAAGCCCCATCAGCAGGCGTGCTTTCTCGCCGCCCGAAAGGTCCTTTGCCGCCGTCGCCATCTTTTCCGTCGCGAGGCCCATCTGTGCAACGCGGGCGCGCACCTGCGCTTCCCCAGCCTGCGGCATCAGCCGGCGCACGTGGTCGACCGGCGTCTCGTTGGGGATCAGGTCGTCGAGCTGGTGCTGAGCGAAGAAACCGACCTTCAGGTTAGGCGCGAGCTTCATTTCTCCCGCCTGTAACGACAGTCGTCCGGCGATCAGCTTCGCGAAGGTGGACTTGCCGTTGCCGTTCGCGCCAAGAAGTGCGATGCGATCGTCATTGTCGATCCTCAGATTGATGCCCTTCAGGATCGGCTTGTCCGCCTCGTAGCCGACGGCGCCGCCGCTGATAGAGATGATCGGCGAGGCCGGCTGCTTCTCGGGCTCCGGAAAGGTGATCGGCTGGACGTGGTCCTCGATCACGGCCGCGACGGTTCCCATCCGCTCCAGTGCCTTCACACGGCTCTGCGCCTGCTTCGCCTTCGAGGCCTTGGCCTTGAAGCGGTCGATAAAGCTTTGCAAGTGCTTTCGCGCCGCCTCGTTCTTGGCGCGCGCCTTCATCTGCAACTCGTCGGCCTCGGCCTTCTGTCGTTCGAACTGGTCGTAGCCGCCGCGATAGAAGGTCAGCTTTTTCTGGTCGAGATGGACGATCGCATTGGCCGCGTTGTTGAGGAGGTCGCGATCGTGGCTGATGATGATGACGGTATAGGGATAGCGCCTGACATAGTCCTCGAGCCACATCGTGCCTTCGAGATCCAGATAGTTGGTCGGCTCGTCGAGGAGCAGCAGGTCTGGCTGCGAGAACAGCGCGGCCGCCAGTGCCACGCGCATGCGCCACCCTCCGGAAAACGAGGAGGCCGGCCGTGACTGCGCCTCGTGGTCGAAACCGAGGCCGGCCAGAATGCTCGCGGCCCGTGCCTCCGCCGAATGCGCGTCGATGTCCACCAGCCTCGTCTGGATCTCGGCGATGCGGTGGGGGTCGGTCGCGGTCTCCGCCTCCCGCATCAGCGCCGCCCGCTCCTTGTCGGCAGCCAGCACGATCTCGATCAGCGGCTGCTCCGTTCCTGGAGCTTCCTGTGCCACCTGACCGATGCGGGCATTCCTGGGGATCGAGACGGAGCCGCTTTCCGCGGCAAGGTCGCCGGTGACAATCCGGAACAGGGTCGATTTTCCGGCACCATTGCGGCCCACGAGCCCCACCTTCGCACCGGCTGGGAGGCTGACGCTCGCATGGTCGAGAAGCAGGCGGCCCGCGATCCGGGCTGAGACATCGGTAATGGTGATCATGGCCGGCGTTTTGGCTGAACTCGGTGAGCCTGGCAAGACGGGATCAGACTGGCTGCGAAACGAAGCTGCCGACTCGTCGCCATCTGGCGACCTGACAAAACGCAAGACCGTGATTAATGGCTTTTTTATTAATGCCGGCTAGCATGATCTTGGAATGACGGAGGACGCTCCACGCACGGACGAGCCGTGCCCCCTTTGGACAGGTGCCTGATGCTGACGGGTCGAAGCTTCATAGTCTTGAATTTCTGCGTCTTCCTGCTGCTGATCTTCTCGGTCTGGGCCCTGCCCAACGGCCGGTTCGTCCTGGTCCTGACGGATCCCGATGCGGCACCCGATTACCCTCTCTCGGTCATCGCGAATGCTGGTGGCGACTTCGTCGCCCAGGGTCGCTTCCCGTGGATGACCGTTGCCCACTCAGAGGCCCCGGACTTCGCAGCCCGGCTTGCAAGCGCAGGCGCGGTTCTGGTCCTCAACCATCAACTGGCACTCGGTTGCCTGGAAGGAAACAAAGGATGAGTTCACTAGCATTGCTGCGCAACAAGGCTGCGGGCGGCATTGTCGGTCTGTTGTGGATCAACCTGCTGCTCGTGGCAGTTCGGGAATTCTTCAGTAGCGACGGCTTCTCGCTCGCTCCGGTGCTCGCCACCCTCGTGATCGTCGCGCTTGCAACGGCGGGCTGGTGGAAGGATCGCATCGGCCCCGCAACGCGCATCGTCACCTCCATGGCGCATGCCGCCACAGTCGCCATGCTGGTCTATTCCTTCTCCGGATCGCCGCTGCAGATCGACATCCACATGTACTTCTTCGCCTCCCTAGCGATCTGCGCCGTGTGGATCGACTGGAAGGCGCTGCTCGCCTATTCGGCTCTGGTGGCGGTGCATCACCTCGCTCTCTTCTTCGTCATGCCGCTGGCGGTCTTTCCTGGCGAATCCGATTTCTCGCGCGTCATTCTCCACGCCGTGGTCCTGATCGTGCAGACCGGCGTGCTCGTCGCCCTTACGCATGCTGTGGTCAATGCGTTCGAGGCTTCCGACGCAGCGGTCGAAACCGCCACCAAGGCCGAACGCAATGCCGTCGAAATGTCGGAGCGGGCCCGGGAGGCGGATCGCGAGGCTGCAGAGCAGCGGGCGATGAACGCCGAGGAGCGGGCCCGTGAGGCGGAGGCGACCAAGCTGGTCGTCGAGCGCCTCGGCACGGCGCTGTCCGAGCTGTCGACCGGCAATCTGGCACATCGCATCGACCAGCCGTTCCAGGGGGCGCTGGATGCATTGCGGGACTCCTACAACTCCTCCGTTGAGAATCTCGAGTCGGTCCTCACACAGGCCGGCCTGGTTGCAAACACCATCCGCGGAGGCACGGCGGAAATCGGCCGCGCCACCCACGATCTCTCGGTACGGACCGAGCGCCAGGCAGCCTCCGTGGAGGAAACGGCGAGCGCGCTCAGCATTCTCACCCAGACCGTCAACGAGACCGCCAGTGTCGCCGAGCATGTCGATCGCATGGTGGACAAGGCGCGCGATGGTGCGGAGCGCTCTGGAGCGATCGTCACCAATGCGGTGGAGGCCATGAGCCGCATCGAGAATTCGTCTCGCGAGATCGGCCAGATCATCGGCGTCATCGATGAAATCGCCTTCCAGACCAACCTGCTTGCTCTGAACGCCGGCGTCGAGGCCGCCCGCGCTGGTGAGGCCGGCAAGGGCTTCGCGGTTGTCGCCCAGGAGGTCCGTGAACTTGCCCAGCGGTCGGCCAATGCTGCCAAGGAGATCAAGGCGCTCATCAATGCCTCCGGTGCGGAGGTCAACAACGGTGTGACGCTGGTGAACCAGGCCGGCGAGGCCCTGACGGTGATTGCCAACGAAGTCCGCCAGATCAGCGGCGAGATCCAGAGGATCGTCTCCGGTGCACGCCAGCAGGCGACGGGCATCTCCGAGATTGACGGCACGATTGCCGAGATCGATCGAGGTACGCAACAGAACGCGGCCATGGTGGAAGAAAGCTCCGCGGCGGTTCAGGCCCTCCTCAACGAGGCGGTGGCGCTCGAGAACCTCATGGTGCGCTTCAAGCTATCGAAGGATGGCTCTGGGCATTCGATGGGCCGACGTGCGGCTTGAGACGGCGTGGCTCGCTCACCCGAGCCAGACGTCGAGGAACAGCATGAGCACCAGCCCTACGGCAAGACCGAAAGTCGCCTGTTTCTGATGGCCGCTGCGGTGGGTCTCGGGGATGATCTCGTGGCTGATCACATAGAGCATGGCGCCCGCAGCGAATGCGAGCGCCCAGGGCAGCAGCGGTTGTGACACGGTGACCAGTGCTGCGCCGATCAGCCCACCGAGCGGCTCGACGAGGCCGGTGAGCGTGGCAATGACGAACGAACGCCACTTGCTATAGCCTTGCGCGAGGAGCGAAACAGCGACCGCCAGTCCCTCCGGCGCATTCTGAAGGCCGATCCCGACGGCGAGCGGCAGCCCGCCTTCGATGCCGTTGGCCCCGAATCCGACCCCGACGGCCAGCCCCTCCGGGACATTGTGGATCGTGATGGCGATGACGAAGAGCCAGATCCGGCGCACCGAGGCGCTGCTCGGACCCTCGCGTCCGCTGTCGAAGTGCTCGTGCGGCAGAAACTCGTTCATCAGCGAAACCGTGCCCATGCCGACAAGGATGGCGATACAGGCAATTGCCGCGGGTATCGCTCCTTCACCGAAGCGCTGCTCCGCCGCTTCGAGCGCCGGAATGATCAGCGAGAAGAAGGACGCCGAAAGCATCACTCCCGCGGCAAAGCCCAGCGACAGATCGCGGAAGGCGCCGCCAGGTCGCCGCCCGAAAAGCACCGGCAGCGCGCCGACGGCGGTACACAGGCCGGCCAGCAGGCTGCCGAGGACGCCGAGCAACAGTGGAGACATCTCTTCAATCATCGCGCCGGACCATGGCTTCGTGGCAGCAAGGAGCGAACCGGTGTGGAGCGTCAGCCGCCGGGACAGAAGCGTCAGATATGGGAGGCAAGAGCCACGTCAACGCGGACCGTCTCCGTCATCGTGGCATCGCCGGGTTGGTCTGGCACGGCAGACCCCGGTGCGCACTACATCCACCGGGAGCCATCGCTGCGGAGGAAATAGACGAGGTCCAGCACCAGCGACGGTCCGCCGAGCGATGTCAGGATGGCATGGACCTGGCCGCGGTGATGGGTCTGGTGGTTGAACACGTGGGAGAGGACGGGACCGAGCGGCTGCGTTATGGTGATCGGATTGGAGATGGTCGTGTAGGTGAAGTCTCCGGCGATACGCTCGTCGTTCAGGCCGTCGACGAAGCCGATGATCCGCTGGTCCTCGGCGGCTCGAGCGTCTCGAAGAGCGGAGAAGTCATCGAAGAGAACGACATCCAGTGCCTTCGGTGCCTCTCCTTGCCCGGTCATGCGGCTCACCCAGATACGGTCAGCCACCAGCAGGTGGTTGAGCGTGCGATGGATCGAACCGAAGAACGCACCCGCGTCGGCGCGATAGTCTTCGTCGCTCAGATCTTCGCATGCCGCGTAAACGCGGCGATTGGCCCAGCGATTATAGTCGGCAAACATCTGGAAATGGCGGCGCATTGCATCCTCCTGGTTCGCCGCATCTTAGCCCGATCGGAATGTCGGCGGGATGATTGCATCTATGAATTTTGCTGATTGGATATGCGGGCGCCGCTCGGTCACAATCGGCATCATTTCAAGCGATCGGAGACTCCATGACCCGTGTCCTTTATTCCCTCTGCGGCCGTGACGAGAACCGCCCTTTCTCCCCGCACTGCTGGAAGGTCTCCATGGCCCTGGCTCACAAGGGCCTGGATTTCGTCGAGCGGCCCTATCCGTTCACCGCCATACCCGAAATAGAGGAGGGGTTCTCGAAGACTGTCCCGATCCTTCGCGACGGGGATCGGCTGGTGCGCGACAGTTTCGAGATCGCCGTCTATCTGGATGAGGCCTATCCCGATCGTCCGACGCTGTTTGGCGGGGAGGGCGGCAAGGCCTTGTCGCGCTTCGTCGAGAGCTTTTCCCAGATGGTCCTCCACATGCCCGTGACGAAGATGGCGATCATGCACATCCACGACATGCTGGATACGCCGGACCAGCAGTATTTCCGCGCCAGCCGGCTCGATCGTCTGGGCAAGGAGATCGAAGCCGTCGCCGCAGAGGGCGACGCGGAGCGGGAGACCTTTGCTGCGAGGCTCGAGCCGGTCCGCCGCACGCTGCATTTCCAGCCATTCCTGGGCGGCGACAGCCCGCTGTTTGCCGATTACATCCTCTTCGGTGCCTTGCAGTGGATGCGGGTCACAGCCGGCCCGCCTCCCTTGGCGGCGGACGATTCCGTCATGCAGTGGTTCGCGCGTTGCCTCGACCTTCACGATGGTCTCGGACGGCGTGTGACGGCCGCGTGAAATTCCCGGGAGCCCCTTGTTTCCAGAGCAGAGGGCGGGTAAACACCGCCCACTTTCTCGGGAAACAAAGGAATTGACGATGGCGATTGAACGCACGTTTTCGATGATCAAGCCGGACGCCACCAAGCGCAACCTGACGGGCGCCATCACCAAGGTGTTCGAAGACAACGGCCTGCGCGTCGTTGCCTCCAAGCGCGTCTGGATGAGCAAGCGCGAAGCGGAAGGCTTTTACGCCGTTCACAAGGATCGTCCCTTCTTCGGCGAACTGGTCGAAGGCATGACCTCCGGCCCGACCGTCGTTCAGGTTCTGGAAGGCGAGAACGCTATCCTGAAGAACCGCGAGATCATGGGCGCGACCAACCCGGAACAGGCTGCCGAAGGCACCATCCGCAAGCAGTTCGCACTTTCGATCGGGGAGAACTCGGTTCACGGTTCCGACGCTCCGGAAACCGCTGCCCAGGAAATCAAGTACTGGTTTGCAGACACCGAAATCGTCGGCTGATCTGCCGTCAGATGATCTGGAAAAGCCGGCCGTCGCGCCGGCTTTTTTCATTCGGGACAGGACTCGGGAGAGAAATAGGTCGAACCGTCGGGCCTGAACACCTCCGGGTTCCGGTCGTAGGCAGGGCCTAGCGAAAGCGGCTTTGCGGGCAGCACGACCTGGTCGACGTTCGAGGCGATAGTCGTCTTGATCATCTGCAGTTCGTCGCCTTTCTGGTCGAGCAAGCGGATCGTGACGCTATAGGGCTTTCCCTTCTTCACGCAGTGGATCGCGGGGCTTTCAAGAACGATCTTCTCCATTGCCGGAAACAGCTTCTGTTCCACCGTCAAAGACGGCCCGCCGCGAGGATCCTCGAAGCTCGCCTCGGCCACACCGCCTTCCGGCAAGGGAGCAAGCCTGCGGAGCGTAACGAGGTAGGTCGCTCGTGCCACCCGGTAGTTGAACACGAAGATCTTGCCTGAAAGCTCCACGACGTCCTGATCCGCCGTATCCCGCTGGCAGGCGGCAAGGGCAATCAGGGTCATCATGGCAACCACCCAACGCTTCCTCACGGCATCGCCTCCTTCTTGCGCCGATAGTGGCGGCTCGCCTTCACGCGGTTGCCGCAGACAGCCATGTCGCACCAGGTGCGGCTCCTATTGCGGCTGCGGTCGAGGAACAGCCAGCCGCAATTGCCGCAGATCTTCAGGCGCTCGGTCTCCGCCAGCAGGCGTAGCGCCGAGCGAGCCGTTGCCGCCTCGAGCGTCGCCTCGCTTGCGGACTGCTTCAGCATTCGTGCGCAAGCCTGCAGCAGGTCGGCGAGCAGCACGCGATCGTCATGGCCTCCGACCCGGCGGCGGAAATAAGCGTCGATCGCCTCACGCAGTGCGAGGAAATCCTTCCGGTTCGGCTCCGCGACCGGCTTGATCTCACCGAACAGAGACCGCTCTGCCGAAAACTGCGTTGCGGCCTTGGAAAAGGCATCCATCTGCTCGGCAACTTCGAAGCGGTCGGTACGGCGGGCCAGACCGGAGCGCAGGATGACGCTGTTGGCAACATCGAGAGCAAGGGAGCCACCAGAAAATCGATGGGGAGTCCAAGTGAAGATCATGTCTCCAGTATAACCATCAAAAGTCGTTTGACCAGTTACATGGATGGTGGAATCCTGCGGCATGAGCTACTTTCTGCAGCAGATCGCGAATGCCGTGCCGCTGGCGACACTTTATGCGAGCCTCGCCTTCGGCTATGCGATCGCCTTTGCAGTGACGCGGCGTGCTGACATCACCTATGGAGCGATCTTCGCGTTCTCCGGGCACCTTTATGTGTTGGTCGCCCACTTCGGGTGGAATGAACTTCGGCTCGTCTTGCCGGCCGCGCTAGCGCTGGGCGCTCTGGCCGCTCTCAGCGGCGGTGTGGCGACCGGCATGGTCAGCGGCCGGTTCATCATCCGGCCTCTGGCGAGCGTCTCTCCAAACGCTGTCATCGTCGGCTCGCTGGGCCTCGTGCTCGTCCTGATGGAGGGGGCCCGGCTCGCGGCGCAAACCCGCGAACTCTGGCTGCCACCGCTGATGAAGGAACCGATCGTGCTGTGGTCGGGCGAGGACTTTCCGGTCACGCTGACGACCCTCCAGTGTCTGAGCACGGCGATCCTGCTGCTGCTGCTTGGAATTGGCGCGGTCCTCCTCGTCAGGAGCACCTGGGGAAGGCGATGGCGGGCGGTCTCGGAGGATTCACGGGCTGCCGAAATGTGCGGGGTCGATGCCCGAACGGTCTTCGTCATGTCCTATGCCGCTGCGGCACTCATGGCTTCGATCTGTGGTATCCTCGCCACCTCCTACTACGGCACGATGGATTTCGGCGCAGGCCTTGTCTTCGGGCTCAAGGTGGTATTGATCGCGGCGGCAGGCGGCCACGCCCAGCCGATCCGGGCCGCGGGCGGCGCCGCCGTGATCGGCTTCGCGGAGACCCTGTGGGCAGGCTATGGTCCCATTGTGTGGCGAGATCTGGTGATCGTCGGCGGTCTCGTGGCCGTGCTGGTCATGAGCCGCAGGGAGAGGATTGTGCCGTGACTACCGCCACTTCTCCCGCGCTCGATCATCGGCATCCTTGGCGGAAACCCAGTCACCTGTCGTGCCGTCGGCCTTGTGCTCCTTCTTCCAGAAGGGTGCGGAGGTCTTGAGGTAGTCCATCATGAAGCTTGCGCCGTCGAACGCGGCCTGCCGATGCGCGGCCGCGGCGATCACCAGGACGATATTCTCGCCCGGCCCGATCTTCCCATATCGGTGGATGGCGGTCAGGCCTTGGAGCGAGAAGCGCTCGATCGCGAGACCTGCGATCCGCCGCATCTCCGCCTCGGCCATTCCCGGGTAATGCTCCAGTTCCAGCGCCGAAAGCGCGCCCTGCTCGTCACGGCAGAGGCCAGTGAACGTAACGACGGCGCCGATGCCCGTTCGCCCACCGATCAGCGCATCGATCTCCGACTGAAGGTCGAAATCCTGCATCTGGACCCGGATGAGGGGCGCCACGGTCATAGGGTCAGCCGCCCGTCATCGGCGGGAATATGCCGATCTCACGGGCATTGCCGATCTTCTCGTGGTGCTCGACATGCTCCTGGTCGAGCGCCACCCGGATGACCTCGGGATACTGTAGCGCCGCCTCGTACTCCTCGCCGAGCGTCTTCAGGTGGACCAGGAGATCGCGCACGGTCTTCACGTCATCGGGCAGTTCGATCTCTTCTTCCGGCTTGCCGATCCGCTCACGCACCCAGGCGAAATAGATGAGCTTGGTCATGGTCAGTCCACCATGTGCTTGAGGCCAGCCTTGAAATAGTCGTAGC
>Ga0065721_10051404_pt1 | contig 14924 bp, 8 predicted proteins | sample Mesricmetagenome_FD_59108 | JGI IMG/M metagenome (GOLD analysis project Ga0065721, IMG submission 59108) | Mesophilic microbial community from rice straw/compost enrichment Sample: eDNA_1 v2 (version 2) | ecosystem: Engineered > Solid waste > Grass > Composting > Bioreactor | place: USA: Davis... | reverse complement strand
CGCGCCCTCGCCGCCCCGCCGGCCGTCACCGAAGCCGCTTCCGGACCCGCGCCCGTAGCCCGTGCCCTCGCCGCCGGTGCCCGGCAGCGTGGAGCCGTCGCCCCGGCCTCCCCCGGGCGAGCGGGTACCGGTGTTGTCGCCGGAGGCCGCCGCGCCGATGCCGCGCCCGTCGTCCGCGCGCTGCACGGTCGCGCGCGCCGCGGGGCCGAAGGGCGCTGTACCGATTCCGGCGCCGGGGCGGAAGCCGACGCCCGCACCCGCGACGGTACCCGCTCCCTCCGAAGGCGCGCGCACAGCAGTAGGAGTCATGTTCGGGGCGTTCTGCGGGATGTCCAGGCGGGGCGTGAGATCGGCCGCAGGCGTGTTACCGTCGCCGCCGCCCGCCCGCGGCGCGACGCGCGGGAGGTCCGCCCCGCCGCGTCCGCCGCCGCTAAAGAGGACATCCTCCACCGGGGCGATGGGGGCCTTCACGCCGCCGGAGCCGGTGAGGTCCGCTGCGGGCGCGGGCGACCCGCCGCCCCCGCCGGTGCGCGGCCGGTCGGGGCGATTCGGGCCGACGGGACCAGGCCTTCCTGCCTCCGCTTCCGTACCGTTCTTCGGAGCAACGGCGCGGGCGACTGTGCCGGTGGCGCTGCCCGTTTCGCGCGGTGGCATGGGGCGCGGGAGAGCGGGGGCGGGTGCTTCTACGGTGGCAGGGCGCGGGCGCGGGGCGTCCACTAGCGTCACGGCGACGCTTTCGAGATTCCCGACGGGCCGTTGCGGCAGGGGCGGCGGGGCGAAGAGCCACGCGGCGAAAAGGGCGCCGAACCCCAGGTGGACGGCAAGCGAAGTCAGTCCGTACAGGGGCCAGGCGGGTCGGAAGGTCGGGTGGTTGGGTGACACGGTCGGCATAGGGCGTTCCCCGAAGCGTATACGGGTGTATACGCCTGCGAGGCCCTGTGCTGTGTCGTTTCGCTGCGATTCCCTGTGGTTTTACCGGCTACTTGCCGCAGTTGCGGACGCGCAGGACTTCCGCGACGCTCCACGCCTGCCACGGGCAGCCGTCCGGGCGGAACGGCGCGTCCCCGTCGAAGATCTCGCCGATGCCGCCGATGCCGTACTCCGACAACTGCGCTTCAAACGGGGCGATCAGGTGCGATACATCCGCGTCCGGGCCGTGAACCTTCCGGTAAAGGTCCACATACGCCCCGGCCAGCCAGGCCCAGACCGTCCCCTGGTGGTAGGAACTGTCGCGGTGGCGCTGGTCGCCACTGTAGTACGGCCGGTAGTTCGGGTCAGAGGGTGCGAGCGTGCGCAGCCCGAAGGGGGTGAGCAGTTCGGTGGTGGCCGTGTCCAGCACAGCACGCAGCTGCTCGGGCCTGAGCGGAGTGTGCGGCAGGGCGGCAGCGATTACCTGATTCGGGCGAATGGCATAGTCGGGCGCCCCGTCCCGGCCGATCACGTCGAACAGCCCTCGGCCATCCGGGCGCACGAACTTCGCAGCGAACGATGCCCCGGCCTGCGCGGCCAGCTCCTGGTACTGCTTCGCGGCGCGCCCCCCCTTGAGTTCTGCCACGGTGTGCAGAGCGTGGAGCCACAGGGCGTTTACCTCCACGGCCTTGCCCTCGCGCGGGGTGACTGTCCAGTCACCGATACGGGCGTCCATCCAGGTCAGGCTCACGCCGGACTCCCCCGACGCCAGCAACCCGTCCTCGGGGTCCACCTGGATGCCATAGCGGGTGCCCGCCACGTGCGCCTCGATAATCTGCTCCAGCACCGGCAGCAGCGTCTTCTGGAAATCACGGTCGCCGGTCGCCTTCAGGTAGGCGTCGCAGGCGTGAACAAACCAGAAGGTTGCGTCTACCGTGTTGTACTGCGGCGTCTCGCCGTAGTCTGGGAACCGGTTGGGAATCATTCCTTCGGACACGAATCCGGCGAACGACTCCAAAACTTCGCGCGCCACCGCCGCTCTTCCGGTCGTCAGGCAGAGGCCCGGCAGCGCGATAAAGGTGTCCCGTCCCCAGTCGGTGAACCAGGGGAAGCCCGCCAGCAGGGTCGTGCGGACGCCAGGGGCGCGCACCACAAAGGCATCGGCGCACTCCACCAGCGCCCGGCCCACCAGGTCCTCCTCCGGGACGCGGGCTGCCTCCCGCAGAGCCTTCTCGTGTGCGATGATCTCGGCGAGCGCCAGCGTGTCGTCCGCCGGCTCGTCCGGCTCGATCGTGCCGATCAGCGCCACCGTCTGCCCGACGCGCAGGGTCATGGTCGCGACCGCCGGGCAGTACAGGTCCTCGACATGGTCCTGCCCCCGCTCCGCCTCGCGGTCATGGATGATCTGCTCGTGCCACCACCCGGCCGGGGTCCACTTCGCACCTGGAGCGATCAGGCGCAGGGTAGGGGCGTCGGGTGTTGCCTGGAGGGACCACCCCGCGACCTCCTGCTCCTGCGCTACAGGGAAGCCAGTCCAGGGGTGCATCTCGGCATGGTACTCCTTCCAGCACACCAGCGGGGTCAGCGTCAGGGTGGCGTTGGAAGGCGCCTCCCGCAGCATATAGGTGACGTACACCGTGTTCTTGCCGCGCGCCATGAATACACGCTTGACCAGAACGGTGTCGCCCGGCATGCGGTAGGTCCAGGTCGGGACGGGGAAGGGAGTGAACTCCGCGATGTAGTGCCAGCCATCGGGGAATACGACGTTGCTGGGGTAGCGGTTGGCGGAAAGGTCGAAGTGCGAATCGAGGACTGTGATGGTCTCGTCCACCTTGGAGAAGAGGGCCATGCGCCCCAGTGGTGGGCGTAGCGCTGCGACAAGGAGGGCATGGTAGCGCCGCGTCGCCGCTCCCGAAACGGTCCCGGAGGCGTAACTGCCGACGCCGTTCACCGAAAGCCATTCCCGGCGCGCGGCGTTTTCGAACGGAGTGAGCTCCGTCGCGGTCAAAGGGCGCATCCTTGGTTCAACTCCTTGAAGCCATACAGCTACCGGGCAAGTATAGCACCGGCTTTCCGTCATGGTCAACCTGACGAGCGTCGGGAAAGTTCCCGGTCTTAAGGCAGGGGAAACGGCACCCGTGGGCCGCATATTGTCTCAGTAACGCAAGGGTTTTGCTGGCAGTGTCGGTGGTGGGAACGTTCCCGTCCGGCGGGGCGTATCCTTGAGCGGTGTCGCGCGCGCGTTGCGCGCGATGCTACCGCGCCGGTTCCTGATTGTACGACCGGGGGGCACCCCCGGCAATGCCGGGGCGGGTTGCCCGCCCGGCTGCCCGCCTTGACAGGGTGTTCCCGCAAGGCTATACTCTTTGAGAAGCGGCGGGAACTCCCGGCGTTTTTTTTGCGGTTTATTCGACAGTATTGCTACACTCTTCTTCTCTCTCCGGTTGCGCCGCTGCCGCCGCCGCAGCGGGATGCGGTGAAGTGACCGTCAAGGGGGTACCCCGATCCATGGCCGACGCCATTGTTATCAAAAACCTTACCAAGCAGTATCCTGTACCGCTCAAGCGTGAGGTCGTCAACGCCGTTGATAACCTGAACCTGACCGTGGGAGAGGGCGAGATCTTCGGCTTCCTGGGCGCGAACGGCGCCGGCAAGACCACCACGATCAAGATCCTGCTGGGCCTGATCTACCCGACCACGGGGGATGCGAGCGTGCTCGGTGCGCCTGCGGGTGACATCGCCGTCAAGCAGAAACTCGCGTACCTGCCCGAGTCGCCTTACTTCTACGAGCACATGACTGCCAAGGAGGTCATCACCTTCTATGCGCAGCTGTTCGGGATGAAGCGGGAAGATGCGCGGCGCAAAGCCGAGGAGCTGGTGGATCTGGTAGGACTGGGCGGCAAGTCCGACGTCAATAAGCGCATCTACGAGTTCTCCAAGGGTATGCGTCAGCGCGTCGGAATCGCGCAGTCGCTCATCAACGACCCGACCCTGCTGTTCTACGACGAACCGACGTCGGGCCTGGACGCGATCGCGCGCCGCGACATCCGCGACCTGATGCTCTACCTCAAGCGTGAGGGCAAGACCATGTTCCTGTCGTCCCACCAGTTGGAGGACGTCGAGGCGGTCTGCCACCGGGTATCCATCATCCATAAGGGCAAGCTGCGCGTCCTCGGCACGGTCGAGGATCTGCTGGCGGGCGAGCGCGTGGAGATCGTGGTGACCGGCATCGACAAGGCGGTGGGCGACAAGATCAAGGCGATCGCGCCCGAAGCCGTAATCCGCACGGACGGCGCGCGCGCCCAGGTGAGCATGAACCAGAGTGACGGCGCCGTGGCCGCCGTGGTGGACGCGGTGCGTCAGGCGCACGGCAACATCGTGTCCATCGTGCCGGGCCGCCGCACGCTGGAGGACCTCTTCGTGGAGGTCGTTGGCGAGCGCATCGTGATTGGTGACGGCGTGGCGACTACCGAGTCTGTGACGAGCAGCAACGGCAGCCTGGGCAACAACGGCCAGGGCGGGACCCCCGTCAGCACCGCCTCCGCCGCGGACGCTCCGTCCGCCGCTGCCACCCCGACCGCTGCCGCCGAAGACGCCGCCTCTGCGGCGAACGCTCGCACCAAACCTTCCGCCAACAAATACAAGGAGCTGCACCGTAAATGAGCACCACGCTTGTCATCGCTCGCAACACGATCAGCGAGGCGCTCCGCCGCAAGATCCTGAACGCCTTCCTGCTGGTGGGCGTTGCGATGATCGTTCTGACCTTCGCCTTCCAGGCATTCCAGCCGCGCCAGGAGCTGACCCTCATTAAGGGTATGGGCCTGGGTATCATCTCCCTGGCGGGCATCCTCATCTCGGTCATCCTGTCGATCAACCTGATCCCGACGGAGATCGAGCGCCGTACCATTTACACCATCCTGTCGAAGCCCGTGCGTCGCTACGAGTTCCTTCTGGGGAAATGGGGCGGGGCCGTCGGGACGGTGTTCATCAACGTCCTGCTGATGACGGTGGTCTTTGTGGCCGCCGTGGCCGTGAAGCAGATCATCGGGCAGCAGCCGCTGGATGCTTTCGCGCTCTTCAAGGGGGCGCTCATGACCTACATGCAGCTCTTCCTGCTCTGCTCGCTGGCGATCTTCCTGTCGATCTTCACGACGCCGCTGATTAACTTCTTCCTGACGCTCTCGCTGTTCATCCTGGGGAACCTGTCGTCATTCATCCAGGATCTCGCCAAGAACAGCACCAACATCGTCCTGAAGGGCATCTTTACGGCGGTGCACTACCTGGTGCCGAACTTCGGGAACTTCCAGTACTCCAACCCCCTGCTCAACCCGGGCGTTCAGGTGAATAGCGAAGCCCTGTTCCTGATCCAGAATGTCGTCTACGCGGTGGTCTACTCGGCGGTTCTGCTAATCCTGGCCGTCCTCGCCTTCGACCGGCGCGAGGTGTGATCCCTGAGGAAACATCTGTACACTCATTTGCGTAACAGAGACGGGAAAGGCACGAGATGTTTTCGAAATCACAGCGACAGGGACTGATGGGGGTGGTCGCGGCGCTGGTCGTCGCGGTCATCGTCCTGCAGGCCCGGATAGACCCGCTCCGGCGCCAGGAGGCCATTGAGCCGAAGACGGTGGGCAAGGTCCTGGAGAAGAACGCTACGACGCTCCCGTTCGAGTACATCCTGGGGACCCTGACGGGCTTCCGGCAGGTCATCGCGGGGCTGCTCTGGGTGCGCACCGACTCGTTCTTCCACTCCGGGAACTACGACGCGGTTCTGCCGATGATTCGCCTGATCACCTGGCTCGACCCGAACTGGCTGGACGTGTACGCCACGGGTGCCTGGCACCTGATGTACAACTTCACGGACACCGACCAGCGCTCCGACCGACGCTATCTGGAGCCGGGCCTGGCGCTCCTGGACGAGGGCATCGCGAACAATCCCAACGTGTATGACCTCTACAAGGAGAAGGGCTGGAACAACTTCGACAAGGTCAAGGACTACGAGACGGCCGTGAACGCCCTCAAGGCGGGCGCGGAGAACGACCCGAAGTTCGATGTGACCCAGCTCGGGCACCTCATGGCGCACGCCCTGGAGCGGGCTGGCCGCACCGATGAGTCGATCCAGCAGTGGGAGCAGATCGTCAAGCAGCATCAGGCGGTGCTGGACGATAAGAAGTCCACTCCGGATGCCATCGGCCGTGCCACCCAGGGCGTCAAGTCCGCGCGCAACAACCTGGCGCACATGAAGGTGCGCCAGATCGTCCGCCGCAAAGACACGCAGCCGCCGGTGGACGCCGGGTTCACGGTGACGGTGAAGCGCACCAAGCCCAAAGTCCTGGAGATCTCGGGCACCTTCAACCTGGTGGGAGCCAAGGAGTTCGACATGGGCACCCCGGAGAAGCCGGGGAAGGGCATCCTGGTGGAAGGCCCCGTGGATGGCGCCCGTGTGGACGTTCGCCTGCAGGACGAGGGCTATAAGATGGCGAAGCGGCAGGAGTTCTCGTTCGAGGTGGACCCCAAGCTTACCATCATGCAGGACCAGATCTCCATCCGCGGCGGCAAGAAGGCCGAAAAGGGCGGGCTGTTCGTGGCGCAGGGCAAGAACGCGGGCTCGGTCGAGCGGTCCGCGGAGCATGTCGCTGTGTACGGCTTCGACGACGAGGAGATTAAGAAGCACAAGCTAGGCTCCGTTCTGCTGTCGAAGGGGCTCGGGCAGTTGTCCCCCATGGGCCAGCTTCAGGCAGTCAGCGTCGCCTATCCGCTGCCGTACGCCTCGACCAAGAAGCAGTACACGCCCGCCGAAGTGCAGACGCTGATGGCGCGGCTGCGCAACGACAGCGCCAAGCTGGCGGAACTGGACGGGAAGAAGTACTGCGTCGCTCAGAATGACGCGTACCAGGCGGGCACGTTCCGGCGCGAGATCGACATGAGCAAGGACCCGAGTATGTACTCCTTCGCGAACGATACGTTCGAGCTGATCCTGACGATGAACCCGCGCACCGCGCCGGACTTCGTGCAGGACCGTATCGGCTGGAGTGGCGAGGGTCTGACCGACAAGAACTACCTCTACGTGGACAAGGAGAAGAACAATCTCCGCATGATCCGCCGGGTAATCAAGCTGAAGCGGGAAGACCTGACCGGCACCGAGCCGAAGGTTCTGGTCGCCAAGTAACCCGCGGCCTCCCGGGAAGTCCCAACCTCCTCCCACGGTTTGAGGGAGGAGGTTGTTTTTCGTCTGGTTTGCGGTACAATAGGGATACGGCAGCGGGTCGGCTTCGAACCAGGTCAGGGCCGGAAGGCAGCAGCCTTAAGGAGTACGACCCGTGTGTCGCACAGTTTCCGGGAGAGCCCGGGGAGCGTTACGCTCCCCGGGCTCTCTTTGTTTGCTCGTACGACTGCAAAAACCGTCGGCTCGGGCTGCTGGCGCGCGGTCAGGGGCCGGCGGTGCTGATGCCGGGAGAAAGACGGTAACGGGCAAACGGTGCGTTGCCTCGGGTGCCGATTTCGGTTAGAATAGGGCAGTCCACGGACCGCACCGGGGCGACCCCGCGCATGGCCTACCAATCCCTTTACCGCAAATACCGGCCCCAGAACTTTACCGACGTGATGGGCCAGGGGCACGTCACGCGCACACTTCAGAACGCCCTGGCCTCCGGGCGCGTGGCCCACGGCTACCTCTTCACCGGGACGCGCGGGACCGCCAAGACCACGGTTGCCCGTCTGCTGGCGAAGGCTCTGAACTGCGAGAGCGCCAACCGGCCTGTGACCGAGCCGTGCAATCAGTGCGAGGCGTGCCGCAGCATCACCGCCGGCACCTGCATCGACGTAATCGAGATGGACGCCGCCTCGCACCGCGGCGTAGCGGACATCGAAGAGGTCCGCAAGGCCGTGGGTTACGGCCCGATGCAGTTCCGCTACAAGGTCTTCATCATCGACGAGGCCCACCAGCTCTCCAGCGACGCCAAGGACGCGTTCCTGAAGACGCTGGAAGAGCCGCCGGACAACGTGGTCTTCATCCTCGCCACCACCGAGCCCCAGGCGATCCCGATCACGATCCGCTCCCGGTGCCAGCAGTTTGACTTCAAGCGCGGCTCGCTCCAGGAGATTACGGCCCGCCTGCGCTTCGTGCTGGACGCCGAGGGGGTGACGTACGAGCCGGAGGCTATCGTGCTGGTGGCGCGCGGTGCAGAGGGCTCGTACCGCGACTCGCTATCGCTGCTGGAGCAGGTGCTGGCGTTCGCCCCGAAGCATGTGGGGGCGGCCGATGTGGACCTGGTGCTGGGCACGCTGGACGCCGAGATGCTCGGACGCGTGACCGAAGCCGTGGCGAACCGGGACGCCGCCGGGGCGTTTGCTCTGGCAGGGCAGCTTCTGGACGCCGGCAAGGAGGCCCGCACTCTCCTGCGCACGCTCGCGCTCCACTTCCGCGACCTGCTTCTGGTGAGCGTGGGCGGCCCGGCGGCGGGCGCCGAGTTCACGCCGGAGGAGGTGCAGCGACTCCAGGCCGAGGCCCGGCGCTTCACGCCCGCGCAGATGATGCGGGCGATGGATATTCTGAACGAGGCCCAGGGGGAAACCCGCTGGAACAACCAGCACCGTCTTCTGGTTGAGCTGACGTTCCTGAAGATGATGAACCTGGGCGAGGGGCCGGGGGCCGGTGCGCCGGCGTTTGCCACCGCGCCTATCGTCTTCTCCTCGGCGACACCCGCCGTCGCGGCGCCCGCGCCGCCGCCCCCTGCGGTTGCCACGCCTCCGCCCGCCGCCGCCCCGGTCGTGGAGAAGAAGGCGCCCGCGCCGGAAAAGGCGACGGAAGCGGCGCCCGTACCCGCCGCGGCAAAGCCCGTCGTGGAGAAGCCGGAGGAACCGGAGGAGCCGGTGGCGCTGCCCACGGGGTTCTTTGGGGACGATGCCGGCGCCTCCGCCGACGACGAGGACGATTACGTCCCGCCGATGGACGAGGACGCCCCCCCGGCGTCCCTGCTTGCGGACGACGAGGACGACGCGCCTGCTGCCACCCCTGTGGCGCCGCCTATCGCCGTGGCGGGAACGGCGCCCGGCAACGGCGCCTCCCCGGCGCCACCCTCCTCCCTCGCCTTCGGGGACGAGGGGGCGGAAGAGGAGCAGGGGCCGGTGGTCTTCATCCCGCAAACCGGCCCGGGCCTGTTCGACGAGCCGGAGGGGGTGAGGGCTCCGCAAGCTGGGGGAAGGGCTATGCCGCCTCCGGAGCCGAAACCGGAGCCAGAGGCGCCCCTGGTGAGCATTGGGGAGGTGCGCGCGGTGTGGCAGCGCTTCCTTCAGGAGGCCGCCCGCATCTCCAAGCGCACCTCCATCCTGATGGAGACCGCCCTGCCGGTGGACGTAGAGGGTAAGGTGGTGGTGCTGGAGATGCGCAGCCGCCCCAACTACGAGATGATTACGGGCAACCCGAAGGGACGGGAGTTCGTGGAGAAACTGCTCGGCCGGTGTCTCCAGAGGGAAGGGGTGCGGGTACGATTCGAACTGGACCCTACTGTGGCGACGCCGCCGAATAGGGCGGCGTCGCCGAGCCAGCAGCCGGTGAAGCGGTACGACCCTATCGCCGCGATCGACCAGATTGATCCTGTAGGGCCGATGATGGCGCCCGCGCCGTCGGGTGGCGCAGGCGGAGGCGACCCGTTCTCCGGCAACGACTTCGGGGTCGCCCCGGCTTCGCGCGCCGGCACGTCGCCCTCGCCTTCGGCGTTCTCCTTCAGCGCCGGGGGGGCGGGAGGAGCCCCGCCTGCGGCCCGGCAGCGAGACGCGCAGGCCGAGCGGGACGCGGCCCCGTGGCCGCCCGCAGCGGGCGACGAGAGGGGAGCGGCGGCGGCAGCGCCGGAGGGGGACAGCGGCAGCAGCGCGGCGAGTTTGGCGGTGCAGAAGGCGCTGGAGGACCCGCTGGTGCAGGAAGTGCTGTCGGTATTCGGCGGTGAGATCGTGGAATGACCGGCACGTGAGTCGTGAAATAGTGAGATAGCACGAAAGGAAGACGGACGATATGGCGAATCCATTTCGCGGGGGCGGCGGTGGCATCGGCGGCCCCGGCATGGCGAAGATGCTGGAGCAGTTCCAGAAGAAGATGCTGGAAGATGGCGAGCGCATGAACGAGCGTCTCGACCAGACGCGCATTGACGCGGCGTCCGGTGGCGGCGCGGTCAAGGCCGTGGTCAATGGCCACGGGATGCCGCTCGAAGTCGAGATCAAGAAGGAGGCGGTGGACCCGGACGACGTGGAGACGCTCCAGGAGTTGGTCACTGCAGCGTTCAAGGCGGCCTGGGAGAAGGCGGACGCCCTGAAGATCGCGGAGCAGCAGAAGCTGATGCCCAGCGGTCTGCCCGGCTTTCCGGGCCTGTTCGGCTAGCCGGAGTACAGGGAGTAGTGAGGGGAGGCGGAGGGCGCGCCTGCGCGTGCCTTCCGCCTCCCCCGGCCTTTTCGAGAGATAGAGAACTCCCCCAACATGGCTACTTATGCACGGCCGCTGGCGCGGCTGGTGAGTGAATTCGAGAAACTGCCCGGTATCGGTCCCAAGTCGGCGCAGCGTCTCGCCTTCTACGTTCTCCGCCTGTCGGAGGAGGAGGCGGGGGCGCTGGCGGACGCCATCCGGGAGGTGAAGCAGCGCATCGGCTACTGCAAGGTGTGCTTTAACTTCACCGACCAGGAGGTCTGCGAGATCTGCCGAGACCCGCGCCGCAGCGAGAAGCAGATCTGCGTGGTTGCCGACCCGCGCGACCTGATCGCCCTGGAGAAGATGGGTGAGTTCCGCGGCAAGTACCACGTCCTCGGCGGCGTCCTCGCCCCGATGGAGGGCATCGGCCCGGACCAGCTCAAGATTCGCGAACTGCTGGCGCGTCTGCAGGGGGACGAGGTAACCGAGGTCGTGCTGGCGACCAACCCGACCGTGGAGGGGGACGCCACCGCGATGTACCTCGCCCGACTGCTGCGCGACCTCGGTCCGCGCGTGACCCGCATCGCCCACGGCGTGCCGGTCGGGGGCGACCTGGACTATGCCGACCAGGCGACGCTGATCCAGGCCTTCGAGGGCCGCCGGGAAATGTAGGCGGAACTTCGGCGGTTTTACCTTGTCGGAAACTGTGGCCGGGACGGGTCGGCGGCGCGGGGACGCACCCCGCCGCGCCGCACGGCATCTGTCCCCTCCGACCATCGAACCGCACAGGAAACGCTTCCGCCCATGCACCGATTGTTCCGACGCGCCTCCGCCTCTATCACCCTCCTGCCCGCGCTGCTGCTCTGCGCCGCGGCCGCTGCCACCGCCACCGCCGCCCCTGCGGGTCGCGGCGTGGCGTCCCCGGCACGGGTGACGGCGGCAGCCGCCGCGCTCCCGCAGGCCGCCGAGGCCGCGGGACAGGTGCGCGGGCAGGTGACCTGGGACCCTCTGTATATTTACTTCGCCTTCCAGGTGGACGACGAAGATATCCTCGGCACCAACCGGCAGCCGATGTCGCGTGTGGAAGAGGACGACTCCGTCGGCGTATACCTCCAGGTGGGCGAAAGCACGGGCGCCCCTAACGCCAGTACCCACGCGATGATTGTGTCGGCGGCGGGCGGCTTCACCTTTTTGAGCGGCGATGCCGAGCGCAAGGTGTTGGGACCGCGCCCGCTGTTCTCCATCAAGTACGGCGTCAACATGCAGGGGACCCTGAACCGCAGCGACGACCGGGACCAGCGGTATGTGGTCGAGATGGCGATCCCGTGGAACGAGATCGGCGTGGACCCGAAGACGCTCGGCCCGGAGACGGTCCTCGCCGTCAACTTCGTGGTTCGGCAGCGCGGCGGCGGCTTTACGTCGCTCTCACCGCAGGTCAAGACCGCGGCCGATATCGCGTCCCCCGCGAAGTGGCAGCGGCTGTTCCTGCGCTCGAAGGCGGGGGATGTCGTGCCGGAGGGGGCGGTAGGGGCTTCGCCTGTGCCGGAGCGGGACGGCCAGCCCGCCCCGCCCCTCATCGACGGCGTGATGCGCGCGGCGACGGAGTGGCCCGCCGACTCGCAGTTTGCGTTCGCGGCGCCTGCGCCCGCTCCGGCAGTGGCGGGGACTCCCGCGGCGAACACCACGCGCCCGGCGGTGCCGGAGTCGAGCGCCCCCAATCTGAAACTCAGCCCCCAGTCGCTCAGCGGCATGGAGCACCTGGTGTTTGCGCGCTACCGCGTGGACTATCAGGCGGACCTGCGTAAGGCCGTGCCGTTCCGGGGCGTGATCGACGTGGATACCGCGCGCATCACGCTGGCTGATCATCCCGCCACGGGCATCGGGCCGTGGTTCTCCGCGGACCGGGTGGCATGGCACCGCTCGCAGATGGCGGCGATGCGTCAGGCCGGCGTGGACGTCGCCCTGGTGGAGGTGGGCGGACCGGGGCACGAGACCGCGGTCGCGGATGACAAGGCGCTGGTGGTGCTCACCGCGGCGCTGCGCGAGATGGCTTTCGAACTTCAGACGGCCCCGCAGGTGGCGCTGTGCCTGGATACGGCCCGTCTGGTGTCCGCGGGGCAGCCCAAGCCGGACCTCTCCACCGAGGCGGGGCAGGACATCCTTTACGCGGCAATTCGCCGCTTCTTCGCCACGGTGCCGCCGGAGTTCCGCGCCCGGGTGCAGCTCCCGCTCGCAGCGGGCGGCGTCCCGGCCTACCCGGTGTTCCTGACGGACGGCCAGTATCTGACCGGCTCGCCCGGTGGCGATTGGGCGGAGGCGATTCGTCGCCGCTTCGCCGCGGAGTTCGGGGCGGCCGCGGGCGGGGCGACGGTGCTGTTCTCGGGCGGGGCGAACTTCGACCCGGAGCGCTCGGGGATGGCGACGGTCGCGCCGCTGCTGACGGGCGGCAAGGGCGCGGGCTTGGTGAGCAGCTATGTGGTGCAGCCGGGGATGGACGTGCCCGGCGGCGCGCTGGTTCCCCGGAACGCCACCGAGACCTACCGCGCTTCCTGGGAGGCGGCGCTGGCGGCGAAGCCCTACTGGTACATTATCGACTCCTGGAACGACTGGTCCCGCGGCACCGAGATCGCGGATTCGCGCGAGTACGGTCCGCGCTATCTGGACCTGACCCGCATCTACACCGTGCAGATCGGCGGCCTGCCGGAGCGCGGCATCCGGTGGCTGGCGCACGACGCGCCGCGGCGGATGCGGCCCGGCCAGATCGTGGTCATGAACGTCACGGTGCAGAATGCCAGCCGGAGTATTGTGGGCGGGCCGGACGGGATGGGGCTGACCTACCGCTGGTTCAAGGATGGTCAGTTTGTGTCTGAGGGGCCGCTGCGCATCCGCCTGGACGAGCCGCTGGCCGCCACGCAAGAGCGCCGGCTGAATATCGGTCTGGCGGCGATTAAGCTGCGACCGGACGGAACGGTGGAACCGCTGCCGCCGGGCGAGTACATTGCGCAGATCGATATGGCGTACCCCGCCGACCCGAACAACCCGGACGGGCGCGTTATCTACCTGGCGGACGAGGGCGATGTGCCGCTGTCTGTGCCGGTGACCATCACCGAGTCGCTGCCGGAGGCGGTCCTGTTTGACGGCACCACGGCGAGCCCGCTGATGCAGGCGGGCGGCGCGTACCCGGTGTCGGTGCGGGTGCGGTGGCTTGGTGCGGAGACGGTGGCCCCCGGTACCGCGGCGCTCACCTACCAGATCCTTTCCGAGGATGGGGCGCAGGTCATCGGCACCGGCTCCACGCCCATCACGGAGCCGCTGATCCCGGGGGCGGGAGCGGTGCTGCGCGGTCTGGTCAACCTGAGCGACCCGGGCGGCGCGCCGCTGCCCCCGGCGTTCCCGGAACTGCCGCCGGGGCGCGGTGTGCCCGGCGGGGGCTTCCGCCTGCGCTGGCTGCTGACCCGCACGGACACCACGGACACGATCCCGGGAGAGTACCGGGAGCGCATCGCGGTGTACGGCGGCGACGAAGAGGCGCGCATCCTGCTGCCCGAGAGCTTGCCCGAGAATATGGACGCGGACTCGCGGACGACCATAGAGGTGACCGTCATTAACCGCGGTCCGCAGAAGTGGCCGAAGGGGCAGTACGCGGTCGGTTACCACTGGTACTTTGCGGATGGCGTCGAGGCGCAGTGGCGCGCGGCCATGACCGCCATCATCGACCGCGATGTGGCCTCCGGCGAGGCGATCAAGGTGAAGGTGCCGGTGCGCGCTCCGGAGTACGATGGTCCGCACATCCTGGCATTCGACGTGCTGAAGATGCCGGAGGCATACCTGTCCGCCCGACCGGTGACGCGCACAGGGGATATCGCTCTTGCCTACGTGCGGATTCGGGGCGGGCGCCTGAACTTCGTGGACCTGAGCAAGTTCTACGATGTGGATGCTGTGGCCTCGGAGGAGGACCGCACGGACGGCGACCTGGACGGCGCGGGCGGCACTTTCCCCGCCGAGGCGTTCCCGCCGGACGCGTTCGGTCTGAACGCGCCCCGGGCGCCCCGGGTGGAGAAGCCCGCCGATCCGAACGACCCGCGCTCCAAGCCGAAGGTCACGCTCCAGTCGCCCCCGGCGTACCCCAGTGGCTACTGGACGGACATCTCCTCGTCGGCGCGGCGCATCGCGTTCCGCTACGGCTCGGACGCGGACGGACAGAAGAACGCGGTCGCCTGCGCCGGACAGGTGATCCCGATCAAGGGGGATGGGAATGCCCGGTACGGCGGGCTGCACGTAGCGGCCGTGGCGACCGGGGGCGAGGACCGGCAGATGACGGTCACGCTGAACTACAAGAACAAGACCAGTGAGACGGTGACGGTGCGGGTGCCGGACTGGAATCGTCCGGTGGAGTTGGTGGGGGATGCTGTGGCGATCTCCGCCCGCCGCAAGCGCACTCCCGAGGGGGACGTCAGCGTGTCCTGCGCGCTACGCCACCTGGTCATCCCGCTGGATATCAGCCGGGAACTGGTCTCCGTCACGCTCCCGAACGACCCGCAGATCAAGGTCTTCGCCATGACGCTGGACCGATAGTACCGGGAACGACCCAAAACGGCGGCCCGCCCCCATTTGGGGG
>Ga0065721_10051402_pt1 | contig 14927 bp, 14 predicted proteins | sample Mesricmetagenome_FD_59108 | JGI IMG/M metagenome (GOLD analysis project Ga0065721, IMG submission 59108) | Mesophilic microbial community from rice straw/compost enrichment Sample: eDNA_1 v2 (version 2) | ecosystem: Engineered > Solid waste > Grass > Composting > Bioreactor | place: USA: Davis... | reverse complement strand
GACCGCAACAGCAGGGCACATCAGGGACGTGCGGTGAGGAGCGCAGTGCGCTCCGGCCGAGCCCGGTGCCGGGAGGAGGTAGGTCGCTCCCGGCGACGCTAGCCACAACGCCTCTTCGCCTCAGCGCCCGGCGAGATAGCTCGCTGACGGCGCCGCAAGCCACCGACGCCTCTTCGCGTCAGTATCAAGATCAGTGCCTGCGATCCGACGCTTCCGTCGTCGGCGTCGCGGCGTTGGCGAACAGCTGTTCGACGTCGACCGAATCGAACCGATACGCCCGATTGCAGAAATCGCAGCGCACTTCGACGTGGCCCTGCTCCGCCAGCACCGAGCGCACTTCTTCCGGCCCCAGCGCTTTGAGCATGCCCACGACTCGTTCGCGAGAGCAGCGGCATTTGAAGAACACCGGCGCCGACTCGAACAGGCGCACATCGTCCTCCGCGAACAAGCGCCGCAGGATGTTTCGATCGCTCAACGTCTGCAGCTCTTCCGGCTTCAACGTGTCGCCAAGCAATTGCACTCGGTTCCACGCGTCATCGATTTCGGCTCGATTCATCTCGTGCACGCGCGAACCGGCAATGCGCGACTTCACCGAGTCATCCGACAACCGTTGCAGCAACAACCCGGAGGCGCCGTGCTCATCCGCATGCAGCCACAACCTCGTCGGCAGCTGCTCGGACGTTTCGAAGTAGTTGCGCAGACAATCCGACAGCCGCTCGCCCGTCAGCGGCACGATGCCTTGATAGCGCTGCGACAGGTCTTCGTTCTCGACCGTGACCGTCAAATTGCCTTCCCCCGAGAGCGACGCGAGATCAGGCCGATACTCTGCTTCCTTGTAGCGCGCCACGGCGCGCACACCCAGCCTGTCCGAGCACTGCGCCAGCATCAGATGCATCGGCCCCTGCCCCTTCAGCTGCAAGCTCAGCGTGCCCTCGAACTTCAGCGTGGCTGCCAGCAGCACCGAAGCGGCGACCGCCTCGCCGAGCGTGTCACGGATGACCCGGGGATACTCGCGGTGCTCCAGCAAGGCGCGCCACGATGCGTCCAGGTGGACGATGTGGCCGCGAATCGGAAAGTGCTCGAACAGAAATCTGTGCAGGCAATCGCGATCGTGCATGACGGGAGTGGCGACCGGGGTGACGGGAAGGCGGATGATGTTACTCATCCGCCGTTAGATTAGCCCGCGAGCTGGTTTTTCAATAGACCGGCTGGTGGCTGAAACGGCCTATCCGGCAGCCAGCTTCTTTTTCAAAAGCTCGTTGACCTGCGCGGGATTGGCCTTGCCGCCGGTGACTTTCATCACCTGGCCGACGAAGAAGCCGAACAGCTTGTCCTTGCCCGAGCGATAGTCCGCCAGCTGCTTGGGATTGGCCGCCATGACCTCCTCGATGGTCTTTTCGATGGCCCCCGTGTCGGTGATTTGCTTCAGCCCCTTGGCCTCGATGATGGTGTCCGCATCCTTGCCTTCGGCCCACATCGACTCGAACACCTCCTTGGCGATCTTGCCCGAGATGGTCTCGTCGGCGATGCGCGCCAGCAAGCCCGCGAGCCGCTCGGCATCGATGCGCGTCTGCGTGATCTCGATGCCGTCCTTGTTGAGCGCCGCCGACAGCTCGCCCATGGTCCAGTTGGCCGCGAGCTTCTCGTTGCCTTCCAGATTCTTCGCCTTCAGCGCCGCGAGCACGGCTTCGTAGTAGTCGCCCATCTCGCGGCTGGCGGTGAGCACGCCGGCGTCGTACGCGGACAAGCCGAACTTCTCGATGTAGCGCGCCGCCTTCTGATCCGGCAGCTCCGGCAGCGTGGCGCGCACGCTCTCGATGAAGTCCTGCTCGATCACCACCGGCAGCAGGTCCGGATCCGGGAAGTAACGATAGTCGTTGGCCTCTTCCTTGGAGCGCAGCGAGCGCGTCTCGCCCTTGTCCGGATCGAACAGGCGGGTCTCCTGCACGATCTTGCGGCCCGACTCGATCTCTTCGATCTGGCGCGCGACCTCGTAGTTGATCGCCTTCTCGATGTAGCGGAACGAGTTCAGGTTCTTGATCTCGCAACGCGTGCCGAACTTCTCCTGGCCGACCGGGCGCACCGAGACGTTGGCGTCGCAACGGAACGAGCCTTCCTGCATGTTGCCGTCGCAGATCTCCAGATAGCGCACCAGCGTGTGGATCTTCTTCAGATACGCGACCGCCTCCTTGGCCGAGCGCATGTCCGGCTCGGAGACGATTTCCAGCAGCGGCGTGCCGGCGCGATTCAGGTCGATGCCCGAGGCGCCATGGAAGTCTTCGTGCAGCGACTTGCCCGCATCCTCTTCGAGATGCGCGCGCGTGATGCCGATCACCTTGACCGTGCCGTCCTCGAGCAGAATCTGCATCCTGCCCTTCTCGACCACCGGCTTTTCGTACTGGCTGATCTGATAGCCCTTCGGCAGGTCGGGATAGAAATAATTCTTGCGCGCGAAAATGGAGCGCGGCGAGATCTGCGCGCCGATCGCGAGACCGAACTTCACAGCCATGCGCACTGCTTCGCGATTCAACACCGGCAGCACGCCCGGATAGCCCAGATCGACCAGGTTCGCTTGCGCGTTCGGCGCGGCGCCGAACGCCGTGGCGGCACTGGAAAAGATCTTGCTGCGCGTGGCCAGCTGCGCATGGATTTCCAAACCGATAACGGTTTCCCAGCTCATCATTCGTAACCCTTAGGAATGGCTCGGTGCCACGGCGTTTCGTTCTGATAGCCGTGCGCCACGTTGAGCAATTTGGCTTCGGCGAAGTGCGGACCGATGATCTGCAATCCGACCGGAAGACCACCGACGGTGCCGCAAGGAATCGACAGGGCCGGCAGGCCCGCCAGATTGGCGCCGATGGTGTAGATGTCGTTCAAGTACATGGTGATGGGGTCGTCGACCTTGGCGCCGATGTCGAACGCCGGCGTCGGCGAAGTGGGCCCCATCAACACGTCCACTTGCTGGAAGGCACGCGCGAAATCGTCGGTGATCAGGCGGCGAACCTTCTGCGCGCGCAGGTAATACGCATCGTAGTAACCGGCCGAGAGCACATACGTGCCGGTCATGATGCGACGCTTGACCTCGGCGCCGAAGCCCTCGCCTCGCGAGCGCTTGTACATGTCGACCAGATCCTTGGGGTTCTCGCAGCGATAGCCGAAGCGCACGCCGTCGAAGCGCGACAGGTTCGAGGAGCACTCCGCCGGCGCGACCACATAATAGGTGGGCACCGACAGCGGCAGGTTCGGCAGGCTCACTTCCACGAGCTTGGCACCGAGCCGCTCGTACACCTGCAGCGCCTCCCGGATCAGCTTGGCCGTCGATTCTTCCAGGCCGCCTTCGAAGAATTCCTTGAGCAGGCCGATCTTCAAGCCGGCCAGCGGCTGATCCAGCGTCGCGAGGTAATCGGGCACCGGCGTGTCGACGCTCGTCGAATCGCGCGGATCGAAACCCGCCATGTCACGCAGCACCAGCGCCGCGTCCTTGGCCGTGTAGGTCAGCGTGCCGGCCTGATCGAGGCTGGAGGCGAATGCGATCATCCCGTAGCGAGACACGCGCCCATACGTGGGTTTCAAGCCGGTCAAGCCGGTGAGCGCCGCGGGCTGGCGAATCGAGCCGCCGGTGTCGGTGGCCGTCGCCACCGGCGCGAGTCGAGCAGCCACCGCCGCGGCCGAGCCGCCCGAGGAGCCGCCCGGCACCTTCTTCAGGTCCCACGGATTCTTCACCGGGCCGTAGAAGCTGGTCTCGTTGGAGGAGCCCATCGCGAACTCGTCCATGTTCGCCTTGCCGAGCATGACGACGCCGGATTGCGACAGCTTCTCGACGATGGTGGCGTCGTAAGGCGCGACGAAGTTGGACAGCATGCGCGAGCCGCAAGTGGTCAATACACCGTCGGTGCAAAAGATATCTTTGTGAACCAGCGGCAGGCCGGCCAGCGCACCGGCCTCGCCCGAGGCCAGCAGCTCGTCGGCCCGGTGGGCCGCGGCCAGCGCCTGCTCGGCGGTGACGGTGATCAACGCATTCAGCGCCGGGTTCAGGCGCTCGATGCGCGCCAGAAAATGCCTGGTGAGCTCGACGCTGGAAAAGCGGCGGGCCCGCAATCCCTCGTTCAGCTCGGCCAGCGTCAGGTGATGCAGTTCAGTCATGGGTCGATCGCTTATTCAATGACTTTGGGCACGAGATACAGATCCGCTTCGACGCGCGGGGCATTGCGCTGATATTTGGCGTGCTGGTCGCTGTCCAGCACTTCGTCCGGCCGCATGCGCTGTACCTGGTCGGCGAGCGGATGCGCCATCGGCTCGACCGAGGCGGTATCGGCCGCATCGAGCTGCGCGACGAAGTCGAAGATCTTCGACAGGCTGTCCACGTACACGGGCAGCTGTTCCTCGGTGAGCTCGAGGCGTGCCAGGTGTGCGATGTTTTTCACATCGTGATCGGTAAGACTCATGGCCGAAAGTTTTCCGCTGGAAAGATCTGGAAAGAATTTGCGGGCTGCTTCAGACCTCACACCCGCCGCAGCATCAGGCGGAGACGCAACGAGGCACTGAAAAGACCGCGAAAATCCCTGGAAAAATGCGGGCTAATCATACACCTGAAAGCTTGTGCTATGTGAAACCCATTGCTAGAGTACCGCAACTTTTTTGCCCCCCTTCCCTCGCGCCTCGACCCGTACGCTCGACGCACAACAACCATGTTCAAAAACCTCCGCGGGTATTTTTCCAACGACCTGTCGATCGATCTGGGGACTGCAAACACCCTCATTTACGTGCGCGGCAAAGGCATCGTGCTGAACGAGCCTTCGGTGGTCGCGATCCGTGAAGAGCCGGGGCGCGCCGGCAAGAAGATCGAAGCCGTCGGTCAGGAAGCGAAGAACATGCTGGGCCGCACGCCCGGCCACATCACCGCCATCCGCCCGATGAAAGACGGCGTGATCGCCGACTTCACCGTCACCGAGAAGATGCTGCAGTACTTCATCGAGAAGGTGCACGGCAATCGTCTGATGCGTCCCAGCCCGCGCGTGCTGATCTGCGTGCCGTACGGCTCCACGCAAGTGGAACGTCGCGCGATCCAGGAGTCGGCCGAAGGCGCCGGCGCCCGCTGGGTGCGACTGATCGAAGAGCCGATGGCCGCCGCGGTCGGCGCCGGTCTGCCGGTGCACGAAGCCCGCGGCTCGATGGTGCTCGACATCGGCGGCGGCACTTCCGAAGTCGCGGTCATCTCCCTCAACGGCATCGTGTACGCATCCTCGGTGCGCATCGGCGGCGACCGCTTCGACGACGCCATCATCAATTACGTGCGCCGTAACTACGGCATCCTGATCGGCGAAGCCACCGCCGAGAAGATCAAGATCGAAATCGGCTCGGCCTATCCTGGCCAGCAAGTCAATGAAATTTCCGTGAAGGGCCGCAACCTTTCCGAAGGTGTGCCGCGCAGCTTCACGCTCAATTCGAACGAAATCCTCGAAGCGTTGCAGGAACCGCTGGCCGGCATCGTCGGCGCGGTGAAGGTGGCGCTCGAACAGACCCCGCCCGAGCTGGGCGCGGACGTGGCCGAGCGCGGCATCGTGCTCACCGGCGGTGGCGCGCTGCTGCGTGACATCGACAAGCTGCTGATGGAAGAAACCGGCCTGCCGGTGGTGGTCTCCGAAGATCCGCTCACCTGCGTGGCCCGCGGCGGCGGCCGCATGCTGGAGCTGATCGACGAGCACGGCCCTGCGCTATTCAATCTGGAATAGCCCCTGCGGCGAACTGACAGACGGTTCGCCCCATCACATATGGTGACGCTTAGCTCCGACAGCCGGAACATCATTGGCCGAGGCCCGCCGCTCGGCGCCGGATTGTTTTTTCTCGGGCTGGTGTCGGTCGGCATCATGATGCTCGACCATCGCAGCAACTATCTGGAAACCGTCCGCGAATGGCTGGGGGCCGCGGCCTCCCCGGTCTATACCGTCGTGCAGGCGCCCGGCCAGGCATGGGACTGGCTGACCAGCAGCTTCGCCGACCGCGACCGGCTGCGGACCGAGAATGCCGAGCTCTCCGAACAGCTGCGCGAAGCCCGCGTCAAGCTGCTGCAGTTCGATTCGCTGCGTGAAGAGAACGTCCGTCTGCGGGCCGTGCGCGAAGCCTCGGCCGGCGTCGGCGGGCGCACCATGATCGCGGAGATCATGCGGGTCGATGTCGATCCATTCCGCCACCGCGTGCGAATCAACAAGGGCGCCGATGACGGCGTGTTCAAGAATCAGCCGGTGCTGGACGCCTTCGGCATCGTCGGTCAGGTCGTTCAGGTGGACAAATACTCCTCGACGATCATCCTGATCAGCGACTCCGGACACGCCATTCCGGTGCAGGTGAACCGCAACGGCATCCGCACCATCGCGGTCGGCGCGGGCGATCTGAACAAGCTCAGCCTGCCCTACATGACGGTGGAATCGGACGTGAAGCCCGACGACCTGCTGGTGTCCTCGGGCCTGGATGGCATTTTCCCGGCCGGTTACCCGGTCGCCCGGGTGAGCAAGGTGGAGCGCAATCCGGCCGACACGTTCGCGCTGGTGGAGGCCCGCCCGCTGGCTCAGCTCGATCGCGATCGCGAGGTGCTGCTGCTGTGGGCGGACACACCCGCGCCGGTCGAGCCGCCTGCCGATGAACCGGCCAGGCCGGCGGCTTCAGAATCGAAGCCCGCGGCCGAAACAGCTACTGCGACGCCTGCGCAAGCGACGTCCGGGCAGCCGCCGTCTGCGCCCCCGGCCGCCCGGCCGCAGTCGCAGTCACAACCGCTCCAGGATTAAATGACGCCCTCCTCCTCAGCCAGGGCCCGGACGAGCCATCGTGAGTGACGGTCGTATCAGTCGCCTGCGCGTCACCTTCACGGTGATCCTGGCAATCATTTTCGCAGTGTTGCCGCTGCCCGAGCCGATCAACGCGGCGCGGCCCGATCTGCTGTTGCTGCTGGTGATCTACTGGTCGCTGAGCGCGCCCCGCATCTCCGGCCTGTTGTTCGCGTGGCTGTGCGGGCTCTCGATCGACGTGCTCAAGGGCATCATTCTCGGGCAGCACGCGCTGGCGTTTCTGGTGGTCGCGTATTTCACGCACAAGTTCCAGCTGCGCATCCGCATCTTTCCGCTGTCCCAGCAGACGCTCACCGTGTTCGCATTTCTGGCGCTGTATCAATTCATCGTGTTCTGGCTGGATGGCATCATCGGCCAGCCGGTCACGACCTGGATGCGCTGGCTGCCGGTGATCAGCGGCGCGATTCTGTGGCCCATCCTGGTCGCCGGCCTGGATACCTGGAACCGGCGGAACCGGTAACGTTCGCGAGAGTCTGTAGCGCATGCCTCGCTCCGTCCGCATCAAAGATCATCACGCCGAGAGCCAGCTGTTCGAGCAGCGGGCCGTGATCGCGGCGGTGCTCATGGTCATCGCCATGGGCCTGGTGGTCTCGCGCCTGGTGTGGCTGCAGGTGGTGAAGTACGACTACTTCGCCGCCCTGTCGCAGGGTAACCGGATCCGCATCGAGCCGATCCCGCCGAATCGCGGCCTGATCCTGGATCGCAACGGCTTGCCGCTGGCCACCAACGCACCCTCCTATCAATTGGAACTGACCAAGGAGCAGGTGGCCGACGTCGATGCCACCTTGAACGGCATCGCCGAGATCGGCCTGATCGACCAGGACAACATCCCCGCCATCAAGCGCGATCTGCGCGGCCGCCGCAGCTTCGATGCGGTGCCGATCAAGCTGCAGCTCACCGAAATCGAAGTGGCACGGTTCGCGGCGCGCCGCCATCAGTTTCCGGGGGTCGAAATCCGCCCGCGTCTCACGCGCTATTACCCGCTGGCCGAAAGCAGCGTGCATGCGCTCGGCTACGTCGGCGCGATCAGCGAAGACGACAAGAAACGGCTCAACATGGATGACTACGCCGGCACCACGCTCACCGGCAAGAACGGCGTCGAGTACGCCTACGAAAGTCAGCTGCATGGCCGCGCCGGCTTTCAGCAACTGCTGGTGAATGCGCAGGGCCGCAGCGTCGAACGCATCGGCAACGAAGCGGCCAAGCTGGATCGCAAGGAGCCGGTCGCCGGCAACGATCTGTTCCTCACGATCGACATGCGGGTCCAGCAGGCGGCGGAAGAAGCGCTGCGCGGTCAGCGTGCCTCGGCGGTGGCGATCGATCCGAGCAACGGCGACATCATCGCCTTCGTCAGCACGCCCGCCTTCGACCCGAACCTGTTTGCCCGTGGCCTGACGCGGCCCGAATACCTGGCGCTGACCGAAGATCCGAATCGACCCATGTACGATCGCGTGATTCGCGGCGTGTATCCGCCCGGCTCGACGGTCAAGCCGATGATGGCCATGGCGGCGCTCGAATACGGCGTCGTCACTCCCGAAAACTCCGTCTTCTGTCGAGGCGCCTATCGCATGCCCGGCGTCAGCCGGCCCTGGCGCGACTGGAAGCCCGGCGGTCACGGCACCGTGGACATGCGCAAGGCGATCGCAACCTCGTGCGACGTGTATTTCTACGACATCGCCAACCAGATGGGCGTGGATCGCATCCACGACTACCTGGCGCAGTTCGGCATGGGCTCGCTCACCGGCATCGATATTCCGGGCGAGAAGGCCGGCCTGCTGCCCTCGACCGATTGGAAGAAAAAAGCGTTCCGCCGCAAGGAAGCGCAGATCTGGTTCCCGGGCGACACCATCAGTATCGGCATCGGCCAGGGCTATATGAACGCGACGCCGCTGCAGCTGGCGCATGCCACCGCGACCATCGCCGCCCGGGGTCAGCGCTTCAAGCCCCGGCTGGTGCGCGCCATTCGCAATGTGACGACAGGTCAGATCTCGGAACTGAAGCCGGCGCAGCTGCCCTCTCCTCACGTCAACGATCCGGCGGCCTGGGAGGTCGCAGTCGGCGGCATGTTCGACGTCGCCAATGCACCGTACGGCACCGCGCGCGGCGCGACCGCCAACGCGCTGTACAAGATCGCAGGCAAGAGCGGCACGGCACAGGTGTTCACCGTGGCCGCCAACGAAAAAATGCGCAAGGCCGGCGATCTCGCCGAGCATTTGCGTGACCACGCGTTGTTCGTTGCCTTCGCCCCCGTCGAAGCGCCGCGCATCGCCGTCGCAGTCGTGGTCGAAAACGCTCCGGGCGGCGGCTCGGCGTTCGCCGCCCCGATCGCACGTCGCATTCTCGATACGTATCTGCTGACGCCCGAGCAACTGGCGGAGCAGGACGCGAAGCGCAAGCCGGCGCCGCCGGTCGCGGCCCCGCGTCGAGGAGAGACCGAATGAGCCTGGATGCGGTCGATACCTCGCGCACTCAGCGCACGTTGACTGGCACCGCACAGCTGCTGCTGGCGCTGCATCTGGATGGCCCGCTGTTCATCGCGCTGTGCATGGTCGGTGCGGTCGGCAGCATCGTGTTGTTCAGCGCCTCGGGCAGCAGTCTCGACATGCTCGAAGCGCAGCTGATGCGCTTCGGGCTCGGTCTGATCGCGATGATCATGCTCGCTCAGGTGCCGCCGCGGATCATTCGTAATGCCGCGCCGGTCGCCTGGGTGATCGGCCTGCTGCTGCTGCTCGCGGTGATGTTTCAGGGCGACATCGCGATGGGCGCACAGCGCTGGCTCGACCTCGGCTTCGTGCGCTTCCAGCCTTCGGAAATCATGAAGCTCGCCGTGCCACTGGCCTGCGCGTGGTTCCTGCATGACCGTCCGCTGCCACCGAGTTTGAGCACGCTGCTGGTGCTGGCGCTCGGCATCGGCATCCCGACCCTGCTGATCGCCGAGCAACCCGACCTCGGCACGTCGCTGCTGGTCGCCGCTGGCGGCGGCATGGTCGTGTTGCTGGCGGGTCTGCAGATCAAATACATCCTGTCCGTGGTCGGTCTGCTCGTACCGGTGGCCATCGGCGCGTGGCATTTCCTGCTGCACGATTATCAAAAGCAACGTGTGCTCACCTTCCTCGATCCGCAAAACGATCCGCTCGGCTCGGGCTATCACATCATCCAGTCGCAGATCGCGATCGGCTCGGGCGGTGTGTTCGGCAAGGGCTATCTCAACGGCAGCCAGGCCCAGCTGGAATTCCTGCCGGAGCGCTCGACGGACTTCATTTTCGCGGTGATCGGCGAGGAATGGGGCCTGATCGGCCTCGTGACCGTCATTCTGTTGTTCATGTTCGTGATCGGTCGCGCTCTGTATCTGGCCGCGACTGCACACGATACGTTCTCGCGGCTGGCTTCAGGCAGTCTGGCGCTGACGTTCTGCGTGTATGTTTTCGTCAACACCGGCATGGTCACCGGGCTGCTGCCCGTGGTCGGCGTGCCGTTGCCTTTCGTCAGCTATGGCGGAACTGCGATGGTGACCCTCATGGCCGGTTTCGGTATTCTCATGTCCTTGTGCGCGAAGCGGAAACTGGTGAGCCGTTGAGATTGAACCTGCTGTCCCTGACCCCGCTGCTCCTGTCCACTGTCGCGCTGCCTGCGCTGGCCTTCGACACCAAGCGCCCCGAAGTCCGCTCCTTCATCGAAACCATGACGCGCGAGCACGGCTTCGAGAAAGCCAGGCTCGAAGCCCTGCTGAAGAGTGCCGAGACCAAACAACCGATTCTCGATGCCATCAGCCGGCCCGCCGAGCGCGTGGTGCCGTGGCATGAATATCGCGATCGTTTCCTCACCGAGAGGCGCATCAATCAAGGCGCCGACTTCTGGCTGAGCCACGGCGAAAAGCTCAAGCAGATCTCCGACCCGCAGCTGGCGGACGTCGTGGTGGGCATCCTCGGCGTGGAGACTTCCTTCGGACGCATCACCGGGCGCTACAAAGTGCTCGATGCGCTGGTGACGCTCGGCTTCGACTACCCGCCGCGTGGCGAGTTCTTCCTCGGCGAGCTGCGGGAATTCCTGTTGCTGTCGCGCGAGGAGAAAGTCGATCCGGCGACCGTGCTGGGCTCGTATGCAGGCGCGATGGGCGCGGCGCAGTTCATCTCCTCCAGCTATCGCAGGTGGGCGGTGGACGGCGACGGCGACGGTCATCGCGATCTGTGGAACAGCTGGGACGACGTGATCGGCTCGATCGCCAATTATCTGTCCCAGCATGGCTGGGTGAACGGCCAGCAGGTGGTCGTGGACGCGACCCTGAAGGACCCGGACCTGTCGCGATTCGACATCAAGTTGGCTTTGAACGAGACCGTGCAATCATTACGCGACAAGGGCGTGAAGTTCGAGACCGAGCTGCCGCCGGACGCGCCTGCCATGCTGGTCGTCGGCCAGGGCAGGGACGGTCCGCTGTATCGCGTCGGTTTCAACAACTTCTACGTGATCACCCGCTATAACCGCAGTCCGATGTATGCCATGGCAGTACACGATCTGGGCGAGGCCATTCAGAACTTCATGAGGGACACCGAGAGATGAGGACGCGGGCGTGGCGATCCTCGACAGCGAACTGGCTTGCTCTCACACTGGCATCGGTCCTGGCCGGCTGCTCGGCGCCGTCGGTGATCCAGCCGCCCAAACATCCGCCGCTGCCGCCGCCCTCGCCCATCCCGGCGGACATAGCAAACATTCCCGATCCGGTGCCTCGCGCCGAGCCCAAGTCGGCTCGCGGCAATCCGGCTTTCTACGATGTGCTCGGCAAGCGCTACTTCGTGATGGACAGCGCCGAGGGCTATGTCGAGCGCGGCGTCGCCTCCTGGTACGGTCCGGGCTTCCATGCGGCGAGCACCTCCAACGGCGAGCGCTACGACATGTACGCCATGAGCGGGGCTCACAAGACCCTGCCGCTGCCGGCCTATGTGCAAGTCACCAACCTGAGCAATGGCAAAAGCGTCGTGGTGCGCCTGAACGATCGTGGCCCGTTCAAGGAAGGTCGCATCATCGATCTTTCCTACACCGCGGCCGCCAAGCTCGACATGATCAAGGCTGGCACCGCGTTCGTCGAAGTGCGCGCGCTCACGCCGATGGAAAAAGCCTCTCCGCCTCCGGCACCGCCCGCCACCTCGGAGTTGTATATACAGGCTGGCGCGTTCGCCACCGAGGCCAACGCCACCAAGCTGCTCGGGCAGCTGCATTCCAAAGGCGTCGACAACGCCTTCGTGCGTCAGGATCAGGTGGAGGGCAAGACGCTGTACCGCGTGCGCGTCGGTCCGATTCCGAGCGTGAACCAATTCGATAAAGTGGTGCAGCGTCTGCGCATGCTGGGCTTCCCTGACGCCCGCCTAGCCGCCAATTGATCCATTCCAGGCAGCGCCGTGCCCATGCTTGCTGGGCGCGGGCTTGCCACAATTTGCCTACTTTCCCGGCGATGCGATGGGTAGAATCCGCCCGCCTCGCCGCTCCTCGATGTCACCATGCCCGCAAGCAAGCCCGCCGCTGTGTTGAGATTCACTGCACCGATGGTGCTCGCCTTGTCACTGGTCGGTTGTTCAGACTCTGGCGCGCCGGCCATCGAGGGAGCCAGCGCCGCGCCGCTGTCCGATACCACAGCAGATAGCGCTGCTCCTGTCATCGAGCCGCCGCCTGTCCCGGCGCCGCCTCAGGTGCAGGCGCGCGGTTTCATCCTGCTGGATTACGCCAGCGGCCAGACACTCGCGGCCAACAATGCGCACGAGCGTCTCGAGCCCGCCAGCCTCACCAAGCTGATGTCTGCTTATGTAGTGTTTCATGCGCTCAAGGAGGGGCGCATCAAGATGACGGACCTGGTGACGATCAGTGCGTACGCGCGCTCGCAGGATGGTTCGCGCATGTTCGTCGACGTGGGCACACAGGTAAGCGTGGAGAATCTGATTCAAGGGATGATCGTGCAGTCGGGCAACGACGCGACCGTGGCGCTCGCCGAATACATCGGCGGCAGCGAACCGGCGTTCGTCGATCTGATGAATCGCCATGCGCAGCAGCTCGGCATGACGAGCACGCATTTCCAGAACAGTCCGGGCCTGCCCGCCCCCGAGCACTACACGACGGCTCACGACATCGCCGTGCTGTCGCGTGCGCTGATCAGGGAGTATCCGGAGCACTACAGGTTCTATTCGCAGCGCCAGTTCACCTGGAACAAGATCACGCAGCCGAATCGCAACGGGCTGCTGAGGCGCGATCCGTCCGTCGACGGCTTGAAGACCGGCCACACAGGCTCGGCCGGCTATTGCCTCGTTTCCTCCGCTCGCCGTGACGGCATGCGCCTGGTCTCGGTGGTGATGGGCTCGCCCTCGGTGCGTGCGCGTGAAGATGCGAGCTCCGCGCTGCTCAACTATGGCTTCAACTTCTATCAGACGCGCCAGCTGTACGCGAACAAGTCGCCGGTCGCGACCGTGAAGGTCTGGATGGGTGCACTGAACGAAGTACCGCTCAGCGTCGTCGACGACATCTACACCACCGTGCCACGCGGCCAGGAAAACATGCTGGCCGCCGCCGCGGAAGTACCCGATCCGCTGCTTGCACCGCTGTCGCCCGGCAAAGCTGCCGGGCAGCTGCGCATCACCTTGGGCGACAAGGTCATTGGCACCTACCCGCTGCATCCGGCCACCGAAGTGGCGGAAGCTGGTATCTTCGGCCGCATGGTCGACAACGTTAAGCTCTGGATGAAGTAACGCACCCACATGCCTGACCCATTGCCGCAGTGCTATCTCAACGGCGAGTACCTGGCACTGCGCGATGCTCGAATCTCGCCGCTCGACCGGGGTTTCCTGTTCGGTGACAGCGTCTACGAAGTGCTGCCGGTGTTCGGCGGCCGGATGTTTCTTTTTCAGGAGCACTTCGACCGCCTGGCCCGCAGCCTGCGTGAGATCCGTATCGACAATCCGCACACTCACGCACAGTGGCGGGCAATTCTCGATGAGCTGATCGCTCGCAATGGGAGCGGCGGCGATTCATACATCTACGTGCAGGTGAGCCGCGGCATGGAGTACGGCCGCAATCACGCATTCCCTGCTGTGGTCAAACCAACTGTCTTCGCCATGGCTTCGCCTCTGCCCGTCTTCACCGAAGCTCAGCGCGCCGCCGGCTTGTCCGCGATCACGGTGGAAGATTTCCGCTGGGGTCGATGTGACATCAAGAGCACCGCGCTGCTCGCGAATGTCCTGATGAAGCAGCAAGCCGTGGACGCGGGCGCCAACGAAGCGCTCATCGTGCGCGATGGCGAAGTGCTGGAAGGCTCGTCGACGAGCGTATTCATCGTGAAGGGCGGTGTGCTGATTACGCCCCCGAACGGTCATCGTATTCTGCCGGGCACGACTCGCAATGCGGCCCTGTCGCTCGCGACCGATCTCATGCCAGTGCAGATCCGGAGTATTTCGCTCGAAGAATTGCGAGCCGCGGATGAGGTCTGGATCTCCGCCGCGACTCGCGACGTGCTACCGGTGACGCGTGTCGACGGTGCGCCGATCGGCTCCGGCCGTCCTGGCCCTGCGTGGCTGCGCATGGCGGAGGCTTTCGTCCAGCTCCGCCAGCAACAGGCTGACATGCCGGCCGACCCGCCCACGCCGTGAATTGCGGCTTGACTTACCGCCGCCCTGGCCGCATATCGAGTTCCCATGAGCGACAGCAGCACCCCGAAGGACACCCTGTTCGAGTTCCCCTGTGACTTTCCGCTGAAGGTCATGGGCCGTCGCACCGACGACTTTCGCAGCATCGTGCTGGGCATCGTGCAGAAGCACGCCGGTCCGATCGAGCCCGACAACATCGAAGAGCGTCCCAGCAGCAGCGGCAGCTACCTGAGCCTGACGTGCACCTTCACGGCACAGAGCAAACAACAGCTGGATGATCTGTACCGCGAGCTCACCGCGCACGAGCGAGTGATGGTGGTGCTGTAACGCGAGCGGTCAATCCGCTGCGACGCGAATCACGACCTTCCCCGTCGAACGCCGCGTATTCAAAACATCGAGCGCTTCCGTGAAGCGCTCCAGCCCCTGCAGTTCCGTGACGTGCGGCTCGATCTTGCCGCTCTCG
>Ga0065721_10005267_pt1 | contig 14933 bp, 12 predicted proteins | sample Mesricmetagenome_FD_59108 | JGI IMG/M metagenome (GOLD analysis project Ga0065721, IMG submission 59108) | Mesophilic microbial community from rice straw/compost enrichment Sample: eDNA_1 v2 (version 2) | ecosystem: Engineered > Solid waste > Grass > Composting > Bioreactor | place: USA: Davis... | reverse complement strand
TTCGCGGATCGCGAAGATCATCAAACGCCGCGGCAAACCAGGACATGGATATCCTCCTTACTATGAAGGACACCCAAAGAATCCATATCAACTCATCGCGCTACTATATTTTTCAAATGCGATTCCCCTGCCTGACCCTGCTCGTGTGATGGTCACGCGCTACGCGGCATGGAGGACTTCGAGGTCGAAGAGCTTCTGTTTGACGACCTTGCCGGTCGCGCTCGTGGGGAGCGCGGCGACAATGCGCCAGGCAACCGGGAATTTCGCCTTCGCGAGTTTTACCTCCTCGAGGTGCGCGAGGATGGGACCGGGGCCGGTCCATTCATGCCCTGGCCGCAGCATGATGAACGCGGCCACCGCCTCGCCGAAGCGTTCGTCGGGAAGCGCGGTCACCGCAGCTTGCTCGATGCCCGGGAAGGAAAGAAGGGCGCGTTCGATATCGACCGCCGAGAATTTCTCCCCGCCGCGATTGATGATATCCTTGGTGCGCCCGGTCATGCGGAACCAGCCATCCGCGTCGATCGAACCGAGATCGCCGGGATAGAACCAGCCGTCGGCGTCGATCTGCGCAGCGGTGAGCGCCTCGTCCGTATAGCCGATCATCATCTTGGGGCTCCGGATGCGGACGTGGCCGATCTCGCCCGGAGGCAGCGGATTGTGGTCGTCGTCGACGGCCTGCATCTCGGTGCCGAACTCGACCTGTCCGTCGTAATTGGCCCGCCTTTCAAGGGGCGCGTCGCGCCATGCCGTCGTCGTCGTGCCGGCGGTCTCTGTCATGCCATAACAGCGCACCACCTGGACACCCAGGGCGTCGGCCTGCTCGACGAGTTCGGGTGAGGTAGGCGACCCACCGCTGTAGAAGTTGCGGAGGCGATATTCGGGAGAGGCGCCTGCGGCATAGCGCTGCACAAGGTCGTGGATGAAGACATTGGCGCCCGACATGTAGGTGACGCGCTCGGCCGCGATGATCTCCACCGCGCGGTCGGGATTCCAGCCGTTCATCAGCACCGTCCGGGCGCCGATCCGCATCGGCATCAGCAGGGCGGAGCCGAGCGCCGCGATATGCGCCAGTGGCGATCCGCTCGCGAACACGTCATTCTCCGATAAACCGACGGTCTGTCTCCAGCTGTCGAGATTGGAAAGGAGCGCGCGCGAGGTCAGCTTGACGCCCTTCGGGGCCGACGTGGTGCCCGAGGTGTAGAGGAGGAGGATGCAGGCATCGGCCGGCGCCGGCTCTGGAAGGTGGTCCTCGTCGGCAACGAATGTCGCGTCGGGCCTCCCGGCAATTCGGTCCCAGCCTTCGGCCTCGGCAGCCTCGCCGACGATGATGCGGATCGGCTTGATCCCGAGCTCGACGAGCAACTCGTCCATCTCGCGGTAGGGCATGCGTGTGCCTGCAGCGGCGGCAGCGATCACCGCATGGGGCGCTGCGTCTTTAAGGATGTGCGACACTTCATGCGCCCGGTAGATCGGAATGACCGGGACGCAGATTGCTCCGATGCGCCAGCAGGCGAGCTGCGCGACGATCAGCTCCATGCAATTGCCGAGCTGGATCAGGATGCGGCTTCCTGGTCCGAGACCGCGCGCCACAAAATCGTTCGCCAGCTGGACCATCCAGCGCCGCATATCCTCATAGCTGTAGCGTTCACCCTCGAAGAGGATGAGTTCGCGGGCTGGCCATCGTCGCGCCGTTGTCGTCAGCAGCCAGCCGATTCTCTCGCGCGACCACAGGCCCATTTCTTCATATCGTAGCGCCACTTCACTCTCCCGTCGGTGTGGCTCCGCCCATATTGTTATTTTTGGGCCGGCAGCTCGATCGTCAGCATATATTCGGTCACGACGAGCTCAGTGGCGGCGTCGCGAAATTCTGTTTTCGTAAGGATGCGTAGCATCTCGCCGGCGCGGCCCTGTTTGCGGTCGACCTCGGCGATCGTCGTAATGCCGTTCAGCACGTCGCCCGCGCGCATCGGCCGGTGATATTCCCAGCGCTGCTCGCCATTGACGGTGCGCGAAAGGTCGAGCCCGAGGCGCAGCGGCAAGTCCGACGCATCGCCGCCCGCGAAATGCGCCGACGCGGTGCTGTAGGTGAGGGGGGCGGGAACGCTCTCGAACCCCGCCGCGCGGGCTGATTCGGCGTCCGCATAGATCGGAGCCGGGTCCTTCATCGCCCGTGCGAACTCGGCGATCTTGCCAGCTTCGACCGGAAACACGACTTCGCGGACGATCTCGCCGACGCGATCTTCGAGCCTTGCGGCGCTCATCATGCTATCTCCCTTGTCCCGCGGCCCGCATTCCCGAGGCCCAGTTTTCCAGAAATTCATCGGCAACCTCGGCGGGCGTCATGCGCCCCGAAGCCGACAGCCATCGCGGCAGCAGCAGGATGAAGCCGAGCACCGCAAAGGCGGCGACGGTTGGATCGGCGCCCGCGCGGTAAAGGCCCTGCTGCTGGCCTTCGACGATCATGTCGCGAAACTGCTCATAGACCTTGCCCGACCATTCGCGGTAGCGACGGACGGCCTTGGGCGGCATGTCCTGCTCACTCGAAAGGAACACCTTAAGGTGTGCGCTGTTCGACACCGCGTTCTCGGTCCATTGGCGGACAATATAGGGAATGCGCTCGGCGACGTCCGCCATGTCCGCCGCCTGCTCGAGCGCCGCATCAGAGCGGTCGATCCAGTGATTGATGATGAGCTGGAGGATCTCGCTCTTTCCCTTGGCATGGCGGTAGAGCGTCGGCTTCGAGATCTTCAGGCGGTCCGCTATATCCTGCATTGTCGTCTCGACATAGCCGCGGCGATCGAACAGGACGGCCGCCGCCTTCACCACGGCGTCGCGATCGGTCAGGTGTGCCAGGCTCCCCTTGCGGGCTCGAGGTTTCCTTGGTCCGTTCGCGTCCAGCATGGTCAATGGCTCCGATGTTCCGTGGCGACCTGCGCCTGCCCGCTCACCTTCACCTCGCCGTCGGCATTGGCAACGTCAAACTCGACGAGCAGTCGGCCGTCGGCCGCACCTTCGACCGGGCCGAGGATCCGGCCTCGCGCGCGCAGCCGCTCGCCTGGCCACACCATCGCGCGGAATCGCACTTCATAGGTGCGGACCGCTTCGATTCCGAACCAGTCGGTGATCAGCCGGGACGCCATGCTGGCGGTCATCATACCCATCGCGAATACCGACGGGAACCCCGATGCCTGCGCGAAGCCGTCGTCATGGTGCATCGGATTGAAATCGCCGCCGGCGCCGGCGAACTTCACGAAGTCGGTGCGGGTGACGGTGCCGATCTCGATCAGCTTCTCGGCCTCCGCAGCGCTCATCGGGCGACGCCGGGATTCTGGTGAGCGCTTGGCTGGTTCATCTCGGGCCATGCGGGCGGCTCCGCGCGAAGGTCGGGAAAGAGCTCGCGCGCCGCGGTCGAGAGCTCGGCGAGCGTCCACTTCTTGTCCTGGCTGATTTTGGCGGCAATCGGCCAGGCTTCCATTACCTGGACGGTCCCGCCGAACACGACGAAGATCTGGCCGCTGATGTTGCGCGCTTCGTCCGAGCAGAGATATACCGGCCACACCGCGACATTGTCCGGAGCCCAGCTGTCGAAGGTGCCCTCGGGAATGGTGAAGTCGCCGAAGGTACTTTCGGTCATCGGCGTGCGTCCGCGTGGCGAGATAACGTTCACCGTGACGCCGAAGCGCCCGACTTCCTTCGCGACTTCGAAGCAGAGGCCGCAAATGCCGGCTTTCGCGGCCGAATAGTTGGGCTGGCCAGGATGACCGAACAGCCCGGCTTCGGACGTCGTGTAAAGGATACGCCCGTTGACGGGCTCGCCGGTCGCCTTCGACTGTTCGCGCCAGCGTGCGACGGCGGCGCGGGTCGGTGCGAAATGACCCTTGAGGTGCACCTTGATCACCGCATCCCATTCAGCCTCGGTCATATTGTGCGTCATGCGGTCTCGCACGATGCCCGCGTTGCAGAGCAGGATATCGAGACGCCCGAAGGTGTCGATCGCCTGTTGGACCATCGCGTCCGCGGCGGCCCAGTCCGAGACGTCCGAAAAGTTCGCCGCGGCCCGGCCTCCCGCGGCCTCGATCGCTGCGACGACCTGATTCGCGAAGCTGTCGGGCGTGTCCTTGCCGTCGACCAGGCCGCCCATGTCATTGACGATCACGGAAGCGCCCTCAGCCGCCAAAAGCAGGGCTTCTTCCCGTCCAATTCCCTGTCCGCCGCCCGTCACGATCGCGACCTTTCCAGCCAAAGACGTCATGCTTGCCTCCTCTTCAGAATGCCCTCTCTTAATCCATGATAATGATTATGACAAGACTTGACTTTCTTTACCGGTTAGTTAATTCAGCGATCATTGCAAAGATGGGAGCGACTCGTGAGCGGCGATGAAATCGACTTTTGGGAAGGCAAGGGCGGCGCGGTCGAAAAGGGCGCCGGAATTGCCGCTGGTGAAGGCAATGCGAAGCGTCGGCCGCTCGAGCCAGGCTATATCGACGTTCCCGAAAATCCGGACGAGCCTCTCCGGCTGATCGCTTCCTACAGCACCGAGGCCGACACCTATTATTTCCCGCGCCGCTATCGCTGTCCGCGCACCGAGGCGCCGGTCGAGGACCGGCTGCTCTCGCCCGTCGGCACCATTTATTCATGGACCTATGTCCACTTCGCCAGCATGGGCCGCGTCAAATATGCCGAGTCCGATGGCTATGGCGTCGCGCAGGTCGACTTTCCCGAAGGGCCGCGCGTGCAGGGCGTGATCCACGGCGTGATGGGCGATTGGGAAATCGGCATGAAGGTGAAGGTGGTGCTGCATCCGGTCGCGGTCGACGACGATGGCACCGAGCTTTGCAGCTATGCATTCCAGGTTGTTTCGGGAGACGAGAAGTGACTCATTTTGCGCGCGACGTTTATGTCGTCGGGGTCGGAATGCACCCGTTCAACAATCGCGACACCAAGATGCGCGACCTCGCCTTCGTCTCCGCTTCGGCGGCGCTTAAGGACGCGGGGCTCCGCTTCTTCGACATGGATGCGGTCTATACAGGTTATCTGACCGGCCAGGTCATGGACGGGCTCACCTATGCAAAGGATCTCGGCCTCTCGGGTGCCCCGATCACGCATGTGGAAAACGCTTCGGCGACGGGTTCGACGGCATTTCGCGAAGCGATTCTCAGTGTTGCCGGCGGGGCGAGCGAGGTGGCGATGGCGTGGGGTTTCGACGATCTCAACAATCTGACCGGCGTTGGCGTCGCGCGCACCGACATGGAAGGCGTGATTCTTCCTGCGGCCTTCTTTGCGCTGTGGGGCGTCCGCCGGATGCACGATCGTGGCACCACAGTTGAAACCTTCGCCAAGATCGCCGCCAAGAACTGGAACCAGGCGCGCGACAATGTGAACGCGCAGCGCCAGGCAAAACATGAGGTGACGGTCGAGGAGGTTCTCGCATCGCGCGCCATCGCGCATCCCTTCACCTCCAAGATGGCCGCCGCGACCGGCGGCGGCGGGGCCTGCGCGATTGTCGCGACCAAGGAGGTCGCCGAGCGCGTCTCCGCCACAACGGGCAATCCGATGGTTCGAGTCGCGGCGGCCGCGATGGAGACGGAGCAATATACCGAGGGTCATATCTTTCTTGGCGCGACCGTCGGCCCCGGCGAGATGACGCGGACGACCGCCCGAAAGGCCTATGAGCAATGGGGCTACGGTCCGAAGGACCTCTCAATGGTGCAGGTTCATGACGCCTTTCCGATCGAGGAACTGCTTTATTACGAACTCCTCGACATCTGCGCGGACGGCGAAGGCGATGCGCTCGTTCACGATGGCGCCACCGCGCTTGGCGGCCGCATTCCTTTCTCGACCGACGGCGGTCTTATCGCCCGAGGGCACCCGGGAGGGCCGACGGGGCTCGCGCAAGTTCATGAGACCGTGCTGCAGCTTCGCGGGCAGGCGGGAAGCCGCCAGGTCGAAAATGCCCGCGCCGGTCTCGTCCAGATGATGGGCGGCGGTTCGGTGTGCGTCATTCACATTCTCGAGCGCGCCTGACATGGACTTCGCCGCAGACCCGGCCGAAGCTGCCTTCCGCGAGGAGATACGGGCGTTTCTGAAGGCCAATCTCCCGCGCGATCTCGAAGAACGGGGTCGGCGTCACTACACGCCGACGCGAGAGGAGATGCTTCGTTGGCAGTCGATCCTGCACGCGCACGGCTATGCCCAGCCGCACTGGGCGGTCGAGCATGGCGGCAAGGGCTGGTCGGGCCGGCAGCGCATGATCTTCGACCAGGAGCTTGCAAAAGCGCACGCGCCGGTCACCAATGTACAGGGCTTCGCGCTGTTCGGGCCGGTGCTCAACGCCTTCGGCACGCCCGAGCAGCAAGCGCGGTTTCGGGAGCCACTGCTCGCCGGCGAGGTCGTGTGGTGCCAGGGCTTTTCCGAACCGGGATCGGGGTCGGACCTCGCGTCGCTCCGGACGAGCGCCGTTCGCGACGGCGGCAAGTGGATCGTGAATGGCCAGAAGATCTGGACCAGCCAGGCGAGCCTTGCCGACTGGTGCTTTCTGCTTGCGCGGACGAGCAGCGAAGGCAAGAAGCAGGAAGGCATCTCCTTCCTCCTCGTCGACATGAAGTCGCCCGGGATATCGGTCCGCCCGATCATCAGCATCGACGGCCAGCATCATCTCAACGAGACCTTCTTCGACGAAGTCGCGGTCCCCGCCGAGAATATGATCGGCGAACCGGGGCAGGGGTGGGCGATCGCGAAATTCCTCCTAAACAACGAGCGATTGTTCGGGTCCGCGGACATGCCCGCGCTCTACATGTCGCTCGAGCGCGTCAAGGACATCGCCGCGCGGTCCGAGATTGACGGCAGGCCGCTGATCGAGAATGCCGAATTCGCGGCGCGGCTCGCACGGCTCGATTTCGATATTGCGGCAATCGAGATGAAGATGATCGAGACGATCGCACGCGGCGTGATGAGCGAGCGCGATCTCAGCATCGTCGGCTCGTCGATCAAGGTTCGCGCGACCGAGGTCTACATGAAACTGACCGAGCTCGCCGTCGAGGCGCTTGGCGATGCGGGGCCGCTCCTGTTCCCCGATCCCGAGGGACCCGCGGCCATCGTGCCCGCGCCGGGACCGCGCCACGCGGAAGGGGTTGCTGTCGCCTATTTCTACAGCCGTGCGGCGGCGATCTACGGTGGAACAAACGAGATCCAGCGGAACATCATCGCCAAGGCCAAGTTCGGATTCTGACATGGACCTCAATCTTACCGACGATCAGCAACTGATTCGCGAGAGCGCCGCCCGCTTCGTCAGCGACGCCGGACGCCCCGAGCCGGGCCACCGGGGTTTCGACCGTGCTCTATGGAGCCAGATGGCCGAAATGGGCTGGCTCGCTGCAGGGATATCGGAAGACCTCGGCGGTTTCGGCGGCCCGGTCGAGACCGCGCTCATCGTTGAGGAGCTCGGACGCGGCGGCCGGGCCGGCGCCTTTCTCGGGGCCGGCGTCATGGGGCCGCAGCTGCTCGTCGCGACCGCCGACGCGGCTGCAACCGAGGCGGTCCTGCCTTCCGTCATCGCCGGCGAGACGATCCTCGCCGCAGCAGTCAGCGAGGAGGGCGCCGCGGGCAATCTCGCGCACGTCGCGGCCAGCGCAGCGCGTGACGGCGCCGCTTGGCGGATCGATGGAGCCAAGTCCCTCGTTCTGGTCGGCGACGTTGCCGACCGGCTGATCGTCTCGGCGCGCACCGCGGGCGAAGCCGACGGTATCAGCCTGTTCCTCGTCGATTCCGGCGTGCCGGGCGTCACCGTCCAGGCGACGCCGCTCGTCGACGGGTCCGGCGCCGCGACGATCCGGCTTGACGGCGCCGAAGGCACACTTCTTGGAAGCGAGGGCGAAGGCGCGGCGGCGCTCACCGCGATGGCCGAACAGACCATCGCCGCGATCGCGGCGGAATCGGTAGGAATCATGGAAGCGGTCGCCGAGATTACCGCCGAATATTTCCGCAGCCGCAAGCAGTTCGGCATGCTGCTCGGCCAGTTCCAGGTTCTGCAGCACAAGCTCGCCGACATGGCGATCGACGCCGAAATGGCGCGCGCGACCTTGCTCGTGGCCCTAGCGGCGTTCGAGCAGGCCGACCCCGCGCTTCGGGCGCGGCGCTTCGCCGGCGCGAAGGCGGCGTCGGGGGAAGCGCTCCGCCGCGTCACCGAGGCCGGGGTCCAGGCGCATGGCGGCATGGGCATGACCGAGGAGTATCCGGTCGGCTTCTATCTGCAGCGCATGGTCGTTCTCGATGCGGTGCTGGGCGCGCCGGCGGTTCATCTCGCGCGCTGCGCGGCGTCGCTCGCGACGGCCGGTGCCTGACAACCGGCCGCCTGAAGCCTTCCCTGAGGGTCCGCTCGCGGGGATCAGGGTCCTCGACATCGCGACCTTCGTCGCCGCGCCCTTCTGCGGCACCCTGCTCGCCGAGTTCGGCGCCGATGTCATCAAGATCGAGCAGCCGGGCGCAGGCGATACGCTCCGCCGGTTCGGAACCCCGGTCGAGGGCGCGGACACGCTGGTATGGGCGAGCGAGGCGCGCAACAAAAGATCGATGACGCTCGATCTCAGGACCGCCGAGGGCCGCGACATCTTTCTCGGGCTCGTGGCGAAGAGCGACGTCGTCCTTGAGAATTTCCGTCCCGGGACCCTTGAGAAATGGGGGCTGGGCTATGACGTGCTCGCACGCGTCAATCCAAGGATCGTGATGCTCCGGGTCAGTGGCTACGGCCAGACCGGCCCCATGCGCGGCAAGCCGGGCTTCGCCCGCATCGCGCATGCCTTCGGCGGCCTTGCGCATCTCGCCGCCGAGTCCGGCGGCAAGCCTGTCGTTCCGGGATCGACGTCGCTCGCGGACTATATGACGGGGCTATATGGCGCGGTCGGAGTCCTCGTCGCGCTGCGCCACGCCGAGAATACGGGCGAAGGCCAGGAGATCGACATTGCCCTATATGAGCCGGTGTTCCGCGTGCTCGACGAGATGGCGACGGTCTTTGCGCATGCCGGGTTCCAGCGCGAACCGCTCGGGGCCGACACGGTCAACGTCGTGCCGCACAGCCATTATCAGGCCCGCGACGGCGCCTGGGTCGCGATCGCCTGCACAACCGACCGCATGTGGCAGCGCTTGGCGAAGGCCATCGGCATCCCGGGTCTCGACGAGGATCCGCGCTATGCGACGAGCAAGGACCGCGAACGGCATCGCGACAGGATCAATGCGATTGTCGCCGACTGGACGGGGCGTCATGACGCCGCCGATCTTCTCGACATCTGCGAGCGCTTCGAGGCGCCCGCCGCCCGGCTCATGACGATCGGCGATATCTTCGAGGATCCGCAATATGCTGCGCGAGGCAATCTGCTGACGATCACCGACCCCCGGATCGGGGACATTGTCATTCCGGCCCCTTTGCCGCGGATGTCACGGACGCCGCCGCGCGTGACCTCGGCTGGCCCACCGCTCGGCAATGCGACGCGCGACGTGTTGCGCGACCTGCTTGGCCTTGAAGACGCAGCGATCGGGGACCTGCTGCGCCGCCGCATCCTTTGAGGCAGCAGCGCTTCCGTCAGGCGACGCGCCCGGCGATGAGTTCGTCGACCACCGCGGGTTCTGCGAGCGTCGAGGTGTCGCCCAGCGTCGTGATATCGCCTTCGGCGATCTTGCGCAGAATCCGGCGCATGATCTTGCCCGATCGCGTCTTGGGCAGTCCCGGCGCGAACTGAATCGCGTCGGGCGTCGCGATCGGGCCGATCTCGGTCCGCACCCATTTGACAAGTTCGGCGCGCAGCGCCTCACTCGGCGCCTCGCCGCTGTTGAGCGTGACATAGGCGTAGATGCCCTGGCCCTTGATGTCGTGGGGCATCCCGACCACCGCGGCCTCGGCGACGCTCGCATGCAGGACGAGCGCGCTTTCCACCTCCGCGGTGCCCATGCGATGTCCCGAGACATTGATCACATCGTCGACCCGGCCGGTGATCCAGTAATAGCCGTCCTCGTCGCGGCGCGCGCCGTCGCCTGTCACATATTTGCCGGGGAATGTCGTGAAATAGGTCTGGATGAAACGCTCGTGATCGCCCCAGAGCGTGCGCATCTGGCCAGGCCAGCTTTCGGCGATGACCAGATTCCCTTCGGCAGATCCCTGCTGGACTTGACCTTCGCCATCGACGATCTCGGGGACGATTCCGGGAAGAGGAAGGGTTGCCGAACCGGGCTTGAGCTTGGTCTGCCCGGGAATGGGCGCGATCATCGCGCCGCCGGTTTCAGTCTGCCACCAGGTATCGACGATCGGGCAGCGTCCGCCGCCGACGACCTCATGATACCAGCGCCAAGCTTCGGGATTGATCGGCTCGCCGACACTGCCGAGCGTCCTGAGCGTCGCGCGCGACGTGCGCTCGACGAAGGCGTCGCCCTCCTTCATCAGCGCGCGAAGCGCGGTGGGCGCGGTGTAGAGGATCTCGACCTTGTGGCGATCGATCACTTCCCATATGCGCGACGCGGTCGGCCAGTTGGGGATGCCCTCATATATCAATGTCGTCGCTCCGTTCGCGAGCGGCCCATAGACGATATAGCTGTGACCCGTGACCCATCCGATGTCGGCCGCGCACCAATAGATTGCGCCTGGTCGGTAATCGAAGCATCGCTGGTGGGTGAGGCTGGCCCAGAGAAGATAGCCTCCGGTCGTGTGAAGCACGCCCTTGGGCTTGCCCGTCGAGCCCGATGTGTAGAGAATGAACAGCGGGTCTTCGGCCTGCATGGGCTCCATGGGGCAATCGATGGGCATCGCGGCGATTTCGTCACTGTACCAGAGGTCGCGGCCTGCGGTCATCGAAACCGTAGCGCCGGTCGATTTGACGACGAGGATCGACGCGACACCGGAGACTTGAAGAAGCGCTGCGTCGACATTGGCCTTGAGCGGCACGCGTTTGCCGCCACGGCGCCCTTCATCGGCGGTTATGACGATCGTGCTGTCGCAGTCGGCGATCCTGCCTGCGAGGGCTTCGGGCGAGAAGCCCGCGAATACGACGTTGTGGATCGCGCCGATACGCGCGCAGGCGAGAAGCGCAAAGACGGCCTCCGGGATCATTGGGAGATATATGGTGACCCGGTCGCCTTTCCTGACGCCGCGGGCCTTGAGAAGGTTGGCCAGCCTCGATACTTCGTTGCGAAGCTCCGCATAGCTGATGCGGCGCGCGGCCTCGGTCGGGTCGTCGGGCTCCCAGATGATCGCGGTGCGCGTGGGTGTGGCGTTGGCATGACGATCGACGCAACTCGCATTGGCGTTGAGGACGCCGTCTTCGAACCAGCGAATGTAGAAGTCGGCAGGATCGAACGACCAGTCGCCAGCGCATGTCGGCGTCTTCAGCCATTCGAGGCGATCTGCCTCTTTTAACCAGTCAGTCGCGCTGCGCCCTGGCGGCGTCTGGTCTGGCCTCGAATCGCATTCTCGCTGATTTCCGTTCGTCTGCGTCATGGGCTCTTCGTCTCGCTCCGTGCTTTGTGTCGCTGCGTCGGCTCTCCTGCTCCGCGCGGGCTGTCCTGGCAGGATAAATGGAGGAATCTCCAAGATTTACCGGTCATGGCGGCTGCTGGAACGCACAAAAGTGAAGCAAGGAAAATTATCCAGATCAGGGTTGATTACGACCATTATAATGAATATAAGCATGATTGAAAGAGCGTTCGAGCGCTCGTCGATGAGGGAGGATATCATGAAGGTAGCTGCACGTGCGCTGAGCCTCGGTGGAATATTGCTCGCCAGTACCGCAATCAGTTCGATGGCATGGGGACAGGAAGCGCCCGCCGAACCGCAGGAGGCAACGGCCGCGGCCGGTGGCCAAGACATCATCGTCACCGCGCAGCGTCGCGAGCAGCGCCTGCAGGATGTTCCCGTTGCCATTACCGCGGCGACGGCCGACCAGCTCAATGCGGCGGGTATCACCAATACCGAAAAGCTTACGACCGTCGTGCCCGGTCTCGTCATGACGCAGCAACGCACGGGCTATACGCCGTATCTGCGCGGCGTCGGAACGCAGAACACATTGCCGGGCGATGAGCCGAACGTCGCGACCTATGTCGATGGCGTCTATATGGCGAGCGCGGCCGGCATTATCTTCGACATGAACAATATCGAGCGCATCGAGGTCCTGAGAGGTCCCCAGGGAACACTCTATGGGCGAAATGCGACCGGTGGCCTGATCAGCATCATTACGCGGAAGCCGAGCCACGATACGGCGGTGGAGGGAATGATCAGCTACGGTAATTATAATACCGTCGCCGGGCAGCTCTATGCCACCACGGGCCTCACGGATAATTTGGCAATCGATCTGGCCTTGACCGGCAAGCATCAGGGCGACGGCTTTGGTCGCAATGTCGTTCTCGACCGCGACGTATATTATCACCGGACTTGGGGTGCGCGCTCGAAGCTGCTTTGGGAGCCCAGTGACTCGGCCACCATCACCCTGTCTGCCGATTATACGAAAAAGAGCTCCGACTTCGGCGCAACGCGTGGCGTATACCCGGGAACGGTCACCATTCCGGGAAGCAACATCCTGGATCCGACCGCCCCGATCATCGATCCTCCCACGGTGGGGGATTGCTTCCGCTGCGCCTACCATGATGTCGCGAAGCGGCCGGTTACGGAGCTTTATGGAACCTCGATGGTCGCAAATTTCGACCTCGGCTTCGCCAGCCTGACAAGCACCACTGCCTGGCGACATGTATTCTCCGACTATTTTACCGATACGGACGGAGGTGCCCCTCAACTCAGCGATGTTTATCTTCGAGAGAAGACGGATACGATTCAGCAGGAGCTCCTTCTGAATGGTGATGCCGGAAGGCTGAACTATACGGCCGGCCTGTTTATCTTTTATTCGGATGCCAATACGCTTGTTTTCATTCGGAATAAATATGCGGCTCCGGTCAATTTCGATCGCTTGAATGATACCACGACGCTGTCCTATGCGCCTTTCGCGCAGTTGACCTATGACTTTGGCCAGGGAACCAGTCTCACAGCTGGCCTTCGCTACACGAGCGACAAGCGAACATATGACGGATTTCAGGCGAGCAGCTTCTTCAGCCAGCGGGACTATGCCCTGGCTGGAACAAGCGGCCCCGTCCAGCTAACGCAAAATGAAGATCGCACCTATCGCAAGGTGACGTGGCGGGTCGGTGTCGACCACAAATTCAGCCCGAACTTCATGGTCTATGCAAACGCAAGCCGGGGCTTCAAGAGCGGTGCCTTCAACACGTCGACGATCGCGACGCCGCCGGTCCGGCCGGAGACGCTCGATTCGTATGAAATCGGCTTCAAATCAACCCTGTGGGACAATCAACTCACTTTGAATGCATCGGCGTTCCACTATGACTACAAGGATATTCAGCTCTTCGCTGTAAGCGGACCGACGGCATTTCTTCTGAATGCGGCGAGCGCTCGTGTGCAAGGGGTCGATGTTGAGGCCGCTTTTTCGCCGCGCCTCGACACGGGAGATTTGACACTCTCGGCGAAACTGGGATGGCTTCCAAAAGCCAAGTATCGCAGTTTCCCGGGCGCGCAGTTTTTCTATGAGCTTCCCGCCACCTGTGCCGCAGGGAACACCGGACCGCCCACCGGCGGTAATCTGCAATGCATCGACGATGCCGCCGGCAACCGGATGATCAGTGCCCCCAAATTGTCAGCGACATTCTCGGCTGCCTATTCGGTGCCGGTAAGCGAGGACGATCGATTGGCCTTCAATGCCGTTTTGTCCCACAATAGCGGATATTGGTACGAGCCCGGCAACGTGATCGGTCAGAAAAGCTTCCAGCTTCTGAACGGATCGATTGCCTATTACATCAACGATGATCGCTTCGCCGTGCGCCTGTTCGGAACGAATCTTCTCAACAAGAAGTGGGTTTCATCGGTGCAGGCTTCGACCTTCTCTTTCTCCACCTACCCAGCCGATCCGCGGACATATGGCGTCGCGGTGGAATTCAAATTCTGACCGACTTCGTACAGGGGGCCTGTAAACCAAATGTCGATTGGCACAGGCCCCGGTGCGGACAGGCGCCGCAGTACAAGGTCCTTTACCGCATTTCACCGCTATCAGATATGAAGTAAGTTTCAATGCGTGCGGTAACATGTAGCGCCCATATCACCACGATCCGGGATGGGCGTTAGATGCAATTCGACGTGGTGATTGTGGGCGGCGGCCATGGCGGAGCGCAGGTGGCGGTGTCGCTGCGCACGCAGAAGTTCGAAGGCAGCATCGCAATTATCGGCGACGAGCCCGATCTTCCTTATGATCGTCCGCCTCTGTCGAAGGAATATTTCGCCGGCGAGAAAGAATTCGAGCGCATCCTGCTGCGTCCTGCCAAATATTGGGACGAGCGTGAAATAACGATGCTGCTCGGCAAGCGTGTCGTTTCGGTCGATCCGGCGGCGCACAGCGTCACGACCGATACGGGCGAGACGATCGGTTATGGCAAGCTTGTCTGGGCAACGGGCGGAGCCCCGCGGATGCTGCCGATCCCCGGCGGCGATCTTCCGGGCGTGCAGGGCGTGCGCACGCGTGCCGACGCCGACGCGATGAAGGCGGCATCCGAAAGCGCCGAGCAGATCGTCGTGATCGGCGGCGGCTATATCGGCCTCGAGGCGGCGGCGGTGCTGCGCAAGGCGGGCAAGAAGGTGGTGCTGCTGGAGGCGCTCGACCGCGTGCTCGCGCGCGTCGCGGGCGAGGATCTCTCACGCTTCTATGAAAAGGAGCATCGCGATCACGGCGTTGACCTTCGCCTCGGTGTCCATGTCGAGGCGATCGAGGGCGAGGGCGGCGTCACGGGTGTGCGCCTTGCGGGCGGCGAGGTAATCCCCGCCGATCTCGTCATCGTCGGTATCGGTATCGTGCCGGCTGTCGAGCCGCTCGTCGCGGCGGGCGCCGAGGGCGGCAATGGCG
>Ga0065721_10051400_pt1 | contig 14934 bp, 21 predicted proteins | sample Mesricmetagenome_FD_59108 | JGI IMG/M metagenome (GOLD analysis project Ga0065721, IMG submission 59108) | Mesophilic microbial community from rice straw/compost enrichment Sample: eDNA_1 v2 (version 2) | ecosystem: Engineered > Solid waste > Grass > Composting > Bioreactor | place: USA: Davis... | reverse complement strand
CCTTGCCGAACGGAACAAGCCGCAATGGCAGGCGCTCGGCGTTGCCCTGACCTTTGCCGCCATGCTCGGCGGCCTCGCCTATCTTCCGATCCGGGAAGCGACGAGCGACCTGAAGGCGAGCGTTTCGGCGCTTGGGAGTAGGGTAGTCACTCGCGACGAAATGGAATGGCGCACCGCGCGCGCCGCGGAGGACCGGGCGAGAACCGATGCCGGCGTGAAGGAGCTTCGCGATGCCCAGGTGCCGCGGGACGAGCTCGACCGGGTTTTCTCGAGCTATGACCAGCGCTTCACCGACCAGCAGCGGCAGCTCGACGACGTGAAGCAGGCCCAGGGGAATGTCTATGGGGCGAGAGACATCCTGCTCGATCTCAGAGAGCGGATCGACCGGATCGAGCGCCAGCGGCTTTCTGGTCAACCCTAAGCCGGTCTGGCCGGCCAGTTTTTCACTTCGTATTCCGGCCACCTGTTCTCCCACTGGCTAAAATCGTAGACGCCATGCGGGACAGTCATAAACCAGCACGAATGTTCGTTTGCCTCGTCCGCCCATCCGGCGATGGTGGCTGCGTCAATGGGCAATGCTACCCGGGTACCCTTCTTTTCGACTGCCGCGATATAGCCCTGTTCAGCTTCCATGATAACGTTATGAACGAGGCGATTTCGATCTTCTGAGCTGCGCTTTACTTTAGGAATTCGCTCCTGAAGACGCTTTTTCCAATCTTCAGGAATCGGAACCGAGGGCAGCTCAATTACTCGACTGAGGATGTCGAGGTTTGTTCGAATTGAATTTTCGCAAAGAAGGGTCAGCCCCATATCATCGGACAATGGCAACAACCTGATGATCGCCGATTGTATAGACCTTTCTAATTGCGCGCTGGCCTGCGTGAACCGGCCCAGCGCAATCGCCAATACTGGGTCTACGTCCGTGGCATTGATCATCTTCATTCAATTGTCCTCCCACCTTCCGTCACACCAGATATTCCCCTTATTCGGCCAGGGCTGAGCCAGCCCCTCCCGAAGCAATACCTTTCCGGCATCCCTTCCATCAGGAAGAACAATCCGCACCAGATCCCGGCGCTGGGAAGTCAGATCCTTCCCACCGGTGCCAACGAGGCGATACCCGCCGGCCATGAGCTCCTGCAGCCGTAGCTTCGCTCGCTCCCCGACTTCCTTCTCCTGATCGCACGCGGCCTCAAACGTCTCCGGCGTGTCGATGTCCAGCAGGCGCCATTTCAAGCCTCGCTCCCAGCCGGTGTCGCCGTCTACAAGACAGGTGACCTTTCGCGCGGCCCGGTTTCCCCCTGAGCAGATTTCGATCGCTTGAGCCTGCGTGACCGGCGCCGCAACACAAAGGAAAGCGGCGATGGTCAGTTTGCAGGCCGGCAAGCGTAGTGTTCTCTACGATACTGGGTCATCAAAGACCTTGCGATCTGTTCACAGAAACCTTCGTCGTCGGCCATCCCGAATATCACGGACACCGGCTCCATCTCCCCAAGGGTATTCCGACGGACCAAGAACTGATCGACGCTGTGCCCAATCTGCCGGCCCTCAAATTGGGCCTGAACACCGCGATACTGATCATCAAGTTCGTCTGCTGCTGGAGCTCCCGCTACGGAGGCAATAAGGCCGCTTATCAGCGCCAGTCTGATTGCTTTTGATCGTGACATTATGCTTCGTCCGGCCCAGGTGTCTCGAAAATGCCAGGATGGAATCTGACCGTATCACCCTCCAAGCCCCTTATTTTGGCTAATATCCGCGGAGGATTATCCCCGTGAAACTGGAGATAGTAATTGAAGACCTGGCCATCCTCGCTCGCCTCGTCACCTTCCCGGTAATTAAGCTGATCAAGCTCTTCCAGCGTGATCCCCATTTCCCGAGCATAGATAACCAGCTTCTGATCTTCGAAATAGTCCGTCATCTTTTGAGTCGCCCCTTGGGAGAAATCCCATGCTGCATCAATCCGCGCGTCACGTCGAGACCACGATCTCGGGATCGGTAAAGGCAGCGCCGAACGTGAGATCTATGTCTTCTCGCCCCCAACCAATTCGGCCGTATAGATGACGCCACCATTCCAAGATATGATCACTCGACCGCATTTGCATTCGAGGGTGTCCTTATCGCGCGTACTCACTTTATGCTCGGCGAGTCTCCACACCCGGCCACACTGACATTTGCGCTCCTCAATCGCCATTCTCATTCTCCCTGGCCCCAAAGTGGCAGAACAAACAGAGCTTCAAGGGCTTTCCCGCTCGTCAAGAACGCTTAGCAATCCTTGTCGGGGGAGCTCTGCGCGCGTCTTAAAACTATGCAACTCGCGCTTCTCTTCTGGGTCAAAACCAGCCGCTTTAATTGCGCTTGTGATTCTCTCTTCCACCCAGTCGGCACCTTCGCGCGATAGGTCGAGGGAGTCCCGTCCGGAGTACAAGCCACCGCGCATCACCAGAACCGAACGGGTATCCTCTGGACGAGCCGAAAGCAACGACAGCGTGGGCCTAACAACGCTTCCGTCCTCTTTCAGCCAAGCCTCATAAGCCGACCACTCGTATTCGTGTACGATGTTGTCTCGCTCTTTTCGCAGGAATTCCCAAAAGATCTGGTGCTGGGCCTTGTTTGCCTTGATTGATGACCATTCTTCGGCGATCGCTTGGCGGAGTTCGGCATTTAGGCAGGAACCGGCATCGACGCGGAAAAGATCGATGCATGTCCGCAGAATTGCACAAGTTCCAATCCATATCACCTTCCACTCGGAAAGCAGGAAACTTGTCATGTGTAAGTAACTCTCCAGGTGTCGTATGCCGGACCTTGCATCCGATAAGGCTCGGTAGCTAGTCAGGAAATACTTCACTTCGATGTACATCGGAGGAATGTTGAGAGGTAATGTCATGCCGTTCCGCCCTAGCCCTACATCTGTGTAGAGTTGCAAGAGAGGGCGGAGTCGCAAGACGCGCAGGTGCGCCACATGTTGCAGTTCATGTTGCATGGATTCGCGGTGCTCCCGCTGAAATCGCTGGAAAGCAGTTGCATCGCCGTAACCCGTTTGCATCGAGCTGCCAGAACAGCGATTCGTCCGCAATACGGCGGAGCTCTCCCGTGCAAAAAGGTGAGGGGAGCGCGACGGGTTTCGGAATGAAATCAATGGCCGCTGAGAGAGTAGATGAGGGGTCTCTAAGGCCTAAAAATGCAAAAAGCCATTTAAAAACAGTTATTTGCAAGAATTGGGATGGTGGGCGCGAGGAGCTTCGCATTCAGCGCGAGATCGGCCGGAGAGAACGGTGAGGCGCCATGGTGTCGAGTGGAGGTTCATGCTTCAAGATGCCACCGGAGGAAGGGACCGTATAAAGCGGAAGGCCTGAGGAAAGGTTGTGAAATCCTCGCCAACTTGTCGGCCATGGGAAATGACCTTGAAAACTCCATCCAATGTCTCAACCACTTGGTAGCCGTTAACAGGGGTTATTCTTGGTTCGTATTCCACCCGCTATCTCCTTTGTCGTCTAGTTCTCGAAACGATCAAACGTTTGTACCGACACCGGCGAACAGGAGATGGTTTACCCGCTTTAGGAACGTCAAGGCGGATTAATGGACGGTCGGTTCTGTCAGATCATTATGGTTCATGATGTCGGCAAGGCCGATGGCGTCACTCTCGCTCAGCAAGATCATCAGCTCGTCGTCGACGATGAGTTCCATTTGTGTATAACTGTCCATCACTGACCATGAACCGTCCTTCTCCTGGACCGCCCGGTACCGGTATTCCAGCGGCAGCTTGTCCATTGGATGGCGCCTTCCGTTTGGACGCGGGTTGCAAGGTTGGTCGACGACGTTAGCCTCGCTCGCGGTCCTCGTCGTCATTCCAGGTCTGACGGACGTACCAGTCATCGACGTCATTTCTGACCCGATCACGCTCGATCCCATACCGCTCCTGGATTCTTCCTTCCAACTGATCGCGATTTCCAGCGATGCTGTCCAAATCATCGTCGGTGAGCTTATCCCACCGTTCCTTGATCTTGCCCCTCATCTGCTTCCAGTTTCGTTCTATCCGATTCCAGTCCACGGTCGGTCTCCTTCGGCTGGTCTCAGTCTGAACGTCTGAAAGTTGCGTTTGTTCAGGAGTGGCAAACGACATCCGGTTGGGGATGGGCGGCAGGCGCTTCAGTTGTTGTACCCGGTGCCTGTTTGATCCTGCCTGATGTTTGCGAGTGAAGAATCACCGCTATCAGTCCAGGTAAACCGTGTTAGATTAGCTTCGATCGGTGAATGCAAGGTCCATCTCGGCCTTTGCCATCCTTCGCGAGGATAGGCATGAGGGCGGAGACATTCAGATATGCCGTTCGTCAGGAAAGGGATTTCACCTGGACTGTCTTCGATGTGTTCACCGGCTTGGCTGCCAAACCAACGACATGGTTCCTCAATGACCTCTCCGAGGGGCAAGCAGGAATTTATTGTGCTATCATCAATGCAAAAGACGCGGCCCGTCGTAGAAAGCGTGATCGGGAAGAGTAGTGGGTCTAGGAGCGCCAGCTGCTTCCTATCTGGTGGATAGCGGGACGAACTACATCCCTCAGAAGTCGGCAACCTCCTGCCGCAAAACTCGCCCGGGCAAATGCGCCTGTATGTTCACCAGCGGGAGAGGTTCGGCGCTGTAGGTCGCGTGGGCCGTCAGGGGCACAATCGAGATTTCGAACCCGCATTTCGCCGCCGCTCGGATGGCATCGTTGACGTTCTTCATGGCCTCCATGAGCCGCTGTTCAGCCTCGCGTTGGCTCTTCGTTTTCGGGAACTCGTGGATATCCGCCATGTCGTAATCCTCGCCCGCCTGCAAGGGGCTTATGCCGTTGGTATGAATTTGCGGGGCCTCGGTCCGGCTTCCCCCTTCGGGCGCTTATTCGTCGTTGGGGTGCTCCGCGCATTTGTCGGAGAAGTAATTCGTAGATATGGCAAGCCTGCCCGCCGTGCTGCTGAACTGTACAACGACACCTATGCCATTCACCTCTGCGAAACTGGCATCAATGGTCGAGATTTGGGTCGATCCGGCCATGAATGACCCGACCTGAAGTTTCGGCTCTCCCCGTTTCACCCGCAGGTTAGAGACAAGCTGAGCGAAGTCGTCCAGATTGCCCGCCACATTTTCGGTTACACTCGTCACAGTATCATTGCAGACATGAATGCCTATGTTCTGTTCCTTTACGATCCACGAGCGTGGTAGCTCCGGTGAAATGGTGACGAGCTGCCAGCCCCGTGAAGCAGCATAACGCTTGGCTTCTTCAAGGGAGCTGCCGAGGCTAAACCCTCCAGGGAGAGTGATCCGTTCCGCTGCCGCCAAATGGACGTTACAAAGCAGCACGGCAACAACGGTTGTGAAGAACCTAGGTCGAATTTGGATGTACCGTCGCATCATTCGGCGAGCATATTCAATTCGGACGCTTAATCCAATGTCCGCTTTTGGCGGCCAAAGGAGACGCTATCACCCCAGCTTCCGCTTCAACTGGCAGAGCATGTGCCGGTTCTCATCGTCGGGTCTCACGCTCTGATGAACAGGCATCCAGCCAACAGAAAAAGCGCGCTCGCCTGCATGATCCACATCGGCCATTCTTGAGCCATTGTTTCCTCCCTTTCGGGAGAAAGGCTCGGGGAGAAGGATCGTTCCAAATGTGCCGTGAAACAAACCCGCTGATGCAGGTTGGGGGCGTATTGGACCACGGGATCAATCGTTTCCCACACGCGATGGAGGCAGCGGCCGGATGGCTTAAGGCATTGCTCCTCCGCTCGTAACGTCACTTCCCGCATCTAGTATGATCTTGAGGTCTCGGATCACGCCGGCCGCCTCCAGCAATGCTGATTTGATCTCGTCATCCGAGAACATCGGGACCGATCGAGACATGGTGAGGAAGTCGATTGCCGGATCGCGATCGAGGCTGTCTTGCTCCACTCCGATTTCGTCGCGAGCATCGCGAACAGTTCGATAGGCGCGGTCAAGCAGACTACCGCGTTCGGCCGCAGACAGCTTTTCCACCTCATTCGCTGCGCGCACAAGTTCCGCAACGAAGTCCGTGATGGAGCTCATGCGCTCCCCTCGGGCTCGTCGCGACTGAGCTGCTCGGCGAAGTCCAGCATCACCTCCGCCATCGGCCCCGACTTTTCGCGGGCCGTCCTCTCGGCAAGCATCCGCACATTCGCTTCGAAGTGCTTCGCGTTCATCGCGCCAGCCTCCTCGAGGGTCTTGGTCAGAGCCAGGAGGATCGATGTCGTCGCCGCGTGGATGATTGCCGTGGTTTCAAGCACCTCTTGCGGAGTGGTCTTGTGTTTACTCATTGCACCGTCTCCTCATCCGGCTCCTGATCGCCCGAGTTTAACATATCCACCAGCACATCGGCTTCATCGAGCTTTAGGCCCGCGCGCGGCTTGCCTCCGACGCTCACCGTCCGCCCGGTGCGGACATCGAATATCTCGTAGGTGTCGTAGCCATCCTTGCGGATGTCGAAGCGGTTCGGTTCGGACGTCATGACAAAGCTCATCCCTCACGGTTGAAGGGCTTATGCGGGTAATGCTCGCTGCAATGCCACGTCGGTTTCTCCGCTTTTGACCGCGCGAAACCGTAACATCCCCATTTGTCGCAGCCCGGATGCTCGCACCAGTGCTCGGCATCGGTCGGCGCCGGTGCGTGTGTTGGGTTGCGGTCGTCGCTCATATGTATCAGATCCCTGCTTCTGGTGTTGTCCGGCGGGCGCGTGAACGTCGTACCATCTCATAAGAAATTTTTTCGCTCCGGCTGCACGGGAGCATGTTTTTGATCTTGCTAATAGATTCGTCGGTCGGGGCAAAGTTGCGTTTCCGAAGCTTCAAAATCGTCGTCGGCAGCCAATTGACTCATTCCTAGAATAAGAACAGAAAGGGAACATATTCCACTCGCTACCAGTTGAAAAGGTCTGGTTTTTGGACTTGCGGATCACATGCAGAACCGAGCGCAAACAGTGCGTATCGATGAACTCCGGGAGCGCATTGAAAGGCTCGGCGGCGCAAACCGGCAGACGCGCGAAGTCCTCCCGTTCGGCCTTGAGCCGATCGACCGGCATCTTCCGGGCGGTGGATTGGCGCTGGGCAGCCTGCATGAGGTCGCCGGCGGCGGCAACGGTGCTTTGGATGGCGCGGCAGCGGCCTTGTTCGTCGCGGGCATCGCCGCAAGGACAAGCGGCAAGGTCCTGTGGTGCGTCACCCGCCAGGATCTGTTCATGCCGGGACTGGTCCATGCGGGGCTTTCCAACAATCGGGTCATCATGGTCGAATGCCGTGACGAGAAGGGGGTGCTGGATTGCCTGGAGGAGGGGCTTCGATGTCGCGGCCTCGGCGCCGTGGTGGGCGAGGTGGCGCGATTGACAATGACGGCCTCCCGGCGGCTTCAACTCGCCGCGGAAGCCTCGGGTGTTCTCGGGATTGCTGTTCGTCGCTGGCGACGCCAGGCGGAGACGTCCGACTACGGCCATCCGACCGCCGCCGTGACCCGCTGGCGTGTCTCCGTTCTTCCCTCCGAGCCTTTGCCCGTGCCGGGGATCGGTCGAGCACGGTGGTATCTCGAATTGCTCCGATGTCGTGCCGCAGAAAGTGCTGATTATGTGGTCGAAGCCTGCGATGCCAAGGGTCGTCTCGGTCTACCTGCCGACCTGGCCGACCGATCGCTATCGAAGGATGCGTGGACGGCAAGCTCCTTCCGCTGACAAACCGGTGGTGATGATCGGGCGCGAGGGAAGCCGCCGCTTGATCATGGCAGCCGATGGCGCGGCCCAAGCTGCGGGGTTGCGGATTGGAATGACAGCGAGCAAAGCCCAGGTTCTCGTCAGCGATCTCATCATCGAGGATTTTCGTCCGGAAGAAGATCGGCTGGAACTGGAGCGACTGGCTCTGTGGTTCCTCGGCAACTATGCGCCGATCGTCGCCGTCGACCCACCGGACGGTATCGTCGTCGACACGACGGGTGCAGACCACCTGCATGGCAATGAGACGCTAATGCTCACCGCAATGATCAACAGGCTGCATGCCATGGGCTTTACCGCGCGCGCAGCGGTCGCCGATACCTGGGGCGCGGCCCATGCGCTCGCCCGTCATGAGGCTCATCCCTACGTCATCGCGGAGGCAGGCGGGATACCAGTCTCGGTGCTTGATCTGCCGATCTCGGCGCTTCGCCTGGATGGCGCTGTCGTCGCCGCGCTGCGAACGCTTGGCTTCGAACGGATCGGCGAACTGGAGGCTACCCCGCGGGCACCGCTGGCGCTTCGCTTCGGGCCGGAAATCGGCCGGAGGCTCGATCAGCTTATGGGGCGCCTGGCCGAGCCTATCGATCCGATCCGGCCAGCCGAAGCCATCGAGGTTCGGCGGGCGTTTGCAGAACCCATCGCGGCTGCGGAGACCATCGCCCGATATGTGGAGAAGCTGGTGGCGAGGATTTGCACCGTGCTGGAAGAAAAGGGACTAGGTGTCCGCCGGCTTGACCTCATCTGTCATCGGGTGGATGGCGGCGCGCAGGTCATCCGCGCCGGCACTGCCAAGCCGGTGCGTGAGGTCCAAAGGCTGACCCGTTTGCTGTGCGACCGGATCGAGACGATTGATCCCGGCTTCGGAATCGAGCTCATGACGCTGTCAGCGAGCCGCGTCGAGGCTCTCGACACGGTACAAACGGTGTCCTCGCTGATTGAGGAGCCGGAAGCGGATGTCAGCGGGCTGGTCGATGTCATCGCCAATCGAGGTCATCGTGTCTACCGGATTGCCGCAGTCGAGAGTGACGTGCCGGAGCGGTCGTTTATGCTGGTGCCGCCGCTGGTCGAGGACGACGAGGTTGGCTGGCCGAACCATTGGCCGCGGCCGCCCCGCCTTCTTGCCCCTCCTGAACCGATCCAGTGCCTGGCGCTGCTTCCCGACCATCCGCCCGCAAACTTCACCTGGCGCGGCATTCGGCACGTGGTCAAACGTGCCGACGGGCCGGAGCGGGTGTTCGGCGAATGGTGGAAGCGGGACAAGGAACTGGCCGCCGTACGCGACTATTTCTCCGTCGAAAACGAAGCGGGAGAGCGCTTCTGGATCTACCGGCAGGGAGACGGCGAGCATGCCGACAGCGGATCGGGCAACTGGTTCATCCATGGAGTATTCGGATGAACGCACGTTATGCCGAACTGCAGGTGACCTCCCATTTCTCCTTCCTGCGCGGTGCAAGCTCTTGCGAGGAGCTCTTTGAAACCGCTGCGCGTCTTGGCATCGAAGCGCTCGCCATCACCGACCGCAACAGTCTGGCGGGGATCGTCCGTGCCCATCAGGCGGCCAAGGACACAGGCATTCGCCTCGTCGTCGGCTGCAGGATCGATCTTCGCGACGATATCTCGGTTCTCGTCTATCCGACCGATCGGCCTGCCTATTCGAGGCTTTGTCGCCTCCTGTCGCTGGGCAAGCAACGGGCAGGCAAGGGCAAGTGCGATCTCGGCTGGGACGATCTGGTTACCTATGGCGAAGGCCTGCTCGTCATACTGCTGCCTGATCTCGCCGATGATCTTTGCGCCGTCAGGCTTCGACGTCTTCGGCAGGACTTCGGCAAGCAGGCTTATCTAGCGCTGACGCTTCGTCGGCGTCCCAATGACCAGCTTCGCCTGCACGAGCTTTCCAACCTTGCCGCCCAGGCGGGCGTGCCGACCGTCGTCACCAACGACGTCCTCTATCACGATCGGGAGAGGCGGATGCTGCAGGACATCGTCACCTGCATTCGTCACAACTGCACCATCGACAAGCTGGGACATCGCAAGGAACGTTTTGCCGATCGCTATCTCAAGCCGCCCGAGGAGATGCATCGCCTCTTCAAGCGGTATCCTGAAGCGCTTTCGAGTACATTGGAGATCGTCGAGCGGTGCAGGTTCTCGCTCGACCAGCTTGCATACCAGTATCCCGAGGAGATTATGCTCCCCGGCCTCACGGCTCAGGAGGCGTTGGAAAAACTCGTCTGGGAAGCCGTGCCGACCCGCTACCCGGAAGGTTTACCAGAGGATGTGGAGCGGATCCTCAGGCACGAACTCGCTCTGATCGCCAGGCTCGGATACGCGCCTTACTTTCTCACGGTCAATTCCATCGTCCGTTTTGCCCGATCAAAAGACATCCTGTGTCAGGGGAGGGGATCGGCCGCAAATTCTGCCGTCTGTTATGTGCTCGGCATCACCTCCATCGATCCATCCCGCAGTGATCTGCTGTTCGAAAGATTCGTTTCGGAAGAAAGGGCCGAGCCTCCGGATATCGACGTGGATTTCGAGCATGAGCGGCGCGAGCAGGTGATCCAGTGGGTCTACGAGACCTATGGCAGGCATCGGGCGGCTCTCTGCTCGGTGGTAATCTGCTATCGGCCCAAGGGGGCAATACGCGACGTGGGTAAAGCTTTGGGGCTGCCGGAGGATTTGACCAAAATGCTGTCCTCGCAGGTGTGGGGATTCGGCGAGGAGATCGGCGAAAAGCAGGCGAAAGAGCTCAACCTGAATGCCACCGACCGGCGTCTGAAGCTGGCGCTTGATCTCGCCCGCCAGCTGGTCGGCACGCCGCGCCACCATTCGCAGCATCCGGGCGGCTTTGTGCTCACCCAAGACAGACTGGACGAATTGGTTCCGATCGAACCCGCCGCCATGGATGACCGGCAGATCATCGAATGGGATAAGGACGATATCGACGTCCTGAAGTTCATGAAAATGGACGTCCTGGCGCTTGGCATGCTTTCGTGCATGAAGCGCGGCTTTGATCTGTTGGAAGAGCACAAGGGCATCCGGATGGACCTTGCCACCATCCCACCGGAGGATCCGCGGACGTATGCCATGATCAGGCGCGCCGACACGCTTGGGACGTTCCAGATCGAGAGCCGGGCGCAGATGTCGATGCTGCCGAGGATCAAACCACGGACCTTTTATGATCTGGTCGTGGAAGTTGCGATCGTCCGCCCAGGTCCGATTCAAGGCGACATGGTCCATCCCTATCTGCGGCGCCGCGAGGGTAAGGAAAAGGTCGAATATCCGAAGCCGGAACTGGAGAAGGTGTTGGGAAAGACACTTGGCGTGCCGCTCTTTCAGGAGCAGGCGATGCGGGTGGCGATCGAATGCGCTGGCTTCACACCGGGCGAGGCCGATCAGCTGCGCCGGGCCATGGCAACCTTCAAGCATACCGGGGGTGTGTCGAAGTTCGGCAAGAAGCTGATCGAGGGTATGGTTGCCAACGGCTATGAAAAGGAATTCGCGCTCAAGACCTTTTCTCAGCTTGAAGGATTTGGCTCCTACGGTTTTCCGGAAAGCCACGCGGCCTCTTTCGCGCTGATTGCCTATGCCTCGTCCTGGCTGAAGTGCTGGCACCCTGACGTGTTCTGTGCGGCGCTTCTGAACGCCCAACCAATGGGTTTTTACGCACCAGCCCAGATCGTCCGTGACGCGCGGCAGCACGATGTCGAGGTCAGGCCAGTCTGCGTCAATGCTTCGCGCTGGGACTGCACCCTTGAAGAGACAAGTGGGGGGCAATTCGCCGTCCGGCTCGGTATGCGCATGGTCAAGGGACTGCCGAACAAGGACGGGGCAGCGATCGTGGCGGCGCGTCAACACCTGCCGTTCCAGTCTGTCGACGATCTTTGGCGGCGGGCTGGTGTTCCCTCGGCGTCGCTGGTCAAGCTTGCAGAAGCCGATGCCTTCCTTCCCTCGATGAAGTTGGCCCGGCGCGAGGCGATCTGGTCGATCGAGGCTCTACGAGACGAACCCTTGCCGCTCTTTGCCGCGGCGGCAACTCGTGAGCAGGAAGTTATTCCGGAAGCAATAGAGCCTCTCGTGACCCTTAAGCCCATGACGAGGGGTGGCGAAGTTGTCGAGGACTACAGTCACACCGGCCTGACGTTACGTGAACATCCCTTGTCCTTCCTTCGTGAAGACCTCAAGAGGCAGCGCTTCGTTACCTGCGAGGAGGCGATGAACGCCCGCGATGGCAAATGGCTGCAAGCGGCGGGTCTTGTCCTGGTGCGGCAGCGACCCGGGTCGGCAAAGGGCGTGATGTTCATCACGATCGAGGACGAAACCGGGATCGCCAATCTGGTCGTTTGGGTGAAGACGTTCGAGAAATATCGCGCCGTGGTGCTCGGGGCCGGCATGGTCGGCGTCTACGGGAAGGTCCAGCGCGAGGGAATGGTCGTGCATCTCGTTGCACACCGGCTGATTGACTTGTCCGCCGAGCTCGCAAGTGTCGGTGATCGAGACGGTGCCTTCCCTCTCCCCCATGGGCGAGGCGACGAATTCCATCATGGGGCGCCGAGACCCGATCCGCGCGGATTGCCGAAGGTTCGAGACATCGTCGATCCGTACGGTCATATCGACCAGATCAAGGTAAAGACACGCGATTTTCGATAAGAGGGGTGCCTAATCCGCTCCCTCGCGAACTTGCTCGACGCGAAGACTTCCGGCTTCCAAGGGCCTCAGGAGTTCGCTTTCGGGCTTGGAAAGATCCAGCCATGCCTCCCATTCCTCAGGCCTTAGCACAACGACCTGCCGATTATGGATGGGCGCCACGTCAGGTCCAGGCTCGGTCGTCAGCATCGTGAAGGAGGGGGGGTGATTGCCTTTGCCCTCCCGCCACAGGCCGGCGATAGCCATGAAGGGCGCTCCGTTCAGCGTGAAGCGATGCTTGGCCTTCGGATATTTCGTGCCGGTGAACTCGAAAAAGGCGGAAGCGGGTATGAGGCATCGGTTGCTGTCGGCGAACCGCCGGCCTTCGGATCGGAAATTAAAGACCGGACCTCCTTTGCGGCCTTCGGGTGGCGGAAAGCCGAACTTCATCGGTGTCAGTTCAACCACATCACCGTCCGCGACCCTCATGATCGGGCCGGTATCGCCGATGTGGATATCATCGGCCTGCGGCAGATCCAGTTCGGTTTGATGGGCCGGTATGCGAAGCGCGAGCTCCTGCATCATGCGGCAGTATTCAGCATACCTGATGTGTTGTTCATAATCGTTGCACATAACGGAAAAGGATAGGGCACCGCGGAGACGTTTCTATCCTTCTTGTGGCATGCGCCGATAAGTCGGCCGCCACCCGCGCGTAAAGCCTTTGCTCCCGGCCGCCTCCATCAGTGCCAGTTGGACCCGCAGATGGCGATTGTCTTCCAGAAGGGTGGCAATCGTCGCCTTCGCATCGCCCTCATGCCAGGCGAGCTCTGCCTCGACGGCCCAGCGGAGGTCGTCGTGGTCCGGTTCGGGTTGATCATTCTTCTTATCGGCTTGCATTTCTCGAACTCTATTGGAGGGTGATCCCGGCCGGCCGCTGATCAATCGGCGACGACGGTCCCGTGGGCATGTTCTGTGGCGCCTCCGGATCATGCGACTGGTCGCGGAATTCGCTCATCCAGTACATGGCGGTTTCCGTTGCATGCTCGCTGTAGAACCACGCCGGGAAAGCCGTTACCGACGAGCTGACATAGACGGCTACAGACAGTCCGACCGCGGGATTGAGCGCGATGTGAAGCGCGTTTCCGTTCGGCTCTTCCGGCGCACGGTCGAGATAATCCCAGACGAATTCTTCCGCGATGCTGCCTTCGAAGTCGCCCGGATTCATTCCGGCCGCTTCGATAGCGGCAACAAGGGCGGGCGACAGCGCTCGCAGCGGATATCTCATTGGAATAGAGAGGTGGCCGCTGAACGCATCGCGTTTAGGCGGCTGCACGTCCAGAGCCTTGAGCTTTTCCTCTTTCAGAAACATCGGATGCCTCCTGTTGCAGGCATGACTTGCCGTTCGCGCCGAAGGGCGCGGTCGAGCTTGTGGATAACATGTGGATTAACCGCTTCCTCGCGGCCTCGATGTTCTGATTATGTTCTCATTTATTGATGAGAGTCAACAGGACTCTCTTAAGTTGATGCTGATATAGTGCGGGGATGACAAAGCGCCCTCGCAAGCCATCGAAGCCGCTCCTGATCGATGAGAATTTGCCGCTGCAAAGCCGGCCGGTCATGAAGCGCGATCCGAAACAGCCACGGCTCCTCTTCGATCCGATGCCCGAACGGGTGGAGCCCTGCCTTGCGATCCTCAAGAGCAAGCCGCCGGAGGGGCGGGAATGGTCCTACGAGATCAAATGGGACGGATATCGCCTGGCGGTGCATATCGAGCCCAGGCAGGTTCGGATCATCACCCGTGGCGGCCATGACTGGACGCATCGTTTCCCCTCGATCGCGGACGCGGCGAAAGCCCTCATGCCAAGCACGATGATCCTCGACGGCGAGGCGATCGTGTTCAATGAGCAGGGTATTCCCGATTTCGGGCTGCTGCAGAACTCGCTCGGCGGGCGAGGGGGCAAGCTCCCGTCGCGAAATTCCGTCCTGATGGCCTTCGATCTACTCTATCTCGACGGCCACGATCTCCGCGACATGGAATACCGGTCCCGCCGGCATCTGCTCGAAGATACCCTTTCGGGAATGGAAGGCGCGATCCGGCTCTCCGAAGAGTTCGATGAGGATCCGGACGATCTGCTACGCCATGCATGCACCAGCGGCCTCGAGGGGATCATTGCGAAGAACCTCGACCAGCCATACCGTTCCGGCCGGACCGGGGACTGGCTGAAGATCAAATGCATCCAGAGCGACAGCTTCGCCATCGTCGGCTATGAGCCATCCACGAAAGTGCCAGGGGCTTTCGCAAGCCTGTTGCTCGCCGGCCGGTATCGTGATGGGTGGAAATACGTCGGCAGTGTCGGTACCGGCTTCAAACATGACGAGGCGCGGAGACTGAAGAAGCAGCTCGACAAGATCAAGACGCGGGTTCCGGTTGTGGCCGTGCCAGGCAAGAACCTGATCATGACCGGCCCGGCCTTCATCGCTGAGGTCGAATACCGCGGCTGGACGCATACCGGCACGCTGCGGCATGCTTCGTTCAAGGGGCTGAGAGAGGCGGAGGACTCCGCCGAAGTGTATC
>Ga0065721_10005597_pt1 | contig 14936 bp, 11 predicted proteins | sample Mesricmetagenome_FD_59108 | JGI IMG/M metagenome (GOLD analysis project Ga0065721, IMG submission 59108) | Mesophilic microbial community from rice straw/compost enrichment Sample: eDNA_1 v2 (version 2) | ecosystem: Engineered > Solid waste > Grass > Composting > Bioreactor | place: USA: Davis... | reverse complement strand
CTTGAAGCGCCCATTCTCCATCAACAGGTTCACCTGCCCCTTCAGTCGTTTCAGCTCCACATGATGGGGCGAGCCCGGCCACGACAGATCTACTTCATAGCGTGCGCTGGTGCTTTCGATGATGTCCGGCTTATCCCACTGACGCATCACTTCCGCAATGTCGCCTGCGGACAGGAGACCGACAAAGCGCGTGCGCGACCCTCCGTCACCCTTGTGCCAGAAGAGCTTTGCGCCAGCATCACCAGCTTTTGCCCCGTCAGAGGCTGCAGGCAGACCGCTCACCGTGATACCACGGATATTGCCACGGATGTTGTCGAACAAAGTCCCCTGCTCGTCAGGACGCAGTTGTACCGACCAGTTTCCATAGTTGCTGTTGTCGAAGTGCAACTCTGCAATGCTGATATCGGCCTTGGGCAGCGAACGTGGATCAAATTCAGCTTCTATGCTGCGCAGCTCTTCCGCCGAGTCGCCCAGCATGGTCCGCGCCAGATGCAGATATTTCAGCTCAATGGTCAGCGGAAGGTTTTTGTCTTCCGGCAAGCGCACCTGACCAGCAAGGGTGGGATTGCCAAACTGCAAGTGCCAGGCGTCAGGCTGCGGCTGGATCTGCACGGCCAGTTTCTCCAGCGACAGCGGACCTATGTCGTGTCTGCCGAGGGTAATATCCGCAAGAAACGGTAAGCCGGCGATATGGGTCGGGTCCGGCTGGACGGGCGGCAGTGCTGCCGGCGCGTCTTTACCTATACCGTCGCTGGCCTCTGCGTCTGGTACAACAGCAGTCTTGGGAACAATCTGGTCGGTATAGCGCAGGTAGCGCTCTTGAACGCTCTGCCATTGCTCCAGATTAAATTCGGGCAAATAGCCGTTGAGCAGAAAGTGGGAGGTCGCCGATAAAGCGGCAGGTCGAGCAAGTGCAATGTTGGCGTTCAACAGACGGTTGCCTTCGCGCTTTATCTTGAACAGCGCCTGCACACCATGTTCAGGAACTGACTTCCCATCCTCAGGCGCGGCAGCGTCTGCCGAAGGCGTGGCGTACTGTACATCCACCAACATCGTCTGTTGATGGATATGGAGATCCACGGCCAGCGCTCGCTGCGGTTCCGGCGATTTACCATAGGGAGTCGGAAGATCGACTGCCACACCGTCGAGATTACTTCGCACCAGAACCTTGGCCAGCAGGCGATCCTCTGCCGGATCATCAGCCGGAGGCGGAACATCAGCTTCTTCCTCAGGCTCTGTATTGGCGGGACGGTGGATCAGCTCAATGCGCGCATCATAGGGAATCGTACCGTCGAGAAAGAGCAGTTCTGGCCGCTTGCTCCACTCCGCCAGCCGCTGATGCTTAACCCTGCCGTTTACATCGATAAGTGTCTTACGGTCTGTAGCGGTATTGCTGTTATCCAGGCGCACGCGAACGGGTTCGCCAAACAGGCGGCCCGTCAGATCCCGGCTGCTTAACCCTCCCCGGCTGGAGTAGGTGATCCGGCCTCGCACTGTCTCGAGGCCCAGCTCGTAATCCGGCATATTGAGNTCAGGAGCCTCCAGATCGACGTCGACCCGCTGATAAGCCCCCGCTCCGGACCCGCCCAGCGGCACCGCGATATCCAGGTGCGCCAGCATCTCCCCGGAGATATCCCAACGGTCCATGGCGTCGCCGATATACTGGCGCAATTGCCCTTCCCGCAATGCCCGCAGGCCATCGCTGGCAATTCCGCTCACCGCGCCCTTCACACGCAGCAATGATCCCTCGCCGTCAGGCTGTGGCCGCGACTGTACATGCGTCGGCTGCAGGTAGCTGCTGTAGATCCGCCCTTCAGAAACGCTGGCGTCGACATTGTTGTCACTGACCAGCAACCGGCCGCGCAGACCGCGCAGCGGCGGCCAGCCAGGTTGATAGTTCAGCTCAGCGTTATCGATATCGAGGTATAACTGGTGGCTGCGAGCCATGTGATTAGGAGTATTCAGGGTGCCCCGATAGATGAAGCCAACCTCATTGACCATCCCGTTGTTGTGCTCGCCGATACTCTGATTCAACCATGACAACAGGGTCTGGGGCACCACCGCCGGCGTGTATTTCCGGTACAGCCCGGCCTCAAGGTGACGGGCGCCGATCTGCAGATACAGGTCCAGGTCGCCGGCGACGCGCCAGGGTATGGCGAGCCACATATGCCCTACTACCTCTTCCTGTCCGTTGCGGAATGTCAGTTCCCCACTGTTGACGTAAATCTGATTCTGTTCCCGCCGCAGCGCCCAGGCTACCTGTCCACGCACGGCTTCAAAGGCCATGGGGTCGGTATAAGTGGGAATGTAATGCATGCTGAAGCCTTGTTGACTGTCGATATTGACGAAGCCACCGCGCTGATCAGCCTGGATAAAACCGTCCACCTGCCGCAGCGCCGGAACGCCCCGCCAGGCACTCACCCCCACCTGGTGAGCATTCGCCTGTAACTGCCAGTTTTCCGGTTCATCCAGAGGCACAGTTACCTGAAGATTGCGCAGTTCACCCTGCGGGTCCAGCGTCAGCAGAACTTCCTGCAGATGACCTTCACCGAAAGCCCCGGCATCATCGAGGATGCGGGTCCAGCGCTGGAGGTCCAGGACATCGCTCTGCAACAGTACAGGCCCCTGCAGGTCAGGGGCCGACGCGGAAATGTTCAGGTCTTCAATGCGGGTTTCGTTGACGTCAGCCTGGATATCCTGCAATGCCAGCTGCCAGCCCCCCTTGTGCAGCCAGTGCCCCTTCACCTGAGTGGTAAAGCTGGCAAGCTCCAGCCGTCGCCCCAATACCGGCAGGGACAAGGTCTGCAGGCCGAGGCTGCCACTCAGGTTAAAACCCTCTCCCTGTTCCCGGGTACTGAACCACAAACGCGCATCCAGCGAGCCATCGGATCGCCATCTCCAGTCATCAATCCCGGGCAGCAACAAGGCGCCGGCGGCGGCCAGAGGTTCACTGGTGGGAAACTCATCCAGCTGCAGGTATCCACGGGCGCTGAAGCGCTTCTGGTTGCGCGGGTCACCCCGGCCTTCCATCACCAGCGTCACAGCATTCATGCGCTCTTCCACATCTACCTGCAGCGACAGACGGTGAAAGCTGCCTTTGTTTTCGAGGCGGACGGATGGTGAATCCAGCGAAATTCTATGGCGGTCGAGGAAGGTAAAGTCGAGGTGGGTCTGGTGAAACTCGATGTGATTGGACAGCAGCAACATATCGAACAACGCGTCCAGCTGCGCCGCTTCCTGGTTATCGCGGGTCTGAAAACGCAACCCGGGCAGCTGCCAGAAGCCTTCGGGGGTCTGTTCAAATTCAAGCTTCGCCTGATGGACGTTGATGCCACCCCACACAAAACGAAGATTCAGCAGTGAGCTGATCAGGTCCAGGCGCAGGCGCGCACTGTTGAGGGTGAGGATGGGCTCCTGAGCGTGACTGGTGATACGGATGTCCCGGACATTTACTACCGGCTTTAATCCGTCCCAGTTTGCATCTATTGCCCCGATGGAGACGTCGGCGTTCAGCTTCTGGGACAGATAATCGCTGATCTCCAGGGAATATTCACTTACCAGCGGGGAAAAGCTCCGCCCACACTGCACCAGTACCGCCAACCCAATCAGAAGGATGGCGCACAGCGTGTAAAACTTTTTCACCAGATAGCGAAGCACGCGGATCATTCGATGTCTTTCAATTCCAGGTATTTACAGGTCGACGGCTTCTGCCGCTCTTGCATCTTAAGGTTACCCGGCCAGCCAGGCTGCTGCGCCTAGACCAACACAATGTCNTATTGCTCCTGGGTAAACAGAGTCTCTACCTGAAACTCAATGGTGCGACCGATAAAGGCTTCCAGATCAGCCACGTAGGCGGCTTCCTCATCCAGCAGGCGATCCACGACGACAGCGGATGCGAGCACCAGAAACTTTTCATTGTTATAGGTACGCGCTTCCCGCAGGATTTCGCGAAAGATCTCATAGCACACCGTTTCAGCAGACTTGACCTGCCCCCGACCATGACAGACGGGACAGGGCTCACACATCATCTGACCGAGGGACTCCCGGGTGCGCTTGCGCGCCATCTCCACCAGCCCCAGCTCCGATACACCGGTGATCCGCGTCTTGGCGTGATCTTTCTCCAGCGCCTTTTCCAGGGTACGCAGAACCTGACGCTGATGCTCAGGGTCCTGCATATCAATAAAGTCGAGCACGATGATGCCGCCCAGGTTGCGCAGGCGCAGCTGACGGGCAATGGCGCTGGCAGCTTCCAGGTTGGTCTTGAAGATGGTCTCTTCCAGATTGCGATGGCCGACAAACGCACCGGTGTTCACATCAACGGTAGTCATGGCCTCGGTCTGCTCAATGATCAGATAACCGTTTGATTTAAGCGGCACCCGGGTATCCAGGGCTCGCCGGATTTCCTCTTCCACACCGTAGAGGTCAAGCAGCGGACGACCATCGGTGTAACATTCGATCAAATCCACCAGCTGTGGGTAATAGTTCGCCGCAAAGTCGCGCATCTGCTTCCAGCTCAGCCGCGAATCTACCCGGATTTTTTCCAGTGGTGCCCGAGCCAGATCGCGCAGGGCACGCAGGTATAAGGGCATGTCTTCGTGGATCACGGCGGGTGCATCTACCGTGGGCTGCTTTGCACTCAGGTCGGCCCAGAGCTTCTGCAGGAAAGGGATATCCGCCACGATGGATTCGATATCCACGCCTTCGGCTACAGTCCTCACTATAAATCCACCGCTGACGCCGGACGCCTGAGCCGCGGCTTCTACACCCTGCCGCAGACGCTCCCGCTCCTGTTCATCATCGATACGGGTCGATACCCCGATGTGCGGGCTGTTAGGCATGTACACCAGGTAACGCGACGACAACGTAAGATGAGTCGTCAGGCGCGCGCCCTTGGTGCCGATAGGATCTTTGGCAACCTGTACCAGCAGGGTCTGGCCATCGCGGACCAAGGTGCGGATATCCGGCAGGTCATGTCTTCTTGATTCGCCTTCCGGCGGTTCGGGGATCATGTCTGCCACATGGATAAAGCCGGTGCGTCCCAGACCGATATCAACGAAGGCTGCCTGCATGCCCGGCAGTACGCGTACCACCTTGCCCTTATAAATATTGCCTACGTACCCCTTGCCGTGGCTCCGCTCGATATAGAGCTCCTGCACTACACCGTTTTCGACCAGCGCTACCCGTGTCTCAACCGGGGAAACGTTGATAAGGATCTCTTCACTCATGAGATTCGTCCTTAACCGGCTGCCACCAGGGCACACCAAAGATCTGCATTAATTCCACTGTAGCCTCAATCGGCAGGCCCACCACACCGCTGTAGCTGCCACTCAAGCTGCTGACGAACACTGCCCCCAGCCCTTGAATCCCATAACCGCCGGCCTTGTCACAAGGCTCCCCCGTGGACCAGTAAGCGGCAATCTCCGCCTCGTCCAAGGGCCGGAATTGAACCTCCGTTATTGAGAGCCTGCATTCCAGACGCTGACTGTCTGCCAGTGCCACCGCTGTCATCACCTGATGGGTACGGCCTGACAGCTGTTGAAGCATCGCCTGGCAATGCGCCTGATTCTGCGGTTTTTCCAGGATAGTCTGGTCACACACCACGATGGTATCGGCTCCCAGCACCGGCAACTCCGGTAAACCCAGCGCCTGCCTGACGGTAATGCCAGCCAGCGCCTTCTCCGTTGCCAGACGCTGCACATAGGCAGCGGGAGACTCCCCCTGCTGAGGCGCTTCGGGAACGTCGACTTGCAGCACCTGATGATTGACGCCGATCTGATTGAGCAGCTCCCGTCGCCGCGGTGAACGGGATGCCAGGTAAAGATGAGATGTAGCAGCCATTAACTGAACAACCCCTGAAGATGAAGATTATTTTTTCTCATTATGCAATACGGTAGTGCCGCCGCACCGCTTCCAGCCACAGGTAACAGACCGGCCAGAAGCAGGCGCTGGCAAAAGCCGGGTACAGGAACATCACACCGCTGAGGGGGCTGCCGCTCATGGCCTGCACCCAGTTGTCCGTCAGCTGGGCGATCCCCACCAGCACAAAGACCCAGCAGGATTGTTTCCATAAAGCGTAGTTACGTACCCTCTGATAAGACAGAAAACAGATATAGGCCACGATAACCAGCGCCAGACCATGCTGTCCAAAAGGCGAACCTTCCAGCAAATCCTGGAACAGCCCCAGCAACATCAGGAGCACGAGATTGGTACGCAGAGGGAGAGTAAAGATCCAGTAGATGGCGACCATGACAACAAATTCAGGTCGCCACCAGCGCCAGGAAAGGGGCAAAGGGTAGACAGCCAGCAGCAGTGCGACCACAAAGGACAGTGTAATGACAACCCGGGCCTGGTACTTGGGCGGCAACATCAGGGATTGCTGTCCCGTGAATCAAAGACCAGCAATACATGGCGGCTGCGGTCCAGGCGCGCCATGGGGCGAGCGATAACTGTAGCAAACGCCTGGCCCGGATCGCGCACCACACTTTCGACCTCTGCCACCGGATAGCCCACCGGGAACCGTTTACCTAGCCCGGAACTCACCAGCAGGTCACCCTCACGGATGTCCATGGTATTGGAGACATGACGCAACCGCAGGCGGTTAAGGTCACCGGTGCCTTCCGCAATCATCCGCACCCCGTTGCGATTCACCTGGACAGGCAAGGCATGGGTAGCATCCGAGATCAGCAGGGCGCGACTGGTATTTTCACTGACTTCAATAATCTGCCCCATCAGGCCGAAGGCATCCAGAACCGGCTGGCCCTCGAATACCCCTTCACTCGCACCGCGATTGATGACGACCGTGTGGCTCAAGGGATTAGGGGAAACGCCGATCAGCTCCGCCACCAGCACGCTGTCCTGGAGGATGTCCGTTGCGTTCATCAATTGACGCAGGCGCACGTTCTCTGCGGCCAGGGCCGCCATCTGCTGCAGCTTGCGCTGATGGATCAGGAGTTCGGTCCGGAGGGTTTCGTTCTCCAGCGCCAGCTCACTGCGGGAAACAAAGGTGTTATGACGCCATTCGTTCAGGCGGCGTGGAATATCCGTAAGCTGGTAAAAAGGCACCGCGAGGACACTCAACTGCTGACGAACCGGCGCCAGCCAATTGGTATAGAGGCTGATAAAGATCAGGGCGATCATCAGCACAATAAATATCAGCGCCCGCGATATTCCCGCAGAACCTTTTGTAAACAGAGGTTTAATGGCAAGTTCTCCCGTTTAGCGAGGGAGCGGCGCACGGCACCGCCCCAAGACAACAGGTTATTGGAATAGGATGCCGGCAGTCCCGCTGCCCGGACGCCGACCGACACTGTTCATCAAGAGGACAACAGATCAATACGCTTGTCATTCATCTCCATTGCCATGCCGCCGCCGCGGGCAACGCAGGTCAGGGGATCATCGGCGATGATAAATGGCAGTCCGGTTTCATTGGACAGCAGACGGTCGATGTCCCGCAGCAGGGCGCCGCCGCCGGTCAACACTACGCCGCTTTCTGCGATATCAGAGGCCAGTTCCGGGGGGGATTGTTCCAGCGCGCTTTTGACCGCCTGGACGATACCCGCCAGAGGATCCTGCAGTGCTTCAAGCACTTCGTCGCTGTTCAGGGTAAAGCTGCGGGGCACACCTTCCGCCAGATTGCGGCCACGCACATCAATTTCACGCATCTCACTGCCGGCAAAGGCACAGCCGATCTCCTGCTTGATCCGCTCGGCCGTCGCATCACCAATCACGCTGCCGTAGTTGCGGCGAACATAGTTGACGATGGCCTCGTCAAACCGGTCCCCACCAATCCGCACGGAATCGGAATACACCACACCATTCAGAGAGATAACGGCAATTTCAGTAGTACCGCCACCGATATCCACCACCATGGAACCACTGGCCTCGGCGACTTTCAAACCGGCACCGATAGCAGCTGCCATGGGTTCTTCGATCAGACGCACTTCACGGGCACCGGCGCCCATGGCTGATTCGCGAATCGCACGTTTTTCAACTTCGGTGGAAAGACAGGGGACACTGATCAGAACGCGGGGGCTGGGGCTGAACCAGCTGTTTTCATGAACCTTGCGGATAAAATGCTGCAGCATCTTCTCGGTAACCTGGAAATCGGCAATAACACCATCCTTCAGGGGGCGGATAGCAGTAATATTGCCCGGAGTCCGGCCCAGCATGCGCTTGGCTTCTGCGCCGACCGCCTCCACGATCTTATGGCCATTATGATGGCGAATAGCCACCACCGACGGTTCGTTGAGTACGATGCCGCGTCCGCGAACATAGATCAGGGTATTGGCAGTGCCGAGGTCAATGGAGAGATCGTTGGAAAAAGCTCCGCGCAGGTGTTTTAACATGAGTTGACGAGACCTTAATTCTGTATCTGCAAATATTGGTGAAACACACAACCGTTAAACCGATCTTGCGTCCGCCGATGGTCAGTGCAGTTATTTAATAAAAATCATTGAGTAAAAAATCCGGGGCTGTGGGTAAACTGGCGTTTATCCGAGCCTGGATTCGACCGAACCAGTCTGAATAAATTCGCTGAGGGAGCAGCAATTATTTCTGCCCGTCACCCATTAATAATTATGGTTGACAAACAAAATCTGCGAAGCGCTCACAGGTGCTGGCACTCTATCAACGAGAGGGATTCAGGGCAAGGCGCAAATGTGATAAGTTTAGCGCCCATTTGGACAAGATGCGTTTTTTTCTCACGTTATTCGACCTTATTTTAACTGACAGTTAACGGTCGACGATCTCTGGAGTAAACCTGACAATGGCTGTAGACCGTTCCGATATTGCAAAACTGGCCGAGCTGGCGCGCATCGCCATCTCCGAAAACACGGCTGACCAGGTGGCCAACAGCATTTCCGATGTACTCGCCCTGGTGGATCAATTACAGGCGGTGGACACCGACGGCGTCGTGCCCATGGCCCACCCGCTGGATGCGGTGCAGCGTCTGCGCGCCGACGAAGTGACCGAACCCAACCAACGTGAGCTGTTCCAGTCTATCGCCCCGGCAACCCAGGATGGCCTTTACCTGGTACCCCAAGTGATCGAATAACCCCTCATTGACCCAGCCTGCTGGCAAACTGCCAGCCCATGAATGACCAGGAATCTTTCGCAATGCATCAATTCACCATTGCCGAGCTGACCCAAGGCCTGCGCCGCAAGGACTTTTCCAGTATCGAGCTCACCCAGCATTATCTGGACCGCATCGCGCGGCTGGATAAAACCTATAACAGTTACATTACCGTCACGCCGGAACTGGCCCTTGAGCAGGCAGCGGCGGCGGATAAGCGGCTGGCTGCCGGTGATGCACCGGCTCTGTGCGGCGTGCCTATCGCGCACAAAGATATTTTCTGTACCACCGGCGTGCGCACCAGCTGTGGCTCCAAGATGCTCGATAACTTCATCGCGCCTTACAACGCGACCATTGTCGAGAACTACCTCGCCGCCGGGATGGTGACGCTGGGCAAAACCAACATGGATGAATTCGCCATGGGTTCATCCAACGAAACCAGCTACTACGGTCCGGTAAAAAACCCCTGGGCTACCGATTGTGTTCCCGGCGGTTCATCCGGCGGCTCTGCGGCAGCGGTGGCGGCTCATCTGGCTCCGGGCGCTACAGCCTCCGATACCGGTGGCTCCATTCGCCAGCCAGCAGCCCTCTGCGGACTGACCGGCATTAAACCAACCTACGGTCGTGTATCGCGCTGGGGCATGATTGCTTTCGCCTCCAGTCTTGACCAGGCGGGCACCCTGACCCGGACCGCCGAGGATGCAGCGCTGCTGCTGAACCACCTGGCCAGCTTCGATCCTAAAGACTCCACCTGTGTGGAACGGGATATACCGGATTACACAGCCACGCTGAACAACTCTCTGGCTGGTCTCAAGATCGGTGTGCCGAAAGAATATTTCGGGGAAGGCCTCCATCCCGAAACCGCAGCCCACGTCGAAGCAGCCATCAAGGTGTACGAGAAACTGGGAGCGACCATCCACAGTGTCAGCCTGCCCCATACACACCTCGCGGTGCCGGCTTACTATGTGATTGCGCCGGCAGAATGTTCGGCCAACCTGTCGCGTTTTGACGGCGTGCGTTACGGTTACCGCTGTGAAAATCCGAAAGACCTGGCTGATCTGTATAAGCGCTCACGGGCCGAAGGTTTTGGCGATGAAGTCAAACGCCGCATCCTGGTCGGCTCCTATGCCCTGTCTGCCGGTTACTACGATGCCTATTACAGCAAGGCACAGAAGGTTCGCCGGTTGATCAAACAGGATTTTGTCGATGCCTTTACCCAGGTCGACGTCATCCTCGGTCCAACCTCACCCTCGCCTGCCTTTGCCTTTGGCTCCAAGACCAAAGACCCAGTGGCCATGTATCTGGAAGATATCTACACCATCGCCACTAACCTGGCTGGCCTGCCCGGGCTGTCCATTCCCTGCGGTCTGGTGGATAACAAGCCGGTTGGCCTGCAGTTGATCGGAGATTACTTTGCCGAAGCGCAACTGCTTAACGTGGCCCATCAGTTCCAGCAAGCCACTGACTTCCACCAGCAGACTGCACCGGGAATTGAGTAACACTCAAAGCGGCAGAATCGAACAAGAGAGAGCTCAAGATGCAATGGGAAACCGTTATCGGCCTGGAAGTGCATGTGCAACTGGCCACCAAGACGAAAATTTTCTCCGGCGCCAGCACCGCATTCGGGGCTGAGCCAAACACCCAGGCCTGCGCCATTGATCTGGCCATGCCCGGCACACTGCCTGTGGCAAACGCCGAGGCCTTTCGCTTCGCCACCATGTTTGGTCTGGCTGTGAATGCCGAGATCGGTAAGCGTTCGGTCTTCGAGCGCAAGAATTATTTTTACCCCGACCTGCCCAAAGGCTATCAGACCACGCAGCTGGCCGAGCCCATTGTAGGTCCCGGTTATGTCGACATTGAGCTGGACGGCGGCAGAACCAAACGGGTGCGCATCCACCATGCGCATCTGGAGGAAGACGCAGGCAAGTCGCTGCACGAAGACTTCGCCGGCATGAGCGGCATCGACCTGAACCGCGCTGGGACCCCGTTGATTGAAGTGGTCACCGAGCCGGATATGCGCAGCGCTGAAGAAGCGGTGGCCTTTGCCAAAAAACTTCACTCCATTGTGACCTCGCTGGAGATCTGCGACGGCGATATGTCCCAGGGCTCCATGCGGTTTGACGTAAACATCTCTGTGCGTCCTAAAGGTTCCGACAAACTCGGTACACGCACCGAAACCAAAAACCTCAACTCCTTCAAATTCATGGAAGAAGCCATTGAGCTGGAAGTTGAACGGCAGATCGACGTGCTGGAAGACGGCGGCAAGATCATTCAGGAAACCCGTCTGTATAATGGCGATACCAAAAAAGCCCGCTCCATGCGCACCAAAGAAGACAGCAACGATTACCGCTACTTCCCCTGCCCTGATCTGCTGCCGGTCATCCTGGACGATGAGTACATTGAGAATGTACGCAAGCAGATGCCGGAACTGCCCGAAGCTAAACGCGCGCGGTTTGTCGAGCAATATGGCCTGGGCGATTATGATGCTGGCCAGTTGACCGCCGACAAATTCACTGCTGCCTTCTTTGAAGCGTCGGTAAAAATTTCCGGCGAGCCCAAGCTGACTGCCAACTGGATCATGGTGGATCTGGGTGCGTATCTGAACCGTACCGAACAACGCATTGATCAGTCACCGGTAACACCGGAGCTGCTGGCGGGACTGGTGGTACGGATTAAAGACGGCACCCTGTCCAGCAAGATCGCCAAGCAGGTATTCGAGGCCATAGCCAACGGCGAAGGTGATGCGGACACCATCATTGAAACCAAAGGTTTGAAGCAGGTTTCAGATACCGGCGCGCTGGAAAAAATGATTGATGAAGTGCTGGCCAACAATGCTGCACAGGTAGAAGGTTATCGCGCAGCGGACGAGGCCAAGCGCGGCAAGATGCTGGGCTTCTTCGTCGGTCAGGTCATGAAGGCCAGTAAGGGCCAGGCGAATCCACAGGCGCTGAACGAACTGCTGGTTAAGAAATTGAATGGCTAGTTTGAGCGAGCAGCGTCTATAAAGGGCCGCAATACGCTGCTGCCCGAANCACATACAGCGATCCGCCAGAGGGCGCAGTGTTCANGCCCTGTCCCTCGGCTGATGCAACTTTTTGTTACTGGGAAATATCATGAGCTTACGTAAAGACAAAGAGAAAGTACTGGGTGAAATCTTCGATGAAGCCCGCATCAGAACCTTTCTGGAATACAAAGCACCCGCTGGTATCAACACTGACTACCACCTGCTGGAAAAAGCCTATCGTGGCATGCGCGGGGAAAACTTTGAGACCTTTGTGCGCCTGTTTGTCGAAGCCGGAAAAGATCTGAATGCTATCGGCCCGGAAGGCAAAACCTTTTTGCAAGTGATCAAAACCCATCGCAACAGCGAAGAGTACACCGCCGCCCTCGAACAGGCTGGCGCGAAGTAATCGCATGGCGGATTGCTGCTGCCGGATCCGCCACCTCCACGAAAACTTACTATGCCCCTTCCTCGCCCAACACCTGCACTCTGGCTGACATTATTACTGGCAGCTATGGTGCTGGTACTGGGCTGGTTCTCCTCATCGGCTCCCAATGCCCTGGAACTTGATCGCCTGCGTATCGCAGAGGGCGAGTGGTGGCGTTTGCTGACGGGCAATCTGGTGCATTACGGGGGCTATCATCTGGCGATGAACCTCGCTGCACTGCTGGTGTGTGGTTATCTCTTTTTTGCGCGCTGCAGTGTCTGGTTCTACAGCGGTCTGCTGCTCTTCAGCGGGTTATGTGTGGGGCTGGGCGTTTATCTGGGCACGCCGGAGTTTGCCTACTATCGCGGGCTGTCCGGGGTTCTGCATGGGCTGATTACCTTCGGGCTGCTATACAGCATCAGGCAGACGCCCTGGATCAACGGGGCAGGTCTTGTGCTGGTAGCGGGCAAATTGTTACACGAGCAAAGCGAAACTTATCAGGCGACGGATCTTCAACAGCTGCTGCCGGTCCCTGTCGTTGTTGATGCACATCTGTATGGCGCCATCAGCGGTGTGATATTCGCCGCGCTTTATGCCGCCGTGCACTTCCGTTCTTCCCGCTGACCGTTACGGACTCTCACCATGCTGACTGGAAACCCTGCGAAGGCTTTGGATTATCTGACACGCGGCGCCAGCCTGTTGCTGCGCCCTGGCTTGAAACGCTTCGTGCTGGTTCCACTGCTGGTCAACCTGATTCTGTTTGTCGTCGCTACGGTTGCGCTGGTTCATCTGTATCGTGACCTGCTGACACAGCTGATGGAGTGGATGCCGGAATGGCTCGCGTTTGTGGCGTGGATTCTGTGGCTGCTGTTCGCGTTCATACTGCTGGTGGCCTATGGCTATACGTTCAACATCATCACCAACCTGGTGGCCGCGCCTTTCTATGGCGTGCTTGCAGAAAAGATTGAACAGGCTCTGACCGGGCGGGAGCCCAAACCGGAAAGCTGGTCCGCGCTGATTCCCCGGACGCTTGCGCGCGAGTTAACCAAGCTCTGGTACTTTGTCAGTCGCGGATGCCTGGTGCTGCTGGTATTGATCCTGTTGTGGTTTATCCCTGTCGTGAACTTTGCGGCTGCGTTCATCAGCGTGGTATGGGCAGCCTGGTGCATGTCCGTGCAATACATCGACTACCCGGCTGATAATCATCAGCTGGCGTTTCGCGCAATGCGCCGCCGCTTGAACGCAGAGCCACTGACCAGCTATACCTTTGGTGGACTGGTGATGGCCGGAAGCATGATTCCCGTGCTCAATATCTTCATGATGCCCGTGGCAGTCGCTGGTGCGACCATCTACTGGGTGGAAGAACTATCGACCAAGACGGTCAGTCAGTGACCTCTTCGTCATCCCCTACCACCATGCCGCCACTGGATTCTTTGGCGAGCTTCANAAAGCGCGTGGCCTGATTCAGCTGTTCATCAATGTTGCTGCACAGCCGGTTGGTGACTCCCGCACTGAANTTGCTGCTGAAAGTCTGGTTCTGTACGGTCACAGGTTCCGTCGCGACCAGCTGACGGACCTTGCTGATCAAGGCTACAGCCTTATCATTATCCAGGCCCGGCAGCAGCACAAAAAATTCATCTCCGCCCGCGCGACACAGTAAAAAGCGCCCCAGCATCTGTTGCAGAAGTTCCGCTACGTGCTGCAAAACCTGGTCGCCGCCCTGATTGCCAAAACGCTGATTGACCTCCGCAAAGTCATCAATATTGAGCACGGCCAGCGCCAGCGGCGTGGATTTATCCCGCGCCTGATTTGCCAGTTCCTGTGCGTGATGAAAGAAATAACTGCGGTGATACAGCCCCGTCAACGGATCACGGTCAGCGTGATAGTCGAGCAGCTCAACCTGCTCAAGCAGTTCAAGGTTGTGAATGATCCGGCAGTAAAATTCCTCCGGGTGGAAGGGTTTGCGCAGGAAGTCATTGGCGCCGTGTTTGATGAATTTTGCCGAGAGGGCTTCGCTGCTTTCACCGGAGACACCAATCATGATCAAGCCGGTTTTGTCGTATTTGTAGCGCAGGTTTTTAACCAGTTCGAAACCATCCATCCGCGGCATGTTGTAGTCGGTAATCAGCAGCTTGATGTCCGGATGATCCAGCATGGTCTTGATGGCTTCCATCCCGTCCACCGACTCCAGCACCTGAAACAGGTGACGGCGCAGCAGGTTAGCCACGTGTTTGCGGGACATNTCTGAATCATCGACCACCAGCACTTTAATCTGCTGGTTCTTTTCCAGCCGTTGAAACAGACTGACCGCCTTGCTGTAGGCGTAGCGTCCCTCTTTGGTGACGTAATCGACGATACCTTTGCTGAATAACTGTTCACGACGCTGTTCGTCGTAGCTGCCGGTCAGCACGATGGTAGGAATTTTCTTTCCGAGCGTG
>Ga0065721_10005264_pt1 | contig 14942 bp, 11 predicted proteins | sample Mesricmetagenome_FD_59108 | JGI IMG/M metagenome (GOLD analysis project Ga0065721, IMG submission 59108) | Mesophilic microbial community from rice straw/compost enrichment Sample: eDNA_1 v2 (version 2) | ecosystem: Engineered > Solid waste > Grass > Composting > Bioreactor | place: USA: Davis... | reverse complement strand
TTTTGTAGGCTTCTTTATTGTTGGTATGCATTGTCTGCCTCACTGTTGTAATGTGGCCGGCGCCCCGACGGCCTTTGAATCAGCAAAACACTTCTGAATCCTGCAGCGCTTCTACGATGATTTGCTGCTGACGGTGTGACAGATAGGGATGCATCGGCAAGCTAATGACTTCCTGTGCTGCGCGTTCACTGTGCGGCAAGCTGACGGGCTGAGCGACTGCCGGTTGTTGATGCAGAGGCCTTGGGTAGTGGACTGCCGTCGGAATGCCCGCATTCTGAAGCCGTTGCTGCAGCCGTTGGCGCTCGCTGCATCGAATGGTGTATTGCGCATAAACGCTGGTGTTGTATTCCGCGATATGCGGGGCCGAACGAATGCAGGCTTCTTCAAGCAGGCTGTTGTAGTGGCCGGCCACTTTCTGGCGAAGCGCGATTTCGTCTTCGAAGATTTCCAGCTTGGCCAGCAAGATGGCAGCTTGGAGTGTGTCCAATCGGCTGTTCATGCCCAACCGGATGTGGTGGTAGCGCCTGTCCTGGCCATGACGAGCGATTTGCCGCAGAATCGTGGCAAGCTGCGCGTCACTCGTGAATACCGCGCCGCCGTCGCCATAGCACCCCAGCGGCTTGCTTGGAAAGAAGCTGGTGCAGGCAATGGTGCTCAGACGGCATGACCGTCGACCCTTGTATGTGGCGCCGAAACTCTGCGCGGCGTCCTCGATGATCGGGAGTTTGTGCCGTTCTGCGATCGCCTCTAGTGCGTCCATATCCGCGCATTGCCCGAACAGCGAGACGGGCATGATTGCGCGAGTACGCGGGGTGATCAATGCTTCGACCGATCTAGCCTCCACCGTATAGGTCAATGGGTCGATTTCAGCGTACACCGGGCGCGCACCGACCATCGTGATGGCTTCGGCCGTGGCAATGTAGGCAAATGACGGCGTGATGACTTCGTCGCCGGGCCCGATGCCTAGGCCCATGAGCGCAATCTGCAGGGCGTCCGTGCCATTGGCGCAGGTGATGCAGTGCCGTGCACCCGTGAAACGTTTGAGCGCTTCCTCCAATTGCTCGACCTCGGGTCCAAGTATGTATTGGCCATGCGTCAGCACTGTTGCAATGCGTTCGTCGAGAGATTCACGAATGCGTTTCTGTTGGGTGTTCAGATCGATGAAGTCCATCATGGCTTCCGTCCTGTCGCGTTAACGTGCTGCCGTTCAAGGAGTAAATCGTGCCTGTGTGCGGGCATTGCGCCTGGCCCTTGCCAGCCAGCGGCAAGGGCAGGCGTTCGCCGAATTCGCTCATCCAGCCGATCTGGCGAGCAGGTACGCCCACCATCAAGGCGTGGTCGGGTACGTCTCGATTGATGACTGCTCCGGCGCCGACAAAGGCATAGGCGCCTATCGTCACGCCACATACGATGGTGCAGTTAGCGCCCAGCGTGGCTCCGCGCCTCACCACGGTGGGGCGATATTCGTTCTTCCTCTCGATGGAAGCGCGGGGGTTGTACACATTCGTGAATACGGCGCTGGGGCCGCAGAACACGTCATCTTCCAGTACGACACCATCGTAGAGCGACACGTTGTTCTGGATCTTGCAGTCGTTCCCGACCTTGACGGTGCCTGCGATGAACACGTTCTGCCCGATGGACACGTTCTCGCCGATGCGGGCCCCTGTGCTGACATGGGAGAAATGCCAGACCCGAGTGCCTTGGCCGATCTGGGCGCCATCGTCGATGACTGCAGTGGGGTGTGAGAAATACGCCATGCTCACACCGCCGCGGCTGCAGGCAGGAAATCGGAGAGGCCGGTTTCCGCGAAGAGGATGCCCTTGTCGATCAGGAAGGGATGACGTTCGCCGCGGTGAAGCGCAATAGCCGAATTGCGGATGGCTGCCACGGTACCAATCGCACAACGATTGTCATCTAGGCCGAAACCACGCCCCGCGAGAATCTCTTCGTAGCTGGTCTGATGTAGATCCGTGAATCCACCTGAGAACTCGATTTCGGTCCCGTCCAGGGTGATTGACCGCCAAGTGCGCTGTCCTTTTTCTCGTGCATGAGCGGGCACGTCATTGACGTCGACGGACAGGAACCAGCGTACGCGGGCGTGTTCATATTCCAGGTAGCCTGCCGCTTTGTGGGGCGTCGATAAGTGCACGAAGTTGTCCTGCAGGTCCCCGAACACGTAGTGCAGCATGTCGAAGAAGTGCACCCCAATGTTGGTTGCGATCCCGCCTGACTTCTTAGCGTCCCCCTTCCATGATCGTTGATACCAACGACCTCGGGCAGTGATGTAGGTGAGATCGACTTCATGCTTTGTATCGCGGGGGCCGTCCAGCACCTGCTGGCGCAGTGCCGTGATGGCCGGGTGCACGCGCAGCTGCAGAATGGTGTTGACCTTCCGGCCCGTTGCCAGCTCCAGTTCCTGTAGGCCATCGATGTTCCAAGGGTTTAACACCAATGGCTTTTCGCAGATCGCGTCTGCTTCAGAGCGCAGGGCGAACCGGATATGCGAGTCATGCAGGTAGTTCGGCGAACAAATCGAGATGTAGTCGAGTCGATCGGGATGGTTGGCGCGGCGCAGTTTGTCGACATGTCGGTCGAAACGCTCGAACTCCGTAAAGAATTGGGCATCGGGAAAGTGGCTATCGATGATGCCGACTGAATCATTGGGATCCAGAGCGGCGACAAGTCGATTTCCGGTGGCCTTGATGGCCTGCATATGGCGCGGCGCGATGTAGCCGGCGGCGCCGATCAGGGCAAAGTTCTTCATTTTGCTGGATACCCTCCGTAAGTCGCCCGGTATGCACCATATCGGGCACTGAACCGGTGTTGTTCTGTATTGAAGTCGTTGAAGATCACCCCGCTCACCCGGCCGCCTGCCCGCGTCAGGCGGCGAGTGGCATCGTCGAGTTCGGCAGAGGTGGTTATTTCGGCTCGCGCCAGCAGCAGGACGGTTCCGGCGAGCGGGGCCAGGGCAAGTGGATCGGACATGGTGAGGACCGGTGCGGTGTCGAGCAGTACCACGTCGTAGTGTTCCGCCCACTCTTTCAGCAGTTGCTCAGTCCGCGAGGACAACAGGACTTCCGAAGGGTTGCGAGGCAGGGTGCCGGTTGTGAGGACGTCCACATTCGGCAGGACATTGCGTCGCACGGCTTCCTCGAACGTGCAGCGGGCACGGATCAATTCGCTCAGGCCCTTTCCGCGTTCTTGGCTGAAGTATTGATGGATGGTCCCATTGCGCAGGTCCGTGTCCACGAGCAGGACCCGTTTCTCTGCGGCGCCCATCACGGCAGCAAGGTTGACGCTGGTGAAGGTCTTGCCGATTCCGGCCGATGGTCCTGTCAGCATGACGATGTTGTTGCCGGTTGCCTCCATGCCCCAGCGCAACGAGGTGCGCAAGCTACGAAGGCTTTCGACGGCCGGTGCTTCCGGCGACAGGTCGGCAAGGACGCGGCTCCGGGGACGGCCGCCAATACGGGTGAGGATCGGTGTGCCTTGAGTGACGCGCGGGACCGTGGCCAGGACGTCCACACCGAGACGGGTCTCGACATCCAGCGGGGTGCGGAGGCCGGGTCGGAACAAGCTGCGGAGGACGGCGAGGGCGATGCCAAGGAGCAGGCCCGCGAGTGCGGCGATGGCCAGTGCAACAATCCGGCGTGGCTTCACTGGCTCTTCAGGTATCATGGCGGGGTCCACCAAGCGCACGCTCCCGACCTTGCCTTCCTTCACTAGGCGCAGTTGCTGCGCGCTGTTGAGCAAGCCCGCATACAGCTCACTATTGACGGTGACGTCACGCACCAGATTGACCAGCTGCTGTTCCAAGGCCGGCAAGGCCTTGATTCGATCCGACAAGCGATCCACCTGGATCTTCAATGCAGCGATCTGATCGTCGAGCGACTTGATGATCGGATGCTGGGGGCCGTATTGCGCCGTCATTTCTCTGCGTTTCAACTGCAGATCGAACAGTCGGGTCTGCATGCTGACGGACGTTTCCAGGGAGAGGCGGCCCTCCGTGCCCAAGTCGAACGTACCGTGTTGATCGCGGAAAGCGGTGTAACGGTTGTCGGCGTCATCCAGCTGGCGACGCAGCTGCGGCAGGAAGTCATCCAGGAAACTCAAGGATTGCTCGGCTTCTGCAGCACGCCGTTCGGTGTTCTGCTTCACGTAAGCGGTGCCGATGGCGTTCACGATGGCTGCAGTCTGGACGGGATCGTTGCCCTCGAGTGACAGGGCAAGCACCCCGGAGGGCTTGTTGCGCTCATCGATCAGCAGGTCCTTCTGCAGTTGCTCGATGATGGCAAGGCGGGAGCGGCGGATGAGGGTGAATTGGGCACCGGGCGCGCCTTTCAGCGTCTCGAGGATCAGGACGCCCGTACCGCTGCCGTAGTTGAACTCGACTGGTTCGCCGGGGACACCGCGAGCGAGTCGATGGCTGTTGTGGTCCAGAAGCTCGAACCCTTGGGTCGTGGTCACAACCGTCAAGCGCTTGTTTTCGAGTTCCGGAGGCACATCGAGTCGAGCGACCTTGATCGCTTCAGCCCCATATACATACCCGAACTTGCCCGGGATGAGTGGCCGGGAAAGGTTCTCGTTGTGCTCGGCCAGCCAGCGTCCGACGAGCGGTACATAGTTAGGCTCTGCATGCACATAGAGCTGGAGATGGTCAGTGGCTTCGCCGACCACGAGGCGGGATCGAAGGATTTCCATTTCCGCCGTGGAGGTAGCCTGAACGTTGAATACAGACGACAGCTGTGCCAGCACGTGTGCCTGGGCGTCGGGCGCCTGAGGCTGTTCGAGCTGGATCAGTGCATCGGCGCGATAGACCGGTTGGCTGAGGTAGGCGTAGCCGGCTCCGATCAACAGGCATGCGAGCGTGACACCGAATATCAAATGCTTGGCGTTGCTCAACATGTCCATGAAGCCGGGCAGGTCGATCTCTTCGTCCTCTCGCACTGTGCCCGCGGCATAAGGGCGGGCACCGGTCACAATGGTGCTGGGAGGCAAAGGTTCGTAGGGAACTAGGGCAGGGGTGCGGTTCATGGAGTCACCTATCACTGTGTCATGACACGAGTGGTGTAGACAGCGTCGTAGCTGGGGAGTAGGTTGCTGATAACGCGGTTCCACCGCACGATCGGAGCCGGGTCCACGTATACGATGTCCTTGGGTTTCAGTCGGAAGTCTGCAGCCAGGACATACGCAGTCGGACGGCTTGCGTCGAGGTGGTAGATTTCGGGGTTCCCGTCATCGCCCCGGCGGATGATGTAGACCTGTTTGGGGTTACCGGACTCGGGATTCACGCCCCCGGCTTCACCCAACGCCTGGGCAAGCGAAATATGGCCGTCATGCATGACATGTGCGGTGGGCTGGAATACGTCTCCCATGAGGTAGACCTTCGATTCGTCACGTCCGCCGATACGCAGCAAGTCTCCACTGCGCAAAAGGATGCGCGATGGGTCCACGGAACTGCGTCCCAATGCAGGTAGGTCGATGGGTGTGGACTTCCCGTCCCGGACCAGTGTGATCGATGCGCGGTTCGCATCCGGCGTCAAACCGCCAGCGCGGTTGATCGCTTCCGGCAACGTCATTGGCAGGTCCGTAATAGGCAGCACACCTGGGGTACGCACTTCACCGTCTACGTAAATGCGGCCCGAGCGGTAGGCCTGTACGCGTACGGTGATCTGGGGTGCATTGACGTAACCGGACAGGCGTTGCGTGAGCCGGTCACGGATTTGCGTTTCATTCAGCCCTGCGACATGGATCGATCCCGCGAAAGGAAACTGGATGGTGCCATCGGGTCCGACGTTGTATCCGTTACCCAGTTCATTTACGCCGGTGACGATGGCTGTAGACGCCGAGCCCGCCGGGGTCAAAGCCAACTCCGGATGGTTCCACACCACAATGTTAAGAATGTCCCCGGGGCCGACGCGGTACGGTTCGGCCTTGCCAAAAAGATGCTGAACCTGTCGGACGGCATTCGCCCCAGTGTCCTGCGTATATTCGCGTATCAGCTCCGGGGTGATGGTCTTCAACGCTCCAGGAGGTGCGCCGTCTTCCTGTAGGGCGCGACTGACATCTTCCGGGGAGCCCATATGCATGCCCGGGGAGAGGCTGCATGCGGAAAGCACGATGCTGGAGACTGCTGCCGCTATGAGCCCCCTCCACCGGGCGTCGTATCGGCATTTTGTATTTTTGCTTGCCAAGTTCATCGAGTTCACCACGCTTCAAAAGTTTTAAGACAGGCTACCGCCGGGGTCTGTGCCAACTGGCGCAAACCCTAGAGGAGCACTGCTTCAATGACTGAAGTCGGACAACAACGGCAAACCGCCGATGTCAGACCGCCTCCAGGTGATCTTCCGCCAGCCTCACAGAGGTCTGGCGGCCAAGTATTTCCATCAGGACGACGACGCGCCGGTTGGCGCAGGAATCCACCAGGCCTTCAAGCCCCGCGAGGCCGGATACCTTGTCCTGCACGCGGACCCGTTGCCCGATTTGCAGTTTTCGTGTGCGCACGGCACACTGGGATTCCTGCGTGCGGATCGCCGAAATGAGCTGCGGTGTCACGCGGGCGTATTGGCTGCCAAAGCGCACGACAGTCTGGATGCCGCGCGTTGAACGCACTGGCGCAATCGACTGCGTGAGGCGGCCGGGCCGGAAGAATATGTAGCGGGGGAACATGGGCACCGCCTCGCTATACATAGGGAGGTAGGTGGCGTACCCCTGGCGCTCCAGATGGTCCCTGGCCACGAGCTCGCGACGCGCCTCGGTATATGCCAAATACCAAGATTCATCGCAGGGCAGACGACCTGTTTCGTTTTGCATCGAGCTACCTTGAAAGCCGTTACGAGATGCGTAAGAAATAACCGCCGGGTCGGAGACCATCCATCAGCCATAAGACATACGTCGCGCGAGGTAGGCCACTTTCCTTAGATTGAATTTGGGAGCATTGCCAAGCGGGCTTTTAGAAAATCTGCTATATTCTTGGATCTTCGATTTTCTGATGTAGGGCCACTGCATCAGATATGACCTTCTTTTGAAGGTGCAGCGAGGGGCCGCGGACAGGTGGCAGAGTGGTCGAATGTACCTGACTCGAAATCAGGCGTACGTGCAAGCGTACCGTGGGTTCGAATCCCACCCTGTCCGCCATACACCCGGCAAGCATCAGCGCCGCTGGGCTGATCCCCCAAATACTCCTCTCTTTTACCTAATCGCTATCTCGTCGGGTGACGCAGCGATACGAATCGGCACGTCGGTCGTTCTTGAGTCCATGTAATTGATTGATTCAAGAGTAAAAAATGTTTTGGCCAGTCCAAAGATCATTGTTATGATCATTCGGCCCTGGCCGCTCCAAGGGTCGGACGCCTGCGGTATTTCCCGCACCCATGTCTAAACCCGTTGGGTGAGCAGCCAAGCATCCAAGATTGCTGCCCACGGGAGAAACAATGAATAAGAAGATTCCAGCCACCCTGGCTGCGTGTAGTGCTGCGTTGATATTGGCAGGATGTGACGGAGGCGGCTCATCGGTCGCGTCCCGAGACCCCGACCCACCCACACCGGGCAAACCCAATATTCTGTTCGTCATCATGGACGATGTCGGCATCGANCAGATGGCCTCATTTGGTTATGGNGGTGCGACGCCTCCCCGCATGCCCAACATACANGCCGTTGCGGCGGCGGGCCTGAAGTTCCGGAACACATGGTCGATGCCNGAATGTTCNCCCGGGCGGGCCGCCTTCTTCNTGGGCCAGTACCCAGTTCGTACAAACATCCGTCAGGCAATTGGTCCCAACGATCTTGCCATCTCTCAGGTGTCTCCGTTCGCTACTACGGCACCCAAGCTCCTGAAAAAGGCTAACTACGAAAGTGCGATGTTCGGCAAGTTCCATCTGGCCGGTCCGGAGAACAACGAAGCGGGGCACTCGACGCCACACCTGTTAGGCTGGGATTACTTTTACGGATGGGTGGGCGGCTTGCCGGGTTCGGTCGATACGACGGCCGGCGGTGTCGCCGGCTCGGCGGGGCGGGGGCCCTATAGTTGCGGGTTCGTGCCTTCGCAGGCAGCGGGGGGAGCGGATTCCGGGGCCTGCTACCAATCCAATGGGAGTTGCACCGAATTGCGACGCACGAAGTTGACAGATGACCCAGTGGGCTTGCAGTGTTTGGATTCCGGCGGAATTTTTGTTCCCAATGCTAGCTGCGGCACACCGCCCGCGTCCTTGAATTTCAACGTCGAAAACGGTTATTACGTCTCGCCCCTGGTGATCATCGAGAACGGCCAAGTCGAGGAAGTGCCCCTTTCGGACCCGCGCGCGCGACGCTATCGCACCCGGATCGAAACAGATGCTGCTATTGACTGGATCAAGGGTCGCTCGGCAGATCGGCCATGGATGGCGACGGTAAGTTTCAGCGCAGCCCATACGCCATGGCAACAGCCACCCGGCGACCTGGTTCCCAGTGAGGAATTTCCGGTCACGGACGGACTCGATTGCAAGGCCACGGCTGCGGGTCGTGTGATACAGAATCACATGACTGAAGCACTCGACACAGAGTTCGGGCGTCTACTCGTCGAGACTGGGCTGGCGTCACGCGCCAGTGATGGAAGCCTCGTATACGACCCGGCAGCGACCAACACAGTCATCGTGATTGTGGGAGACAACGGTTCCTTGGGAACGGCTGTGAAACAGCCTTTCGAGGGTTCTCAGGCCAAGGGCACGACTTACCAAACGGGCGTGTGGGCGCCTTTGGTTGTCGCGGGTCCACAGGTCGAGCAGCCGGGGCGGAATGTCGAACATATGGTGAATATGGTCGACGTCTTCCAACTGTTCGCTGAAATCGCCGGCCTAGATGTCCAGAAAGATGTGCCGCACACTGTTGATTCAGCAAGCGTTCTTCCCTACCTGTTGAACCCGGAACAGCCCAGCGTGCGCAACATCAACTTCACCATGGCGGGCTTTAACGAACAGGCTTTCGGAGGCAGCAACGGTCCCTGCGTCATCAGCACGTCGTGCACACAGATCCCCACGTCGAAGAGCGTCTGCGAGGACAACCAAGGCGTATGGTGGGGTCCGAACTACGACGATCCGACGGTGATTTCCAATGGGGGTGCCGGTTATCCGAAGTGCGCCTATGTAAACCAGGCCTTGTACAAGAAAGGTCAACCGACGCTGAGCATTCTGCCGGAAAGCTCTGCAGCGATCCGGAATGATCAGTACAAGCTGGTTCGCAACACGACGCTCGTCTACTTGCCTGAGACGGACGGCTTCGAGAACCAGACCTCCGAAGAGCTGTATGAAATCAACCAGGCCGCTCCCAAGCCGTTGCTCGACACGCACGACCGCGATCTGCTGACTTCGCCAACGCCGGAGATCCAGGTGGTCTACCAGCAGCTGAGGGAAAAGATGGACAGCATCTTGGCTTCTCAGCCTGACTGCCCGGGCGACGGTAATCTTGACGGCGTGGTGAACGGTGCCGACCTAGCTGAATGGGAACGGATTGCTCACAGGTGGGGGCTGTCGAGCGTGTATGACTTCAAGGTAGATGGCGTACGCGACGGGCTGACCAATGCGCTTGATGCCACCGTGATCCAAAACAACCTCGGTCGCGAGTGTGCACCGTCCTATGCCGTCCACTAAGCTAGTTCTCCAACGACGCCGAGTGAAAGGGGTGGCCGTAGCGTTGATAGCTGTGGTCGCTTTAGGCACCGGCTTCATTCTCTCGCGAGTGGGGGCGTCTTCGCCTTCTAAGGCGACGGCTGCCCCCGTCGTGAAGCTCGGCGACGGCATCACCACACCGGCCGGGATGGCTTGGGTGCCGGGCGGCCAGTTCCTCATGGGAAGTGATAGTTCCTTGGCTCAACCTAATGAGCGGCCGGCTCATCCTGTGAAAGTGGGCGGTTTCTGGATGGATGTGACACACGTCACGAACGATCAGTTCGCCGCTTTCGTNAACGCTACNGGGTATGTGACCACCGCCGAGCGCAAGCCGGATTGGGAGACCNTTCGCGTCCAGCTGCCTCCCGGCGTGCCTAAGCCGCCNGACGACGTACTGGTTCCGGGCGCAATGGTGTTCGTAGGGACTTCCGGCCCNGTCGACCTTTCACAATACTGGCAATGGTGGCAGTACGTGCCCGGCGCCAATTGGCGGCAGCCGCAAGGTCCCGGAAGCAGCATCGAAGGCAAAGGCGATCATCCGGTTGTCCAGGTGAGCTACGTCGATGCACTGGCTTATGCCAAGTGGGCGGGGAAACGCCTTCCTACCGAAGCCGAGTGGGAATACGCTGCCCGTGGAGGCCTCGAGCAGGCTACCTACGTATGGGGGGAAGAACTCATGCCGGAAGGTGCGCGGCTGGCAAACTATTGGGATACGCGTCAGCAGGGCACCTTTCCCGTCGTGAGCCCGGAAGCCGGCGGGGCTGCCGGTACCCAGGCGGCGGGCACCTTCCCGCCTAACGGCTACGGCCTTTACGACATGACGGGGAATGCCTGGCAATGGGTGGCTGACTGGTATCGAGCCGATTACTTTGCCTTGCAGGCGGCCAAATTCAAGGGCGCAATCGACAATCCCAAGGGGCCGGACTCTTCCTTTGATCCTTCCGAGCCTGGCGTGCCGGTCGATGCACCCAAGCGCGTCATAAGGGGGGGCTCCTTCCTCTGCAATGAAAGTTATTGCTTGTCTTATCGCCCCAGCGCCCGGCGGGGTGCAGATCCTTACAGCCCCATGTCCCACGTGGGCTTCCGCCTGGTCAGGGACGCGGCTCCGCCCGCAAACTGACTTATCGATGCCTGACGTCGACAGCTTTCGCGGGTTGCCGCCGTCACGCCGGGCGGGGCGGCAGTCAGTTTCTTCAGCGAATCAGCTGGTTGATTTCTATGATGGGCATCATCACCGCCAATACGATCACCAGCACCATGCCACCCATGACAAGTGTCATGAGCGGTTCCAGCGCAGCGGTTAGCGCCATGGCTCGACGTTCGAGTTCAGTGGAGAGTGTGGCCGCGGCGCGTTCGAGCATGGTGGGCAGTTCTCCCGTGCGTTCGCCGCTTCCGATCATGTGGACGAGCAGGGGCGGAAAGGCCTTCTGGGATTGCAGTGCTTGGGCGAGTGAGCTGCCTTCCCGGACGCGCAACGCGGCTTCCTCCGCTGCGAGCCGCAGGTGGTCATTGGTGAGCGTGCGTCGTGCTGCTTCGAGTCCGTTGAGCAACGGGACGCCGCTTGCAGTCAGGATGGCCAGCGTTGAAGCGTATCGCGCCGTGTTGACGCCCAGGATATACCTTCCCACGACGGGCAGGCGCAGCAGCCGCGCGTGCCACGCCAGCCGGGCACTCGGTACTCGTAGCGTCCATCGCCAGAGCACCCAGAGCAGGACCAGCATCGCCGCGGTTTCAAGACCCCAGGAGCGCACGAAATCACTTCCAGCCAGCATCATCCGGGTGAGTAGCGGCAGCGTCTGCTGTGTATGGCTGAAGGCCGTGACAACCTGGGGCACGACGTAACTCAGTAGGAAGATCACCACGGCGACGGCCACGAGGGTGACGATGGCCGGATAGATGAAGGCAGTGAGGATCTTGCTGCGTAGGTCTCCCCGTGACTCGATGTAGGTGGCCAGGCGCTCCATGACCTCGGGCAGCTCGCCCGACTGTTCACCGGCCTCCACCAATGCGCAGTAGATCGAGGGAAAGTCGCGAGGGCGCGCTGCCAGGGCGTCACACAGTCGATGGCCAGCCCGAATATCGCCTCTTACCGCAGCCAGCACGTGTGAGACGTGACGGCGTTCCGCCTGTTCAAGGCACACCGTCAAGGCTTGTTCCAGCGTCAGGCCGGCGGCAAGCAGGCCGGCCAGCTGCCGCGTGAGCCAACCCAGTTCTGCATCCCGCAGGCGGGCGCTGGTCCAGTTACGGGCACGCCCACGCCCACCTGCCGTTTCGTTCAGCGCGAGCGGCAGTAGCCCTTGGGCGCGCAGCAATTGCCTTGCATGGCGTTCGCTATCGGAATCCAATAGGCCGCGTTCGATTTTTCCGGCGGCATCCGAGGCTTCGTATTGGTAGGTGGGCATCGTCTGTCTGTCAGTTCCTGTCAGGCATCGCGCGTGACCCTTACCAGCTCTTCATGCGTCGTTACTCCATTGCGCACCCACCGGTATCCATCATCGTAGAGGCTGCGCATGCCGTTACGGAGCGCGGCGTCACGCAGGGCGGCTTCGCTTTGGTTCGTGTGGATCAGCTCTCTTGCTGTGTCGTCAACGGTAAACAATTCGTGGATACCCGTGCGTCCTTTGTACCCGGAATGCCGGCAGTCCGGACATCCGGAGGGGTTCCACTCGGCTTGACCATCGGGTCGGATAATTCGACAAGCGGGGCATAGTTTCCGAATCAGGCGTTGGGCCAGCACCCCCCGCAAGGTGGAAGCGAGCAGGAAGGGCTCCACGCCCATGTCGAGCAAGCGCGTGACGGCTGACGTGGCGTCATTCGTATGCAGGGTGGCGAGCACCAGGTGGCCCGTCAGGGACGCCTGTACCGCAATTTGAGCCGTTTCGAGGTCCCGGATTTCGCCGATCATGATTACATCCGGGTCTTGACGCAGGATGGCGCGGAGCGCGGTGGCAAAATCCAGTTCGATTCGGGGATTCACTTGTATTTGCCCGATGCCGGGCAAATCGTATTCGACGGGGTCTTCGACAGTAAGGATATTTGTCGTCGTGGTGTCCAGCCTGCCGAGCGCCGCGTAGAGCGTGGTGCTCTTCCCGCTACCGGTGGGGCCGGTGACAAGCACGATCCCGTGCGGCCGATGGATGAGGCCGTCCAGGGCGGCCATCACGTCGGCCTCCATTCCCAAGCGTTCCAGTTCCAAGAACCCAGCCTGCTTGTCGAGCAGGCGCAGTACTGCGCGTTCGCCGTGGCCGGTCGGCAGCGTTGACACCCGCACGTCGATCGCGCGGCCCCCTACCCTGAGGGCGATGCGTCCGTCTTGCGGCATGCGCTTTTCTGCGATGTCCAGGCTCGCCATGATCTTGATGCGGGACACCAGGGCATTGTGCAAGGCCCGTTTGGGCCGCACGATGTCGCGCAAGGTCCCATCAACGCGGTAGCGCACCACGGAATAGGTCTCGAAAGCTTCAAGGTGGATGTCGCTGGCACCGTCGCGGGCGGCCTGCGTAAAGAGCGCGTTGATCATTCTGATCACCGGCGCGTCATCGTGGGACTCCAGAAGGTCTTCCACTTCGGGGATGTCCTGCATCAGACGATCGAGATCTACCTCGTTGGCCGCCGCATCGACCACGGCGGCAGCATCGCCCGTCGAGGCGTAGATCGCAGCGAGCAATGTGTCGAGCTCTTCGTCGGACACCCGCCGTTGAGGCAGTTCGCCATGGCTTCGGCGGATTTCTGCCAAGGCCCAGGCGGGTGTTCGATCGGAAACCGTCAGGATGGGCCCGGACGCATCTGCATGAATGACGGCGCGCTGTGCTCGGGCCCAGGCGTAGGGAAGTCTCGCGCTCATGGCGTGGCCTTCGTCTCCCGGAGGTCGAGCAAGCCTGTTTGAGGGTTCTGCTCGAACGCTGGTAAGGGGCGAGCCGGCGATCCCTGGGCCAGCCAACTATCCAAGGGCGGGAGCTGCGCCTGCGCTGCGCGCATGTAGTTGTAGCGGTCCAGCGTAATGCTGGCGCTGTCTCGCGCGTCCCGCACAATATGCGGACGCAGGAACACCATGAGGTTAACTTTGCGACGATTGCGCGTGTCGTAGCGGAACAGGTTCCCAACCACAGGCAGATCCCCCAGGACGGGCACGCCGGAACGTCCATCTTCACTCCGGTCTTCCAGCAAGCCGCCCAGCACGATGATCTGTCCGTCATCGACCAGCACGTCGGTCTCCAGGGCGCGCTTGCGAGTTACCAGGCCGTTGTAGCGAGCGGTAAGCGTCTCGTCGATGCTGCTGACTTCCTGGTAGAGCTTCAGTTTGACGGTATTGCCTTCGGAAATCTGGGGGCGGATGCGCAGCATCAGGCCGATGTCTTCGCGACTAACGGTCTGGAAGGGGTTGCTTGCGCCGTCACCCGTGGTGGTATAGCGGCCTGTGACCACGGGCAGCGTCTGCCCGACCATAATGCTGGCTTCCTCGTTATCGAGCGTCATCAGGTTAGGTGTCGACAACACATTGGCGTTGCCGCGCGATTCCATGGCGCGCGCCAGTACGCTCAAATTGAGCAGTTCATTGCCCAGGATGTTGACCGTTCCCTTCACCACGCCCAGCGACAGGCCGGTGCCCAATGCGTCCAGGGTCGTGAGACCGTTGGGGTTCACGCCGCTGCCAGCGAAATTGGCGCCGCCGAAGAACGATGACTTCCCATCGGCCACGTTTGCGCCGCCGGCCATCCACTGTATACCGAACTCCGTCGTGTCCGAGGCGTTCACTTCCACGATCAAGCTTTCTACAAGTACTTGGGCACGGCGCTGGTCAAGTTGGTCGATGATCTCCCGCAGGCTCCGATACAGCGGGGGCGGCGCCGAAATGATCAAGGTGTTGGTGGCGGGGTCAGCCTGGACGGTGGCGCCGCCCGCCGTGAACGACACAGGCTGCAGAGGATTGCGGCTGCCTCCCATCGAAGCTCCAAGGCTGTTGGCACCGCCCATTGAGCCGCCCAACCCTGTATTGCCCAGGCCGCCGACTCCCGACGTGGCGCTTCCCCCGAGCGTGCCGGCCGCATTGCTGTCGGTGTACTGGCCGCTCGAATTCTCCCAGGGTTCGCCGCCGAGGTCGGAGTTGTTGCCATCCGAATTGCCGCTGAGCGCGCCCCGCAACACCTCGGCAAGATGGGTAGCTTGGGCGTTCCGCAGGTAGACGACGTTGAGGTTTCCCGTTCCCGTTTCCGGTCGGTCAATTCGGCGGATGAGATCTCGCGCCAACTGCAGTTTGTCCGGTGTCCCCGCTCGCAGAAGAACCGAATTGCTCCGGGGGTC
>Ga0065721_10051398_pt1 | contig 14956 bp, 13 predicted proteins | sample Mesricmetagenome_FD_59108 | JGI IMG/M metagenome (GOLD analysis project Ga0065721, IMG submission 59108) | Mesophilic microbial community from rice straw/compost enrichment Sample: eDNA_1 v2 (version 2) | ecosystem: Engineered > Solid waste > Grass > Composting > Bioreactor | place: USA: Davis... | reverse complement strand
TGAAATATATCCCGTTTTTTGTGCCAAAGCCGATTTTTTTCGGGTCGTTGTTATTGTTCTGCTGGAATCTTCTGGCGGAGGAAATGACGCTTGATGCTGTGTTGCGGGACGCCGATTTTATTTTTGAAGGCATAGTGCAGCGCATTGAATATCGCCATTCGGATCCGGTGGGGAGCGAACCCGGTCTTCCTTATACCTTTGTTTCTTATCGCGTGGAAAAAGTAATAAAGGGCGCCTATTCCGCCCCTGAATTGACGTTGCGATTTTTAGGAGGCCCAGTCGATAACAGTGGTCAGGTGTTGCTGCCGCCCCAGTACCCGCGGTTCGATCCTGGTGACCACGATATTCTTTTTGTCACCGGCAATACCTATTTTGATTGCCCGCTGGTTGGATGCCGCCACGGGCGTCTCCGTTTTATTGATGGTCAAATCGTTGATGGTAATGATGAGGCGACAATAATCGATGACTTGGAGGAGGGCGAGAGTCTTAGCGATATCTTATCCGCTCGCGTTCGAACGCTCGGTTTTACGGCTGCTGACAATCAAAAGAGCTCGGTGGTGAGCGCGGAGATTAATCGGCCTTTTTTATCGCGAACTAATCGTGCGGAAACCGAGGCATTTATCGAGGAACATGACGCCAATACTCGCCAAAAAACATCGGGCGAAAATCTTAAACCAAAATCGAAGAATGCAGAAAAATCACGGGTGGAAAAATTGAAGTGGATGAAAGGCACGGCGCTTTTTATCGCAATTCTTTTGGCGCTGGTTGCGATTATTCAAATTTCACGGAAAAAGTTTTCGTAATAACCATTCGAAAGATTCAGCGCGGAAAATAAAAAAGGCCGGTAAAACCGGCCTTGCTTTCTATATCTAATCAGCGTTCAAACCTGCGCTGTTCAGCCGGGCGGGGATTGTTGTGGGTTTCCCGGTGGCTGCGACTGGGCTGATCGAAACGTCGTTCCGGTTGTACTCGCGGTGGCGGCTGCATGCGCTCCTGGCGTGCCGGAGGTTCTATGCGTCGTGTCGGCTCAATACGCCGTGTGGGTTCGCGATTGACTTCCTGACGAGCTTGGGTGTGCTCGCGTCGCTCCACTTGTCCGCGGTCGATATTTTGCGGTTGCGTGCGTCGGAATTGTTCGCGGCGGGCTTCCGCATCGTCGTTCGAACGGGCGCGCTGGTCATCTTGACGGATATTGGGACTGCGATTGCCGCCATTGTTGTTGTCCCTCTCGGGCAATTGCTCCCGCCGTTCTTGTACAACCGGCGTGCGCTGTTCGTTTGGTCGATCGCCACCTTCAGCGCGGTTGTTACTCGCTAGGCGTTCCCGCACCTGCTCGGCGCGGCGCTGGCGCTCCTCCTGGGTAAATTCCCGGCGTTGTCCTGGAGCCTGGTCGCGGCGCTGCTCTATGTGCTTGGCAGTGTCGCGATCACGGTGATTGTTGTGAAGATCTTTGGGATCGCGTTTGCCATCGCGGAAGCTGGTGCGGTCCTGCTCACGGCGATTGTCAGGCATCTTGCGATCGGGCGTGCGATGTTCATTGCGCCATTCATTGCTGAAGCGTCGCGCACCTTCATGATTGGCGTAACGCTGCCGCACCGGTTCACTGCGATAAACGATGTTATGACGGTGCACCGGGTTGTGCTGCCAGTGGCGCGCGCCATGGTAGTGGGCGATTTTATGACCGCTGTAAAAGCGCGGATGGTTGTGGTGATGGTGGTGATAATCGATCACCACTATCCGCCGTTGCGGCCAATGCACGGAACTGAAAAAGAAACTACTGCCCAGGGTTATGCGCGGTCCCCAAAAAAAGCCACCGACATGGACATAGGTCGAAGGTGCACTCCAGTAGACGGGCGGATAACTGTCCCACCACCAGTTGCCGTAGACCACGCGGGTGTCGTAATAGGGCACATACACCACCCGCTCCACTGCAGGTTCAATGACGATGATCTGCTTTTCGCGCTGCACTTTGACGTGCTTCATTTTCTTTAGGCTGCCGGAGGCATAGGCCTTTTCGCGCAGATTCTGGATAGCGTCCATTACCCGGCCCTCATCCGCCAGGAAAGCGTCGCCGAGGTTCTGGGTCCAAGTCAGATCGTCGCTCATGCGCGAGAGAATGTCCGGGAACGCCACCAGCGCGGCTACACTCGGGTCCCATTCTTCGAGCGCTGCGGCATTCACAGCGGCCTCTGGGTCAAGGTGGCGATTGGCCCTGGCCCAGCGCTCCGCCTGCACCACCTCCAATGGATAGGTAGCCGCGATCAGAATATGGGAGAGCACGGTGTCCGGGTAAAGGGCGATAGGCGCGAGCATCTGGTCCAGCTCCGCCCGAGTGAAGATCGGATCGGAGGTGGTAATCACCTTGGTTTGGGCCTGCAGACCGCCGCACAGGGCCAGCATCCAGGTGCCGAAAAGAATTGATATGAGGGCTTTCATAGAGGCCACTCCTGCAGTGGTTGATCGAGTGCCGACCCGTCCCGCTTGGGCGGAATTGGCCGGATAGTGCCCGTTATAGGCGCTGGCGCCTTAATTGGAGCTGAACTGTCAATATGACTTCAACGCCGCCACAGAGTTTGCTTCCGGGCGGCTTGAGCTTACGAACGGAGCTGTTGCAACAGCAATTGGGCGGGATGGGGCAGCTTGACGAAGGCTTCGCGCTTGGTCTGGGAGCGGCAGGAATAACCGGTGGCGGCCAGCCGGCCCTGGTTGTCCTTGGACATGACCGGCCCGCGCCAGCTCTGCTCAAAAATCTTGCTCGAGGTGGCGCGGTTGGCGGTTTCATGGCCATAGGTGCCGGACATGCCGCAGCAGCCCGTGGCCACTATTTCCAGCTTCTGTCCAAGGACCGCAAACACCTTTTGCCAAGCGGCGATGGAGGCGGGGGCATTGGTCTTCTCGGTGCAGTGCGGCATCAGGCGGAATACACCGTCGCTCTTGAACTGCTCCTTCTGTGCGCTGAGCTGCTCCTGCTGCTCCGCCAACCACTCCTGCAGCAACTGCACTTTCGGCGTGGTGCCTTTGCCGAGGGCGTATTCGTACTCGCTGCGGAAGGTCAGGGTCATCGCCGGGTCTACGCCCACTAGTGCAACCTGTTCCGCCGCCAGGGTTTGCAGGAACTCGGCTTGGCGCTTGGCCACGCGGCCGAACCAGTGCAGGAAACCGTGCACATGCAGAGGCTTGCCGTTGGCTTTGAAGGGGGCAACCATGGGCTTGAAGCCGAGTTTGCGCAGCAGCAGGGCGATATCCCGTACCAGCGGGGCTTCAAAGTGGGAGGTGAACGCGTCCTGCACGATCACCACCGTCTGCTTCTTCTCAGCTGCGCTGAGCTTGCGCAAACGAGCGGGTGTCGCCAGGGGAATGTGTTCTTCCTTGAGCAGTTTTTTCAGGGAGCTGCGGGAGAGCTCCGGTGGATCTTCAAAGCCCACCCCCTTTGACAGCGCCCAGCGGCTCAGCTTGTTCTGGGTGAGGCCGTTGTAAAGTGGGGGCACCAGGGCGGCTATCGGCAGCACGAACTCCAGCATGCCGACCAGATAATCCTTGGGCGAGCGCAGATAGCGAGTGTGGTAAAGCGCCAGGAATTTGCTGCGGAAGTTGGGCACGTCCACCTTGATCGGACACTGGCCCGTGCAGGACTTGCATGCCAAGCAGCCGGCCATGGCGGTGTGAACCTCGTGGGAGAAGTCGTACTCGCCGCGATTTTTAGCGCGGGTATTGCGGATCTTCTCCGGCAGAAGCTTCAGGCTCTCTACCAATCCCACCGGCTGTGCCAGCGCGGCAACTGGGTCAAAACCGCGGTCATTGAGCTGTTTGATCCATTCGCGAATCAGGGAGGCGCGGCCCTTGGGCGAGTGAATGCGCTCGCGGGTAGCCTTCCAGGACGGGCACATGGCGTCCTGAAAATTCCAGTTGTAGCAGAGCCCGTTGCCGTTGCAGTGCACCGCCTCCTGAAAACCGTTCCAGGTCTGCACGGCGATGGTCCGGTCGATCTGGCCGCGGGTGGTGACCTCGTCAATTTTCAGCAGTTCGGCATCCGCTGATGGTGTGGCAATTTTGCCCGGGTTGAGCTGGTTATGCGGGTCGAACACCGCCTTGATGCGCTGCAGTTGCGGGTAGAGTTCACCGAAAAACTTCGGCGCGTATTCCGAGCGCACGCCTTTGCCGTGCTCACCCCACAGTAAACCGTGGTATTTGTGAGTCAGCTCGGCCACCTGATCGGAGATCACCCGCACCAGCTTTTCCTGCTGCGGATCTTTCATATCAATGGCCGGGCGCACATGCAGAACGCCGGCGTCCACATGGCCAAACATGCCGTATTGCAGCTCATGGCTGTCCAGTAGCGCGCGCAGCTCGACGATGTAATCGGCGAGATTTTCCGGAGGTACCGCCGTGTCTTCGATAAACGGAATCGGGCGCGCCTCGCCCTGGCTGTTGCCGAGCAGGCCGACCGCCTTTTTGCGCATATTCCACAGGCGGTTTACCGCCGCAGCGCCCCAGGCAATGCTGTGGCCCAGGCAAGCGGGATTGCCTTCGCTGCCAGTGAGAGTCGCCACCAAGCGATCAACTCCCGCGCGCAACTCCGCTTCATCATCGGCGGTGTACTCCACCAAGTTGATGCCCTGGATGCGCGAGCTGTCCGCCGGGAAAAATTCTGCCACCTCATGCCAGACGATATCGCCCTTGGCGAGGTTCAGGACTTTGGAATCGACGGTTTCGATACTGGTGGGCTGCGCCTGCATCAGGCGTTTGGCGTCGCGCAGGGCGCTGTTGAAATTGTCGTATTGCACCACTGCCAGAGCGGCAAATTTGGGGATAGTCACCAGGTTGAGTTTTATCTCGGTGATAAAACCCAGAGTGCCTTCACTGCCGCACAAAATATTGTTGAGGTTGAAATGGCCCTGTTCATCGCGGATATGCGCCAGATCGTAGCCGGTGAGGCAGCGATTCAATTTCGGAAATTTGGCGTCGATGAGCGCGTGGTGTTCTTTCTGCAGATTGTTTACCAGACGGTGAATCAGCCCCACTCGATCCTGCTGATCGCAAAATGCGTCCAGCTCTTCGTCCGTCAGTGCGCGGGAACGCAGTACCGAGCCGTCCAGCAATACCGTGGTCAGCTCCAGCACGTGGTCACGGGTTTTGCCGTACAGGCATGAGCCCTGGCCGGACGCATCGGTATTGACCATGCCGCCGATGGTAGCGCGGTTACTGGTGGACAGCTCCGGCGCGAAGAACAGCCCGAAAGGCTTGAGCGCCGCATTCAACTGATCCTTCACCACTCCGGCTTCCACCCGCACCCAGCGCTCAGCTTGATTGATCTCCAGAATGCGATTCATATGGCGGGATACATCCACCACCAAACCATCAGTCAGCGATTGCCCGTTGGTCCCCGTACCGCCGCCGCGGGGTGACAGCACGATTTCGCGGAATGACTTCTCCTGGCTCAAGCTGGCAATCAGCACCAAGTCGTCGATGGAGCGCGGATACACCACGCCCTGGGGCAACACCTGATAAATGGAGTTATCCGTCGCCAGCACCGTGCGATTGGCGTAATCCGGGCAAATCTCCCCGGCAAACCCCCGCTTGCCCAGCTCCTGCAGGAAATTCAGGTAAAGGGACTGGACTGGAGAAGTCTGGCTGATCTGAGGAATCATCGAAGTCACTGCTCAATCGTCGTGCGGGCCGGGCATTTTAGCGCCACCTGGGGGGGTATCCAATGATTTAAAAAATCCGCCGACAATTTGTGTAATGAATGGAGAGCAGTTAGCAGAAGTATCTGGTTCGTCGCGTTGTGCTTAACGGTCCTTCTGCCAAAACCGCAGCAACCGCCCCACCAAAAACCGACTCTGGCCGAGCAGGGCGAGGATAAAGCCGTAGCCGCCGAGAATCATGCCGCCGAGGACAATTAATTCCTGTTGGACTGAGGGTTCCATATAGGCGTTGGCCATCAGGATGGCGCCGAAGCCGGTGGCGAAGAAAATCAGGCCGGCGCGGAATTGGCGGAAGGCGACTTCAATAGGGACGGAATAATAGGCGCGAATGGTTTTGCGCAGGCTCATGGCTCGGGCGAGTTCCAGGCGTCGGCGGCGGCTTGGTCGGTGTCTTTGGCATCCACCCAATGATCGCCTTCGCGCTTCCAGAAGGGCGCTTGGGTTTTGAGAAAATCCATCAGGAATTCGCAGGCGGCGAAGGCGGCGTGTCTGTGGAGGGAGCTGACGCCGACAAAGACGATCTGGTCACCCGGTGACAACTGACCAATGCGATGAATGATGGTGACGTCCAGAATGGGCCAGCGCTGGCGCGCCTGCGCCACCAAGTCGGCAAGAACTTTTTCCGTCATGCCGGCGTAGTGTTCGAGCCACATGTTGGCGTTTTCACCGGCGAAGTCTCGCACCCGGCCGACAAAGGTGATCACGGCACCGGCCTCGGTGCCATGGGCTAATCGGCGATATTCCTCACCCTGGTCGAAATCCTCGGTTTGTACCCGTATGGTTTGAATCATCCAGGGACCTTTAAAAACAAGTCGGCTTTTTCGACCCGTTTGTTATTGATGACTTCGAGAAACCCATCCGGGCGATACGCCGCCATATAGGTACCTTCGGGCAGGCGGATAAAGAACACAGCGGAGAGCATGTAACGCGCGGCGGGATCGATCAACTCGCGGTTGTAGCCGAGCTGATAGTTAACCGGCCAGGACTGGATATTGTTGATGCAGGCATTCGCCACCAAGCTCACTGCGCCGTTGTCGCGAATTTCCAGCAGGCTGATGTGCAGAATATCGGCATTGCGATTGCCGATTGTGCTGGTGAGGCTGACTTTGCCGCTCACCCGATCGTCCTCGTCGGCGTTGAGACAGGTCCAGGTCTCGCCAAAACTGTCTTCGAAGGCGAGGGGGAGTTTTGCCGGAAGATCCGGCGTCGCGCTGTTTTTGTTTTTATTGCTGCTATTTTTGCAGCCGCCCATGCCGGCGACCGCTGCCAGCAGAAGACAAATCAGGAGAGTTCGCATTGTTGGCCATTCCGTTCAGCCACCGGTTACCGGTGGAAAAAAGGCGACTTCATCGCCGGGTTTCAACAGGTAATCCATTTTGACGATTTCCTGGTTCACGGCGCAGCGAAGTTGGTCACTTCTTAACGCGTTCCAGGATTCGCCGTGCTGTGCAATCAGCCGATCGCGCAGTTCGCCGGCGGACACCGGCGGTTGCGGACAGGGCAGGCTGAGGGTGCGGCAGTTGAGCTGTTCCGCCAGGGAGGCGAAAAACAAGATGGTGATCTGGCTGCTCATGGTGCCGGCGCTTGCCAGTCGCCGGAGCGACCTCCGCTTTTGTTAAGCAGGCGGGTGGGGCCGATGGTCATGGCTTTATCCACGGCTTTGCACATGTCGTAAAGCGTTAAAGCGGCGACGGACACTGCGGTCAATGCCTCCATTTCCACGCCGGTCTGCCCGGCCAAGCCGCAGGTGGCGGTGATGCGCACTTGCGAGGTTTCCGGCTGGGCTTCAAGTTCCACCGAGATTTTGCTGAGCATCAACGGATGGCAGAGGGGGATCAGATCGCTGCATTTTTTTGCGGCTTGGATGCCGGCGATGCGCGCTACGGCGAATACGTCGCCCTTTTTATGGCCACCCTGCTGAATCAATTCGAGGGTGGCGGGCGCCATGGTGACATAAGTTTCCGCCGTGGCACTGCGCTGGGTCGTCGCCTTGCCGCCCACGTCCACCATATGGGCTTCGCCTTGGCTATTGAGGTGGCTCAGCCCGTCGCTCATGAGACCAATAGTTCCCGCATGATGTGCTCGTACATATCGCTGAGTAGATCCAGATCAGCCGCTTTTACGCATTCGTCGATCTGGTGAATGGTGGCGTTAACCGGACCGAGTTCCACCACCTGGGCACCGGTGGGTGCAATAAAGCGACCATCGGAGGTGCCGCCGGCGGTGGACAGTTCCGTCTCCCGGCCCGTGACTTTGCGGATCGCATTTTGCGCCGCTGCCACCAGAGCGCCGCTGGAGGTGAGGAAGGGATGACCTGACAGCTTCCAGGTCAACTCATACTCGAGCCCGTGTTTATCCAAGATGGCTTCAGTGCGAGTGCGCAGATCGTTTTCCGTCAGTTCAGTGGAAAAGCGAAAGTTGAAGACGATATGCGCCTCACCCGGAATCACATTGGTGGCGCCGGTGCCGCTGTTGAAATTAGAGATCTGAAAACTGGTGGCGGGGAAGAAGTCGTTGCCTCTGTCCCACTCTTCCGCAGCCAGCTCTGCCAGGGCGGGTGCGACCAAATGAATCGGATTGCGCGCCAGATGCGGATAGGCCACGTGGCCCTGCTTGCCTTTGACGATCAACTCACCACCGAGGGAGCCGCGCCGGCCATTTTTGATCACGTCGCCGACGGAGGTCGTGCTGGACGGCTCGCCCACCACACACCAGGTGATCTTTTCATTGCGACTCTCCAGCCACTCCACCACTTTCACAGTGCCGTTGATTGCGATGCCTTCCTCGTCGCTGGTGATTAAAAAGGCAATACGTCCGCTGTGATCGGGATGTTGCGCGACAAAGCGCTCACACGCCGTGACCATGGCGGCGAGGCTGCCTTTCATATCGGCGGCGCCGCGGCCGTAGAGCATGCCGTCCACCAGGGTCGGTTCAAACGGCGGGGTGTGCCAGCGCTGTTCGGGGCCGCTGGGCACCACATCCGTGTGGCCGGCAAAAGCCAGAATCGGCCCGGAATCACCGCGCACTGCCCAGAAATTATCCACGTCGTCAAAGCGCAGATACTCCACCCGGAAGCCGATGGCCTCCAAGCGCTTGATCATGATGGTTTGGCAATCCGCGTCCACCGGCGTAACGGACGGCCGGCGGATCAGGTCCATGGTGAGCTGCAGGGTGGGTGAGAGAGCAGTCATCAGTTGTTCGCGTGCAGTTCGTTATTGAGAGCAACCGCGCTGCGATTGGTTTTGCACTCCACCGCGCCGGTTACCGAGTTGCGGCGGAACAGCAGATCGCTTTTGCCCGCGATATCCCGCGCTTTGACATGTTTGACCAACTGATTCTGATCATCCAGCAGCGCGACCTTGGTACCGGCGGTGATGTACAGGCCGGATTCCACCGTGCAGCGGTCGCCGAGCGGAATGCCGATACCGGCGTTGGCGCCGATCAGACATTTTTCACCGACGCTGATCACGATATTGCCGCCGCCGGACAGGGTGCCCATAGTTGAGCAACCGCCGCCCAGGTCGGAGCCTTCGCCGATGACCACGCCGGCGGAAATACGGCCTTCCACCATGCTGGTGCCCAGGGTGCCGGCATTAAAGTTGACGAAGCCCTCGTGCATGATGGTGGTGCCTTCGCCCAGGTAAGCACCCAGACGCACCCGTGCGGTATCGGCGATGCGCACGCCCTTCGGCAATACGTAATCGGTCATTTTGGGGAATTTATCGACGCTGTCGACGGAGAGCAGCTCGCCTTTCAGGCGGGCATCCAATTGCGCTTTGGGCAGATCGGCAAGGTCGATCGCGCCTTTATTAGTCCAGGCCACATTGGGCAGTACGCCGAAGATGCCATCCAGTTTGGTGCCGTGGGGTTTTACCAGACGGTGGCTGAGCAGATGCAGTTTCAGATAGGCCTCGGGCACGCTCTTGGGCCCTTCGTTGTTGGCCAACAGCACCGCCACCAGAGGTTTGCGGCTGTCCTGAAAGGCGCGCACCAGATCATCCAATTCGCCAGCTTGGCCATGCAGGCTGCTCAACTGATCGTGGGTCAGATCCAGAACCGTATTGCCACCTTGATAGCCGACCACATCGGCGATGAGTTTGGCGGTGGTTTCGGATGGGTTTAATAAGGGACGCGGAAAGAAGACTTCAAGCCATTCACCTTTGCTGTTCCGGGTGCCTACGCCCAGGCCGAGCGCATAAAGTGTGGTCATAGCATTACCTTTTCGTTTTTGCATTACAGAAATGAATGTCAGCGCCGCGGATGACAAACCGGCGCAGGATGGGATTGGGGGTGGAGCGCCGGGGTCAGAGCAGCTTTTCGTATTCTTCGGGCTTGTAGCCGACCAGCAGTTCGCCTTTCATTTCCACCACTGGTCGTTTGATCAGGGTGGGATTGGCCAGGACCACTGCAGCGGCGGTTTTGCCCATGGCGAGTTTTTGGTCTTTTTCGCTCAACTGTTTCCAGGTGGTGCTGCGATTGTTGATCAGAGTTTCCGCACCGACTTTGTCGAGCCACTTCTGCAACAGGTCTTTACTGAGTCCATCTACACGAAAATCGTGGAATTCGTAAGCGACTCCCCGTTCTTCAAACCAATCGCGCGCTTTTTTGACACTGTCACAATTCTTGATGCCGAATAGCACTGTCTTATCTGACATACTCGCTCCTATTAACAGGTGCTGCAGGATAGCACAGGGCAATAAGTTGAAGAAAACCCAAGGGCGTGCGGACGAAACGTCAACGGCCACTCTAACAATAGTATGCAGATGCTCCCAGCGGGAAACTTGCGCCCGCAACCCAGAAGGGGATTGGTATGACTCAAGCGGAAAAGACCGGGAATCTGACGGACATTAGCGGCTTGCGACTCGCCGAATTAATGTCCCCGCAAGTCCTCACAGTTTATGAAGGCTGGTCGATCAAGCGGCTGGCCGGGTTTTTCGTTAAACACAATATTTCCGGCGCGCCAGTAGTTGCTTCGGATGACTCCCTGGTGGGGGTGGTGTCGGAGGCGGATGTCATCCGCTTTGAAAGTAAAAGTCCCTCGGATGCGGAAATTCGCAAAATCGCCCATTTCTATCACGGGCCGAATGCGCCGGGCCTGACCCAGGCGGATATTCAGCGGCTCAAGCAGCGCGCCATCGAAACCTGTACTGTCAATTCCATTATGACCTCACAGGTACACTCCCTGGATATGGATGCCAGCGCCGCAGATGCCTGCCGGTTTATGGTGGAACAGGATATCCGGCGTTTGTTTGTCACGTCGGGGGAGCGCGTCGTCGGTGTGGTAACCGCCATGGATTTTCTCCGCCGTATGGCCCTTTAACCGGCTCTAAAACAGCTCGCTTGCGCCGCCCGTGGTTTTTTGGCTCAATGCGCTGCCTCCGAATTAACGAGTCTTGCCCTTGTCCTCCACCTCCCCAGTAGCCGGAAAAAGAGCCGGTCTGTTGCGCTCCAGTGCGATTGTCGGCCTGGTGACTATGCTGTCGCGGGTGCTTGGTCTGGTGCGCGATGTGGTGTTCGCCTGGTTTATTGGCGCGAGTGGCGGGGCAGATGCCTTTTTCGTCGCCTTCAAAATTCCCAATTTCCTCCGCCGTCTGTTTGCTGAAGGGGCGTTCGCCCAGGCGTTTGTGCCGGTGCTGTCCGAGCAGCGGGAGAAGGGCACACTGGAATCGGTGCGGCATTTGGTGGATCGCATCGCCGGCTGTCTTGGTGTTGCGGTGATAAGTGTGTCGATCATCGCTGTGGTGGGAGCACCGGTACTTACCTTTATTTTCGCCCCGGGCTTTTATCTCCATACGCCAGAGAAATTCGCCCTGACGGCGGACATGATTCGCATCACCTTTCCTTATTTAGCGCTGATTTCCCTGGCGGGTTTCGCTGGATCGATCCTCAACAGTTACGACCGCTTTGCCATACCGGCTCTGACGCCGGTGATGCTCAACATAGTGCTGATTGCCGCAGCCGTCTGGGTGTCGCCAATGTTGGAGACGCCGGTGATGGCGCTGGCGTGGGGAGTATTGGTCGCGGGCGTCTGTCAACTCGCCATGCAGCTGCCATTTCTCGCGCGCATCCATTTGCTGCCGCGCCCCAAGGCGGATTGGCGCGATCCGCAGGTGAAGAAAGTCCTCACTTTGATGGCGCCCGCCATGTTCGGGGTGTCCGTTTCCCAGATCAATTTGTTGCTCGATACGGTGTTGGCATCGCTGATTTCCGACGGCAGTGTTTCCTGGTTGTATTACTCGGATCGCCTGATCGAGCTGCCCCTCGGGGTTTTTGGTATCGCCATTGCCACGGTGATCTTGCCCACCCTGTCGCGGCAGTACAGCGCCGCCAGCGAGTATTACAGCCACACTATCGACTGGGCCCTGCGTACGGTGCTGTTGATCGGCTTTCCCGCCACGGTCGCGCTGATGGTGCTGGCGCAGCCGATCATTGTGGCACTGTTTCAGCACGGTGAGCGCTTCTCGGAGCTGGACGCGCGCATGGCGTCGTACAGTCTCACCGCTTATGCCCTCGGCCTCACCGCTTTTATGCTCATTAAGGTGCTGGCCACCGGTTATTTCTCCCGCCAGGACACCAAAACCCCGGTGAGAATCGGTATTCGCGCCATGCTCGCCAATATGGTTTTCAACATCGCCCTGGTGGTGCCGTTTCATTATTTCTGGCAGATCGGCCACGTGGGCTTGGCGCTCGCCACTTCAGCTTCGGCCTTTTTGAATGCCAGTTGGCTGGCGGCGGGTCTGCGCCGCGACGGGGTTTATCAAGCGCGGTCGGGCTGGGGGCGCTTTCTCGTGGTGCTCACCAGCGCCAGCGGGTTGATGGGGCTGTATCTGGGAGCGTGCCAGTACTTTCTGCCGGATTTTGTCGCGCTGCCCTGGTGGCTGCGCCTGATCCATGTGGCTTGGCTGTGTGCGACGGGATTCCTCGTCTATATGCTGGTTCTGCTTGCGGGCGGCTGGCGTCCGCGCCATTTGCGGCCGGATTTTGTCGTCAAGTAGGCCTTGTCCCGCCTCCGTGCCGCAAACTTCATACCCGGCGCCCCCTGCGTTATACTCGCGCCCTCGCGTTTCCAGCAGGTTGGCCTTGATTTGAACAATTCCCAGCACGAGTTCATTGCCGGTATCCGGGGCATTAAACCCAGGCACCGCGGATGTGTGGCCACCATTGGATCCTTCGACGGCGTTCATCTCGGCCATCAGGCCATCCTCGCCCGCTTGCGGGAGGAGGGGCAGAAACTCGGCCTGCCGACTTTGGTGATGCTGTTTGAACCCCAGCCTCACGAATATTTTTCCCGGGAGAAAGCTCCGCCGCGTTTGATGCGTTTGCGGGAAAAGGTCGCGGCGATTTTTGATCTCGGCATCGATCGTGTGCTGTGTCTGCGCTTTAACGAGCATCTGCGCAGTCTGTCCGCCCAGGCATTTATTGACGACATCCTGGTGCAGCAACTGGCCGTGGCGCATTTGGAGATCGGCGATGATTTTCGCTTCGGTTGCGACCGCGCCGGCGATTTCGCCCTCTTGCAACAAGCTGGTCGGCAACACGGATTTGCAGTGCGCGATACCCGCACTTTTGTGCTCCACGGTGAGCGCATCAGCAGCACTCGTGTGCGCCAGCTGCTGGAGGCAAATAATCTCGACGGCGCAGCGCAATTGCTCGGTCGGCGTTTCAGCGTCACTGGCCGAGTAATTCACGGCAAACGCCTCGGCCGCACGCTGAATGTACCCACTGCGAATATAGGTTTGGGGCGTTACCGCTCTCCCGTGCGCGGTGTTTACGTGGCGGATGCTGAGAGCGGCGGCCAACGCTGGCAGGCAGTGGTGAACGTGGGCGTGCGGCCGACTGTAAACGGCTCCAGCAAACCGCTGTTGGAAGTGCACATACTGGATTATTCCGGCGAGCTTTACGGCAAATGGTTAAAGGTGGAATTTCGCCACAAACTGCGCGACGAAAAAAAATTCACCTCTGTGGATGAATTGAAACAGCAGCTCCACTTGGATATAGCTGCCGCGCGTGATTATTTTGCGCAGGCAAAAAATCTTTGATTATGAATGGGTGGCCTATACCGCCGCCATGACTTGATAACAGAAGCGACAAGCGATGACCGACTACAAAGGCACATTGAATTTACCGGCGACCGAATTCGCCATGAAAGCCAATCTCGCGCAGCGTGAACCCGAGACTTTGGCGCGCTGGCAAAAAGAAAATTTGTATCAGGCGATTCGCCGTGCGCGTGTCGGTCGTCCGACTTTTATTCTGCACGACGGCCCGCCCTATGCGAACGGTGAAATTCATATCGGTCACGCGGTCAATAAAATTCTCAAAGACGTCATCATCAAAGCGCGCACGCTCAGCGGTTTTGATGCGCCTTATGTGCCGGGCTGGGACTGTCACGGTCTGCCAATCGAACACAATGTTGAGAAAAAAATCGGCAAAGCTGGTGTGAAAGTGGACTACGCCACTTTCCGCAATAAATGCCGCGAATATGCCTCGCAGCAGGTCGCAGGACAGAAGCGGGATTTTATTCGCTTGGGGGTGCTCGGCGAATGGGAAAATCCCTATCTCACCATGGATTTCAAAACCGAAGCGGACACCATTCGCGCCCTCGGCCGCATTGCGGAAAACGGCCATTTGTTGCGCGGCTTTAAGCCGGTTTACTGGAGCGTCGTCGGCGCCTCCGCGCTGGCGGAAGCGGAAGTGGAGTATCACGAAAAAACTTCAACGTCCGTCGATGTGCGTTTTCCCGTTGTGTCCGCTGACGATCTCGCCAAACGTATTGGCGTCGCCCAATTGCCGGGCAGTGGTGACATCTCCGTTGTGATCTGGACCACCACCCCCTGGACTCTGCCCGCTAACCAGGCGGTGAGCGTCAATCCGGAAGTGGATTACGCGCTGGTACAAGCCGGCGCGGAGCGTTTGCTGCTGGCCGAATCATTGGTGGCTTCCGTAAGCAAACGCGTCGGTCTGGAGTCGCCGCAGATCCTGGCGCAATTCAAAGGTCAGGTGCTGGAACACCTAGCGTTGCAACATCCTTTTTATGCCAAACAAGTCCCGGTCATCCTGGGCGATCACGTCACTGTCGATGCCGGTACCGGCTGCGTGCACACCGCGCCCGATCACGGTATGGACGACTTCGTGATCGCGCAGAAATACGGCATAGGCACACTGAATTACATCGACGATAACGGTAGCTATCGCGATTTCGTCGAGATTTTTGCGGGCGACCACGTTTATAAAGTGGACGAAAAAGTGGTGGC
>Ga0065721_10051394_pt1 | contig 14958 bp, 11 predicted proteins | sample Mesricmetagenome_FD_59108 | JGI IMG/M metagenome (GOLD analysis project Ga0065721, IMG submission 59108) | Mesophilic microbial community from rice straw/compost enrichment Sample: eDNA_1 v2 (version 2) | ecosystem: Engineered > Solid waste > Grass > Composting > Bioreactor | place: USA: Davis... | reverse complement strand
GCTTGAGGCGGAAACCGGCGGCGACCACGCTGCGCGCCTGTCGCAAATTGCGGAGCGCCGCGGCGCCATCGCCGTCGAGAAAACCGCGCTCGACGAGCGCTGGCGCCGAGAACGCGACCTCGTGGAGGCGGTGGACGCCGCGCTGAAGGCCGGCCACGCGTTCGAAGCGGCCGCCGCCACGGAGAAGCTGAAGGCCGTCCAGGGCGACAGCGCGCTGGTGCCGCACCGCGTGGACGGCGCCGTGGTCGCCGCCGTGGTGTCGAACTGGACCGGCATCCCCGTCGGCTCCATGTCCAAGGATGACCTGGAGGTGGTGGCGACCCTGGAAGAGCGCATGGCCGCCCGCGTGGTCGGGCAGCCACAGGCCTTGCAGGCCATCGCGCGCTCCGTCCGCGGCTACCGCGCCGGCCTGGGCGAGCCCAACCGCCCCATCGGCGTCTTCCTGCTGAGCGGCCCGAGCGGCGTCGGCAAGACCGAAACCGCGCTGGCCCTGGCCGAACTGCTGAACGGCGGGGAGGACAGCCTGATCACCATCAACATGTCCGAGTATCAGGAGGCGCACGCCGTGGCGACGCTGCGCGGCGCTCCTCCGGGCTATGTCGGCTACGGCAGCGGCGGCGTCCTGACCGAGGCGGTGCGCCGCCGTCCGCACTCCGTGATCCTGATGGACGAGGTGGAAAAGGCCCACCCCGACGTGCTCGACATGTTCTATCAGGTTTTCGACAAGGGCGTGCTGGAGGACGGCGAGGGCGTGGAGGTGGACTTCCGCAACACGCTGATCCTGCTGACCAGCAACCTGGGCGACACGGAGCTGTTCGAGCTGGGCCGCGAGACGCTGGACTGCGGCCTCATCCGCGAGGCCTGCGAGGAAGGGCTGGACGCCATCTCCGACGTGCTGCGCCGCCGCTTCCGCCCGGCCTTCCTCGGCCGTCTGACCGTGGTGCCCTATTACCCGCTCAGCGAAGCGCAGATCCGCAGCATCGTGACGATGAAGCTGGGCAAATTGCAACGTCGCGCCGCCGGCAACCGCGGCGCCACGCTGGCGGTGAGCGATGCGGCGGTGGAGGCGCTGGTGCAGCGGGCGCTGAACTCCGACGCCGGGGCGCGCATGATCGACACGCTGCTGTCGGAATTCGTGGTGCCGGAGGTGGCGATCCGCATCCTGGATCAGGTCGCCGCCGGCAGGCCGGTCGGCCGCATCACCGTGGACCACGACGCGGCCGGGCGCTTCACGGTGAGCGTGGACGAGCAGGCCGGGTAACAGCCGATGACCACCCGCTTTTCCCAGAACAAACAGTATCTGTCGATTTCGACCCCGCTGGGGGCGGACGCGCTCGCCCTGCGCTCCATCGTGGGGGAGGAGCGGCTGTCGTCGCTGTTCACCTACCGCGTCACCATGATCTCGTCGGACGACGACATCGCCTTCGACCGCATCGTGGGCAAGCCGGTGACCGTCACCATCACGCTGGGCGACCGGGAGACGAAGCGGCACATCAACGCCATCGTCGGCCGGATCGAACTGACTCACATCGACGACCGCAGCCTCGTCGCCCATTACGAGGCGGAGTTGCACCCCTGGCTGTGGATGCTGACCCATTCCGGCGACTGCCGCATCTTCCAGGAAAAGTCGGTCCCGGACATCGTGGAGGAGGTCTGCAAGGCCGCCGGCTTCACCGCCATAAAGAAATCGCTGACCGGCACCTACAACCCGCGCGAATACTGCGTGCAGTACCGGGAGACGGACTACAACTTCGTCGCCCGGCTGCTGGAAGAGGAAGGCATCTTCTATTACTTCGCGCACGAAGACGGAAAGCACACGCTGGTGCTGGGCGACGGCGCCAGCGCCTTCCCCAAGAGCACGCTGATCGATGCCTTCGAATACCGCGCCGGCGACACGCACGAGGACGACGACACCGTCCTGACCAGCCTGAGCGTGGAGCGGCGCGTCACGCCCAAGAGCTACGGCATCGACGGCTACAATTTCGAGACGCCCTCGACCGACCTCTACGCCACGGCGGAAGGCGCGTCGGGCACCGGCGCGATCAACGATTACATGGGTCGCCACACGACCTCCGCCGACGGGGAGGCGCTGGCCAAGCTGCGCCAGCAGGCGCTGGCTTTTCCCGGCAAGAGGGTGCGCGGCAGCGGCGTCTGCCGCTCGCTCCAGACGGGCACGCGCGTCACCGTGTCCGGCCATCGCAAGGCTGACCTGAACACCGAATACGTTCTGCATTCCGTGCGCATCGACGGATCGAGCGGGCATTTCGACGCCCATTTCACCGCCTTCCCGCCTGACCTGCCGTTCCGCCCGCTGGACACCGCGACCAAGCCACGCATCCACTCCACCCAAACCGCGCTGGTCGTCGGCAAGGAAAGGGAGGAAATCTGGCTGGACCAGTATGGACGCATCAAGGTGCAGTTCCACTGGGACCGGGTGGGCCAGAAGAACGAGAAAAGCTCGTGCTGGGTGCGGGTGGCGCAGAACTGGGCCGGCAAGAACTACGGCATCATGTTCTTCCCCCGCGTCGGCCAGGAAGTGGTGGTGACCTTCCTGGAAGGCGACCCGGACCGGCCGCTGGTCACCGGTTCCGTCTACAACGCGGAGCAGACCGTCCCCTACACCCTGCCCGACGATTCGACCAAGAGCACGATCAAGACCCAGACCTCCAAGAACGGCGCCGGGAAGTTCAACGAAATCCGGTTCGAGGACAAGGCCGACAAGGAAGAGATCTTCATCCACGCCCAGAAGGACTTCAACATCAAGGTGCTGAACGATCTGACCCGCCTCGTGAAGCACGACGAGGTGGAAACGATCGAGAACGACAGCACCATCGACGTGAAGCACGACCGCAAGCTGACGGTGAAGAACGACCACAGCATCACGGTGACGGAAGGCAACGAGACGCACGCCGTGTCCAAGGGCACGCGCGCCGTGACGGTGAAGGGCAACGAGACCCACACCAACAACGCCGACTTCGACCACACCACGGACGGCAACTACACCCTGACCATCAAAGGCAACCTGACCATCGACGTGACCGGCGACATCGTCATCAAGGGCAAGTCGATCAAGCTGACCTCGACCAGCAGCACCGTCGGCATCAAGTCGGCCGCCGCGATGGAGATCGACGCGGGCGGCGCGCTGGACGTCAAGTCCGGCATGGCCGCCACGATCAAGTCCGGAATGGGCATGGACATCAAGGCCGGCATGGGCCTGAACCTGAAGGCCGGTCTGGGGCTGGCGGCCGAGGGCCTGACCGCCTCCGTCAAGGGCCAGACCACCAGCGAGGTCAGCGGCAACGCCATGCTGACGCTCAAGGGCGGCTTGGTGAAGGTAAACTGACGTGGCCGCCGGAACGGAGCCCACCCCGGATGCCGTGCCCGTCGAGGACCGCGACGAGGCGGGCCGCGTCGTCCGCTCCGGCGAATTGCGCGGCGGGCTCTTCCACGGCCTGTTCACCGGATATGGAGAGACCGGGCAACCGATCCTGCGCGCGCGGATGCGCGCAGACCGGATGCATGGAGAGGTGCGCCATTACGACGCCTCCGGCACACTGGTGCAGGTCGCGGAATACGCGGACGGCGTGCAGCACGGGCTGACGACCTTCTACGCGAACGCCCGCCCGGTCGGGCGCATGACCTACCGCGCGGGCGTGCAGGACGGCCCTTCCGCCTTCTACAACGACAACGGGACCGTCGCCGCCGTCTTCCAGTACCGCGCCGGCAAGCGCGAGGGCGAGGCGACCTTCTACAGCCCGCAGGGCCGCCCCGTCCGTAAGGAGACCTACGCCAACGACGTCCTGCACGGCCCCGCCCTGGGATTCTTCGAGGATGGAGCGGTCAGCGAACGCTCGGCATTCCGCGGCGGCCTGCTGGAGGGGGAACTGTGCCGCTATTTCCCCTCCGGCAAGCTGATGCAGCGCGGCGTCTACCGCAATGGCCTTCTGGTGGAGCCGCTGCGCACCTTCTCCGAAGGCGGCAAGGAAATCGCCGTGCAGTTGCCCCCGAAGGCGTGAACCGTTAGGGCGTCTGCACGGTGAACTGGCCGGGCAGCGTGATCTGGATGCAGCCGCCCCACATGCACATCAGCTTGCTGGTGGAGGTCAGCGCCGGCATGTTGCCGACCAACACGGTCGGGGCGCCGGGCACCCAGGGAGCGACCGTGCAGGGGGTGCAGGGCTGCGGCTTGATGACGCCCGGCGGCGGAATGGGGATCTTCGACGCCACATTGGGATTCGCCGGGCTGTTGCAAAGGCCGAAGGGCGGGATGTTTACAAAGGGCTTGTTGTCCATGATGTTGGCCATGGGCGGCCCGCCGGCCGTCGTCCGGTTGACCGGCAGGACCGACAGTACCGACGGTGCGACCCCCATCGTGCAGGTCATCATCGCGCCCGCGCACACCGCCTGGCTCATCGCGTTTCTCCCATCGGCTCCCTACCCGAAGAGTGACCGGCGGTACCGTCGCGCAGCAACAGGGCCTTGGGCCAGGATGGAGCGAATTCCCTCCATCCCGGTCCCGCTTTGGTGGGAGCGCCGGAAAATTCGCGGGACACTGTCGGACCGCCGGCCCCCTGTTCGTCCTTGGGGCAGCCACAACGACGAGGATCATCATGACCGCTACGCCGACCAGCATCGACGCGCTTGATTTCGCCAAGTCCGGAGACCGCGCGATCGTCATGACCCGCAGCTTCGACGCCCCGCGCGGCCTGGTCTTCGACTGCCACGTCCGGCCGGACCTTCTGAGGCGCTGGCTGAACGGACCTGATGGCTGGACGATGACGGTCTGCGACGTCGACCTGAGCGAGGGCGGCCCCTACCGCTTCGAATGGGAAGGCCCGAACGGTGCCCGCATGGGGATGAGCGGCGTCCATCGCGACATCGCCGCACCGGAGCGCGTCAGCAACACCCAGCGCTTCGACCACGACCCGACCGGCGGCGAGGTGCGGGGGACGCTGGGGCTCGCCGAACGGGACGGCCGCACCTTTCTGACCAACACGGTCACCTACCCCTCGCCGGAAGCGCGCGACGCCGCGGTCGGGTTCGGCATGGAGCAGGGCGTGACGGCCAGCTACAACCGGCTGGCGGCGCTGCTGGCATCCTTGCAGGCGGATTGATCGACGGTCAGGGACCGGCCGAGCCCACGAACCCGTCGAACAGGCCGGGTTCGGGCTCGGTCTCCGGGTCCAGAAGGTCGGTGCAGCCGACGCCGATCAGGCGGATCAGCCGGCCATCGGGCTCCGCCTCCAGCATCTCGCAGCCAGTTTGCCAGATGGCGCCGGCCGAATGCACCGGCGGGTCGACACGGCGGGACCGGGTGAGCGTCTGGAAGTCGGCGGTCTTCAGCTTCAGCACGACGCTGCGCCCCTGGAGGCCGGCGGCGGCCAGCCGGCGTGCCACGGTCTCGCTGAGCGGGCGCAGCGTGTCCTTCAGCGCGGCCTTGTCGGCCGTGTCCCAATCGAAGGTCGTTTCGGCGGAAATGCTCTTGCTGACCGATTCCGGCTCCACCCGCCGGTCGTCCTGGCCGCGCGCGAAGCGGTAGAGCAGCCGCCCCATCTTTCCGTGCCGGCGGACGAGGTCGATCTCCTGCCAGTCCCGCAGGTCGCCCACGGTGCGAATCCCGTCCGAGTAAAGCTTGCGCTGGAGCACCGGCCCGACGCCCCACAGGATCGACACGGGCTTGGGCGCCAGGAAGTCCAGCGCCTGCCCCCGGCCGATGACGGAAAAGCCGCGCGGCTTTTCCAGGTCGGACGCGATCTTGGCAAACAGCTTGTTGTAGCTGAGGCCCACCGACGCGGTGATGCCCAGTTGGTTCTCAAACCGGCGGACCAGTTCCACCAGCGCCTGGGCCGGGCTGATGCTCAACCGCTCCTCCACGCCGGACAGGTCCAGGAACGCCTCGTCGATGGACAGTGGCTCGACCAGCGGCGTGAAGGCCTGCATCAGTGTCCGCGCCTGCCGCCCGACCGACTTGTACTTCGCCATGTCCGGCGGCAGGACCACGGCGTCCGGGCAGGCCTCCAGAGCCTGCCAGATCGGCATGGCCGACCGCACGCCGGCCATCCGAGCGACGTAGCAGCAAGCCGCCACCACGCCGCGGCGGTCGCCGCCGATGATCAGCGGGCGGCTGACCAACTCCGGCCGGTCGCGCTTCTCCACCGTGGCGTAAAAGGCGTCGCAGTCGATGTGGCCGATGCGGAGCCCGTGCAACTCGTCATGCCGGACGAGTCGCCGGCTGCCGCATTTCGGGCAGCGGGCTTCGGTGCCGCGCAGCGCGGCCGCACAGTCGCGGCAAACGGCCTTGCGGTCGGGGGCCTTGCTTTCGGTCAGGGCGTGCATGGCCCCAGTCTATCAGGACGCGGCGTTTCCGGGGGATGAATGTTCTAGTGTTGTTCCTTTTTTGCCCCAGAGCCGGCCTCAAAACCTATAGCCCCGGTTCAACAGCCAGCCGAGCAGCCCGGTGAAGACCAGAGGCCGGTCCTGCACCAGCAGGCACAGGCATTCGCCGTCCCGGTCAGCAACCGCGTGGTGCGGCGTGTGCGCCTCGTAAGAGGCCACGTCCCCGACCTTGTAGGCGCCGAACTCGTCGCTGAATCCGCCCTTCAGGATCAGCAGCATCTCGCTGTCGGTGTGCCGGTGTGCCGGTACGCGCCCGCCGGGCGCCATCCTCAGCAGGCAGGCCGACGCCGTTCCGGCGCCGATGGACCAGGCCGAGAGGTGGATCTTCGGCACGATCCGCACCCACTCCAGCTGATCCGGCTCCGCGCCGATGGCCCGGCGCAGCGGGCCTGGGAGCAGACCGAACATGGGCGTTTCAACACGCGCCGGAGCGGGCGGAGGGACGTCGGCCAGTCGCGCCATCACACGGTCGAGCAGCGCGTCGGACACCGGCTCCGCCGGTGCTTCCTCCAGCAGGACGCCGCCACAGGCTTCCAGTTCCGACACGCGCCGACGGCATTCGGCGCAGTAGGCGAGGTGCGAGGCGACCAGCAACGCCTGCACCTCCCGCAGGGAGCCGGCGGCGTAGTCGAGCAGCAGTTCGGGTGCGGGATGATGCGCCGGCATGGTCACGCCCCCTCCCCGAACGCGCGGCGCAGCCGACCGAGGGCCAGGCGCAGGCGTGTCTTCACCGTGCCCAGCGGAATGCCCCGCTCGGCGGAAATCTCGGCGTGAACCTTGTCCTCGTAGTAGGCGAGGCGCAGCACCTCCGCCTGTTCCGGCGGCAGGCCGCCGATCACCGCGCGCAGGCGCGATGCTTCCTGCGCGTCCTGAACCTGCCGGTCGGGCTGCGGCGCGTCCTCGCAATCGAGCACCGCGTCGTCGGGCTGGAGTTCGGGTCGCCGCTCCTGCCGGACACGGTCGATGCGGCGGTTGCGGGCGATGGTGTAGATCCAGGTTGCGGCACTCGCCAGCGCCGGGTCGAACGAATCCGCCCGCTGCCAGACCGTCAGCATGACCTCCTGCACCAGCTCTTCCGCCGTGCTGTCGTCAGCGCCGAGCTTGCGGACATAGCCCTTGATCCGCGGAGCGAAGTGCCGGAACAGCGAGCGGAATGCCTGCTGGTCGCGCCGCCGTGCGACCGCGAGCAGAAGTTGCTCATGGGACGGCACGGTCGGGTCGTTTGAGTCGGCCGGGGGATGCATGCCATCACAGTGATCTGAAATGTTCAAAGCCGGTAAGGCAAGGACGCGCACGATACAACGGACCTGCGCCGAAACCACAGGAGAAACAGCGTGGAAGTATCCGGATGCTTGCCCGCGCATGATCTGGCAACCTGAGATCGTAAGACATTGTTCATCGATCCGGCGTTAGAGGAAAGCGTTTCCATTTAGACGCTCAACGAATTTTGTCCACGGTTCCCCGCACGCCTGGAAACGCCGCGTGAAAACCCCCACCTCTTGCATGGTCCGCCAGCGCAACAAGGAAGAAGGCATGAGCCTCGAACCGAACTTCGAACATCTGCGGGCCCGGGCAGTCGAATCGCTGTTCCAGCATTTGTCCGATGCCTGTGTCGGCCTGATCGTGGTGGACAAGGACGCGCGCATCGCCTGGATCGGCGACCGCTACCTGGAACTGCTGGGCTATTCCGGCAACCCGGACGATGCGCTGGGCCGTCCGGTGGAGGAGGTCATCCCCAACAGCCAGATGCGCCATGTGGTGGAGAGCGGGCAATCCATGCTGCTCGACCTCATGGACATCAAAGAGCGCACCATCGTCGTCACCCGCCTGCCCTTGCGCGAGGATGACGGCACGCTGATCGGCGCCATCGGCTTCGCCCTGTTCGACCGTGCGGACCGGCTGCGTCCGCTGATGTCCAAGTACCAGAAGCTTCAGGAGGAGTTGACCCGCACCCGGCAGGAACTGGCGCAGGAACGACGCGCCAAATACTCCCTGTCGCAAATGATCGGCAACAGCGAGCCGATGCGCGAGGTGAAGCGGCTGGCCCGCCGCGCCGCGCAGATGGACTCCACCGTGCTGCTGCTGGGAGAGACCGGAACGGGCAAGGAGTTGCTCGCCCACGGCATCCACGCGGCCAGCCCCCGGTCCGGCGCCCCGTTTGTCGGGGTGAACGTGGCGGCCATTCCGGAAAACCTGCTGGAGGCGGAGCTGTTCGGCGTCGCCCCTGGCGCTTTCACCGGCGCCGACCGCCGCATGCGCGAGGGCAAGTTCCAGCTTGCCAATGGCGGAACGCTGTTCCTGGATGAGATCGGCGACATGCCCCTGCCGCTCCAGGCCAAGCTGCTGCGCGTGTTGCAGGAGCGGGAATTCGAAGCCGTCGGCTCCAACAAGGTCGTGCATGTCGACCTGCGCATCATCGCGGCGACCAGCCGGGACCTCGACGCGCTGGTCCGCGACCGGCAGTTCCGCGCCGACCTCTATTACCGCCTGAATGTGGTGCCGATCACCCTGCCGCCACTGCGCGACCGGACGGAGGACATCGGCAGCATCGCCGACCGCATCCTGGACGAGTTGGCCCTGTCCTCCGCCACCCCATCGCGCGACCTGACGGGCAGCGCCGTCACGGCGTTGGAAACTTACGACTGGCCGGGCAACGTACGCGAACTGCGCAACGTGCTGGAGCGCGTCGTCGCCATGACTGACGACCTCGCCCTGACCGGGGACCACATCCGCGCCGCCCTGCCCCGCTCGGCCCCCCCGACAACCGTCGCGACGGCGGAAGCCGGGCTCGTGCCCGCGTCGCTCCTGCGCTCCGTCAGCGGCAGCCCCCGCACACTGACCGACGTTTTGAAGGACACGGAACGCGCGGCCATTATCAGCGCCCTGACCCGCACCGGCGGTGTGAAGGCGCAAGCCGCAAAGCTGCTGGGCATCTCCCGCGCCTCGCTCTACGAGCGCATGCAGGCGCTGGGCATCCGCGAGGACATGCAGGGATCGGCATAGAGGATTTTCGTCATCCCCGCCTTCGCGGGGGTGACGACGGTCCTAAGATTGGCTCCTCGCCTCCAAATGTGATGGCCCTTCCCTTCAGAGGGAGAACAATCGCATCCTCAATGCGAACCGTGGAAGGTGCGGCTGATCACGTCCATCTGCTGTTCCCGGGTCAGCTTGATGAAGTTCACGGCATAGCCGGACACCCGGATGGTCAGTTGCGGGTACAGCTCCGGATGGTCCATGGCGTGCAGCAGCGTGTCGCGGTCGAAGACGTTCACGTTGATGTGGTGGCCGCCCTGGGCGAAATAGCCGTCCAGCAGCCCGACAAGATTGTCCACCCGTTCCGTTTCCGTCGGCCCCAGCGCGCCGGGCACGATGGTGAAGGTGTAGCTGATGCCGTCCTGCGCGTGCGCGTAGGGCAGCTTCGCCACGCTCGCCATGGAGGCCATGGCGCCTTTGCGGTCGCGCCCGTGCATCGGGTTGGCGCCCGGTGCGAAGGGCTCGCCGGCCTTGCGGCCGTCCGGCGTGTTCCCGGTCTTCTTGCCATAGACCACGTTCGACGTGATCGTCAGCACCGACTGCGTCGGCACCGCGTCGCGATAGGCCTTCTGCTTGCGCAGCATGCCCATGAAAGTCTCCACCAGCCAGACGGCGATGCCGTCCACCCGGTCGTCGTTGTTGCCGAAGGCCGGATAGTCGCCCTCCACGCGGAAGTCGGTGGCCAGCCCGCGTTCGTCGCGCAGCACCGTGACACGGGCGTGCTTAATGGCGGACAGACTGTCGGCCACGACGCTCAGCCCGGCGATGCCGCAGGCCATGGTGCGCAGCACGTCGCGGTCGTGCAGGGCCATCTCCATCCGCTCGTACATGTACTTGTCGTGCATGAAATGGATGGCGTTCAGCGTGTTCATGTAGGCCTTGGACAGCCATTCCATCATCGGCAGCAGGCGGGCCACGACCGTGTCGTAGTCCAGCACGTCGCCGGTGACCGGCGCGAAGGCCGGGCCGACCTGTTCGCCCGACACCTCGTCCCGTCCGCCGTTGATGGCGTAGAGCAGCGTCTTGGCGAGGTTGGCGCGGGCGCCGAAGAACTGCATCTGCTTGCCGATGCGCATCGCCGACACGCAGCAGGCGATGGCGTAGTCGTCGCCCCAGTAGGGCCGCATCAGGTCGTCGCTCTCGTACTGGACGGAGCAGGTCTTGATGGACGTCTCGGCGCAGAATGCCTTGAAGCCGTTTGGCAACTCTTCCGACCACAGCACGGTCAGGTTCGGCTCCGGCGCGGGGCCGAGATTGTGCAGCGTGTGCAGCATGCGGAAGCTGTTCTTCGTCACCAGCGTCCGGCCGTCCAGGGCCATGCCGCCGATGCATTCGGTCACCCAGGTCGGGTCGCCAGAGAACAGCTGGTCGTATTCCGGCGTGCGCAGGAAACGGACCATGCGCAGCTTGATGACGAACTGGTCGATCAGCTCCTGGGCGTCGGCTTCGCCGATGCGGCCCTCGCGCAGGTCGCGCTCGATGTAGGCGTCGAGGAAGCTGGACACGCGGCCAAGCGACATGGCCGCCCCGTTCGCCTCCTTCACCGCGGCGAGGTAGGCGAGGTAGGTCCACTGCACCGCCTCGAAGGCCGTTGCCGCAGGCCGCGTTACATCGAAGCCGTAGGAGGCGGCCATCGCGACCAGATCTTTCAGCGCCTTGATCTGCTCCGCGATTTCCTCGCGCAGGCGCAGGGTGGCCTCGTCGATGCGGTCCAATTCCAGGCTCTTGAACTGGGCCTGCTTGTCCCTGATGAGGAAGTCTGCTCCGTAGAGGGGCAGCCGGCGGTAGTCGCCGATGATGCGCCCGCGCCCGTAGGCGTCCGGCAGGCCGGTGATGACGCCGGACTTCCGGCAACGCAGCATCTCGTCCGTGTAGACATCGAAGACGCCGTCGTTGTGCGTCTTGCGCACGCTCGGGAAGATCGCGTCCAGTTCCGGCGCGGGCGTGAACCCGTAGGCCTCCAGCCCCGTCTTGACAAGACGGTAGCCGCCGAAGGGCATGATGGCCCGCTTCAGCGGCTTGTCGGTCTGCAAGCCGACGATGACCTCCAGGTCGCGGTCGATGTAACCCGGGGCATGGCTGACGATGGACGACACCACCGCCGTGTCCACGTCCAGAACGCCGCCCTTCGTCGCGCGCTCCTCCTTCAGCAGGTCGCGCACCTTGCCCCACAGCTTCACTGTGCGGTCGCTGGCCGGGGCCAGGAAGGCGCCGTCGCCCTCGTACGCGTGCACGTTCTTCACCAGGAAGTCGCGCAGGTTGACCTCGCGCCTCCAGGCACCGGGCGCGAAGCCGCGCCAGGGATCCAGCGCCGCGGCGTCTGTCGTGAGGGAATTCCGGTCGATCATCAGGGTGTCCATGACGCGCCTCTTTCGGTCGGTGGCCGGCCCTGCCCTCCCCGGCGGGCCGTTCCACGGCGAGCGATGCCAAACCAGGCACCGGCCTTGCCCCTACAGTAGGCGCGAAATCACCGCCGAATCACATTGATCCCAGTCAATCAACGTCTGCGAAAACCGCAATGCACCGTTCAAATCATCACGGAGATGACAAGCCTGGACGCGGCAGTTGTTCCGCATCGCAGCATTTGCCGCAATCTGCGGAAATTACAAAAAGTTGCAAATGCTCGCCTTCCAGGACAAGGATCGGCACTGTCACCGCAACGCAGCCGCAATATCCGCGGCCAGCCGGGCCAGGGTGCGGCTGAGGGAGTCGGCAACGCCGCTGGGGTCGCCGGGCTTCGCCACCGGCTCCTCCGCCACGGTGCGCCCCATGCGCTTCAGATGGTCACCGCCGCGGTCGAAGATGCGCCAGCGTGCCTCCAGCACCGCCGGGCCGTTCTCCGACGCGTCGAAGCGGTCCAGCGAGACCTCGACCACCTGCTGGAGCGGGATGTCGCGCGTCAGCGGAAGCTGCACCACCTCCATGTCCGGCAGGCTGGCGCCCAGGTTCTGGGCCAGCGTGCTGGTCACCATGTCGTCCATCGGGCCGCCCCAGCGGTCGAACTCCTTCACCACCAGCCGGCTGCCGGGCGCGCGCAGCACGATTTCCGGCCGGTCCAGGTAGGCGGGGATATCCACCGTGTCGAGGCCGACCACGCGCCGCGATGCCGCTCCGGTCGCCGGGCTTGCGGGTGCGCCGGCCATGGGGGCGGCGTCCAGGTGGTAGAAGCGGCTGGGCTGCGTGCTGCAGGCGGACAGCAGGATCGCCAGGGCAAGGATCAGAATCGGGCGGGTCATGGATGGGGGCCTCAACCGCGTTTGCCTCGGATCAGGGCTTCGGGATGACGTTCGAGATAATCGGTCAGCCCGCGGATCGAACGGGCCGCGGAGGTCAGCTCGCGGACGAGCCCCTGCAGGTCATGGGCGACCGGCTTGGTCGTGGCGACGACGCTGTCGGCGGTGTTCAGCGTCCGCTCCGCCTGCTGGACCAGGCTGCTGGTGTTCTCGGCGACCTGACGCAGGGCGCGGATGGTCGGCGCACCCTCCGCCCCCAGGGCCTGGGTGGTCTTTTCCAGTTCCGCCAGCGACCGGCTGAGCGAGGCGATGGACTGCGCCACCTCCGGCGAACCGAGCAGCGTGCCGACCTTCTGGATGGTGTCGCGCATCTCCGACACGGTCTCCGCGATGGGAGCGCGGGCCAGTTCGTTCATCAGGTCGGTGGCCGTCTTCGTCGCGGTGTCGAGCACGTTCGGCTGCGACGGCAGTTCCGGATAGGGGCCGCTCGTCTCCAGCGTCGCGTGCGGGGAGCCTGGGAACTGGTCGAGCGTCACGATCAGTTCCCCTGTCAGCAGGTTCCCGGTGCGGAGCTGCGCGCGCAGCCCCTGCTCCACCAGCACCTTCACCGCCGCGTAGGCGGTGTCGGCGTCCGTGGCGCCGCCGGTGGCGTTGAAGCGTTCCGGCTCCACGTTGATCGTCACAGGGATGCGGGCATTCCCCGTCGCCGGGTCGACGTCCAGTCGGATGTCGGTCACCTCGCCAACCTTGATCCCGCGGAACTCCACCGCCGAGCCGGGATGCAGCCCGCGCACCGATCCGTCGAAATGGACCAGGAGGGGGATGCGACGGGTGAACCGCGCCTCGTTGGCGGCGTTCCGGTTCTCGTACAGCGGGAAGGACGTGCCCTCCGGCGCCGTCGTGCCGGGATCGGACGGACCGCCGAGCCCCGGCGTTTCAAACGCGACGCCGCCGGTCACCAGCGACTGGAGGGATTCGACGGCCACCGTCGGCCCTTCCGGCCCCACCGACACCGCCACGCCGCTGGCGTTCCAGAAGCGGGTGTTCGGCCGCACGATGCTGTCGTATGGCGCGTGGATGAAGACGGGCAAGGTCAGCGCCTGCCAGTCGCGGGTGAACTCGTAGCCGACGACCTCACCCACCTGGATGCCGCGGTAGTAGATGGGTGAGCCGGGGCCAAGACCGCCCAGCCGGTCGGCGCTGAGCGCAAAACGCCGCCCGGGGGAGCTGGAACGGATCAGCGGCGGCTCCTCCAGCCCGCGGAAGGCCGCGGTTTGGTCACCCTGCCCCGGATCCATCCCGATGTAGGCGCCCGACACCAGCGTCCCCAGCCCCGACACCCCGCCGAATCCCAGCCTCGGCTTAACCACCCAGAAGCGGGTGCCCTGGTTCAGGTAGTTCGCCGCCCCCTTCACCATGCGCACGGTCACGATGACGTTGGCGAGGTCGGGAGCCACGGCCACCTCCTGCACGGTGCCGACGTCCACGTCGCGGTAACGGACCTTCGTCTTGCCGGGCTCCAGCCCCTCCGCCGTGTCGAACGTGATGGTGATGGCGGGGCCGCGCTGGCTCAGCGTACGCCACGCAAGCCACCCGCCGACGAGGGCGGCGACCAGAGGCACCAGCCAGATCAGCGACAGGCCGCGCCGCCGACGGATCACCGGGGACTGCGGCTCCGGACTCCGCGGCTCCGCATCCTTACGCATCTCATCCATGCGGCGTCTCCTCGCCGGCTGCATCCCAGATCAAGCGCGGATCGAAGGCCTCCGACGCCAACATCGTGATGACGACGACGGAGGCGAAGGCGACCGCGCCGAGTTGCGCCTGGATGCTGGCGATGGCGCCGAGTTGGACAAGGGCGGCCAGCAGCGAGATCATGAAGATGTCCACCATCGACCAGCGCCCGACGCTCTCGATCAACCGGTACAGCCGCGTCCGGTCGCGCTGCCGGCTGGGCGAGCGCCGCTGGACCGACAGCAGCAGATAGACGAGGCCGACCAGCTTCAGCACCGGCACGGTGATGCTGGCGAAAAAGACCAGCAGGGCGACCGGCCACATCTCCGCGGCGATCAGTTCCTCCACGCCGGACAGGATCGTGTCCGGCTGTCCGGCGCCGAAATAGATGACGGTCATGATCGGCAGCAGGTTCGCCGGGATGTAGAGAATCGTGGCCGAGATGACCAGGGCCCAGCTCCGCCGCACGCTGTTCGGCTTGCGCCGGTGCAGGCCGGCGCCGCAGCGCGGGCAGTCACCCTCCGCCCCCGCGACCACCTGCCGGCAGTCGTGGCAGGCGGTC